>Ga0187866_1004325_pt1 | contig 10041 bp, 8 predicted proteins | sample June2016WEW_11_1_3_FD_133013 | JGI IMG/M metagenome (GOLD analysis project Ga0187866, IMG submission 133013) | Peatland microbial communities from SPRUCE experiment site at the Marcell Experimental Forest, Minnesota, USA - June2016WEW_11_150 | ecosystem: Environmental > Terrestrial > Soil >... | reverse complement strand
TGGGGGGGCCCAAGGCGGAGCCCGTGGCACGCTTCCCCCGCTTGGCACCGCGACAGGCGGCGCCGGCGTGGGCGCCGGAGTTCAGGCGTACTCGGACAACAATCCGATCGCTTTTACCCGGGACTGTATCTTGACCTACGAGGGTATCGCGTTCACGATTCAGGATATGCGCGTCATGCGCATTCACGTGTCGGAGTAAGCTGGCCGGTATCCGGTCGAGTCGAAAAGGGAGCGCTGCCTCCGCGGAGGGACGTGCTCCCTTTTCTTTCTTTGATCTGCCTCAGTTTTGGGAATGCTTAGGAAGATGTTGGCGCTCCCCCTCCGCGCGTCCAGTTCGCGCCGAGCGCTGTCGGCATAGCTGCTCAGAGAGAGGTGTTGAGTAGATGAGGTTGCGCTATCAGGTTGTGGTGGCGGTACTGGTTGTGACGTTGATGGTCACATCGTTCATCGCCGGACGTCAGTTCCAATCGCTGGCGGCTTTCGAGCCCGGGAAGAGCTTGAGTTCCCTCCGTCTTCTGTCGCTGAGCGGCACTGCGAACGCGGACCAGGGCAGCGGCAGCGAAGTCACCCTGCGCCCCATCGAGACCTTCCAGGAGGTGCTTTCGCACGTCAGAAAGCAGTACGTCTCTCCCGTGAAGAGCGACGGCGAACTGACGTATGGCGCCATCCGCGGCATGCTCTCGGTCCTGCGCGACGAGCCGTACAACGACCGATACAGCCGTTTCATGGATCCGGAGGAGTACCGCTCCTTCCTGGAGGAGAATGAAGGTCACTTTGGCGGGATTGGCGCCGAACTCGGAGTTCGCGAGGTCAAGACCGACCCCGCTCCCGGAGGCAAAGGCATCGAAGGGATTCGCTGCCCGGTGTGCGGCGCCGATATCGGCAACCCGAAGCAGTACCAGATCGTGATCATCTCGCCGCTTCCGGACAGCCCGGCGGAACGAGCGGGGTTGAAGTCCGGCGATCACATCCTGCGCGTCGATGACGTTCCCACGGCAGCATTGACGCTGGGAGACACGGTGCGGCGGATCAAGGGCGCACCAGGGACGAGCGTGAGTCTGCTGGTCGGGCGAGAAGGGGTTTCCGAGCCGCTCCAGGTGAAAGTCACGCGGGCCATCATCTCCGTGCACAGCGCCGAGTATAAGATGCTCCCCGACCACCTCGGCTATCTGCGGATCAGCACGTTCAATGACACCACGACGGACATGGTGAAGAAGGCGCTCAAAGAGCTGCGCGATGACGGCATGCAAGGTCTGCTCCTCGATCTTCGCAACGATCCCGGCGGCGGTCTCGAGACGTGCATCGAGGTGGCGAGCCAATTCGTCGGAAAAGGCACGGTCGTGTACATTCAGGAACGCGACCAGCCGCGGCAGCCTCGTGAGGCCACGGCCGACGCGCGCCACCTCGACGTACCACTGGTCGTGCTCGTCAACAACGGGTCGGCCAGCGCCTCCGAGATTCTCGCCGGCGCCATTCAGGATGACAGAGCCGGGAAGTTGGTGGGCGCGACGACGTTCGGCAAGGGCCTCGTGCAGACGGTGTTCCCGCTGCGAGACGGGTCTGCTCTGGCGCTCACCACCGCGCGCTACCTCACGCCCAAGCTGCGGGACATCGACCACAAGGGCATCGCTCCCGACATCGCGGTCGAGCAGACAAAGACACTGGACTTCATCCCACCGTTGAGCGCCAAGGACGTACAGGCCGCCTCTGCACTCAATGAGCTGCGGCAGGAGATACGGCGCATCGCCCGCGCCTGGTGAGCACAATGGGAAGGGGACGGCGCTGCCGTCCCCTTCCCCTACCTATCGCCGTCCCGGCCGTCGCAATGCCCGCTCAGCCAGCCCTCAAGAAGATCATCAGTGCATCCCGCCGGACGGACCTGGTCGCCCACTATCCCGACCGGCTCGCGCGTCGCATCATCGACCTCGAGCCGCAGAGCATCCACACTGTAGTCATCTGGACAAAGGATGCGCGCAACATCCTCGATCACGGGATGCTTCGCGAGGCGCTCGCGAGCGTGGGCCAGGTCTTCGTCCACTGGACCATCACAGGCCTCGGCGGTACCTTCCTCGAGCCAAGCGTGCCGCCGGCGGGTCAGCAGATCGGGCTGGCGGGCAGGCTGGCCGCGTTCGTCGGCGACCCCAGACGGGTGCACTGGCGATACGATCCACTGATATCGGCTGAACGGTCCGGTGCGTCTGCCGGCAATGTCTCGATCCCGCTCTTCCGATCACTCGCCGAGCCGCTGGCGAACGCCGGCGTCCCGATGGTTCACACGTCGTTCGTCACCCTCTATCCGAAAGTGATGAGACGCTTCGCCGCGGCCGAGATCGTGCCGACGCAGCCTTCGCCCGAGGAGGCGGCGGGGTTTCTCCGCGATCTCGGCGCGGCCGCGTCCAGCGCGGGGATGCGGCTGGTGACCTGCTGCGAATCCGCGTTCGGCAGGCAGCGCTGTATCGACGGCGACCTGCTGATGGAGCTGCACCCCGCCCACGAGCCCTGCAGGACCGATCGCGCTCGCGGACAGCGCGAGCTGTGCGGCTGCACTGTCAGCCTCGACGTCGGCCGCTACCTCCCCTGCCCCAGCCGCTGCCTCTACTGCTACGCCCACCCGGCCGCGTGAGCGCCGCGGCACAGGGAATAGCACCCGTCTCCCGAATCATCCGAGCAAGGAGAGAGCATGCCATACTGCCCGCAGTGCGGGTTCGAGTACGAAGAGGGGGTCAGCCGGTGCCCTGACTGCACGGCTGCCCTCAGACCGGGATCGCCGCCGAAGCCCGCTCTGCCGGGCCCAGAGACCCGCCCGGTGCGCCTCTGCACCGTTCCTGATGTGAGTGCAGGCGAGATTCTACGCGCCATCCTTACCGAAAACGGCATCCCCTCGGTGCTTCAGCGCCACGGGCCGGTGACCGGCGAACTAGGGCGCGTCACCGACGGGCTGACCGAGGATTACGCCATCATCATGGTGCCGGCCAACCGGCTCAGGGAGGCGATGGACATCCTGGCGGCAATCGAGTCGGGCTCACTGGTCTGGCCCGATGGCATGGAGCCTGACGAGTGATGTCGCTGGGGCCTCGGTGACCGCGTCTGCGAGTTTGAGGCGACCGTAGACGTGCAGGTACGCCGGCCCCCGGAGCGAGGGCCGGTATGGCGAGTCCTCGCCGGCTACCGCCGAATCGGCGGAGCGCCGATCACCATTGGCTGTACGGACTGCCGTCCAGTGCCGAGAGTCCGCTGCTGCTGTGTACTGCCCCGGTCGTGTTGTCGTAGTTCCAGTCGCTGGCCCCTGTGAATGGGTCCTTGGGCAACGTCCCGTCGCCGGTCACGATGTATGGACCATCATAGTCGGTCCGGTCGACCTGGCCACCTTGTCCATCGAAGTCGCCGCTGATGGCGGCGCCGTTGGCAGCCATAACATCGCTTACACTGGGCGGCCACGCCGCCGTCGTGCCTTCAAAGCGCTCGATTGCATCCCGTATCTGCTTCAGGTTCCCCCGGAGCTGCGCTTCTTTCGCGGTGCGACGTGCGGCCATTGCTCTCGGTATAACCAGCATGCTCAGGATCGCTATCACGGTGATAACGATGAGCACTTCAAGCAGTGTGAAACCACGGCGTCGACGGCCTATCCAGCCGATCGTCACCATGCCAACCTCCACTTCCGTCCCCAGTCGATTATTCCATAACACTTCCGGCGACTCACACGCCAGCGGGGCAGTGTTCGCCCCGGCGGGCGGCCAGAGGCCTATCAGCCGGTTTCGTGCCCGCTTCCGAAGGAAGGCGTTGCCCGGCGCGTGGGCAAATATACTGTTCCCCAGGTGCCCACAAATGCCATACACCATGCTTGAAGCAGTCTCACTGGTTCTGGACGAGATGAAGAACACTGCCGCCGGGGTGAAGCCCGAGCAGGTTGAGGAGCTCGTGGAGGCCGCTCTGTTGGCGCAGGCTGTCTTCGTCGCTGGTGAAGGCCGGTCGGGCCTGATCGCCAGGTGCCTGGGAATGCGTTTCATGCAGCTCGGGCTGGAAGCCCACGTGGTGGGTGAAACCGTCACTCCGGCTTTCTCGGCGGACGACGTGTTGATCGTGTTCTCCGGCTCCGGGGAGACCGCTGTCGCCGGCACGATCGCCAGAGCAGCCAAGGAGCAGGGCGGGAAGGTGGCGGTCGTCACTGCGGCCGCTGGATCGTCCCTCGCTAACCTCGCGGACGTGACCGTCACCATCCCTGTGGGGCGATCCGTACAATTCGGCGGCAGCCTGTTCGAGCAGACGGCGCTCGTTGTCTGCGATTCGCTCACGCTGATACTCCAGCAGCGCCTCGGACAGAGCGAGGTGGATATAGAATCTCGCCACGCGACGCTGGAGTAACACTGGCCGGCCATAGAACGAGCCCCATCCCGCGCTGTCGAGTGGCAAGCAGGGACACAGCACCAACTGCGGGATGGGGCTCAATGAGCGCCCGGGGCTCATCTATCCGGAAAAGCAGAACGCCCTTCTCTCGCGATGAGAAGGGCGTTCCTGGCCCGCGCCTGTGCCTGTCGGCATGGAAGGCGCCACCTGCGGCTATCTCAACACGGGCCGCGCCCGTGAGATGCAGCACTCATAGCACACATGGGGTACAGACGGAACACGGCCAAAACGCGAGTTGTGAAGATTTCGGCTCAGCTATGGCGGGGTGTGAACAATAATCCCTGGGTGACCTTCGGCGCCGGGGCCGGCGGAACAGCGTAGAAGAGCCGGTAGAGGGCGAGGATAGCGAGCACGAGCAGGACCAAAATGATGACAAGCCGCGCGGTGCTGGATCGATGTCGGTCCGACTTCACAGTGATAGGTCCTTGCTGGAGCGGTGGCGACGGCGACTCTGGCCCGGTTCTTTCACCGGCCTGTCCCGTGCGACGACGTCGCGGCTGACTTCGACGCCGTTCTCGTAGGTGATGCGAACGGTCTTGCTGACGCCTGGCGCGATCTCCTCTTTCGTATCCTGTCGCGCGACCACCGTTACCGGTGGAAGCTCACCGGGAATCTTCAGCTTATCCCCCGCCCGAATGCGATTCATGTTGACGCCCGCGTTCGCGGCAGCGAGGCGACTGATCGGAACGTGGTAGTCGAGGGCTATCTTCCATCCGGTTTCGCCCGGTCTGACTTCGTGCGATCCCTTCGGCGCGGCCGCCTTCATGATGCGCTCGACGGCAGCGCTCGCGGAGGGCGCGAAGCGATCGGGGGGCACCTCGCGAGCTTCGATCTTCACGCTTTCCTTGAAGCTCGACTGCACGCCGTCGGTCGGTGGCGAGAGTTCCCGGAGCAGTGACGAGAGCGCTTGGAGCGCCTCGGACCTGCTCGGCAGACCGATGACGAGTTCGCCGTTGACGACGATGGCCGATGCCTGGATCACGGGCTGCAGCTTCTGGGAGAGCGCGGTCATGGCAGCAGCGTCTGGAAGTACGGGCTGGCCGGTTGTACTGACAGAGTGGAACGTGATCTTGTGGTTGAAGGAGACGCTCGCGGCGACGCCGGCGCTCTTCTTCACTTCCTCGATCAGCCGGTCGGCGTCGGACCGGCTGGCCACGACCGCAGTCGGCTTGCCGTCGACGGCGATGAGGCACGCGCGCCGGCCGCCGAGCTTGCCATAGTGGAATGCCAGAACCGCGGCGATGGCCAGAACGAAGATAGCCCTCTCGATCCAGAGCCTGCGGCGCAGGCCTCGGACCGCGCGCTCCTCCCCTGCTTCAGTCCCCATGGTGGCTCAGTCCCCCGGCATTGCTTCGCCCGCCGCCGCGCCTGTCCTGCATGTATTATTCCGCGGGACGTTCGACGCGCCGCCACCAATCCAGGTCAATATCGGGGAAGATCGCATCTCGCGCCCTGCAGTCGGCAAGGAAGGTCTCGTCCTCTGACGTGAGTCCGTCTCCGCGGACCTTCCGCCGGGCCATGTCCGCCAGCCGGGAGAACGCCTCGTGATGGAACGCAGCGCGGCGCTCGGCATAGTCTCGCGCCGTCCAGGTGGATATGAGAAACGGCCAGTCCGAGGCCTCCAGCAGCATCAGTTCCCGCGCCGCTTGCTGCAGAATACCGGTCAGCTCGCCGTCGGACTGCGCTGCCAGCTCGGCAAGAGCCGGCATCTCCGCCTCGTCGGAGTAGATGTGCTTCCATATCCAGGCCGTCCATTCGTTGAGCCAGATCCAGTGGAAACCACCCTGTCCCCAGGAGCTTTCCGGGAGCGACACAGCCGTCTCGGGAGTATGCGCGTCCAGATACTCCGAGCACGTCACCATGTCGACGGCGGGGTTACTATTCACCCCTTTCAGCACCTGGTAGAGCCACTCGGGGCCCTCAAACCACCAATGCCCGAAAAGCTCCGCATCGTAGGGCGCGCAGAGAATGCCGTAGCTGCCGGTACGCGCGTGGTGGGAGGAGAGCAACTCGTCGACCAGCGCGCAGAAGTGATCCGCATTCTCAGGCACCCGCTCCGCTGCCCGCGCCGGCTGGTACGGCTCCTTGGAGTCGAGACCCGACTGCGGCGACGTCACCCGCCAGTACCGATGGTTCCCGGGAATGTGCTTCTTGTGAAAATCGAGGTACCAGCCGTCGCCGGGATACCCGTGCTCTCCGCTCCACACCTGAATCCCCGTGCGCTCGTCTCGGGTGAAGACAGCGACCGGCGGCCTGTCCTCGATGGCCGAGGAGATGAGATACGCTTCGTACGGCGACCTTTCGATGTCCACCTCACCGGGACGGTAGCTGGCGCGGAACCGCTCCCAAAGACGCTGAAGGCCCGGGAAGCGGTCCATGTACACCCCCACGGCAGCACCGCCGAGGAGGGTGGCGGTGTCAACAATGAAGTACTCGATGTCGCTGTCGGCCAGGAACTCCTCGACGCCCTTTCGCAGTACTGGCTGCTGCGGTCCCGAATCCGGCAGCGGCGACGCCCAGGCGTATCTCGGCCGATAGGCGCACTCCGGGAGCCAGAACCCTCGCGGCGCCCGCCCGAAGTGGCGCTGATAGGACTTCACTGCCTGCTTCACCTGGGCCTGAATGGCCTCATCGCGGCCGATGAGAGGCAGGTAGCCGTGGGTGGCGGCGGAGGTGATGATCTCGATGTGACCGCCGTCCTGCAGGCGGCGGAAGCCGCCGATCAGGTCGCTTCCGTACATGTCTCGGAAATCATCCCTGATGGTGAGGAAGTGGGCTCGCCACATCGCAGCCAGGTCGGCGAGGTGGGGCTGTTTCTCCTTCGTGAATTGCTCTCGGTTTTCTCCGGCGACGCGGATGCGGTCATCGAGGTACCCGACGAACTGAGCCTTGAAGTCCGGATCTGCCAACTGCTCGGCGAGAATGGGGGTGATGCCGAGGGTGACTTTGGGCGATATCCCCTCCGACACCAGCCGATCGAAGACGCGGAGCAGCGGCAGATAGCTTTCCGCCGCGCATTCGAAGACCATGTCCGATCCATGCGGCCACTTCCCATGAGTCAGCACATACGGGAGGTGTCCGTGGAGGACGAAGGTGAAAGCTCCGGCGGCCGGCGTCGAGGCGTTCGTCACAGCGCAATCTCCTCTGTCAGTGTTGGCGACTACAGTTTGCCCGATCCTGGCACATGCCTGTAGAGAAAGCCGAACGCGCCCATTCTTTTCTCCACGGCGGGGCCGCTTCTGCGGCGGGTCAGGTGTTGCCGGTGGCCTCGGGAATCGGCGGCAGTTCGTCAAGCAGGAGGCATGCAAGCACGAAGCTGCACATGGTCCATGCGTGGGGGACCGCCCAGTGAGCGCCGGGCTGCGCGCCCATCATCTCGGGCAGCAGGCCGGTCTCAGTGCCGGAGGCGAGGACCGCGCGCATGGTGGCGATGGCGCGAGTCCGGTAGGCGAGGGCCGTCTCGGGGTCCTGCCGAAAGGCCAGCGAGAGCCTCAGAAAGACGCGCGCCAGCCAGATGGACGTCAGCGCCCCCGGCCCGCCTCCTGCGTACCCATCCCCATCGAATCGCCGCAGGACTTCGGCGTCGCCTATCTTCACCGCCAGCCGCCGCACCAATCCTTCAACGCAGCCGCGAGCGATTTCCCGCTCGTCCGGGTCATCGACGTTGAGGAACTCGAATGGCACGATCAGTCCGAGCGCGGAGGCGTCGGCCGCAGTGTCGAGGCGTCCGGCCATATCCAGGCCGCGAGCGAACATGTCGCCGAGCCAGAACCGCGACATCACCGCTTTCCTGATCGAGCCGGCGGCGCGTTCGTATCCCTCCACGAGCTGTTCCCGGTCCGCCAGGCGCGCCAGATACACGGCCTCCATAAGCGCCGCGCTGATGGCCGCGTTCGAGTATGCGAAGCTCCCGCGGAACGTCTCCCACAGGTCGAATGCCGGGCCGTGGAGGCTGGTCGTGCTGTCGAGGTTGCGCACGAGGTACGATGCCGCGCGGAACGCGGAGTCCTGAACCTCCGAGACGTACAGCGCGCGGTCGTGCTCGGGCAGGGCGCGAGCATAGCGGCCCATGGCGAACAGCACCGATGCCGTCTGGTCGACCTGAAGGCTGCCTTCCTCGGTGCACCATGCCGGGCCCCGCTGCCCACCCAGCCAGTAGCGTTGCTCCCAGTATCCCTCCGGTCGCTGCGCCTTCCTCGCCCAGGCGAGGAAGGGACCCATGTACCCGCGGTAGCCCGCCGCATCCAGTGCGAGACAGACTTCTACCGCGTCGCGAGGCCAGCAGTACCCGTAGCCGCCCGAGCGCTCGAAGGCGGGGTCGAATTCGGGGGCGGCCAGGATCGACCCGGTGTCCGAGTCCACCAATAGGTCGGTCGCCAGTAGGCACCGGTGATAGGCCTCCTGGAGATCGGACGGGATGCTGATGCTCCGGGCCTGACCCAGGAACTGGTCCCACCTGTGGCGTGTCCACCGGGAGAGAGCATCCCATCCGAGCTGCCTGCAGTTCACCACGCGCTCGACCGACGCCAGCTCGTTCGCCTCGGCCGCGATGATGAGATCGCGCACCATCCGCTGGCCGGGGGCGAGCGCGACATTCCAGCCGACCGCGAGATCGATGTCGCCTATCTCCTCCCGCTGCTGGTTGAGGTGGCCGGCCGCCATCTGGCGTTTCGCGCTGTTGGGCTCGGGGGCGCGGCCGCAACCGTATTCGTCGAACGCATCAGCGGCGATGGCGAAGCAGATGTGCCGCCAATAGGCGACGGCGATGCTGCGTTCAGCGTGGTAGTGAACGGCGTTCTTCTGCTGAACCTCGCCAAGCTGCAGGTCCAGATACTGGAACAGCTTCGCGCGCAGCGGCCGGTTGCCGGCGTTGCTGGCCTCGAATCGGCGGAAAAACGCGGGCTCGGTGGGGTGAACGAAGTCGGTGATGGTGAGGGTGAGGCCGGTTTCCCGGTGGCGAAGCTGCGTCTCGACGATGTTCGTTCGCTCGACATATCGCTGGCTCGCCTCCCAGCTCGGATCGAAGGTCCAGACCAGGCGGTCGAGCGCCGGGAAGTAGACCGCGGGCATGCCCTCCTGCAGGTTCTGCGGGAAGTCGATGTGTGGATAGAAGAAGCTCATGATCTCGCCCTTTGCGCCAAGCGCAACGAGAACATGAGAGTTGCCCACCACCGAGCTCGGCTGATAGATCGGCAAGGGCTATTGGCTCCGCCGGTGGTCGACTGCGCGCTGGTACAGATCCAGATAGGACTTCGCCGAACGGCCCCAGGAGAAGTCTGCTTCCATGGCATTCCGTACCAGGCGCTGCCATGCGGGCTGGGCCTTCATCGTCAGCAACGCCCTGGCGACGGCGCCGCAGAGCGCGACCGCGGTGTGCTCCCTGAAGGAGAATCCGTTGCCCCCGCCCGTCTTCGCGTCGAAGTCAGCGATGGTGTCAGCGAGGCCGCCGGTGTGTCGCACGATGGGGATAGTCCCGTAGCGCAGGCTGATCATCTGGCCGAGGCCGCACGGCTCGTAGCGGGAGGGCATGAGGAAGAAATCCGAGCCTGCGTAGATGAAGTGGGCCAGCGGATTGTCGAACCCCAGGAGCAGGCCCAGCTTATCCGGATATTGCTTGGCGAACCCTGACAGCAGGTC
>Ga0187866_1004324_pt1 | contig 10043 bp, 10 predicted proteins | sample June2016WEW_11_1_3_FD_133013 | JGI IMG/M metagenome (GOLD analysis project Ga0187866, IMG submission 133013) | Peatland microbial communities from SPRUCE experiment site at the Marcell Experimental Forest, Minnesota, USA - June2016WEW_11_150 | ecosystem: Environmental > Terrestrial > Soil >... | reverse complement strand
CCCCACAGTGTGACTGCAGAATACAAGCAACAGTACTACCTTACCGTGCTGAGCGACCAAGGTGTTCCCAACGGGCAAGGTTGGTACGACGCAGGTAGCACAGCCCAAATCTTCGTTTCGACACCTATCAGCACGTCCTACGGTGCCAGTATAGTCTTCAACGGCTGGCAGGGTGACGTTCAATCCAACAGCCAAACGACGAGCGTACAAATGGACCGGGCTAAGACGGCTATTGCTTCGTGGCGCACAGATTCCACGGTCCTATACCTAACAATTGCTTTGGGAATAATCGCAGTTCTCGTGGCTGGGGCAATCATCGCCTTCGTCGTTGTCGGCCGCGGAAGAGAACATACTTCAGAGACCCATACGAAGACTTCAGAGACCCACACTTCCCATCCCAACCACACCAAGAAGAAAACAGAAGAAGAAACAAAAAAGACTGACTCGGACTGAAGCTGAACACATCAGCCTACATGATTCCCGGCTCCTGCACTTTCCGAGAATTCTCATAAGGCTGCAGCGGCAGTAAGCGCCGTCAAGTCCAAAGACTATAAACAAAGACGCCTCAGTTCAAACATGGATGCTCGCACCATAAGACCTACAACAACACACAACTACGCACGAGCCGACGGTTCAAACCCTGATGCATAGGCTACTTGCCGGTCTCGTATTGCGTGGGGTCTGTGATTCCCGCCTCCTTAAACGCCTTTTTTCGATTGTTGCATGATTCGCATGTTCCACAGTGTTTTGGTCTGTTGAAGTAGCAAGACCAGGTTAGATCATACGGAACACCAAGCTCAGTTCCTAGCTTCACTACGTCCGACTTGGACATTTGGCTAAAGGGAGCTTCCACAAAGATTTCCCTGCCCGTTCCCAGTCTTGCCGCGGTTTGGAACGCGTCATAGAATTCTTTTCTGCAATCGGGGTAGTATGGCGCGTCTGAGCCTTGAGCGCCATAATAGATTCTCCGCGCATCGAGGGCGGCTGAGTATGCGACTGCCGCGGATAGGAAGATGGCGTTTCTGAAGGGAACAATGATTGGCTGAGTGAAGCTGGACGTCATCGGAACCTTATCATCGACTAGTGAAGTTACTCCAACGAAGATCTCTCTGAGAGACGAAAGGTCGATCACTTTGATCGTGGCTCCTAGCTCCGATGCTATTCTAGCAGCACTTTCCACTTCCTTCACTGCAATCTGGCCATATATGCAAGCCATTGCGGAAATGTCGTAGCCTTTTTTCTTAGCCCAGTAGGCAACTGTCGCCGAGTCTGGTCCTCCGCTTAGAAGTACGACGCATTTGTTTGAAGTCGTTCGCTTCACCACCACTTGAACCTCGTATCAATCAATCTGAAGATGAATGCTCCTAAGAGGCAAACGACCTGTTCGCTGATGAACAGATATGGAATAGTCGCGGGCAATGGTAGGTTGAACAGCTGATTGAGCATCCAACCGACACTTAGGGGGATTATTGATGCAATGACGGCGCCTGCCATGAAGTAGTTGTTCTTGAAGGGCTTGGCAACTAGGTAGCCAACTATTCCAGCAACGAAACTCATGATGGGCATGAAGATTAGCTCATATGGTCCTGGAAAGGGGCTGAAGAGGTTTCCGACCGCGACACCTACGGCATATGCAACCGCTAGAGTCCACTTTCTCGCAATAGCTGGCCTCAATATTCCAGCGATTCTGAATTGTAGAACATAGAACGAGAACGGCGAAAACACGTAGACCATTAGAGCGTACAGGGCTGCGAATACAGCGACTAACGTTAGATCTCGACTTTTCATTCTATCGTAATTCCTCCCTACACCGGGGTTTATTGTTGCGGAACGGGTGGGAGGAGCCCACTCACCCGCACATTTCGCCTAAGGCCTCCTAGGCCATAGTTAACTTTGTCGAGCTCAAGCAATTCATCGGGCGATTTGACTAGAGCAAGAGGGATGCCCCATTATCGTGGAGTATGTCTAGGTCCTCGTCTAGTTTCCTCTGATTTTCGTGAGGTTTTAGGGGATTAGGGGTCTAACGAGTGATAGGGTACGGTTCAAACTTGGGTGCTAGCACCAGCCTACCCACACACACGAAAAATATCTAAACCGAGGGTTCAATTTCTGATGCCCGCACCAGCATGCCACACACACCTTTGCCGATCACATCTCACAATGAGGAGCTTAAATTCAGTACCGTAAGTGTTACATAGAATCCTGTACGCTCCTACGTCTTCGAAGCGAGATCCGAGCCATTTGAGCGCTGAAGCCAATCATGCAGCGCAACTAGAGATGCCTGTCATAGGTCAACTGCTTAAACGCCCACTCAAGGCCGGGAAGCTGCTCGTCTTTGTGTATGACCCTGATTCACAGTGGCCGATGCTTCTTCTGAATATGGTTGCTGAACTAGTTCTCAAGGGGACCGATGTTCTTTACATCATAACCTCAAGGACAGTCCAGGACGTGCGAGACGATTTTCTAAAGCGCGGTTTGAATACAGATCAATATGAAATAGAAGAGCGGCTTATTCTTTCAGATGCATTCACTCTCAAGACGGGTCGGCCGTCGCCAGAAAAGTACTCGCTACCGTCCCTGAATGTGGCTGATTTGAGCATACTCTCAAACAAAGCGCTTGATCAATGGTCGGCCGGCAGTGTGAGGGCCTTCGAGAACGTTTCAGAAATCGCCGAGGCTTCAGAAGATAGGAGTTTCCTCAAGTTCTATCGCACGTGGGTTTCGAGACTCGTCACTAACGGAAGAATTGTGATTGATGGCTTCGTGCGCGGAGTACACTCCGAGGCTCTATACAACTCTGTAACAAGTTTCGCTGACGGGGTTTTCGAGCTTAAGACCGAAGAGATCGACGGAAAACTTGAGAGCGTCATGAGGGCGCGCAGCTTCAGAGGAGGACCAATAGATACCTCGAAGCATGTGGTCCGAATTGATGATAACCTTGTTGCAACATTGGAGGCTGTTGCTGGGAGAGGATAGAGTTTGGTGGAACGCATACCAACCGGAATCGACGCATTGGATCGATTAATCGAGGGTGGAATACCAAAAGCTACATCAGGGATAATCATATCCGACCGAAAGAGCCCTGGGGGACTATTTGGTCAGCAGATAATCTGGAACAATCTCCAATACGGGCTCAAATGCTCGTACTTTCACACACGTTATTCCTCTGAAAAGGAGTTCGCGGACGAACTGTCCGGATATGGATGGAGTGTAGAACCATACCTGAACGCCGGTACTTTCCTGGTTAGCGATTACGTTACCCTAGCTGAGCTTACTCCGGAAGAGCGGCAGTCCAATGAATTTCGAGGAGACGAGCGGAAGGTAGAGGGGCGATTGATCTCAGCTGCGAAGTTGACCAAGCTCACCAGCCAAGCAAGTTACGATTTCGCAGTTTACGACGACATTGATCTGCTCCTCCGAAGACTTGAGAAACGACAGTTTGTGGATTGGGCTGGGACGGTGGCAAAGCTCCAAAAGGATCACGGAGGAGTAGCGCTGGCTCTCGTGTATCAGGCGAATCTTCCAAGTGACGTAATGAGTCTCGTGGAGAGGTTGGGGACTGACTGTACGATAGAGCTGCGAACTGACGAGTCCGTTGATGGTTTACTACAACATTATTTTAGGGTCACGAAGATGAAGGCCACCAACATCGTCCGGCATGGTTGGATCCCGTTCATCAAAGAAAGAGAGGGCATAACGGCAGGTTAGCCGGTCGCGGGTGAGCAGCGACCAGATGCCCTAACTGTGGATTCCAGATGGATTTTGTTAGCAGATACATCCCAGTATCATACTCCTTTGGCCCTCCGTATGTGCGTGCACCATTAGACCCACACACACTTTCACGCTGCTCGCTTCGCTCGCAGTAACTTATCCCTTCTCATTCCATTACGAAGAGTGAATAAAGGGAAGAAAAAGAGTTGAGAAGAGGCTGAGCAGGGTCAGTGTGTCGTCTGTTTTGATAGGTACTCTTCGACTTGTGCGAACTGTTTCTTGAACTTGTCAAAGTCAATGTTGGCCGCGTGAAGTATGGCGCTCCAGCCAGTTGTGAATCTAGTGAGAAAGGCGGTTTCGGCGATTTCATCATCAGTAGCTCCGTTCATTCTGGCAGCTCTCGTATGGAAATGAATACAGTAAGGACAATGGATTGCAGACGCAACCGCTAACCCCATGAGTTCACGGTATTTGGCAGGTATCTTGGTTTCTGAGAAAGTAAATTTCTTCATCTCTGCCCATTCGTGAGGAAGCGCATCATGTGGAATCGCAGTAAACTGATCAAGTACTATGCCCATAGTTTTCTTTATGTCGTCAAGAACATTTTCATATTCTCCCATTCAATCTCACCTCCACAATCTTGTAGACCGCATTCATGACGCCTGAAGATCGCAGACTTTGTCTCCGCGACTTCATCCAAAGAAGCGGTTCTCGATGGAACAGCTCTCAAGTTGAGCGAACTGAACTTGACCTTGAAAGGAGGAGAAACTATCGAGCCTATTGTGACCTTCCCTTGTATGTTGCAGGCAATTTCACGGTGTGATTTACTGGTGTGCATACACACACGAAAATCTGAGCTACATCCAGAAATCATGACGCAGAGAATCGATGTCTTCAGTCGACTAGTGTGACTTCGCCAGTCTGTAACAGGCGTAGTCGTCGCCATCGGGATTCGTAGGGCCGACCTCGCATGGTTCTTACTCTAAGAACGTGCTCGATCCGTCCTTGCTTTTCCTGACTCTTGATGTCTATTATCGCGTCGCTTAACAATTCGAACTGCTTTGTGAATGCATCGGACGCTGCTCCTTTCATTATGGAGTTGAACAAGACAATTTCCTGCACTCTTGTGTGAAGACGGTGTCTCGTTCGCCAATTGTCGATGAAAGCCTTCTCATCGTTGTATTGAAGCATGACTCCGGTGTTATCGTCAACGTGTAATCTCCTCTTGTCTTCTTCAGGAACCCCAGATTTGATTCGTTGCACGTTTGCAATACTCCAATCGGACAACTTGAGAGACTGAGTCAGGTAGCCAACGGGTGATGACGGTTCTTTCGGAGTGCCGAGTCCGGTTTGCACCGAGTAGCTGTCGATGATTCTGAGAACCTTCTGTTCCTCTAACGATTTGACGCTCAATCCAAGCCTGGAGAGGGCTTCCCTAATCTCGCTCGGCATATGCTGAAAGATGTGATAGTCAGTCCTAATGCCATCCTTCAAGGCATGAGCGGCAAGAGTCAAAGATGTTTCGTACCAGATCGAATCCGGCTCAAATTCAACCAGTAAGCTCGTCCCATAATCAATGGGACCTTCAATCAGCTCCTTCAAGAACGGCACGGTAAGCCCACTGGGCAAAGCGTAAACCTCCTCAAGGCGCGGTCACATATCCATCAATGACCCTATTGATTTCAGCGTTCCGATGCGTGTGCGCGCACCGCACACACTATGGCCGGACGTTTTCGTGTGTATCTGCGCACCACTGGATGCGCGCACGTGAGATCCGTGCAAGACGAATTTGGAAAAGCTTGGATTTGCAAGGTGTGAAATAGGCAAGGGGGGCACATTCTATTGGAAACTGGAGGTGGAAACACGCCAAAGATCGAGAAGAAAAGCCTGGATGCTCCGGACGAGAAGAGGTCCTTCGAGAATGGTAAGATTGACCTTGTAACTGTTGGCGGCCTGACGATCGGAAGGTTCACCTTTCAACCCGGATGGAAGTGGTCAAAGAACGTAAAACCTATCGTGAAAACAGACAGTTGCCAAACCCACCATGTCGGATTCGTGACCTCTGGAAGATTGAAGACGGTTCTAGATGATGGCACGGAAGCGGAGTTCGGCCCTGGAGACGCATACGATATTCCGCCGGGCCACGACGGTTGGGTAGTGGGCGACGAACAGTTTATTGGTTACGAACTCGTCGGCGCAGCCCAGTACGCTAAGAAATAGATCACAGTAGTTTTTTCGGTCCCTCTTTTCTTAGGAGGATTTCGTGTAGGACTTCATACGTCCTTATTGGATTGGTGGAACCGGTGGTTTTCCTTTAGCCGACGCCGACTTGGCACTACCTTGCACCGTCCGCGTTAGGGTTTGGTGCGGGGAGTGGGAACACTCGCCGAGCCTTCGCCTATTCCGAAGCCCGATTTCGAACCCACGAAGGCCTACGCCACGGGATAGCTCTCTCGGGACATGGCGTTGACGAACTTGCTCTAATAACAGAAACTAGTTGGCGCCGGGGGTGGGATTTGAACGCCCCGCACTTCGCGTGCGTGGTCCCGCGGACACCGGATGATTATCAGGCTGCGAGCTTTTCTCGTCTGACAATTTCCTCGCGTTTCTTCCTTTTGTGTGTCCTCAACTAAACCTTTGGGTCGTCAATGTCGAGGCAGAACATATCCAGCTTGAATTTGCTCGAGTGGCACATCCGCGGCTGTGTTGAGTCCAATCCACGAACTCATCTAAGCTCGAATTGTTGCATTTCCGGAATAGCTACTGGTCCATCAGACTGCATATTCTTTACTAGTTGGGCGCATTCCAGATGTACTGGGCAAGCCTATGGCCGTAACCAAGACTGAACTGCGCAAAGTAATTTCAAAGCTTGATGACGTGAAGATCGAGCTAATTCGCCTAAGAGCGGCCTTGCTGCCAGAAGAGAGAGTGACTGCCAGGGAAAGAAAACTGATCGAACAGGGTAGACGAGAGATTGAGAATGGTCGCTACGTTGCGTTGGGTCAGCTTCGAAAAGAACTCGGTGCGTAGCTCCTCTGTTCGAAGTTATCGTTTCAAACCGTTCCAGAAAGCCACTCAAGCGTATGCCTGATCACTACGCGCGTAGAGTCCTCTTGGTTTAGAGGCATTGAGTCAGAATCCTGCTCCAGCTCCCGAATATGACCTCAAGAAACTTGCGGGTATGCGTGACACATACAGAGTACGAATAGGAGAAATCCGGATTGAATACAACGTGGACTGGGAATCCAAGCGAATTGCCGCTCTCGCCGTCGAATTTAGAGGGCGGGCCTACAAGTGAGGGACTGAATGGCAAATCATGAGGTCGCGAGTAGAAAGTTCGCTGACCTTGCGCATAGGGTGGAGCTGAAAGCGCCGGGGGTGGGATTTGAACCTCCGTGGTTCTTCGTGTTTGACCGGCTGGACTCCGGCGCATTGTTTGCGGGCGAGTCGGTCTTGTCAGATAACTGAACTCACGTCGCATTCACTGATTGAATATCTTGCACTAAATGCACAGGTCAGCGCGGAACGATGTTGAGTTCGGGCTCTTGCGTTAACCAGCTGCGCGGACGATGACTTATTTCGTCAGGCTCGTCTGCCTTCTGAGTCTCTCCATTAGTTCCCGGTATCGGGGGTCGGTTCTTGCCTGCGCAAAGAGCGGACAATACATTGGGTATATGTATTGAAGCAAGTGTTGGTCTGTAGCCCTATTCAGGTACGTGAAGTAGGAATCCAGGTCGCCTAAGGCGTAGTTGATGAATCCGATGCCGTTTAGATCCAACGCGCCACTCCAATTTTCCTCTATCCTCCGGATGGCCTCGAGCGCGGTCTTCCTGTTCCCCGTCTGTGCCGCAATAAAGCCCCGCATCCAGGCCACCCAAGAATTCGTGGGCTCCAGCTTCTCCGCCATAGAGAAGAACTCCTTCGCCTTCTCGAAGTTGCCCTTGAACATGTAGTACTCGGTCATGTTCCTGTAGGTTCCAGCCGGAGCTAGGCCGGTTGTCCTCTCCCAGAACTCAAGCGCCTCACTTTCCCTTCCCAAGTAGAAATAGAAGGATCCGAGCCTCTCAACATATCGCGGCCCGACAGGGTCCAAGTGGTATGCGGCCTCGGCGGCTTTCGTCGCTTCGTCTCTATCTCCGTTCACTAAAGCTGCGTTAGACAGAACGTAGTACGCTTCCGGTATGCTAGGGTTCAACCCGACTGCCAGCCTAGCTTCTGCTTCGCAGCCACTTAGATTGTCCTCAAGGAAGTCGATCAGGGCAAGCGTCGTGTGGGCTTCCGCAAGTTCTGGGTCCAATTGGAGCGCCTTCTTCACTGAAAGCTCCGCTTTCGGGATCGACTGCTCGTAAGGCTCGTACAATTCGTTCGCGAGGTGAAGGGAGCAATCTGCCAGACCGGAGTGGGCTTTTGCAAAGGAGGGGTCCAGCTCTATCGCCTTCTCGAAGAGCCCCTTCGCCTGCCTGAGCGATGCCTCAGTTCTCTCTCGAGTCAGTTCCCTTCCCCGTAAGTAGTACGTGTACGCTTCAGTGTTCTCAGTAGCCTTCTTCGTGATCACGCGTTTCTCTGCGTCCACGAGCCGAATCTTGAGTTCCTCAGCCACTTTCTGCGCGATCTCTGACTGGATGGCAAAGACGTCCTCCAGTTGCCTGTCGTAGTTCTGCGCCCAGAGATGCCCTTCGGTCAAGGTGTCGATGAGCTGCGCCGTTATCCTCACCCTGTTCCCCGCCTTTCTGACGCTACCTTCAATCAGGCTGCCGACGTTCAGCTCCTTCCCTACGTCCGAGGCGCTCTTCTGGGATCCCTTGTACTTCATGACGGACGTTCTCGCGATGACTGTCAGTTGTCTCACCCCTGAAAGCGATGTGATCAGCTCCTCGGTCATGCCGTCTGCGAAGTACTCGTCGTTGGGGTCGGGGCTCATGTTTTGCAGCGGCAAAACGGCGACCCTGCTCTTGTCAAGCGTCAGCCGTGTTGAAGAAAATGCGGGCGGAACGAAACTCTTCGACCGAGCAAGGTCGGCTGGTTGCAAAGATCTCACCGCTACCTGACAGCGTATTCTGTTGGGATATCCGAACCGGTTGATATAGAGCCTTTCGTCAAAGGTCGGGCGCGGGAGACTATAGAGGCTAGGCGATTCAGCAGTCACTCAACTGAACTAAGGACTAACAAGCCCCGTTTTTCGTAGTGTAGGGAACGTTGTGTGAAGGAGTTGGCGCCGGGGGTGGGACTTTCACCGCCGTGGGTGTGTCCGAAACACCCCTCGGCTGGATTTGAACCCATGAGACTGAGAGAGTCATCGGCTTAACAAACTGACGCCAAACCCAAAGTGGTGTGTGTGCGCACCACCAGACCCACACACATGAAACGCACACCTCTTTTCATCGGGAATCAATCATAGGGCTGAAGATTTCGCACTGGTGGTTTGTTTATTGACAGTTGAGAATTGGTCATCGCGAAATCCGGCTTCGACGAGTCCTCTTGTCGTCGGGGACGTTAGGCTAGAATCGATCAAGAACTGGGTGGTGCAGCCCCTCGTGAAGTGTCTTTTCCCAGAATCTTGCACCTCGTAGCGTCTGCCAAAGGGCTCTGAGAACCGGTAGCCCCCAGAGAATCCAATAGAACATTATCGTGGAGACTGCGAGTCCGTAGTAATGTATTTTCTCCGTTATTCCAATGACCGTTTTGCCAACGGTTCCGGCAATTCCCCGAACTGTCAGTAAGATATGCCACAACAATAGAAGCATGTTGAAAGTGCTGAGGGTGGCAAGCCACGGGTTGTTCATAACGAGGAGGAGTGAAGTTGGCAGCGAAATTCCTGAGGCTAACTGAATTGGCAAAAGAATAGCGACCAGCAGAGATAGCACCATCAACGGGTAGCCTATTATTGAGAGAAAAGGAACGAAGAAACCGAACAGATAATAGAACATAAGAAAACCGATTCCAAACCGCCGTCTAAGTGGGAAGTCTCTCCAGTACTTTCCCAGCCGCCCCACGGTGTAGAGAGTGCCCCGTATCCAGCGCGTCCGCTGATTAGCCCACCCTCCTTCGCTCTGTGTCCTCAGTAGCGTCCTAGGTGACTCCTCATAGGTATCCACGTCGATAATGCCAACCCGATAGCCGTATCCATAAAGTCGAAGCCCAAGCTCCAAATCCTCAGTAACGTTTGTTGGGTCCCACCCTCCAAGGGAATTCAATACATCACGGCGGACGTAGTAGCAGGTTCCCCCAAGAGCCACTGGAAGGCCTCTCATCCGAACCTTTGGAAGAAGCCATGCAAACCAAAATGCATAGTCCCCGACGGACTGAAGCGACAACCAACTGTCCCTGTAATT
>Ga0187866_1004322_pt1 | contig 10045 bp, 8 predicted proteins | sample June2016WEW_11_1_3_FD_133013 | JGI IMG/M metagenome (GOLD analysis project Ga0187866, IMG submission 133013) | Peatland microbial communities from SPRUCE experiment site at the Marcell Experimental Forest, Minnesota, USA - June2016WEW_11_150 | ecosystem: Environmental > Terrestrial > Soil >... | reverse complement strand
GTGTCCGCGCTGCAGGGATTGCGGGACGTGATTGTGGAAACGCAAACGGTTCTGCTCGACGCGGCGATCAAGGCTGACGTGCCACGTTTCATTCCGTCCGACTTCTCGATCGATTTCACCAAGTTTCCACCCGGAGAGAATCGCAATCTCGATCTGCGCCGGGACTTCCACCAGCGCCTCGATCAGACTTCGATTTCAGTGACCACGATCTTCAACGGTGCGTTTACCGATATGCTGACCGGTCAGATGCCGCTCATTCTCTTCCAACTGAAGCGAGTCCTCTATTGGGACGACGCGGACCAGCGCATGGACTTCACGACGATGGACGACACGGCCGCATTCACGGCGAGCGCGGCGCTTGATCCGTCCACCCCCCGGTTTCTACGAATCTCTGGCGATCAACTCAGCGCCCGGGAGCTCACGGCGGTCGTAAGTGAGGTGACCGAAAAGAAGTTCCGCCTGTTCCGCGCCGGAGGTCTGGGTATGCTCGGCACGCTGATCAAGGTCGCGCGCAGGCTCGCTCCTGGAGAGAAGGAACTTTACCCGGCATGGCAGGGCATGCAGTACCTGCGCAACATGTTCGACGGCCGGGCAAAGCTGGAGCCGCTCGACAACGATCGCTATCCCGGTATTCGCTGGACGACCGCGCGGGAGGTGCTCTCAGCGCGGCAAGTTAGCAAACGACGGTAACACCGCACCCCGAGGGGTGCCACGATGCCTGAGAGATCCGGCCTCAGCCATTGGAAGACCGACGAGACGGCGGTCCGGCAAAGTGACCCTTGCGATCATTCGAGTTCAAAGGCAATGTCTTCTGTCATCCTGGTGCTTACGTTGCGCCCACTCCGGCGACCGGGACGAAACTTCCACTTGCTGATTGCCTGCAGGGCTGCGATCTCAAATTCGGGTTGGGAGGCACTGATCACGTAGGGATCACGCACGTCACCATTGGTGTCCACTATAAATCCGATGTTGACCTCACCCATCAATCCCCTCTGGCGCATTGCAACCGGATAGATCGGCTGCTGCCGAAGGCGCGCCAAAGGAATCTGGTCGAGCTGGGATAGGTCGAAGATGCGGTCGAGGCCCTGTCCAATGCCGGTTGGACGAGCGGGAGGAATGGTCATCACGCTCTTGACCTGCTCGATGCCTGGCGGCGGGGGTGGGGCAATTTGTTGTATAAAGGTGGCATCCGGGGTGATGGTTGGAATGTCCACCAAGGAGGGAGGGGCATAGGTCACCGGGACTGCTTCGTCCTCCGGGGGCAGATCTTCCGTCTTTGGGGTCTGCGGCGGCTCGGGCGGAAGGTTTGGCATTTCGATCTGGATGAGGCCATCGTCCGCCCGGGCAGACACTTTCTTGGTTACTTGGGGGTGCCCATTGAAGCCTAAGAGCGCGCCGGTGATCAATGAGGCTGAGATCACGCTACTTATGATGGTTTCTGCTCGCATGGTTTGATGAGCTGGATTCTATGAGTCGTTGGCTTTTGAGCGTCTTTCAAGTTGCAGGCATGCAGCAGCCACTGTGCCATTATTGATGTTTCGCTAAGGCCCTGGTGTTGTATTACATAGCTGGCTTGCCGAGACGTCCTGTCAGCCATAGGCTTGGCGACGGCTGAAGCCCAAAGGGCGCGGAGGCTGGCTTGCCGGAGCCGGAGCTTTCTGAATCAGAAAGCGAAGGCTGACGCGTTCATTTCGAGAACAGCCGCGCCAGCACCCGGGCGCGTTCAAAGCGATGCTCGGTGCCGGCCCGCAGCCGTCGCACGTTGCCGCGGTGCGTGAACAGGATGAACGCGGCGATCGCCACCGCCGCGACGATCCACACCGGCCGGTGCGGTGCCGGAGCGAACAGGACGGCCGCCGGGATCAGCGCCACCCCGGCCAGCATCGAACCGAGCCCGACGAAACCGGTGGTGGTCAGCACCAGCAGCAGCACCCCCAGCATCACCGCCAGCCCGGCGGGCCAGAGCACCAGCAGCACCCCGAACACCGCCGCCACCCCCTTGCCCCCGCGAAAACCGTAATACAGCGGCCAGACGTGGCCGGCCGCGGCGGCCGCGCCGGCCAGCAGGGCGACGCGCAGCGCGTGCCCGCCGTCGGCGATCCCGCATCCGCCGATCCACGCCGCGAGCGCGGACTTGCCCACGTCGATCACGGCCACGCCGAGCGCAAACCACAGTCCCTGGGTGCGAAAGGCATTCGTGCCGCCCGCATTCCCGCTGCCCTGCATGCGAATATCAATCCCGCGCCGCCGGCCGAGCAGCAGGCTGCCGGAAACCGATCCGAGCAGATATCCCAGCACGATCCTGGCGGCGTCCAGTATCATGGCAGCGGTGGTTCGTAGTCCTGCACGCCGATCACCAGCGTGCCCGGACCGGCGTGCGTCCCGATCGCGACGCCGGTTTCCACTACCCAGCTGCGATCAATGCCGCGGACGCTGGCGAGCAGGACGGCCTGCACCCGCTCCGCGTCCCCGGCGCAATCACAATGCCCGACGATCAGCCGGTAACGGCGCGCCGGATCCAGCCGGCGCGCGATCTTGCGGGCGAACCGCTCCGGCAGATGGTCGCGCCCCCACAACCCGCCCATCAGGCCGATGCGGCCGTCGGCCCGGCTCCGGAACAGGAGCGAGAGACGCAGCAGGCGCGTCAGCGGCAGCGCCAGCCGCGGCGCCCGCCCGCCGCGCACGCCATAACGGATGTCGCGGGCGACCGCATAGAACGCCGTGCGCGGGCGCATCCGGGCCAGACCCTCGAGGATGCGCGGCGCGTCGAGTCCCGCCTGCGCCGCCTCCGCCGCCCAGATGGCCATCAAGCCCTCGGCGGCGGCGGCATGGCCGCTGTCGAACACGCTGATCCGGTCCGCGTCGGTGCGCGCCGCGGCCCCCTCGGCCGATTGCACCGTGCCCGACAGAGCCCGCGCAATGGAAACGTGAATCACGCGCTCGTGGTGCGCCACCAGGAATTCGAACATGCGCCGGAAGTCCCCGGGGGGCGGCTGCGACGTGCGCGGCGACACCGGGCTGGTCCGCATCGCGTCGTAGAGCTCGCGCAGCGAGATCGAGACCCCGTCCACAAAATCGCGTCCGCCGATCGAGACCCGCACCGGCACGACATGGATGTTCAGCCGGTCCAGCGCCTCGGCGGGTATGTCGGCCCCGGAGTCGGTGACGATCGCCACCGGCTGCCGCGACGCCGCCGGCGACGGCGCGAGCGTGTCGTCCGACTTTTCCCGCGACACCGTGCCGAACCGCGCCGCGGTTGCGAACAGTTGCGCCGGATCGGCGAGGTGCGCGTGCAGGCGCACTTCGCCCCGGGAACCGGCAATGACGAGGCGCGAGAGCGGCAGCGCCAGGAGGGCCGCCTTCAAGGCCCGGCGATCCACGACCCGGGCGCTGACCACGCATTGGGCGCAGTAACGATGGCCCGCGTCATCCGCGCTCCCGGGGAGGGCATCGACCCCGGCCAGCGAGAACTCCTCGGGCAGTTCGTCGTTCAGCACGCCGCGTCCACGCTCGAGGTAGTCGGCGATCCCCTCCAGCAGGTCGACGAAGCCGAGCGCACCCGCGTCGACGACCCCGGCGGAACGCAACACCTTGAGCTGATCGGGTGTCCGGCGCAGCGCCTCCCGGGCCCGTTCAAGGGCGGGCCCGAAGCAGGCGCGAATGTCCCGCGCTCCGGCCCCGGCCTGGGCCTGCATTTCGTCGGCAAAGGCCTGGATGACGCTCAGGATCGTGCCCTCGAGGGGCTCGGCCATCGCCGCCCGGGCTCGTGCCGACCCGCGCGCGGCGGCCCGGGCCAGAACCTCGGACGTCAGCGGCCGGCCGGGTTCCGGCACTTCCGCCACCCCCTGGAAAAAGTGCGCCAGGATCGCGCCGGAATTGCCGCGCGCGCTGTCGACCGCCTCCGCCGCCGCCCGCCGCAGGACTTCGCCGGCGCTGGCGAATCGCGATGCGCGCACCCCCTGCAGCACCGCGCCCAGCGTGAAGGCCAGGTTGGTGCCGGTGTCGCGATCCGCCACGGGAAAAACGTTGATGCGATTGATCTCCTCGCGCCGCGCGACAACCCGCTGGATTCCCGCGATGAGGGCCCGCCGCAATCCGTAAACGGAGAGATGCTGCGTGCTCATCGTGGCCGGCCCCCGCCGGCGGACCGGGCACCTCCATCAGCCTCAAGCGCGTTGGTTCTCAAGGGCGCCAAAGCTAGTCAAGTTTCGGCTTCCCCTGCAAGCCCGCCACACCCGACTGCTCATTCCCACACCCCGGCCTGCCATCCTAAAGATTCAAAACCTGACCCTTTTTGCTGTCCCCCTATTCAGACGGGGTGAAGTCAAACGGCATCTCCACAGTCGTCTCGACGGGGCGGCCACTCTCCACCCTCGGCAGAAAGCGCCAGAGCCTGACGGCCGCGAGCGCTGCCTCGCCGAAGGCTGGATCGGTCGCGCTCTTGACGGCGGGCTCCAACACGCGGCCCCGGGGGTCGACCCGCAGCGAGACCAGCGCCTGCCCCTTGGTCTTCGCCTTGAGCAGCGCCGCCGGATAATCGGGATTGGGCCCGACGAAGACCTGCAGCGGCGCATCCTGAACGCCCGCAATGCGCTTGGCCACCATGCGGTCCAAGGCCGCCTCCCGCTCCCCGAACGGAATCCCCGAGTGCAGGACCTCCACCCCACCGACGAAAAGATGGAACTGGTAATGCCCCGGCCCGATCTTCGAGGTCATGGGCACATCCAGTGAGACCGGCTTGGGATCGCGCGGCTCGAGCCGGCCAATCTCGTGCAGAAAAAGGACCTTCCCCGCGGCTTCGGTGTCCAGGTCGAGCACGATGAAGACATCGTCGAGCCGGTAGGGAGTCTCGAACTTGGCTTTGAAATGGAACTCGTTGTTGATCGCCGATTCCTTGAAATGGAGGTAGGTCGTCCAGACCTCCACGTCCCGCACGGAAATGAACATCGGCAAAAACTCCTCCGTCTTTTTCAGGGCAAACCGGTCGCCGGAGGCGGGGATAAGTTTGCCATCCACCTTGATGTAGGGCTCGGTGCCCCGAGCGCTGCGCACGAGACACAGCTTTTGCCCCTCCTCAACGTAGAGCAGATTTTGGGCACGGAGTTGCGAGGCCAGCCCCATCACCAAGAGCAAGGCCATGGCCAGGATGCCGCCGGCAGTCATGAGCGCTTTTCTACAAAACCTGGATTTGAGCGCCAATACCAATCAGACGTCTCGCCGAAGTAAGCTGCTCACGCCCCTTCCCACGCCCCGGCCTGCCAGCCTAAAGATTCAAAACCCGACCCCTTTTGCTGTCCCCGCGGCGTCGTTATGAACGTTGGCAGTCCGGCGCTACCCTGGCGGAAACCACCCGCGATATCGCCCTCGTTTGCCGGGTTTGATTTTGAGCGCCGCCAGGGATAAGACGACCCCATGGAAAAACCAGCTCCCAGAAATCACGGCGCACCTTTTCCAAGGATACTGCGCGGCCTGGCCTGCGCCGCCTCCTTTCTCGCCTGGCAGGCGGCCCTGCCCGCCGACCCGCCTGGTTCCGCCCGGCAGGTTTTCTTCGACGATTTCTCCTACGCGAGCCGAGACGAGCTGGAAACCCATGGTTGGATCGTTCGGACCAAGCCCGGCTGGCCGGGCATCGAAGGCGCCTCGTGGAAAAAGGAAGGTGTCTCCTTCGCCGCCGATCCCGCCCAGCCTGGGGGGCGAATCCTGCGGATGACCTCATCCACGGACGGGACGCCAGCCCATACGGTCCAGACGCAGATCTGCCAGCAGCGCAAATTCAAGGAGGGCACCTACGCGGCGCGCGTGCATTTCTCCTACGGCCCGGTTTCAGGGCCGGCCGGCGATGGGGTAGTCGAAAGCTGTTACACCTACTCCACCGTGGATATACCCAAGAACCCCAATTACAGTGAATGCGATTTTGAATACCTGCCCGAGGGAGGCTGGGGCCAGAAGGGGCCGGCGCTCTTTGTCACCACCTGGAGAACGGCCGACCCGTTGCCGGACGGGACGCAGGACAATACCCACAACATCATTCCCGGCCAGGAAGGCGGCTGGCACATCCTCGTGCTTCAAGTAGCCGGCGGCCATGTGCGGTATTTTCTCGACGGAAGACTTATCGCCGACCACGGCGGCCCGTATTATCCCCGGGAGATTATGTCCTTTAACTTCAACCTCTGGTTCACTCCGGAAGGAGTGGGACCTTCGCGGCAATCCCGAAGTTATGAGGAAGCTAGGCAGCAGGGTGTCGATGGCGTCGTCGCCGCGGCCGTCCAGCGCCTGCAGGCTGGCGATGGCGACGCCATGCTGCGACATGGTGCGGAAGGCCTGGAAGGAGACGATCTCGGCGTCCATGCGCGCTGGCATCAGGTCGCCGATGCGGTCAAACGCGTTGAGTTCGGCCCACCAGGCGCGCACGGGGGCGAGTTCCGCCCAGTGCGCCTCGAACTCGGCCCGGTGCGCCGTGATGGTCTCGCGCCACGGGCCGGGCGCTTCGGGGTTAAAAGAGGGATAACCGTGTTTGAAGTCGGGTGCCTTGAATTTCTGTGCCAGCGGGTGCGCCTTCCCATAGCGCATCAGCACGTTGTAGCTCGCCTCGGCGCCGGGAAACACCGGTGAGATCTCCTCCATCGTGAGCGGATGCCGGATCACTGCCTCATCGTGCGCCAGGTAGGCGAGCACAACCCCCAGCGCGACATAGCCGAGGACAATGCGCCACCACGAACGCACTTGCAGCCGCCAGGAGGCCAGAAAGACCCCAAGGGCAACGAGGAACAACGCGAGACCCAGGCCAAAGCAGAGGATCCAGCTTGGGACCGAAGGGTGAATCCCATACATCAAAGCTTGGAGTTGATCGTATACGGGGGTGGGCCACGCGGTCAGACCCAGCAAGAGCAGGAGCAGGGTGACGAGGACAGCCTGCAACCCGAGCGCCGCGAAGCGCAGGCCGCGCTGGGCGAGGGGTTCGATGGAGGTGGGATTGGGAGCATTCATGTTGAGTCAGGTTTTTGTTGGGGGTGTTTCTGCGGGCTCTAGGCGCCCTTGGCCCAAACCACCTGGCCAAAAAAGGCCAATTAGGGAGAGGAGGTGAGAGGGACGCCCAAACTGCTCCACCCGGAGAGTGTTCGTCGGAGACGTTGGTTGATATAGTGCGTTCGGGTGTCGTTGGCAATCCCCGGCGGGGGGACGGACCGGTTTGGCGGTCCGGCCCGAAGCCTACCCGATGTAACACGCGCTCAGCCGCAAGTGCCATGACCTCGGCTCGCAGCTCCTCGTCCGACCCGGTGCCTTAAAACACACGGCCACATCCCGAAATCGGATGTGGCCTGGAAGTGGCGCCCCCACGGGGAATCGAACCCCGGTGGCCCCAGAATGTTGGTGTATGTTGGTCTTCATAAGGCGTTTGCGAGTGAACTATTTTCTTGGAATGTGACCCTTACTACGCTTTGTTACGCTCATGAACTTGAGCGGAACCAGCGTCTACAAACGCACTGATTCGCCGTATTGGTGGATTAGTTACTGGTGTCCGAAACGTCTGCGCTACGTCGCCAAGAGCTCGCAGTGCCGGCGCGACGACTCGCAAGGATTCAAACGCGCGCTCGACATGGCACGCGAGCTTTCCGCCGAAGCACGCGCCGCCCGCGCCATCGCCCCATCGGCCCGCTTTGATCGCTGGGTGCCCGAGTGGTTGCGCCTCAAGCACAGAAATTGCCAGACGACCCTCGACAGCGAACTCCACCGCTGGCGCTGGCTGGATGCGTTCCTCACCGAGCGCAAGGTTCGCGGACCGCATGCCGTCACTTATCAGCTTGGCCTTGACTACATAAAATGGAGGACGAGCCAGGTTAAACGCGTTTCCAAAAAAAATCCGTCTCACAACACCGCCCTGTGGGAGCTCCGACTTCTCGCCCGTGCCATGCGCGAAGCGGTTCACCGTGGCTACATCGCTGCAAGCCCGCTTGAAAGAATGGGCATCCCTCGCGACCGCTACCCCGAGAAGCCCGAACTCACCGACGCCGACGTGGCCGCCATCCGCGCCGGCTTGGTCGAATGGGAAGGCAACCTTCCTTTGAGCGAACGGTGGATGACCATTTCCTTTGAAATTGCCCTGCACCAAGGGTGCCGCATCAGCGAAACGAGTATCGCCCTGAGCGATATCGACGAGCGAGCCGGACGCATCACCTTCCATGCGAAAAGGGGCCACGTGTTCACCACCCAGCTTCACCCTGCCCTTGTCCCCCTGATTCGCCAATTGCGTGAAGCAAATCTTGACCGGACCTGCACCCTTCCCCGCATGGCCACCAAGGAATGGCACTGGTTCTTGAAAGGCCGTCCTGAAAGGAACTGGAAAGGTGTCTGCCCGCACGCTTCTTTTCACTGCACCCGAGTCACTGTCATCACGCGAATGGCCCGTGCAGGCGTTCCTATTCAACAGGCGATGGCATATGTTGGCCATGCTGATGAGACAGTTCATCGGGTTTACCAGCGTCTACAGGCGGATGATCTGACCCTTTGCACGGCCGCTTTGCGCTTTTTCCCAAGTAATGGGCGCCCACAAAATCAGGGTGCCGGCCAAACCAAGCGAGCAGCCTACGGCGGGTGATATATCGCCCCACAGGGTCCCCGAGTTCGCGGCCAGCCTTACGGACAGCCTGAATGGTCCAACGCGATACGCCCACGGCTTCCGCCTGGGCCCGCGCCGTCGTTAGAATCATATCTTCCGCACTCACTTCTCACCCCTCGGTTTCTTAAGCCTTCTGGCGAGAACCCATTCACTGGAGCCATCACCCTCCTTTTCCAGCCGATAGAGCCCCGTCCCCTTTCTCATGTAGAAATCCGGCGGCAAGCCCTCCACTACGTTCAACCTCTTGGGGACTCTAGTTACTTTAACCGTTCCAGTCCAATGGACCACCCCCTCCGTTGGATGAGTTGTCTTAAAACTAATTTTTTGCGGTTTCCCCGTCTTAACCATCGTTTCCGACCACCTGTTAAACGCTTTGATCCTCCCATCATCGAAGATTAGCGGGTTTCTTTTCATATAACCAAACACCTGGGAACGACTCACCTTTCTCCCCAGCTGATTTGTCAGGAAATCGGCTATAGCGGCGCAGCTGTATTCTTTGCGCCATAACTCCAAGATCACCGCGCAATAAGGCGCCAGCTTAACCTTCTTCGCCGGCGGCATATCTTTGGCCACCTGCAAGAGCTCCGCGGCACGGTTGTATTCTGCTATAGCCTGCCGGGCTTGGGGGATGATCGATTTCATCACAAACAAAGCAAACGAAGCAGACAGAGCAGTCAAGGCATTTCGGATGACCCAAGCATCCCAAGCCCCATCGCACCACCATCAGATGACGAACCCCGGCCCACTGCGCCAGTCGTCCAAGCTGCCCGCCTGCAATCGCCTTAGAAACTCAGGTACAAACTGATGCGCTTAAAGAGAGAATTTCCGCACAGACGGTCGATTTGCCAATGCTCCCACCGCATCTTCATCCGGGTCGAACAGGGTTGCAAATATAGTCGTGTGAGGCAGCGCGCAAAGCTCGTCGAAGAGTATTCGCCGCAGGTTAGGGCCGTGGAACCCAAACCCGATTATCGCGACGACATCTGCCGACATTAGCATCTCCACCGATAAAGCGTCTCATCGTCCTCATCCTTCTCCCAAATGGTTCGACCCTCGCGGTCTGTTACCAATCCTTTCCCACCTGAATACGGCCAGAGCCGGTATCTCTTCCTGTCGGAATTGTTACTACTCCGACAAGGAAGGCCGGCGGGCGCCGGCGCCGCCGCTTCGCGGCGGCATCCGGCGGCCCTTCCGGCCTTTTCCTCCTCAAAAGCGACTCCAACCGTCGCCCTCTTTTCGCACCCGTTCCCGTACTCCCGAGCCGCAAAATCTACTACGTTTTTACTACGCTCTTCTGTAACCTGTTGGCTATCAGATGGCGCCCCCACGGGGAATCGAACCCCGGTTTGAAGATTGAGAATCTCCTGTCCTAACCTCTAGACGATGAGGGCGGGCGAAGCGTGCGAATTTTGGACCGGCGCGGGGAAT
>Ga0187866_1004320_pt1 | contig 10046 bp, 10 predicted proteins | sample June2016WEW_11_1_3_FD_133013 | JGI IMG/M metagenome (GOLD analysis project Ga0187866, IMG submission 133013) | Peatland microbial communities from SPRUCE experiment site at the Marcell Experimental Forest, Minnesota, USA - June2016WEW_11_150 | ecosystem: Environmental > Terrestrial > Soil >... | reverse complement strand
GCACGGGGCGGTGGCCCAGGGGATAGGTTTCGCATTGATGGAAGAGATGGTCGTCAAAGATGGTAAGGTGACGAACCCCGACTTCAAAAGGTACAGGGTGCCGAGGGCGAAGGATATACCTCCCATCAGGACAATTTTCGTCGAGTCGAACGATCCGAACGGTCCTTACGGCGCAAAGGGGTTGGCCGAGCCGGCGCTGACGCCCATAGCCCCGGCCATTTCAAACGCCGTCTACCACGCGATAGGCATCCGACTGACGGAGCTGCCAATGAGGTCGGCCACGATAAGGCACATGCTCAAGAAAAAGGCGCAGGGGCGGTCATGAGGCAGGCGATTCAGCCTGCGGCCGTGCCGCGTAAAGATGGGACGGAAGGCTCGACGATACGCTCTGGCGCCGAGCGCTGGTTTTCTTGAGAAGCGAAGAAGAAGGAGAAGGGATGAAAACGATGAACCGCCAGAAGCAATTGGCGGGGACCCTCGAAAAGCAGGAAAAATGGAGAAGGATCGTCACGTATTTCAGCGATAGAAGGCCGGAGCTTTGCGTTCTATAACAACAGATATAGTCAGGAGCTCAATAAGAGCGGAGGGGGCTTTATGAAAGGAATGATTCGGATCACCGCGATCGTTTTTTCAGTTGTGTTGCTGGCGTGCTTCAGCGCCGGGGCGCAGGAGGCGATTAAGATCGGCGTCATCGAGCCGTTGACAGGTCCAGCGGCTTATGACGGCCAGAGCGTCGTTGAAGGGGCCAAGATGGCGGAGGAAGAGATCAACTCCAAAGGCGGCGTGTTGGGCAGGCCGATCCGGCTGGTAGTGGAGGACGGCAAGGCCGATCCGGCCGAGTCCGTCAATGCCGCCGAGAAGCTGCTGACCCGGGATCGGGTGCCCGTGATAATGGGCGCTTGGGCGAGCTCGGCGACGCTCGCAATTATGCCTGTCATGAAAAAGAACACAACCCCGCTGGTCGTCGAGACCGCGACCTCTCTGAAAGTAACCGATCCTCCCGGCGAATGGGTCTATCGCATCTGCTCGAACAGCGCCATAGACGCTATGCTCATGGAAAAATACCTAGTCCCCGTCCTGGGCTTCAAGAAGGTTGCCTTCATGGCCGCCAACAACGACTTCGGCCGGGCGGTCGTCACCTTCTGGGGCGAGGCGGTAAAGAAAAAAGGGGGGACGGTTGTCCTGAACGAGTACCATGCGCCCGGGGAGATCAATTTCGCACCCTCGCTCACCAAGATCGCCACTTCGGGCGCGGATTCGATAATCATCACGAGCGACATCCAGACGGCCTCCAACATCATTAAGCAGACCTACGAGATGGGCTTGGCCAAGATCAAACGCATGGTGACAAACGGCATCCCCTCCGAGGCGATCGTAAAGCTCGCCGGCGCGGAGGCCAGCGAAGGCGTCCTGGTACACAACTACTGGGTCCCCTTCGCTTCGCACAAGGGGCAGGAGGCCAAAAACAAGCAGTTCGTGGACAAATACATGGCAAAGTTCCCGAATAAGCCGGTCGATAAGTATGCCGCCTTCGGCTACGACGGGATCCGCGTCATCGCCCAGGCGATAGATACGGCGCGGGCGGCCGAACCGGGCAAGATTAAGGAGGCGCTGAAAAAGACGAAGATGGACGGCCTGACGGGCAACATACAGTTTAACGACAAGAACCAGGCGCTGCCCTATTCGTCTGTATCCCGCATCGAAAAGGGTAAGCCCAAGCTCGTGGTCCATCTAAATTAGGGGCTGTGGAGCTGTAGTATGGAGGGGCGTCCCCTTTTCTTCCGAAAGGAGTAAAACGTTTGCTGGCCGAAATTTTGCAGCAAGTGATCAACGGCCTGATCATCGGTTCGACCTACGCCCTCGCTGCCGTGGGCCTTACGATGATCTTCGGCATGATGCACATAGTGAACTTCACCCACGGCGAATTCTACATGCTCGGAGGTTTTTTCGCCTACCAATTGGCCGCCTTCCTGCACCTGAATTACTATTTGTCGGTCGCCTCGGCCGTCATGGCCGTTATGGCCGTGGGGTTCGTGTGCGAGCGGGTGCTTCTGGCGCCGCTCCGGGGAAAGTCGATCGATACGACGGTGCTGGTGACGATAGGCCTTTCGATCTTCCTACAGAACCTTGCGCTCCTCTGGTGGGGGCCTACGCCAAAGAGCATTCCCCTTCCCTTCTCGAACATGCCGCTCCGGTGGGGTCCGGTAGTACTGACCTGGTCGCGCGTCCTGGCAGTGACGGTCACCTTCGCTCTGATCGTCCTCGTCCATGTGCTGATCCGGAAAAGCCTGCTCGGGAAGGCGATGCGGGCGACCTTCCAGGAAAAGGATTCGGCCCGCCTGGCCGGGGTCGACGTGGAGCGCATCTATGCATTGACTTTTACGATGGGATCGGGGCTCGCGGCTGCGGCAGGGGCGCTTTTGGGTTCGATCTTTCTGATCTACCCGGCGATGGGCAATATGGCCATCCTCAAGGCGTTCATCGTTGTGATACTTGGGGGAATGGGTAATTTCCTGGGTGCGATCTTCGGTGGGTTGATCCTCGGCGTCACCGAGGGGCTGGGGGCAGGTTTCGTCTCCTCCGGTTATAAGGACGCGATCGGCTTTGTGCTGGTCATACTGATCCTCATGTTCAAACCTTCGGGTTTGCTGGGGAAGGGGAGAAGGCTTTGAAGCAAGCGCGTATGCTGGCGATTGCGGCGGCGGTTCTCGGGTTGGGCCTTTTGCCGCTCGCCCTGACGAGCAAATACCTTCTCCATCTGGTGATCATGGCGGCCATCTTCGCCATCCTGACCATGGGGCTGAACCTGATTTACGGCTACGTGGGCCAGTTGTCGCTGGGTCACACGGCCTTCTTCGGCATCGGCGCTTATACCTCCGCCCTGCTCGCGTTGCGGCTGCAAATGGGCTTCGGGTGGACGCTCTTGTCGGCTGCTATTGCGGCGGGGGCCGCCGGGATATTCATCGGCCATATTACGCTCCGCCTCCGGGAGGCATACTTCGTAATCGTCACGCTCTCTTTCTCCGAGATCATCTACCTCGTAGCGGTCAATTGGGTGGATTTTACCGGGGGGCCGATGGGACTTCCCGACGTTCCGTCGCCGGCCGGCCGGCTGCCTGGGATAGGGGCGTGGGAAATTACCTCGAAGGTCTCCTATTATTATCTGGTCATGGCGGTGCTGCTCCCGCTGGCGCTGATCGTTTACCGGATGGTCCGCTCGCCGGTCGGCACGGCATTTGTGGCGCTCAGGGAAAACGAGGACTTGGCGACGTCGGTCGGGATCGGCGCCTACCGGTACGCAATGATCGCCTTCGTCACCGGGGCGATCTTCGCCGGCCTGGGCGGGAGCCTCTACGCCCATTACGTCGGCTTTATCAGCCCCGAGGTCTTCACCTTCCACTACATGATCATCATGCTGGTCATGGCGATCATGGGGGGGCTGGGGACGATCTCCGGCCCGATCGTCGGGTCGATCCTCTTCACGCTGATCCCGGAGTATCTGCGCGTCGCCGAGAAGCTGCGGGAGCCCATCTTCGGGGCGATCCTGATGGTCTCGATCATCTTCATGCCCCAGGGCATCGTGCCGCTCGTCGGCCGGCTCTGGCGCGCTCTTCGGAGGCGACCCCTTGAGACTCGTTGAAGTGCAAGACCTCTCCATTTGCTTCGGCGGACTGTGGGCGGTACGCGACCTTGCCCTGACTCTCGATGAGCGGGAGATCCTGGGGGTGATCGGCCCCAACGGGGCGGGCAAGACGACATTTTTCAACCTGATCAGCGGCTTTCTCAAGCCCACCCGGGGGAGGCTCCTTTTCAGGGACCAGGATATTACGGGCCTGGAGCCTTACCGGATCGCCAAGTTAGGCATCGTCCGGACCTTCCAGTCCACCAAGGTCTTCCCGAACCTGACGGTCCTGCAGGGGGTAAGGGCGGGCTGCCATCAAAGGGTCCATAGCTCGTGGAAGGATATCATTTTCCGGAGCCGTGCCTTTCGCGAGGAGGATCGCCGCATCGCCGCCGAGGCTCTGGCCCTGCTCGAATTCACGGGCCTGGCCGCCCGCCGGGATGCGCTGGCGAAGGACCTGTCCTATGGCGAGCAGCGACTTCTGGAAGTCGCAGTGGCGCTCGGCGCTCAGCCCAAGGTTCTGCTTCTCGACGAGCCGGCGGCGGGCATGAACCCGGACGAGACCAACCGCATGGTCGATCTGGTGACCCGTATCCGGGCACAAGGGATCGCGGTAATGCTGGTCGAGCACAATATGTACATGGTGATGGGCATCTCCGATCGTGTCGTGTGCTTGAACTACGGCCAAAAGATCGCCGAGGGGACGCCGCAGGAGATCCGGTGCCACCGGGACGTCGTCGATGCCTACCTGGGTCAGGGGGCTGCCTGTGCTTAGGCTAACGCAGGTAGAGGCCCGTTATGGGAAGATCGATGTCCTGAAGAAGATCGATCTCGAGGTCCGCCGGGGAGAGCTCGTGACGCTCCTCGGGGCTAACGGCGCCGGGAAAAGTACGACCCTCCGGGCCATTTCAGGGCTGATCGCCCCTACCGGCGGCAAGATCGAGTTCATGGGTCGGGAGATCCACAGGCTCAAGCCGCAGGCGATCGTAGGGCTTGGCATTGCCCACTGCCCGGAAGGAAGGAAGATCTGGCCCGAGATGACCGTCGAGGAGCACCTGCAGATGGGTGCCTATTCCTGGTATTCCGGGAAGAAGGTGCGGCAGGAGATGGACCGGATCTTCGGCAACTTTGCGGTCCTCAAGGAGCGCCGCCGCCAGATGGCGGGGACGCTCTCCGGCGGCGAGCAGCAGATGCTGGCGATCGGCCGGGCGCTCATGGCCCGGCCTGCCCTGCTGCTCCTCGATGAGCCCTCGCTGGGACTGGCGCCCCTCATGGTGGAGAGGACGGCAGCGATCATTCGCGATATCCACCGCGGCGGGACGACCGTCCTCCTCGTGGAGCAGAACCTTCACCTGGCGCTCCGGATGGCGGACCGTGGGTACGTGATGGAGATCGGGAGGATCGTCCTTTCAGGGGCGGCCGGTGATCTCCTCGGCAACGAGCATGTGAAGAAGGCCTATCTGGGAGGATAGAACGAGTGTTGGAGATAGCGCTGCAATCCTTCGGGAGGGAAGATTTCGAACGGCTCATCGGTTGGGTCGGCTCCCCCGAGTTCCTGCTCCAGTGGGCCGGGCCGATCTTCCAGTTCCCGCTGGACGCCCCCCAGCTCGAGAGTTACTTGGCCGCAGCAGCAGGGAAGCCGCCAGGCAGGCGGATTTTCAAGGCCGTTTCCGGCGGGCAGGTCATAGGCCATATCGAGCTCGACGACGTCGACCGGCGCAACGGTTCGGGCCGGATGGCCCGCGTGCTCGTCGGTGAAGCCTGGAGGGGCCGGGGCGCGGGGCGCGGGATGGTGCGGGCGCTTTTGGGATTGGGCTTCGGTGAAATGGGGTTGCACCGGATCGATCTCGTGGTCTTCGATTTCAACCAGGCGGCGATCGCCTGCTACGAGAAAGCGGGTTTCGTGCGGGAGGGACACATCCGGGAAGCCCGCCGCATGGGTGACGGCTACTGGAGTCTCTATCTGATGAGCATGCTTGAGGACGAATGGAGGAACGGACTCCGGACCCGGTGATAAACGGACGCGAGGCGGGAGCGGGAGGAGGAAGGATGAAATGAAAGGAAATCAGATGGCCGTGCCATTGAACCTATGGGTCAACGGGGACCCCGTGCAATCCTTCGTCCGCGAGGATGAGACGCTTCTGGATCTGCTGCGGGATCGCCTGGCCCTGACGGGGACCAAGCACGGCTGCGGCGAGGGCCAGTGCGGTCATTGTACGGTCCTCCTGAACGGAAAGGCCGTTAACAGCTGCCTGACGCTGGCCCTGGAAGCCGAAGGCGGTCGGGTTTTGACGATTGAGGGTTTGGCACAGGGGGACCACCTCCATCCGGTCCAGAAGGCCTTCGTGGAGGCGGGCGCCATCCAGTGCGGCTACTGCACACCGGGTATGGTCATGGCCGTCTATGCCCTCCTCCAGGAGAACCCGCACCCCAGTGAGGAAGAGATACGGGAGGGGATCAAGGGTGTCATGTGCCGCTGCACGGGGTACTACAAGATCATGGAGGCGGTCAGGCGGGCCGCCTTTGAGCCGGAGGCCAAATGAAGGAAACGTCGTTTATCGCAGCCCGGAGCGTGGCCGAGGCCTGTCGTCTTCTCCAGGAGCATCCCCAATCGGTGCCGATGGCAGGCGGGACGGACCTTCTTGTATTGAAGAATTTCAAGCTTATCAGTCCCCGGCCGATCGTCTACCTGAAATCCATCCCCGGACTTTCCACGGTCCGGCCGGAAAAAGAGGGATGGGTCGCCATCGGAGCGCTCGCCACACTGGATGAAATCGTGAAACATCCGTCGATTCGGCAGGGCGTTCCGCTGCTGGCCCGGGCCGCAGCCGGAGTCGCCTCGCCGCAGATCCGCAATAAGGCGACCCTGGGAGGAAACCTCTGCCTCAACAGTCGGTGCTGGTTCTATAACCGCTCCCCTTTCTGGCGGGCCGAATTCCCTCACTGTCGCAAGGCCTCCGGCGGCGACAAATGTTACGTAATGCCGAAGAGCCGCAAAGGCTGCTTCGCCCTGCAGTCGGGGGATACGGGAGGGACGCTTGTGGCGCTCGGCGCCAAGTTGCGCCTCGTCTCCGCCGCCAGTGAGCGGGTGATCGACGTCGAGGATTTCTATCTGGGCGACGGCATCCGCTATCTGGACTTGAAGGCCGGAGAAATCCTGACAGAGATCCTTCTTCCTCCGCCGGGCCAGGCAGGTGCCTTCGTCAAGTTCCGGCCGCAGGACAACATGGACTTTGCCACCTTCACTCTTGCGGTCGTCCCCCCGGTGAGCGGAGCAGGGGCGCGCATCGTATTGGGCTGCGCGGCCAGCCGACCCCTGCGGGCGCGAGGGGCCGAAGAAATGCTGGATGCGGGAGCACCGGCTGAGGATGTTGCCCGGAAAACGGCGGAAGAGGCGCGCCTGGTCTCCTTCGTCCGCGGGCCGGTTGATTTCAAGAAGCAGGTGATTGCCGCCAAGATGGCTGATGTCCTTGCCGGCCTCAAGAGCCAACCCCGATAGGAGGAAGGATCCCCATGGAGGAGTTTACTACCATCGGCAAAAGGGTGCCTCATCCGGACTCGGTTTCTAAAGTCACGGGGAGGGCGCAGTTTACCACCGACCTGGTCTTGCCGGGCATGCTGGCCGGCAAGATCCTCCGTTCTACACGCCACCACGCACGCCTGGTCCACCTCGATGCGGCACCGGCGCTGAAGGTCCCCGGCGTCAAGGCGGTGATCACGGCCAAGGACCTGCCTCCTGTGGTCTATGGCTTTGGCGACCGCCGGGCGGACATGACCGTCTTTGCTGCCGACCGGGTGCGCTACAAGGGCGACGAGATCGCAGCCGTGGCCGCCATAGACGAGGATACCGCGGCCGAGGCGCTGGAACGGATCGTCGTGGAATACGAAGACCTTCCCGCCGTCTTCGACCCGGAGGAGGCTGTCGCCGAAGGCGCGCCCCAACTGCACGACGACTCGCCCGGCAACATTGGGGTGCGCATCCTTATCGACAAAGGCGATATGGACCGGGCGCTCGCCGAGGCGTACCTCGTGCGGGAGGACCGCTTCGACACACAGCGGGTCCACCAGTGCTACTCCGAGCCCTATGCCTGCGTGGTCGACTGGGCCCTTACGAACAGGATCACCCTCTACACGGGGACGATGAGCGCCTCAGGCTTGCAGATCATGCTCTCAAGGGTGCTGCAGGTCCCGGCCGGCCACGTCCGGGTAGTCCAGTGCCACACCGGGGGATCCTTCGGCAGCAAGGTCGTTTTGAATTCCATCTACCCCGCATCGGCCGTCCTTTCGCGTATCACGGGCCGTCCGGTGAAGATGGTCTACACCCGCGAGGAGGAGTATTTCGCCGGCCGTCCCCGGTTCGCCGGCCGTTACTACGTGAAGACGGCCGTCAGGAAGGACGGCACGATCCTGGGACGGGAGCTGAACTTCTACTACGACGCCGGGGCATACTGCGACATGGCCGCAGCGATGATCATCGTCTGCTCCCACCGCAACGACAACGTCTACCGCATCCCGGCCATCCGGACCGATGCCAAACTGGTCTACACGAATAAGAGCCCTGTGGGTGCCTACCGCGGCTACGGCAACCCGCAGAACACATTCGCCTTCGACTCGCAGCTCGACATGATCGCCGAGGAACTCGGCATCGACCCGGCCGAGATCCGGCGGAGGAACGCCACCCGCTCCGGGGACACGACGGTCCACGGCTGGAAGATATCGAGCTGCGGCCTGACGGAAGCGATCGATCGGATCGTCCAATCCTCCGGTTGGAATCAAAAGAGGGGTAAACAGCGCGAGCGCAAGCGCGGCATCGGCATGGCCTGCACGATCCACGAGGTTGACGACCGCCACTCCGACGCCTTTGCCGGCAGCAACGCCTACGTGGAGATTCTGCAGGACGGCGACGTTATGATATACTCCGGCGAGGGGGAATACGGCCAGGGGAGGGACACGATCTTCCGCCAACTGGCCGCCGAAATCCTGGGCGTTCCCTTTGAATCCGTCCGCACTCTTTTGCCCGACACCGACATTACCCCATATTCGCTGGGTCCCTGGGGCTCTCGGGTGACCTATTCCGGCGGCCTGGCCGTCGTCCGGGCGGCGGAGGACGCGAAAAGGATTCTTCTCGAGGAGGCGGGGGAGATGCTGGGGGCGAACCCGGCCAACCTTGCTGTGCGAGAGGGAAAGATATACATACAGGGCATGCCCGAACCCAGGACGACGCTCGCGGATGTCGCCCACTTCGCCCTCTTCCACAAGAAGGGGAAGCGGATCCGCGGGAGCGGTCAGGACGAGCCCGACACGACAAAAATGGAACCGACCCAACAGAGCAACCCTTGCTCCACTTACTCCTTTGCGGCCCAGGCTGTGGAGGTAGAGGTGAACGAACGGACCGGGGAGATCAAGATACTTAAGGTCTGGGCAGGCAACGATGGCGGCAATATCCTCAACCCGGTGGGAGCGGAGGGGCAGATCGAAGGACAGGTCCTGCAGGGGCTGGGCTTTGCCAAAACGGAGGAGATGGTCTACCGTGACGGCCACCTGATGAATCCCGATTTCATGACCTCTGGGACGGTCGGACCGGCCGAGGCGCCGCCGCTGTCGATTTTCTTTACCGAAACGTATGACCCCTTCGGCCCCTTCGGGGCCAAAGGGGTGGCCGAAGTGGCGGCGCCGCCGGCAGCTGCGGCCCTGGCGAACGCTGTCTATGACGCCATCGGCGTACGCCTGACAAAGCTTCCGCTGTCGCCGGACAACGTTCTGGCGGCGATCACCGAAAAACGGAAGCAAGGAAGATAACATGGGTGTATTCGGTGAACGGCTCCGCCGCACATCGATGGAACGGCGGAGATCAACAAAAAAAATGGAAAAGGATTGTCACGCCTTTTTAGCGACGGGAGGCCGAACTTACGGCCTCTAACAAAGGGGGTATAATATGGAAGGAAGGGTAGTGAAGGGCAGCGTCATATTGAGCAGGATCGCGCTGGTTTTTCTGGCTGTTGTTGTGTGCGCGTCATTTATGTGGGGCACATGCAATGCCGCTTCGTCCAAAGACCCGATAGTCATAGGCGGTGTCTACGATCTGACAGGTCCCCTTTCGACTCACGGCAGGGGAGGCAGTATGACCGCCAAAGCGGCTATCGACCGGATCAATAAGGCCGGGGGAATAGCGGGACGTCCGGTGAAATACATCGTCGAGGACAGCGCGACCGACCCCGCCACAGGCTTGCGAAAACTAAGGAAATTAATCCTTAAGGACAAGTGCGATTTTGTGCTGATAGGTGTCAACTCGGGCGTAGCTGTAGGCGCGATCCCGCTTGCGAAAGAGATGAATACCATTATTTTCACCGAGGCCACCGCCCGGGACATTACCGGCAAGAAGGGAAATCGGTACGTCTTCAGGGCGATAGGCGACGCCGAGATG
>Ga0187866_1004317_pt1 | contig 10051 bp, 11 predicted proteins | sample June2016WEW_11_1_3_FD_133013 | JGI IMG/M metagenome (GOLD analysis project Ga0187866, IMG submission 133013) | Peatland microbial communities from SPRUCE experiment site at the Marcell Experimental Forest, Minnesota, USA - June2016WEW_11_150 | ecosystem: Environmental > Terrestrial > Soil >... | reverse complement strand
GCGGCGACTGCACCGGCAGTGACGAGCAGCCTGGCCAGCTTGCGGTACTCCGTCACCTGCAGCATGGAGACGGATGTCCGCGGAATCAAGTGGCTGCCCTTGGGCTGCGCCTGGTGGTCCGAAGTCTTGGATACCCTCAACCACATGCCATCCGGGACGACTCTCTGAACCTTGCCTTCGACGTACGTGCCGCCCGGCAGCACGAAGGCGACCTTTCGGTCTTCGATCCGCGGGCCAAGCTCGCTCCACTTGAGCTGCAGTTCGCGGGGTTCGCCGCCCCATAGGAGGCTCTGGCTCAACGCCACCACGGCAACCGCTAGGTTCGTCCCACTTTTCATCTGGCTGATTCTAGCAACAAACGGTTACGCCAGAGTGACGACTGCTTGATCCTCCACCGCGCGGTTGCGCCGGCGTGGCGTGCACGACATAGAAGTAGAGTCCACGGTCTGCCTGGCGTAGCGCCGGCGGCGCGTGGGACCATCCTACCTATGAAGGATGAGGATGAGCTTGCCCAAAATCTGACGCTCGGCGATGGGGCCCCAGATGCGTGAGTCGGCGCTGTTGTCGCGGTTATCGCCTACCAGGAAGTATTCATGCGGGCCAAGGCGGACGGGCTGATGGTTGCGGTACTTGCCTTCGCCCGGAGTGAAGGAGATCCAGTGGCCGTCCTCGTCATAAACGTTAGATCCGATGTGGTTGATGGGGGCGACCCAGTCGAATTCGGCTCGGTTCAGGGGCCTGAGCGGCAACACGCGCCCATCGACGACGACGCGGTTCTCTCTAAACTCGACGGTTTCGCCGGGAAGGCCGATGGCCCGTTTGGGGGCTATTATAGGCAAGGAAGGATGACGAAACAGAACGATGTCTCCGCGTTTTGGAGAGCCTGTCCGAACCAGTGTCACGCCCGAATAGGGCAGCCGCAAACTGTAGGCGGCCCTGTTCACCAGGAAAGAACCGCCAATGCCGATCGTGGGCGCCGCGGATGCACCGGTCAGTTTGAACGCCCACACATAGCTCGGAAGCACTGCCAATCCGATCAATAGCAGAAGAACCACGCCGAGACGCCGCTTGGGTACCGTTCTCATACGGACAATCTTATAACGGACGAGGCCCGGAAACATGGCCAGTTACGGCCCTTATCCCTAAAGCGTGTTCACAGCCTGGACCGCGGCGCGCATGTAGCCCAGGGAGAAAGACCGCCCGACGTGCCCCGAGCCGATGAAATCGCCCATCTTGTCTCCCTCCACGACTGGCGTGTGATCGGACACGATGATGCCCGTGTAGCCGATCTCCTTGTAAGTTTTCATGGCCTGGATCATATTCACGTCGCCCTCGTCGAGGAACACTTCCATATAATGTGGCACTTTGCCCCGAACCGCCCGAAAGTGGACCGCATGGATCCTGCCCATTCGTCCGAAGCGGCGTATTTCTTGCAGGACGTCTACTCCCATTTCGGTGAACACGCCCTGACAGAACGCCATGCCGTTGGCCGGGCTGGGGACCTCCCTGAAGAACCGCAGATAGTCATCCGGGCTGTGAATGGCCCGCGCCACGCCGCGCATGACCGGAACTGGGGGATCGCACGGGTGCAGCGCCAGCCGCACACCAGCTTTCCCGGCCGTCTCCACGACCGGTTTGGCGAAGTACAGCAACCGGTCCCACATGTCCTTCCCGCTCACCACGCCGATCCCCTCAGAAGGCGGTGCGCCCTTCACGCGGTCGTAATCGAAGGCGCGCTGCGTGGATTCCCCGCGTGCCTTCACTGGGTAGTAACCCACCCGCTCGTCCCAGTAAAAATCGGGCCAGAAGTTCCATGCCAACGTAGGCACTCCGGCTTCCCCCGCCGCACGGATGGTCCGACACACGTTCTCGATTTGCTCGTCTCGCCCGGGCTCGCCGAGCATGGCAAGACCGAAACCCGGCACCGTCATCACCTCCAGGGCCACGTCCGCGTCCTGGCAAAGCTTCTTGACACTCAGGATGTCCGCCGTGCTGAGATAACCCTTCCTGTCACGGTCCGGGATGCCGGCGTATATGTACTGGCAGCCCATCTGCCTCAGCCAGCGCAGCGACGAGGCGTCGAAGCCGATATTCTCGCCAAGCTTGGGAAGCCATTCTATCAACCCGAGACCACCCGCACTTCCCCCTTGCCCCAAACCGTCTGCCGCCCCACGCCCACCCACCGGGCGGCGCGCAGCCAGGGCAGGAATTCCGCCAGATCGCCTTCATATTCCGCCTCGCCCGTGAAGCCGCCGAGGGAATGCACCTGGCCGGTCCGGCCGGATTTCCGCTCGACGCGCTCCCATTTCAAATCCGCGCGCTGCAAACGAACGCCCGCCGCGCGCTCGCCCATGGCCCGAAAATCGATGTCCAGCGGTCCCGCGCCGTAGAGCGCGCGCAGGGTGCTAATGCGGTCGCGCAGCCGGCCGAAGAGAATTGCAAACTCCGGCCGCTCCGCCATGCCGCCAGCAGCCTTGAGTTCCGTGGGGGTCACGAATCGAACGCATACCCGTTCCACGGGCGCAGCGTCGCCATCCAGGCCGATTACGGAGGGCGCGCCCGGCCTGTCCGTGACGGCCTCCCCGCCATCCGCCAGGTCGAGCTGCTCGACGCTGTCCAGCTCCGCGCGGCCGCGGCCCGGCCCGATGCCATTTTCGCCCAGCTTCGCAAATGCCGCCCGGAAGTGCTCGAGCGCCGGCTGGCGCAGGTCGAATACGTGCACGTCCACGAAGAACCCGCCCCCCGCCGCGATGGTGAGGCCATCCAGGTGGACGGCGCGCAGCACGAAAGGCCGGGGCCAGTCCGCCAGGCCGCTGGGGGCCCTGCCCAACGCGGCTCCCGGCTCGAACAGACGCGCGTACGCGGCCGGGGAGGCGGTGTCGCGCAGGACCGCTCCAAAAGCGCCCCGCACCACGTTGGCGCTCTTCCCTTCGGGAAAGCGCACCTGGTCCCTCGCCCGAAAGTGAAAGCGGAACCGGTAAAACTCGAACGTGGTCACGGCGCAGGTAACGCCGGCGGTCTCAGCCGCCGGTGGGTTAGTCCGGGCGGGAAAAAGCCGGCGGCAAGACCACCGACGCTACTTGATCTGCGGATGTGGCGTCCTCCTGTTGTATAATAGTATGGCATTTGACTTTTGTTTTCGCTTCGTGACAAATCCGAGAGGGGGCGTGTGGGTCCATCCGCGCCCCCTTTTCTTGTATCGGGCCGGATCGGGGGTCGGGTGCATTTTTAGCAAAGAAGGAATATAGGCAGATGAAAGAAAAAGGTACAGTGAAGTGGTTTAACGCAGCCAAGGGCTACGGCTTTATCCAACGGGAGAACGGAGAGGACGTCTTCGTGCACTTCTCGGCGATTCAGACGGAAGGGTACCGTACCCTGGATGAAGGCTCAAAAGTGGAATTCGAGGTGACGAAAGGGCCCAAGGGTCTGCAAGCGACCAACGTCACGGCGGCCTGATGAGTTCCGCGGGCCGGCGCCTCCGGGGATGCCGGCCCGCCGGCCCCAATCTGGAGGTTTATGAGCAAAGAGGACAGCATCGAGGTAACCGGAACGGTGTTGGAAAAGTTTCCCAGCGGGATGTTCAGCGTGCAGCTCGAACACGACCGCAAGGTTTTGGCGCACCTGGCCGGCCGCCTGCGCCGGAATCGCATCCGCGTTCTGGCGGGCGACAAAGTCACCTTGGAGCTGTCTCCCTACGATCTGACCAAAGGCAGAATCACCTTCCGCCACCGATAATCTGATTCCTTCCCCCCTCACGCGGCCCAGTCTCCGCTCCATGGGAGCGAAATTCCAGAGCCGTCTTTCCATCGGTCACAAGTAACGTCGAGAATATTTGCGGCGTCCTTTCTTTACTGGCAAAGTGTTGCAATCAGTCGTGATAGAGCACTCTTATGAGAGAGTCGAATCACCCTGAAAAGAGGCTCCGCACCCGCGTCAAAGGCCCCTCCCCCGATATAATCGAATCGGAGGGAGGGGTGGAGAAACCAAGAGTTTCGCCGAGCCGGTCGAGGAGACCGCCTGGGGATGCCGTCGAGGACCTGATCGCGATTCTGTCGCAGAAGGTGATGGGGCAGCCCGCGGCTACGCAGGTCATCGTTCCTTACATTCAGATGTTCCAGGCGGGTCTGGCGCCGGAGGGCCGTCCCGTGGGCGTGTTCCTGTTGTTGGGTCCCACCGGCACGGGCAAGACCAAGACCGTGGAAGCCCTCGCCGACGTGCTGCACGGAAGCGAAAAGAACGTGCTCAAGGTGGATTGCGGCGAGTTCCAGATGGAGCATGAGGTCGCCAAGCTCATCGGCGCGCCGCCCGGCTACCTGGGCCACCGCGAAACCCAGCCCATGCTCACGCAGCAGAAGTTGAATGCCGTCACCAGCGACAAGTGCAGCCTCTCGCTGGTGCTCTTCGACGAAATCGAAAAGGCCGCGCCGTCCATGACGCGCCTACTCATGGGGGTGCTCGACAAGGGCCTTCTGCGGCTCGGCGACAACACCACGGTCAATTTCGAAAAGAGCCTGGTATTCCTCACCAGCAACCTGGGCGCGCGGGAAATGTTGCGCGAGATCAACCCCGAGTTCGGCTTCCAGTCCGTCAAAGCCGCCGAGCGCAAGGATCTCACCGGCAAGCTCCAGAATATCGCCCTGGTGGCTGTGCGCAAGCGCTTCTCGCCGGAGTTTGTCAACCGCATCGATTGCATCATCACCTACCAGCCGCTTACGCCGGAATCACTCTCGGCAATCCTCGATCACCACATTACCGACCTGCAAAACCACGTCAACACGCGGCTGGGCAACCGCTCTTTCACCTTGGAAGTGCCCGTCGAGGCGCGCCAGTTCCTGCTGCGGAGGGGCACCAGCCAGGAGTACGGCGCTCGGGAGCTGAACCGCACCATCCACCGCTACCTCACGCAGCCGCTGGCGACGCTGGTGGCTACCGGCCAGGTCAACCCCGGCGTCAGGGTGCGGGTGGAAGTTGCCGAGGACGCCGGCAAGCTGAACTTGCGGGCCCTGGAATCCCACGTCGCCGCCGCGCCCGCGCACCTCACGGTGCTGCTGGTGGACGACAACCGCGAACTGCTGCGCTTTCTGGAGCGCCTGATGGCCGATGCCGGCTGGACCTTGCTCACCGCCGAATCGGCCACCGAGGCCAAGCGCCTCATGCAGGAGCACAAGCTCAACGCCGCTCTGCTCGACTACATGCTGCCCGACGGCAACGGCGTGGAGCTGGGCGTCGAATTCCTCCGGGCCGAGCCGCACATGCTGATTATCGTCATGACCGGGACTATCTTGCCGCCGGAGGAGGAAGGCCTCTGCGAGGAGCACACCTTTCCGGTGTTGCGGAAGCCGTTCCTGGCTTCCGACGTCATGAATCAGATTCGCGCCCGCCTGATGCCCGCCGGCGGCGCCGCGCGCGGGGGTGCGTAGCAGTGGCGCGCATCCTGGTGGTCCACTGGAACCCCGCGGAAGCTGCCGGCCGCGCCGAACGGCTGCGCCGCGAAGGTTTCGAGGCCTCCTGCTTCACCGATCAGAGAGACGGCGCCGGCTTCCGCGTCCTGCGCGAGAATCCGCCGGATGCCGTGGTGATCGATCTGGCGCGGCAGCCGTCTCACGGCCAGGCGGTGGGGATCGCCCTGCGCGGGCAGAAGGCCACGCGCATGGTCCCGCTGGCGTTCATCGAGGGGGACCCGGAAAAGACCGCCCGCGTCCGAGGGCTGCTGCCCGACGCCGTGTTCACCACCTGGCCGCGAATCGGCGCGGCGCTGCGGCGCGCGCTGAACAAGCCACCCGCGCAGCCCGTGGTTCCGGGCACCTTTGCCGCTTACTCCGGCACGCCGCTGCCCAAGAAACTGCGTATACGGGAAGGCTCCGTGGTAGCGCTGGTTCACGCGCCCGGAAATTTTGAGTCCAGGCTCGCCCCGCTGCCGGAGGGCGCCCGCGTGCGGAACGAGATCGGCGATGCCGATGTGATCCTGGCCTTTGTGAAGTCTGCCGCCGCGCTCGGCCGCGAGTTGCCGGCGCTGGCGCGCGGCATGCGCGAAGGCCAAACACTGTGGCTGATCTGGCCGAAGAAGACGTCGGCCCTGGCCGGTGATCTGGGCCAGCCAAAGGTCCGGGAAATGGGCCTCGCCGTTGGCCTGGTGGATTACAAGGTGTGCGCGGTGGACGAGACCTGGAGCGGATTGGCGTTCGCCGCACGAAGGGCCAAAGCCGCGGCCGCCGCGCAAGATCGCTCCTCGAAGAGGGCCTTGCAGTAACGGGCGCGCGATTGGCAATCCGAGCGCGCCCGGAGAATTCCTCGAGGGAAACCGTCGGCGGGGTCATGGACAGTACTTTCAGGCCCCTATCTCCAGTACTTTCAAGCCTCTATCTTTCGGATAGTTTTCCCCGAATCCTCTTGTGCGCAGAAGCCCCGAGGGGTAGAGTTGGCACGGAGGTGTCGAGTGGATACCGTGTCCAGCGTGAGGCTCATCTTGGTCATGGGGTTGACGTTCTGCCCGCTGACAGCCAGCGTCGTGGTTCCGGCGCTATGCGACGCGTCCGGCCACCCCTGCGCCACTTCGGAGGGTGACATCGCCGTCGACGGGTTCTCCAGCGTGGGCAAGTACCAGGAGATTTTCGATCAATCGGCTTTCCCGGGGCCGATCATGATCAGGAGCATGTGGTTCCGGCGCGATATTACGGGCTCTTCGTTCGATACCACTTTCGACCTGGAAGTGCTGCTGGTGGCGACCCCGCATGATGTTCTCCTTTCGCAGTACTACGTGACCAACTACGGTGGGTTTACCCCGACCGTGGTCTTCGACGACACGGTGCATCTGGTGAGCAGCTCGATCGGGACCCCGAGACCCTTCGACGTCGGCATCACGTTCAGCACGCCCTTCCTTTACACCCCCGGAACGTCCGAAGCGCCGTCCAATCTCCTGTTGGAGATCCGCAACGCGACCCCGCACTCCATCATTCTGGACGGCGTGAACGACGAATTCCACGGCCAGCGCGTCCAACACCTCCACGGCAACAGTGGCGATGATTGGGACCCCCCCTACAGCAGCGGGATGGTGATCGAGTTCAGCGGTGATGCGGTGCCGGAACCTGCGACAGCGCTTCTGCTGCTGGGCGGCCTGACCGCCCTGTGGATGCGCCGGCGGCTGAACTGACGCTTCGCTTCCGATCCCGCCGCCGACACCGAAAACAAAAAAACCGCGCCCCCGGCCTGGACCGGGGAGCGCGGCTTTTCACGCCTTAGCGAGTTGTTGTTCCTAATAATCCATCTCCCCCCCGTGGCCGCCAGGCATGGGGGCCGACTTCTTCTCCGGAATCTCCGCCACCATGGCTTCCGTGGTCAGCATCAGGGAGGCGATGGAGGCGGCGTTCTGGAGCGCCGTGCGGGTCACCTTGGTGGGGTCGATCACGCCCGCCACCACCAGGTCTTCATAGACCTCTGTCTGGGCGTTGAAGCCAAAGTTCGGGTTGCTGTTGTCCCGCACCTTCTCGATCACGATGGCGCCTTCGGTGCCGGAGTTGGCCACAATCTGGCGCAGCGGCTCTTCGCAGGCGCGCTTTACGATGTTCACGCCGATCTGCTCGTCGCCGTCCACCTTCAGACCCGCCAGGGCCTTGCACGCGCGCAGCAGGGCTACACCGCCGCCCGGAACGATGCCTTCCTCGACCGCGGCGCGCGTAGCGTGCAGAGCGTCTTCCACGCGGGCCTTCTTTTCCTTCATTTCAGTCTCGGTGGCCGCGCCGACTTTGATCACCGCCACGCCGCCAGCCAGCTTCGCCAGCCGCTCTTGCAGCTTCTCGCGGTCGTAGTCGGAGGTGGTTTCTTCGATCTGGGTCCTGATCTGCTTGATACGGCCCTGGATGGTCTTCTCGGTGCCGGCGCCGTCGATGATGGTGGTGTTGTCCTTGTCCACCGTGACGCGCTTGGCTTTGCCCAGGTCTTCCAGCCGCACACCTTCCAGCTTGATGCCGGTTTCTTCCATGATGGACTTGCCGCCGGTGAGGATCCCAATGTCCTCGAGCATGGCCTTGCGGCGGTCGCCAAAGCCCGGGGCCTTCACCGCGCAGGCGTTCAGCGTGCCGCGCAGCTTGTTGACCACCAGCGTGGCCAGCGCTTCGCCTTCCACTTCCTCGGCGATGATCAGCAGCGGCTTGCCGGAGCGCGCAATCTGCTCGAGCAGCGGCAGCAGGTCTTTCATGTTGGCGATCTTCTTCTCGTGGATCAGGATGTACGGCTCTTCCAGTACCACTTCCATCCGCTCCGCGTCGGTCACGAAGTAGGGGGAGAGATAGCCGCGGTCGAACTGCATGCCCTCGACGGTTTGCAGCTCGGTGGTCATGGTCTTGGACTCTTCCACCGTGATCACGCCATCCTTGCCGACCTTGGTCATAGCCTCGGCAATGATGGTGCCGATGGTCTTGTCGCTATTGGCGGAAATGGTGCCGACTTGAGCGATCTTCTCGTTGTCGGAGACCTTCAGGGACATCTTCTTGACTTCTTCCACGGCCACTTCGACGGCGCGCTCGACGCCGCGCTTGAGGGCCATCGGGTTGGCGCCGGCGGCAACCGCCTTGACGCCTTCACGGAAAATCACCTGCGCCAGAATGGTGGCGGTGGTGGTGCCGTCGCCGGCCACGTCGCTGGTCTTGGAAGCCACCTCGCGCACCATCTGCGCCCCCATGTTCTCGAGCGGATCCTTGAGCTCGATTTCCTTGGCCACCGTGACACCGTCCTTGGTGATGGTGGGGCCGCCGAACTTCTTCTCCAGAACCACGTTGCGGCCCTTGGGGCCGAGTGTCACCTTCACCGCGTCGGCAAGCTGGTTGACACCGCGCAAAATCGCCTGACGGGCTGCTTCGGAATATACAATTTGTTTCGCCATAGTTTCTCCAATCCTTAGGAAGCCTTCTTCGCCGCTTTGGGCGCGGCTTCGAGAATGCCGAGGACCTCGTCCTCGCGCATGATCATGTACTCTTCGCCATCCAGCTTGATGTCGCTGCCGGAATACTTGCCAAACAAGATCCGGTCGCCCACCTGGACGTCCAGAGGCACCACTTTGCCGTCTTCCAGGCGCTTGCCCTTCCCCACTGCCGCGACCTCGCCCTCCTGGGGCTTCTCTTTGGCCGAGTCGGGAATATACAGGCCGCCTTGCATTTGCTCTTGCTGCTCGATCCGTTTCACTACGATCCGGTCATAGAGCGGACGAATCTTCATAAAACCCACCTCCACTGAAGAAAATTGAGTATTGGTTCAACGATGGAACGCATGTCGGAAACTGCTCGGTTCCACTGACTATTATTAGCACACTCTGGCAGAGAGTGACAAGTTTTGTTTGTAACTTATTGTTTACAATATGGTTATTATACTTGACAACGAGGGGCTAAGATTGTCTGATAACGGCCTCAAATATGCCGCGCTCCCGGTTCTTGCGCACCGAATGCCAGGGGAAATACCGGCCGTGCATGGCCACATACACGCCCGGTTCCAGGGTCTGCACAAATGCCAGAGCCGTGCCCAGGTTGAACAGGCCGTCCGAACTGCCGAAGGTGTAAGGGATCATCGCGCCGGTCAGAACAATGGTCTTGCCGGTAATGCTGTTTCCGAGGACCGCGGCGGTCTCGTCCATGGTGTCGGTGCCGTGGGTGATGACAATCCGGCCGGCGGCGTCGTGGGCGCACCGGTCGAGCAACAGTTGCCGGTGCGCATCGGTCATTTGCAGGCTGTCGATCATCATGAGGGTCTCGATTTCCACCTCGAGATGGCACCTGCCCAGCTTCAGCATGTCGGCGACGTGGGTCTGGTTGAAGTAGAGTTCCGCGGTGATCTCGTTGTATTCTTTGTCGAACGTGCCGCCGGTGACGAAAATCTTGATGCGATCGGAATTCATCCCATGGCGGAGTATAGCGCGTGGTGGGGTAGGGCCGCGCTATAGTGGAGTTACCCCATGCGAGGCACGCGCTGGCTCGTGCTGGTGGCCATTGCCGCGATTCTCTACGGCGTCGGCCTCACGTACCGAGCCCAAAAGAAGGTCCTCCGCGAACAGGCCCCACCCCAG
>Ga0187866_1004315_pt1 | contig 10052 bp, 9 predicted proteins | sample June2016WEW_11_1_3_FD_133013 | JGI IMG/M metagenome (GOLD analysis project Ga0187866, IMG submission 133013) | Peatland microbial communities from SPRUCE experiment site at the Marcell Experimental Forest, Minnesota, USA - June2016WEW_11_150 | ecosystem: Environmental > Terrestrial > Soil >... | reverse complement strand
GTGCTGAAGGGAACCTTCGGCAAGACCCTTCAGTACCGGTTTGAGCTTGACAAATCCTTCCGCTGGTTCTTTACGGTTTATACATATCGCGAGACGAACATCCCGTTCGACCAGTTTACCGCTCTACCGATGACGGATTTTGTTTCAAGTGAGGAGCTTGATTGGCTGACCAGGATGATGTTGCCGGGCGACACGACGAAGGATCTCACAACGCGCGGAGACAGCCTGGCATTCGAGAGCATTATGCCGCGCATTCAGGAGGGGGAATGGCGAAACCGCTTTGAGGCGGTCTTCAACGCGTTTCTCGATGGGGTGAGAACTCTGAACAACCCGCTCCTCACACCGACAATGGTAAGACCGCTTAAGGACTCTCTCTACAAGCGTTCAGTGAAGGCAATCGACAAGAGCAATATAGACACACTGCGTACCGTCTTCGGTGGTGTGCTGAAGAATTCTCTTGTCGGCAAAGCTTGGCAGGCCAATGCGTCGGGCTTCGACGAGATTAAGCGCAGAATCGAATTCGAACACACGACAAACTCTCATAAATATGTGACACATGTTGTCATGCCGGGGATCATCACGGGATCGAACGCGCGCAAGATTGAGGGAAACACCGCCACATGGCAGGACTTCAAGGACTATGCTCAGCATATCGAGTACACGATGTGGGTCGAATCTCGGCAAGTAAACTGGTGGGCGGTCATCATCGCCTTTATTTTCATCGCTGCGTTGATGGCGGGATTAGTCCTTTCAGTCCTTCGCAGGCGGAGCCGTGCGTGACGCGTCAGTGAGGGTCTGCTGACCGGTTGATAACTGACGTGGCCTATTGGAGGATCCAACCGCATCATCGGAAACAGCGAGGAGACCACCATGAAACCACGCTTGGACCGAATTCCTTCAAGCATCAAAGAATCATTATTCGTTTGAGGACGGTTCAACAAGAGAAGGGGACATCATTGTGCGGATCTATTTCCCCGCTGATCTTCAGAACCTGCTTCACTACAACGGCTTTGACGTATGGCGTATCTACGGGAACGACAGCCGGGAGAATTTTAATTCGGAGAGTGAGCGCTACGTGATACTTGCCAAACCGCGCAAGTAGTGCCGGGGGAACAAGATAATTGCGTAATGCGAATTTTGAATTGCGCATTGCAATTTTCGTCTGCGGCAAGCCCGCCGTGGCGCGGCGTCAGCTTGATTGAATTGTTAGCAGGCATGCCCGGAAGCAGCTTTCCGTACCCTAACGCAGGGAATCGAGCCGGCTCTGCAGCGAGGACGACAAATCGCTCACCTTGTCCCATATGACCGATGAGTCCTGGCAGAAGGCCGCAGCTTGACCCCCAATCCATTGTTCGTAACCCGACGTCTTGATCGTCGCGAAAGGAGTCCACTCAGCTTTGCCTCCTTCCTGCGCTGGCAGAAACTGACCGCACAACATATACCGCTTTTCTCCACTGGGAGTTATGACGTGCCCAATGCGCACATCGCGAAAGCGGACAGGATCAGGTGGGCGATGGGCATGAAAATCAGTAGCGGCTGCTGTAAGCAAAAATTGTACGACAGAATCTATTGACGCTTTCTGCAGTTCAGGAGCAAGTACCTGAGTAGCACTCACCGCCTGGGATTCACTGCGCGTGACCGGAGCCATGCTGCAAGCTGCGAGAACCAATGTGGCAAATAGGACTGCAAGATATCGCACGATTCTCCTTAGGTGCTAACTATAGTTTATGCGGTTTCCAGATACAACCGTTTTTCTGGGTTGATTGGATGTGCCGCAAACGCCCCATCTAATAAACTTTGCTTGCGCCTAACTGCAGGCGCCACGCACTTACCTGAGTGTTCATTTAAAGTGCGGTGCGCCTTCACGCTGACCGCTGAAAGCTGACAGCGATTGCCAAGAGTGTTCAACCTCGAATAATCTCCTTTTCGCTTACTGATTGGCAGTGTGCCAACCCCTGATCTTCCATTGCCCGTCCGGGGATTTCATCAGCACGACGGTGTGATACCGATCCGCCTTGCCTTTTCCGGGATTGGTCTTTAGGACAAAGAAAGCGCTGTCCCCTGAATCATCTATAAGCGTGTGGGAAAAATTCGCTTTGGAGTCGTGCCCTTCGGTGAGAAGGCTGCTCTTCGGCTGATCAAAAATCATTGAATACAGGTGTTCGTATCGATTACCTATGACTGCATACGCACCTATATCGACATACGATTTCAAGCTGTCTGAAATATCCCCCTTTAGAATGTCCGTGATTACGTCACGAACCGCCATCACGTCATCGAACCTCGCCCTGTAAGAACCGGTCCCCTTTCTGAAGACGAAGGGAATGACAAGTTCAGCTTTGATCGGCTTTCCATCCTTCGTGGCCGGATAAAACTCCCATTGTTTAATGGCATCCAGCGCGGCCGGAACGAAGTTTTGATTCGTCGCTTTGACCACATCCTCGGTTTCGACTATTCCCTGTTCGTTGATGCGTACTCTGATTTCCACTTCTCCTTCTACACCCGCCAGTTTGAAAATCTGAGGGTAGAGCGGGTCGACTCTCTTTTTTACCTTTGGCATCTCTTGTGGATCGTCAGCAACCAGCGTGGCAGACTGTGACACACAAGCCAGGAAAAGGACGACGACAATGAAGGCTTTCATTGGATTTCTCCTTCAGTTCTTTGGTTGGGCGGATTCCTGGCTGTTGGTGACAACGACAGCGGGAAGTCGCGTGACGTAGATGGTCTCGGGTCCAGAGAACGGGGACCGTCCCGAAAATACGAGAACAGCTCCCGCAGCGATAAGACACAGAAGAAACGCAACAACTGGAATGCGCATTGTTACCTGCCGATTCCATAGAGACTGTATGCTTCTCAGCTTTTGAACCACGGGCGAAGAGAATCGTTGAAGCAACATTTTATCGACACGCGCAGGGGTAATCAACAAATCTGCTGCCAAGCCTGATCGTAACTTCAAAGACGAGTGGATAAACTCCCTGCACTCCTGACACGACGCCAGGTGTGTGAAAAGCGGGCTTGAATCTTCCCCGCGAAGATCATTATCGATGAGTCGACTGATCTGCTCCTGATACTGATCATGGGTCATGTGATCTCGCTCCTGATAAGAACCATCGCTTGTTGCCAACCGGTTGGGCACTTGCGCACATGGCACCAGCGTTAACTATGTGAAATACGGCTTGAGCTTTTTCGCGAGCGCCTTGCGGGCTTTAAATATACGGGCCCGTACCGATCCTTCCGTGTCGCCCGTGAGAACAGCTATCTCCGCGTATGAAAACTGTTCATACTCCCGCAGAATCAAGACTTCCCGATACTCCGGTCGCAGATGTCCCAGTTGTTCCTGAATGATATCAACCTGATTTGACCGCACTGCCTGTGTGAGCGGAGTTTCCGGATCCCACAGGTCCTCAGATTCATCGAGTGCTTTCTCACGATTCGGGCTTCTCAATTTTCTGATCACACCGTACACTTCATTCCGGGCAATCATGAAAAGCCAGTACTTGAATGCCGAGGGGTCATCCAGGGTCCTGATGGACTCAAAGGCCCTGGTAAAAATATTCTGCAACGCATCCTCGGCTGGCGCAGCATCACGCAGCAACCGAAAACAATACGCATACACGCCGTTCTTGTACCGCTCATACAGCGATGCAAACGCAGACACTTCTCCGGCGTAGACTTGACGTAGTATGGTTTCATCAGAGGGTGGCTGCATCGTATCAGCAAAGCTGCGGAAAGAGGCGAAGTTCCGTTTTGGAACCCCCATACAAAGAAAGATGAAAATGAGGTTGGAAAGTTTCTGTCGGAGCGATTAACTCGCGGTAGGTGCCACGCACCCTCACGCTGAGCGCTGAAAGCCGATCGCTGATTGCCGCACAGCCCTCGGCACTTGTTGTTCTCGATCAATATCCAATAATAAACGCCGAATTTCGAATAATGAAGTTGTGTATCGTTACACCTTCCTCACAAACACCCTCACCTCGCCGAACTCCATTGAGAGGCGATGTTCTTTCCTGGAGATTCCACCTTCAATCGGGACCATGGGCTGCGGAAATTGAACAATCCTCTCTCCCGCGTCGGTGGCAACAATCATCGCTGCTCCCTTTGTTGCACGCACGTTGTCCGGCTTCGTGCTCCACATCCTTACTCCTGCCTTCGTCGCAATCCAGCGAACGACTTCCACGGGTAACGGTCCGGCTCCGGCATAGTACGACGTGAACCCGTCGTGTTCCCTGCTTGCGAAGGCGATCTCATTGTTGTCCGTCCAGTGTCCGTGCACGCGGATGCCCTTGTTTTCTCCTTGCACGACAGCAAACCGCGGATAGTGCGGTTTCTTCACACCGAAATCGTGGAAGAACTTCGTCCCGGAGTCGTCGATCAGACAGCGTATCATCATCGGCCCGGGTTCATCGATTCGCTTGAATGAAAAGCCGGTGAGTGCCTCCATCTGCTTTGGCTCGAACCGTTCAGGACCGATATAGCCCGGCGCATAGAACCAGACAACCGTCGCACCACTCCCCTTGAAAAGATCCTGAAGTCTCTTCACTTCATCGGGTGTCAGGAAGAAGGTGTTGACCATAAGAAAGAGTTTGAACCTGGACCGATCCTCCGGCTTGAGATCAAAACGGTACATGAAATCCGTTGGTGCTCCAACCCGGTTGATCGTTCGTGTCTGGGAGTTAACCATCCAGTGTCCAAAGTAATCGCTGATGACAATGCCGAACCCATCCCATGGTTCTTCCGCCCACCAGTGTTCTGTCGCAAGCCATGATTTGGGTTCGTACACCGCCGCAATTTCTGATACAGGGCTGATGTCGAGCTTCGGCCGGTACTTGGCGCCGAGATCCGCGAACGACTTGATCACCTTGATCATCGGTGGGTCGTCAAACCAACCCTTGTTGGCTTTGAACGGTGGCATTAAATGACCGAAATCAAACAACCATCCGGCGTGACCGGTTGCAAACACTTGTCCCAGATCGCGTTGCAGGATCTTGAGCGTCCCCTCAACGGTGTCGGAGCCGGACCCCCCTTCGCTTCTTCGGTACGGCTCGACGTATGTGCTCGGATCCATTTCGGAAATGAACATCTTGTTGTTCCGGCGCATTGATTCGCTCAACACCCGATACGCACCGTCACCTCCGACCCCCCTTGCCCGCCCAAGCCAGTTCCCCGCATCGTCGACGACATCACTGTCCCATCGCTGGTAGCCCGGGACATTGCTGCGCTGATACGTGTACGGTGTTGCGATGTAATCGAAATCGGGGGAGGTTAGCACTGCTTCGGGCACAAGGTGTCCCGCTTCCTGTATCATCACATTTTCCAGCACGTAGCAGAAGAATGTTCCGCAGATCACGCGCCGTGCTGTCTCTTCCTTGATGATTTTCCCGAACATCGCCACTGTCTCGGCAGTGTTCTTGTGATATTTGTGCAGGAAGTCGATGACGTCGCGGTCCTTTTCGGGATCGCGCATCAATGGTCCGCCTTTGTTGATTCTTCGCTCTGTTGATGGAACCGGCCCGGCGAGTTTTTGCATCGGCGCGCTGTAGTCCGGCATCCACCGGCATCCGAGATAGTGCCATTCGCCGGTATGCATGCCTGAGATTTGATATCCCATCATCCTGCTCTTGAGGGGCGAGGCTTCCATGTGTTTCAGGAAGTCGTTCAACATTGCTGCAGCGTCGCGTTTATAGATCTCCGACGCGAACGACGCTGCATACGGGTCACCCAGGGCTGACCAATTGAACCCACCTTCAATGATCTGTGCCGCGACTTTGAACTGACCGGGATCAATGGGGAGGCCGCATTGAATGAGCTCGTCCGGGTGAGTTTCCTTCCACCAGTCGGGTACGTATGGATGGATACGGGGAAGAATGAACGCGTCCGGAACAAGTTCCAGAAGTTTCGCGAAGTACTTGTCGAACCGCGTCCAGTCGTACGCTCCCGGTCCGATCCATCCATCCTCCAACCCGATCAGCGGATGAATGAACCGAATTCCCATCTTCCGATATGATTGTGCGGTGTGGAGCAGGCTTGCGCTGACAGCAAGAAGCGGGTATTCCTCCTTGCCGTTGAGATACAGCCGGGCTCCACCGCGTTCCATCCGTACATCGCAACGGCACGCAGGCTCCGATACCAGCCGATCGAGCTGCCGCAGGACATCATCGTCGAAATCGAACGTCTTGTGTTCAAACAATTCAAACCCCGGGAGTGTGGAGAGCGGAACAGCTGCAAGCGTTGCTCCGGCCAGTCTGAGGGCATCGCGTCGTTTCATAAGTAAACTCCGGCATGATATAATGGGAGGGATATCTGATTCGGGAGTTTATCTAAAGTTCAGATGAAAAGAAATGGAAAATGCTGAAAGGCGGACACACAGGTGACTTTGTTGAGAGAGAATATCAGAGACGGTTCGCTTGTCGAAAATGGACCGCTCTATCATCACGAGAGGGGAACGTGAGGTCGGGGAAGGCTGTTAGAAACCTCATGGGATTTTTAGGGGCGCGAACGGCTACGCGAAGACGCCTCTATCAAAATGCGAATTTATATACTCCCAACCAAACATCCATCAACGAGGAGAGATCTATGAATCGCGTCATCCATTTTGAAATCCACGCTGAAAATCCGGAGCGTGCGATTGCCTTCTATAAAGATCTTTTTGGCTGGAAGTTTGAACGCTGGGGAACTGAGGAGTATTGGGTCGTGTACACCGGCTCAAAATCAGAGCCCGGTATCGACGGCGGTCTCCTGAAGCGGAAGGGGCCAATCGACGGCAATGCGGTTATTGCCTACGTGTGTACGATCGATGTTGCTGCACTCGACGAAACCGTCGTAAAGGCACTGGCAAAGGGGAGACAGATGGCTCTTCCCAAGATGCCGATCCCCGGTATGGGCTGGCTTGCATACTGCAAGGACTCTGAAGGGAATATTTTTGGAATGATGCAGGCTGACCCTTCGGCGAAATAGATTGTTCACGTTTCGATATGCTTGCCCACCCGCTATCCTTAGCGATTTGGAGGGTGGGTTTCGTTTTGGGACACTACTTTTTCCCGATTTGGGCGGATGGATTTATCTGCGATGATCCTTGCTTCTTCCGTGTCATCCATGGCTCATTCTAAGGTTCAACCACCAAGTGATTTCAGCGTTGCCTTCAGTTTTTCTGCTGATAGCCGAAAACCCTCCTCTTCTTCCTGACTTAGATTCAGCGTCAGGATTTCTTCGACGCCTTTCGCTCCGACGACGCAGGGAAGGCTGAGACACATATCCGCAACTCTGTACTGTCCCGTCATCAGCGTGGAAACAGAGAGCACGCTCCGGTAATTGCCGAGAATCGTCTCCACGATCGAAACGAGACCCAACCCGATCGCGTAATACGTTGCTCCTTTCCTCTTGATAATCTCATATGCTGCGTCCCGAACACTGATGAACAGCCCATCCATCTCCGCCTGGTCGTACTCTTTATTCTGCAACGGAGCGAACTCCTGCAGACGTACGCCGCCGATATTTGCCAGACTCCAGAGCGGAATCTCACTGTCGCCATGCTCACCGATGATATACGCATGCACACTGCGGGCATCGACACCGTAGTGCTGCCCAAGAAGAAACCTGAACCTGGATGTATCGAGTATCGTCCCCGAGCCTATGACATGCGAAGGGGGTAATCGCGATTCTTTCAACGAGATGTAAGTCAGGATGTCGACAGGATTCGTCGCTATCAGAATAATACCCTCCGGGTTGTGGCGAACAACGTTTGGTACGATCGAGCGAAAGATTTTCACATTCCTTGCCAGAAGGTCCAGCCGCGTCTCGCCGGGCCGCTGCGATGCCCCCGCGGCAATGACAACAACCTGTGCACCAGCCAGATCAGCATAATCCCCCGCGGTGATTTTCACCGGCTTGCTGAATGAAAGGCCGTGATTGAAATCCATCATTTCGCCGATAGCTTTCTCATTGTCAACGTCGACGAGAATAATCTCTGTTGCCAGCTCGCGGATCATCAGCGCATACACGAACGACGATCCAACGAGGCCCGTGCCGACAACACCCACCTTGCGTTTGCCCGACATACCTGCCATTTCTTCGCCTTTCTGCGCTCTTCCGATTTCTTTCTTGCCTCGCCATTGCCAACGGCCTGTAAAATACAAAGGTTCCGCTTACGAAACCTTCTTCCCCTCAGACTCGTTGTTACCCCTGATTGCATCATCGGTCATTAATCGCTAAATTCATGCACGCGAGAGCATTAGTCGCTCTTAGCTTTTAGCGTTTGGCTAATAGCTAAAAGCCAAAAGCTGACTGCTCTTCCGAGCCGCCCACCAGGTTCTGTGAGAATTTGTTGCGTGGCTCGAATCGTTTTATTTTCACCGAAAGGCGGAACTGTTCCGCCCTTTTTTTCGTCCAATACCGGTACGGAACTATTTTAGAGTCAACGACTTAGGAGGATCGAGTGGATATTAAGACAATCAACGAGATGATTCAGCGCGAGAGCGCCTTCGTCGATAACCTGACCAACGAGATTGGGAAGGCCATCGTCGGCCAGAAGCAGATGGTCGACCGCCTGCTGATTGGCCTCCTGTGCAACGGGCACATTCTGCTGGAAGGTGTCCCGGGCCTCGCCAAGACTCTCATGATCAAAACGCTCGCGGCGGCAATCAGCGCGAAGTTTCAGCGGATTCAGTTCACGCCTGACCTTCTCCCTGCCGACCTTATCGGGACAATGATCTATAACCAGAAGGATGGGAAGTTCTTCACCCGCCGCGGTCCGATCTTCGCGAACTTCATCCTTGCAGACGAAATTAACCGCGCACCCGCGAAAGTCCAGAGCGCTCTGCTCGAAGCCATGCAGGAACGCCAGGTGACAATCGGTGAGGAGACGTGGAAACTCGACGAACCGTTCCTTGTGCTAGCGACACAGAACCCGATCGAGCAGGAAGGAACCTATCCCCTTCCGGAAGCTCAGGTCGATCGGTTCATGCTCAAAGTGAAGATTGGATATCCGTCGCGCGAAGAAGAACTTTTAATCATGCGTCAGAACGTCCTCGGCGACCAGCCCGACATCAAGCCGGTCGTTTCTCCAAAAGAGATCCTCGCCGCCCGCGAGGTCCTTAGGAACGTCTACATGGACGAAAAGATCGAACGCTACATTCTCGACATTGTCATCGCAACACGGCAACCTGCTGAGTTCAAGCTGGAGAAGATAGCCCCTATGATCAGCTACGGCGCGTCACCCCGCGCTTCGATCAACCTTGCGCTTGCAGCAAAAGCGCACGCTTTCATTAAGCGTCGCGGTTATGTGATCCCCGAAGACGTTCGTGCAATCAGTCTCGATGTCCTCCGCCACCGCGTCGCGGTGACGTATGAAGCAGAGGCAGAAGAGGTGACGTCCGAGTATATCGTTCAGGAAATACTTAACCACATTGAAGTGCCTTAGAATTGTCGATTTGCGATTGCCGATTGTCGATTAGTTGGAACCTGGAACTCAAAACTTGAAACTCAAAACGTTAGTTTGGAAACCAAGGAACTCTTAAAGAAAGTTCGCCAGCTTGAAATCCGCACACGCGGCCTGGTGAACCAGGTCTTCTCCGGCGAATACCATTCGGTGTTCAAGGGGCGCGGGATGTCCTTTTCGGAGGTGCGCGAATACCAGATCGGCGACGATGTGCGGGCGATCGACTGGAACGTCACTGCTCGCTTCGATCATCCGTTTATCAAGATCTTTGAAGAAGAGCGCGAGCTGACCGTCATGCTGCTTGTCGACATGAGTGGTTCACAGTTCTTTGGATCGCAGGGACAGCTCAAGCGAGATATTGCGGTGGAGATCAGTGCCATCCTTGCCTTCTCGGCGATGAAGAACAATGACAAGGTAGGAGCGCTCCTGTTTTCCGATCAAATCGAGAAATTCATCCCCCCGCGCAAGGGGCAGTCACACGCGCTTCGGATTGTCCGGGAGCTTATTTCGTTCGATCCGAAGCACTCGGCAACCAGTATCAATGAAGCCCTCAATTACCTTAACCATGTTCTGAAGAAACGAAGCATTGTCTTCGTGATCTCCGATTTCATGGATAGCG
>Ga0187866_1004310_pt1 | contig 10057 bp, 8 predicted proteins | sample June2016WEW_11_1_3_FD_133013 | JGI IMG/M metagenome (GOLD analysis project Ga0187866, IMG submission 133013) | Peatland microbial communities from SPRUCE experiment site at the Marcell Experimental Forest, Minnesota, USA - June2016WEW_11_150 | ecosystem: Environmental > Terrestrial > Soil >... | reverse complement strand
AGCTTGATGTCTTCAACCGAATAGCCCCACGGCTTGCAGTCAATGCACAGCTTGATCGTCTTCGCGCCGAACAGCATGTTCTCACGGATTGCGCGGACTATTTCGTCCGGGCTGTTCGCGTCAATGTACTCAGGGAACATGATGTTGTGATACTTGTACATCTCCGGCGTAGGCCAGAACTGCCCGCCCGTGCTGCCAATCATCGGTCCTGACGGGATCACGGTGGGGCCCGGCAGCCAGCCTTGCTCGATTGCCTGCCGCAGTGCCGCATCGGCGTAGAGCGCGTTATTGCCTACGTCACGAACGACGGTGAAGCCCGAGTTGAGAAGCTGAATGCCGTTAGACGCGGCCTGGATGGCGCGCAATGGAGTCGACTCCATAACGTAGGTGAGATAGTAATAATTGTTCTCCGGCTGCTCTTTGTAAGTCATCGCCATGTGCGTGTGCGCATCAACGAGACCGGGCAGCACCGTGAGCTTTGACAGATCAATGACCACCGCACCGGCTGGGATTGCGAGATTCGGGCCGACCGCCTTGATTTTCTCGCCCTCGATGAGGATCACCTGGTTGGTGGCCGCTGTCCCGGTTTCCGGGTCAATGAGCCGACCGGCCTTGATCGCTGTAATCGGAGCGGGCTGCGCCTGCACCGCTGCCACGCCCACCAACAATACCACCAAAAGCAAACAGAAAATTCCTGCGCGTTTCTTCATCTATTCCTCCTTTGTATCATGTGCTTAACGGATGGCGGCTAAGCTGCCGCATTGATAACTTTCAAATTGTACTACTCGAAACAAGTTCATTGTGTATGGTTTCGAGATAATGGTTTTATTTGATTTGATGTGCCGCAAAACGCCCTAACAAAATGAAACTTTGCTTGCCCATCCAGCGTGCGAGCGCCAGTTTGACGTCTGTTAGGCGCCGCGCAGCCTCATCTGCTCTAACAACTTTGGCAAATTGGCAGAGCTTGTCTATGCTGGTACACTTCTCACCATTTGGAGGTACGGTTATTTCTGGCTTTGCTGTTCCATCTTGTCTAGTCGCTTGTTGATCGCGGCAATGGCCGAGCGAATGATGAATGCTAAATATGCCATGACGAAGAAAAGTGCCGCGATCGGAATCCAAGAGTTGGTGCTTTCATTTCGCACAGTGATTCCGGTGAGAAATGCACAAATGAGGCAGCCAATTATTAAACTGAAAAGCATACTGGAGACATTCATTGTTGTCCTCCAAAGAGTGTGAATCAGATGTGGATCGTAGAAATTCAGACCGACTGAGCATACTAGCCCGCGAGCGTCGGCTTGCATTTGTTGTGCGCTGTTTGAGGCAGGCACTGTAAGGTCATGTCAGAGTCATCTCTTGATAAGCTTGGGGTATGGCAAGTCACCCGTCTCCATATAGTACGCAAGGAGATGAGCGTTAACATACGCGTCGACTGCCTTGGAAACGTTCTCAGTAATGCATCGAACGTTGAATTGGACCACTTCGCTCAATGGTGTCATGGTGACATGGTATCCGAAGGAGGCACCAAGTTCTGAAGGACTGTAGGTTGGGATGAAGTACTCACTTCCAGTTTGATCCGGAATTGAGTAGGTTGGAATGATGTAGTTCCCTACAGTTTGATGCTTCATCAATGAGAATCGGCTAATGAAACTCTCGGCGCGGTGCCAGGCATCAGTAGCGTCGGCGTTCGGGACTGAGAATTCAAGTGGAAACATCTTGATCTTGTTGACATACGCTTGCTCGTCTGCGGAGAGTGTCGTGATAATAGTAGAAGTATGTGAGCATCCAGCATAGAGGGTAAAGATTGACAAGACAAAAGTGAGCCCGGATGATCGTTTCATTGGAGGCCTCCGCACGAGTTCCTCATTGAACGAGGTGATTGTCCATGTCAGAGATGCTCCAAATGGCGTATGACGATTTCTATGTTGAATTGAATACAAAACGCTGGCAGTCCCCCAGCTGGAGACAGGCGCTCTCCCGATACGTCGGGAGATTGAAGAGCCCGAAGGCTATGTCCTGACGCCCCGAGACGAAGATCTCCTTCCCGTGGGAAGACAGCAACTTTGTGTAATGTTGAGAGCACCCAATGAGCTTCAGATAGTTACGGATCTATCTCACTTGCACCGTGATTGGATTGCTGTCCACTACAATTGATTGAACGATTTCCTGTGTCTTTGTGTCTATGACAAAAACAGAGGCATTGCCCTGACAAGACACGTAGGCGTACTTGCCGTCGGGACGCATCGCAATCGATGTGGGTGTTGTGCCCACGGGAATTGTTTTCACAATTGCAGCGGAGGCAAGATCAATAACGGTCAGAGTTGACGACAGAACGTTAGTGACGTAGGCAAATCTCCCGTCAGGTGTCACTCCGATCCCACGCGCATTCTTCACACCTTGAATCCTCGCTACAACGGAGTCGGATTCCGTGTCGATTTTTTCGACTTCATTGAGATCAGAGTTGGCGATATAGAGATATTTCTGGTTGGGTGTGAATGCGAGATCCAATGGCCGTCCACCAACGTTGATTCTCTTCTCGACCGTTTGCAATTCCGGATTTATGACGTAGACGAATGGGGTGAAAATCTGACTCTGATATATCTTTCTTCCTTTTTCGTGCCTGCACAGAATCCCGGTCCCCTCCGCCAATTTCTTGACGACCTGATTCGTGCGTGTATCCATGAACCAAAGACCATCCTTGGATTCATGACCGATGAGCAGGTACCGTGCGTCAGACGTCAAGACGAGGTGGGTTGGATGGTCACCCGCGGCTACCGTTGTAATCGTCTTTCCCGTTTTTGTATCAAAGACAGTAACATCGTTGGATGTGTAGTTCGCGACGTATCCATGGTCAAGTTGTGGGGAAAGCTCGACATTGCAAGCACCCATGCCCGATTTGATTTTCCGGACGAGGCGATTATTTTCAGGGTCAAGGACAGAGACGTTGTCCAGACCAATGTGGCTTATGTAGACCATACCGTATCGTGTGGAATCAACAGGTGGATCGAACGAATTCTGTTCCATCAGTGTTCGTGCGGGTTTCGTCCGTGAGTAAATTTCAAATGGACTCAAACAAATAACTACAACTGTGGCCACCAACAAGATGATTTTGGTTTTCATTTCGTTCTCCCTACTAGTTCTGGTCAAAGGTAAACAGTCTAATGATCTTTGTCTGTGTTTCTAAATGACACCAAAAACCATCGAGCGAGTGAACGAGCCCGACAACAGCCCGCAAGCGCCGGTTTGCTGTTGGTTAGGCGCTGCGCTGCCGATTCTTGCCTGCCTTCAATAGAAATTGAAGCCTATACCGGCTCTCCCCATCATAGACAAACCGAAGACGACAGTTTGGAGCCTCGCGCTCACTCGAATTTCACCAAAACAGAACATGCCTTTGTAGATCCTAATGTCTGATCCAACTGCCCCAAGAAATGTGACAGCTGTACCTCGATACACACTAGATACCAGGAGATAGCCGTGATGGTGAGTGTACACGGTATCTTGATCAGAAGTCGCCTTCGTTGACCCGACAGCACCGAAAAAGTACGGAGAAGCCCTGTTGCCCGGAATAGTTGCGTAGGCTTTGGCTCCTAGGAAAAAAGAAGTTAAGGAAAAGCTCCCCGTGTTCGATGGGCTTTCGTCACCCAGAAATGAAGAGGAGTTGAAGTCGACGTAGCCGCAAAGCAAAAAGCCTGGAGCGATCCGATAACCGCCTGAGATGCTGGTATTCGGTCCGGGTTCCCAATATTTGGGAGGCATAAGTTCCAAGCCCCGACCTGCGGAGATGAAGGCAGAGGGGTCTTGCTGAGCCATCGCAAGCGATGCAGAACAAGCAAGTCCAAAGAAGAGAATGTGAAGCTTCAAATGAGAAACTCCCTGTAAAGTTCTGTTGCTGTCGGAAAGATCACGAAAACAAACTCTGCCTCGGCAGCGTGGCGTATAACTAGTGCAAAACCGCACTTCGTTTTTCCTGCCAATGCAGAATCATAGACGCACGCGTGCGTCTTTCTGTCTTATCAGCGCAGAGATTAAATTGCACAACATGTGAGGATGCAATCCCACGTTCCACGGGTCACGCTCGAATGTCAGAGGCGGGCACGGTGTCTGGGTATAAAACTACGCTTGCCTAGAACCAAAAGCAAACAGAGATCAATTTGGAGGTAAAAGATGGGGTATGATTGAAGAATTCCTGAGTAAAACAAAGAATCCTCGCCTACGTCAGGACTTCGGCGAGCAGGCCCACCGATTTACCCCGATGCTCTTGATCGGGGTCTTCACCGATGAGGATTTTCACTTATACCTTTCGTGTTTTGAACTCAAGTTTTGCTGAATCAATGACGGAACCATGGCAAGTTTGGCTTGGCGAGAGAAACTCAGTGTGCTTGCTCGGACAATCACTTCAGGAACACTTTCAGTGATCAACTGAGACCGAGGCGGACTGTTTGACATCTTTGGAGGTCATTCTTCGAGCGATCGATTTAACCTCTGAAGAATTCCCGATGTACTTGCGCACCGCTGAGGCAATTGACGCTGCTTTTCTTGCATCTCTCAGCGATATTGCCAGTTGACCTCTTCGATACCTCGTCCAAGATTGAGCAGGTGTCAGTTTATGGGAGTCGACCCACTGAGAATAAGCAGCGAGTGCCTTCTTCTTGTTCCAAGTCACAGTACTGTATTCTTCCTGACCCAAGATCCTTCTTAGCTTGCGAAAACCGCCAATCCACTTCCTGACATAGATCGGGAGTGTATTATAAGTCACTCCCTTTCTGGATTTCCACTTCCCTCGTTTTCTCAGGTAGTCCTCTTTTGGGAAGACACCATCTGGCATCTGAGCGGAGAACTTTCTGCAGTAGTCAATCAATTCATCCGCATTCGACCAATGCGTCGTGGGCAATTCACTGTCGTAACGCTTGCGAAAAATGTGAGGCTTTATGACTCCAATCAGAGGAGCTAGAATCTTTGTCAATCGAGTCTCATCATAGCAATCCGCGAAATGAATGCCAAGGAACTTTGAATTCGTCCGATTGAATCTCTCCTTTTGCTTCCTTTTCAAGGCGTAATCGACCTCTGAATGGCCAGCCGGTTTCTCGCCCCAAATCTCCACATCTACTACCTTTCCGACCTTTCGCGGGAAGTGCAGATCATAGTACCCATACGCGCGGCCACTCACTTGAGCATATTCTTTCGGGTATTTCCGACCATACCAGTGCTTGATGCCTCGAGCGAAGAGGAAGTTGGACAACGATGCCTCGGGATGACTTCGCCATCTCATCCCGTTTCGTGATTCAACGAATGTTTTCCCCACACTCAGTCCGAGCGCCTGCCGAATATCATCCCAATTCCTATCCAGATTGTAGACAGCTTGAATGAGGCCTCCCATTTGATTGATCTGGAACCAAGCAGCAGGTGGAAGAAATCCCTGCTTTCTTACTACCGGTCTTACGGCATCCACTACCCGTTTCCAAGTCCATCGTCGTTGAACGGTGTTCCCTACCCTTCTTCTCCAAGTCCGCGCTTTGAACTCTGAATACTCCTTTTCGGAGGCTATCGATCTGACAAGTCGCTTTTGTGTAATCCCTCTGGAGTAGAGATTGTAGTACAAGGTGGGTATAGTTTTCAGTTTGGGATATGACAGCGATGAGATTCCATCTTTCTCGTACAGCTTGGCGCAGTAGTGAAGTAGTTCCTCATTTGTCATTCTGGAAAAAGTCCATCGTCCACTTCTGTTGCTTATGGATGTTCTGTGCTTGGACTGAAGAGCGTTTTTAAATTTCATTGTCGTTGTTGACTTTAGCAAAACGGAACGCAATGTAGCTGCACTTTACATTTAGCCAAACTTTGGACCTCCATCGCCTATGCAGTGAGCGAGCGCCGGTTTGCCGTTTGTTAGTTGCAGTTGCCCGTCATCTGAGCAAGAGAAGTTTCTTTGTTTCGGTCCACGAGCCAGCAACGATCCTGTAGAAATAAACACCGCTGGGCAAACCCATAGCGTTCCATTGCCGCGCATACTTTCCAGCAGGCAACTCCTCTGAAACCAAAATCGACACTTCTCTTCCCAAAGCAGCAAATACTTTCAGTGATACAAACGATTTAGATGGAAGACTAAAAGAAACAGTGGTCGATGGATTAAACGGGTTTGGATAGTTCTGGTCAAGACTGAAATGCGTTGGTAAGTCGGTCGAGAGCCCTTCCACTGAAGTGATCATCTCCAACAACGGTCGTCTCCAGACACCGTCAGCAGCAGTCCCGGCAAAGAGATTCGTGCCGGAGACGGCAAGAGCACAAACATAAATGTCCGTCAAGCCGGTATTGACTGCAGTCCAGCTTGTGCCGTTGTTGGTAGAAAGAAAGACACCTCCTTCGGTCGCGGCGAAGAGATTTGTGCCGCTGACAATCAGTGCATGGAGAGAAGAATTTGTCATGCCGGTATTCACCTGACTCCAGCTCGTGCCGTTGTCGGTGGACAAGAAAACGCCCGCACTCTGCGTTCCGGCAAACAGATTCGTGCCGCAAACAGTTAGACACCGGACCGGAGAATTGGACAAGCCTGCACGTATCGCCGTCCAACTTGTTCCGTTGTCAGTAGAGCGAAAAGCGCCATTATCGGTCCCGGCAAAAAGACACGTGCCACTTGTGGCAAGAGAAAAGATGACGCCAGTTGTAAATCCTGAATTGACCGCCTTCCAACTTGCACCGTTGTTGGTGGAAAGAAAAACTCCGCCACCACCTTCATAGCCTAAAGTTCCCGCGAAGAGATTCGTGCCGCTGACAAGGAGTGTGACGACAGATGTATTCGTCAGTCCCGAATTGGCAATCGTCCAGTTGGTGCCGTTGTTGGTGGAATGGAAGACTCCGCCAACCGCCCCCGCAAAGAGATTTGTGCCACTGACAGCGAGACAACCCGCGATGTACATCGGCAACCCCCCGTTAACTGGAGTCCAGGTCGCTCCGTTGTCTGTGGATAGGCTGATCCCTTCATAAAAAGTTCCGGCAATAAGATTTGTACCGCTTGTGCCGTTGGGGCTTGTGGCAAGAGAAATGACTTCGCTATTCCTCATTCCAATGTTGACCGGAGTCCAATTTGTGCCATTGTCGGTGGAAAGGAAGACACCCCCATTAGTCGCGGCAAGGAGATTGGCGCCGCTCACAGTGACCTGATTGACAGTTGTACTCGTCAAGCCTCTGTTAATCCCGGTCCAGCTCGTGCCATTGTTTGTAGAAAGAAAAACTCCGCCATAGAGTCCAGCAAAAACTGTCGTACCCTTGATGGCAAAAGAATTCACAGGGGAACCTGGCAAGCCGGTATTGATCGCTGTCCAACTTGCGCCGTTGTTGGTGGAAACAAAAGTGCCGTTGAGAGTACCAGCGAATAGATTCGCTCCGCCTGATCCGGTTGAGCTGACGCCAAGAGACTTGATGTATCGACTATTCCCCGTCAAGTCGGCACTGATTGGAGTCCAGCTCGTGACGTTATCAGTGGAAAGAAAAACACCATCATCAGTTCCAGCGAAGGCGTTTGTACCGCTGACTAGAAGGACACGGACGTAGTTGTTCGTTAAGCCGGCACTAACCGCAGACCATTTTGTGCCGTCGTTGGTGGATACAAAGACACCGCTATCAGTTCCCGCGAGGACGTTCGTGCCACTGACTGCAAGAGAGGAGACATGAGTGCCCGTCAAGCCGGAACTCGCCGCAGTCCAACTCACGCCGTTGTTTGTGGAAAGAAAGACGCCACCTCCAGAGGTCCCAGCAAAGAGATTGGTCCCATTTGCGGCAAGAGAAAGAACTGAGGTATTTGTCAAACCCTTATTGACCGCGATCCAGCTCGTGCCAGTATTCGTGGAAAGATAGATACCGTTTCCATCAGTCCCTGCAAAGAGATTGGTGCCATTCACGAGGAGACACTCAATAATAGCACCATTCGGCCCGCTTGTCTGAACCCATTGGGCGATTGAGATGACAGGAAATGTCAACGCAATCAGTAGAAAGGATATGCGGAGTCTTTTCAAAGTGTTTATTATAACCTCGTTCTTTCAAACAAGTCCGTTAACGGCAAGGGCAATTGCAACTAACGTTTAGGCAAACCGTTTGCCCGCCGTAGCGTGAGCGAAGGCGGGCCGTTGCCAGCCGCCCCGTGTGAATGTCCCGTTTGCGGCGGCGAGCAATGGAGCGAGCTCTTTTCATCTAGCCTTTCTTGAATTTTGTACGCCTTCCCAGTGCGCGAGCGCCGGCTTGCACGACTACGGTTCCGATCCCAACACCGTGGTATAATACATTTCACCGCGCCCTCCGAAGAGGCCAACGTAAACAGAAGCAGAGTAGCGCTTAGCAAATCTCTTCACGAGGTTCCGTGTGACTGATGTATCGCCACCAAAGCGATAGAGAAAGTGGCGGCCATATGCCATTCCCAGCGCCGACGGGATACTGAAACTTCCGTCCGGACTGATTGTGAAGTAATAGTATTCTCCTGAAGGAAGAACAGGTGTCAATGCTCCAAGAGCTTGAAGCGAATCTAGAAAATTCTGATACACAAATGTTGTGAAAGATTCAGCTTGGCCCCAGATTATCGTAGGCGGAACGCGCAGAAGTCTTGGCCTTGATGCTACGAGGTAGTTGTTTGCCTGAATTTCTGTAGTCAATGAAGTATCGGTAACGGAGAGAAGGGCGTGTGTGGTTCTGTCGTGAGTCACGATGTTAAACGAATAAGAACCATTGGTCAGAGTACCGAGTTGAAACGTAGCAGAAGCGGGCAGTGGAATTGCGATGCCTGCTTCTGGAGCCTGAATGCCATCGAGATGGATTGTGAACTGAGAGCCTGTTCTTTCAATTCGGTCAATGATCCGATAGCCGCCCATTCCATAAATTTGCTCCGTTGTAAACGTAAGGGAAATCGACCTCCCAGAGGGATTGATACCCTCCAGGAAAGAAAAGAACATTTTTGTGTCAATGGATCCGGTCGGATCGGTTCCAGAATCTTGGCATCCAGAGAGAATGCCCAAATTCAGAACGACGAAGACTCCGATGCCACTGATAAGAGTTTTCATGATAGAGATGTCCTTTGCTCGTGCAAATGGCGCATAACGTTCAGGCAAAACGCAGTGCCGTTGCGAACTCACCTGAGCACAATCATCTTCTTCGTCTCCACGAATCCTCGTGCTGAGCCTGTCGAAGCATCTCCTGACTGCAGTCGATAGAAGTAGATGCCGCTTGGAACATTGGCGTTCCATGTCTCCTGGTAGGAACCGGCATCCTTCCGTTCATTCACGAGCAGAGCGACTTCTTGACCAAGTGCGTTGAAGATCTTGAGTGTGACGTTGGTTGCTTTCGAAAGATCGTAGCGGATTGTCGTGCTGGGGTTGAAAGGATTTGGATAATTCTGACTCAAAGCATAGTCGGTTGGTAAATGGATTGGAATATCATTGACCGACGTAATCACCGAAGCAAGGGGCAATCGCCATGCACCCCTTTGAGTGCCTGCGATAAGATATTTTTTGGTGGTCACCATCGTCTTAACTACATTTCCACCAAAGATACTATCCTTGATCTGAACCCATGTCTGACCCAAATCGGAAGACATATAGGTTCCCTTGGTACTGAATCCGGTATAATAAGCGAAAAGCAAAGTGTCCGCTGTGGTCAAAATGCAGGATTGACCATTATTAGGAAGTCCATTAGACCGTGAAAGCCACATTGTTCCACTGCCGGTGTAAAGATATATGCCCCCAGGTGTTCCCACAAAAACGTTTGTATCAATCGCTGCCATTGCATGACCCCAAACAGTTCCTAATCCAATCGGAACCCATGCAATACTGTGTGCAGAAGATGTATACACGCCACCCCACGACGAAGACTTGATTGCGTAGAGCTTCTTCGATCCGACAGATGTTATTCCAACTATGCCACCGTACGGGTTAGTAGGGTACAACGGATCCTGATCCAGTCCAAGCCCTGCGGTATCTGCCTTCCAGTGTCCTCCATGGTCAGTGGAACTAAAGACACCGTAATTGGCAGCCGTGTACAGAGTACTATCGATCCATGTGAAAGCGTTCACGACTGCGTT
>Ga0187866_1004309_pt1 | contig 10059 bp, 14 predicted proteins | sample June2016WEW_11_1_3_FD_133013 | JGI IMG/M metagenome (GOLD analysis project Ga0187866, IMG submission 133013) | Peatland microbial communities from SPRUCE experiment site at the Marcell Experimental Forest, Minnesota, USA - June2016WEW_11_150 | ecosystem: Environmental > Terrestrial > Soil >... | reverse complement strand
CCGTCGAAGTAGCGCGCGATATCCAGCAGGCCGGCCTCCTCTTTGGTAAAGACTTCGTCAGTGCCGCTGGCAAGGTAGAGGCGGAGGCCGCGCTCCCGGAGGGTTTCGAGCAGGCGCCGCGCGCCCGGCACAAGGTACTTGTCGGGCGGGCAACGGCCCTGGCGGAGCTCTTCGACGCGGTGGCCAATCACCTGCCAGAGGCGGTCCAGGTAGCGCTTCTTATAGGCCAGCGGGTCGAGCGGAACGCCGCCGCGGCGCCGCACTTCCTCCGACAGCGCCATCATCTGGTAGATGGTTTCCTTGCCGGTGAGACGCCAGACGAACTCTTCCACCACCTGGCGCAACTGCTCTCGGGTCTCGCCGGTTTCGAGTTCGGCGAGCAGTTCCACCATCATGGGCGTCATGACGCGGACCCAACCGGTGCGAATGAGCGAGAGGCTGCCGTCAAAATCGAATAGCACAAACCGCGCGCGGGCCGCGGAAGCGCCCAGGCGAATGGATTCCACCATGTGCACTCTCTCTGCTGGCTGCCAGTCTCGCGGAAGGAAAACGGCACCCAGCCAGTAGCACTCTTGACCCGCGGGCATTGCCCCGCGGCCAGCGGCTGCTCAAACGGTCTTCTTGCGTCTTCTGGCGAATGCCTTTTCCAGCTCCACCACGCGCATTTCCTGAATACTGACTTTGGGGATGTGCAGACGCCAGCGCCCCGGCCGCACTTCGGCGTCTTCGTGGATCTCCATCCCGATCTCGACGGCTTCTTCGTTTTCATCCAGGAGGAATCCGATCTCCTGGAGCTCCACCAATTGCGCCTGGGGGGACTTCAAACCGGCATCCGTGGCTTCTTCGGCTACGGCATCTTTCCAACGAATGTAAACTAACTTCATTTGCAGTACCGCTATCCGGCGGGCAGACGCCACCAAGGTAACATAGCCGCGCCGGTGAAGTACAATCGGGCGACTATGCGTATTTTCCGTGTCGGTTTGGCAGCGTGGGAATGCGGAACAGGGCCATTCGACAGCCGACACGGAAAATGACGAAACGAACCCAATTTGGGAATAAACATTTAATAATCAATAGCCTACTGGCATTGCGAAGACTCAATCGGCATGTTTGACGGAGGGCATCGCAGGCGACCTATCGAAAAAATCAACGCAAGCAGGAATGCCTGCTGCACGGCGATCCTGGCGAATAAGAAAATGCGGAACAAAGCCACTTGACAGCCGATGCGGAAAATGACGAAACAAACCCAATTTGAAACTAACCACTTAATAATCAATAGAATACTGCCACTGCAAAGCCTCAATCGGTATATTCAACCAAGGGTACGGCAGGCAACGCGTCGACGGAGCCACACAGTCAGGAATGCCTATGGCACGGCCATCGGGGCGCCTGGGAACAAGCAGGAACGCCAACACCTCCAGTGTAGCGCGGAGTAGGTTGGGTCTGAACGTAATTAGCTGATTCGATTGGGACAAGTGTTTGTGATTGAAAAAGGTTTGCTCGGTTCGTTGGTATGTCGAGGCCCGCACTGGCGAAAGGGCGATCCGCTGGCTCGTTGAAAACAAGGGGCATTGACAGCTTCACACGGCGCCTGGTTCAGTTTCGATACGGTTCGCTTAATCAAAGAGTGGCATCCCGACGCTTTCCATTTTTCGTTTCTGGATCCTCGGCCCGTCGGTGGTGACAGGGGCTGTTCTCGCCAGGAATGCGGATGAACGCCGTCCGAGGCGCCGGTTCCGGGTCAGGGTGGATCGCCGGAGGCTGGGGTGATTGTGGGGCGTAATCCAGCCGAATCGCTCGGAATGACTTGAATAATCGGGAGTTCCGCTCCTCGTGAGGGTCTGGCAGTATGGGCGTTTCGCGTCAAATTGACGCTGGGCCGGCCAATTTCCGAGCGGCGGGTTAATCGCGCGGAATCGGCCGCCGATTCCCGAAGTAAACGCCACCGGACCCGCCTGTAGCCACGCTGGATAGTTATGGCCGTGGGACGCTTATCGCTCGGCCGCGAAGCCCCGCTGAATGACTGGTTAAGTATCTCTTTAATCGGACATTTGAAACCCAACCCAAACTACAACGAACGCAGCAAGCGCACTCAGTGCGCGCAGGTGATTTCCAATAAGCCAGGTCGGTAGCATGCGGGCTAGCGGAGGAGGTGGCTCAGTCGCCAGGATGATCGCATTATTAGTGCCGGCCTCCACTTCGAAAGTAGTACCGATGGCGCCGAAGCTTTCGAGCGGCGAGAGGGATCTGGCTGCGCGACACGGGCCGGACGCCGCCCCACTTAACGCCAGTTCAGGAAGAAATCAACTCGCACGCGCCGTTGCATTCGGCCAGCGCAAGAAGGTTATCCTTCCACTTCCCGTCCGCGTAGGTGCGCAGATATGGGGCTTTGTAGCCATCGCCGCGGACCACACCGATATACACTTTCTGGCCTGTGGTGCGGTCGATCGTGTAGTAGGCTTCCTGTCTGGACTCGATGCGACGGATGGCCTCCTCGCGTGTCATCCGTCAATTATTAGCTGTGTTGCCGATGTGCGTGATGTGCTCATGCGCGCTCATACGGTCGGGCTTGTTGACACAGGTGACCTCGAATTCCTTCATGCCTTTCCTCCTTCATAATTGATTGATGTCCTTCGACTAAAGTGAACCGAGGCTACGATCGCCGTTAAAAGCGATGGCCCTCAGCGCCGGGGTTCTACAGCAGCCCCTATTGACCTTTCGAACCAGGGCATCCGCGTTTTTCCGAAACGCAAAAAAGAAATTTCGGGTAAACCGGGGCCGGCTGGTCGTATAAATAATGGAAGGGACGCCCGACGTGAAACCAGGCCGCCCCTAGCGAAAGCGAGCGACGGTGAATCGCTTCCAGAACATAGACTGGAGCCGGCTCTATAAAGCGCTGCTGGTAAAGGCAGCCGGCATCCTCCGTCACTACGGGGGGCCGGCCACCTTTGACGGCGGACAGGACTGCGAAGACGTTGTCGCAGAGGTTCTGAAGGATTTCTACAGGTCGCCGAACGGCCTCGGCTGGAAAGAAGGCAAGGGAAAGCTCGAAACCTATCTTGGCGCCGTCGTTCACAACAAGCTCGTGGACCGACTGCGCCGTCAGAAGCACGTGGGCGGCTCGCTCGATGCCCCGGAGTTCTCTCCGCCAGCCCAGAAGAGCCCCGGCACGACGCCGCCTGAACGGGCAAAAACCAACATCAAAGATGCGCTGTACAGCCTGGTCAAGGGCGACGCCGAACTGGAGGATCTCATCACAGCCGCCGACTTGGTGGAGGGCGGCCCGAACGTCAACCAGGAACTGGGACAGATACTGAACAAAACGCCCCGTCAGGTCTCGAAACTGAAAGAGCGCCTACTTGCGATCGACGGGGTAAAGGAACTCTATGCCGCGCGACAAGCAGCCAAATCAGCCAGACCAAGAGCGTGACCTGCTGGACAAGCTCTTCGGCACTCCGGATGAGATGGCCGATGAAGACCTCGACGTGCTCTACGAGGCCATAGCTCCCGCCACGGATCCCGCGGCCATCGTTCACAGGCTCGCGGAGGAGGCCGCGGTCGAATACCGCACCCAAAACCGCCTGCCGCCCGATCACGTGCAGGCCGCGCTCGACGCCACGCGGGAACTGAAGAGTCTCGACAATCTGGCGCCGTCAAAACTCCGCCAGATCGTGGATGCTCTGTCCGCTCCGTTGACGGGAGCCGTGAAGGACCCCGCATATGCCTATCGCAACCGGGACGGGGACCTTGATACGGACGACCAGGGCATCATCGACGAGCTGACCGACGAGCTCCGCGAGGACTGGGGTGTTGATGATGGTGAAGGTAAAAAGTGACACCCGCCGCCCATCTCGCCGACTATGTCGCCCAGAAATTCGTGAAGACAGCCGCGCCTGACCTCGTGGCGCTCTGCCGGGACCTGGGCCTCAGGATACGCGAGGTTCCCGCGAAAGGATTCGACGGCGCGCTGATCCGCAGTAAGGCCGGACAGAAAGGCATCGTCGCGGTCAAAGCCAGCATCCGCGAGGAATCCCGGAAGCGCTTCACGATCGCGCACGAAATCGGTCACTTTATCATTCCGCACCACCGGAACCTCGGCAATATCTGCGCGGAGCGGAAAATCGAGAGCTTCGACAGGCACCTGAACCGACCCGAGATTGAAGCCAACGAGTTTGCAGCCGAGCTGCTGCTGCCGAGCGCCGTCTTGCGGAAACGCTTCAACCTTGCCGAACTCTCTCTCGCGCAGATCTCGGCCGTTGCAGCGGGATTCGGGACAAGCCTGACCGCCACGACCCGCTCTTTTCTGATGTTGACTGATCTTCCGTGCGCGATGGTTTGGAGCGTCACCAATCGCGCCCGCTGGTTCGTCCGTAGCGATTCATTCCGCTTCTTTCTTTCGCTCGCGGACCTTCCAGCGGACGGTTCCTTCGCAGCCCGGATTTTCAGGGGCGAAGCCGCGCCCACGGAACTTGCGCCGGTCCGACCGGATGCCTGGCTCGACCGTCAGGCTGCCGAGCACGTCGATACGTTGCTCGAACAATCCATCAGCCTTCCCAATTACAACGCCGTCCTCACCCTGCTCTGGGCCTACAAGGTGGAGGCGCTGCCGGCCGGAGACGACGAGGAGGCCCGGCTTGACGATCTCGATCCCGAGGATTTCACTTTGAACCGGCGTCGCTGGCCGAGATAGCCCCCTGATGATTCCCATAAAAACCAGTTTCTTGTGTTCCTGTTCTAGAGTGTGATAAACGTCCTTTATAACACTCTCTCCGAGAGGCGAAATGGAAGCGCCGGTTACCGGAAAAACTAGCTCCGCGCTCAGTCTCGACCTCAAAGACCCGATCGAGGCCCAACTCGCCCGGAGCGCCAGCCGGATCGAACACCTGCTAGCAGATCCGGCCGTCTCCGCCAATCCCGACGTCGAAAGCTCGCTCGATGATTTCCTCGGCGCGATTTACGCTCTCATCCGCGCGAAGAAGAAAAACTTCCAGGACCGGCCGGGCCGTCCCATCACGATCAAGCCCGTCGCACAGCGCGCCGCCCGGATTGCGGCCGGCGACGTGAAGACGGACGGCTTGTGGATCGCCGGTTTCTACTTTAATAACGCTCTGTTCCGCACCGCGGCCGTTTACCATCGTGTCCTGAAAGTCGTCGCGGCGCCAGCGAAAGGGGACGTGCCCACATTGCAGACAGAGGCGCTCTCCCGACACGCAGGCTGGAACAGCATCCGGCTTCATAAGGTCCACAGCCAGGTCAACGAGCTGAAGCACGAGACCCAGGGCGTCTATGCGGGTCGGCTTGTCAGCTACGCGGACGCATTGAGTGCCGCTTGCGATTTATTGGATTTGATCGAGGCCTGGGCGGCTGCCCAGAGGCCACCCGCACCAACGCCATGAACAATCTCAACACCATCCCTGCTGATCCCAAGTTGATCGAGGCCGTCGTCCTCGCCTGCCTCGAAAAGAACCCGATCGACTTCCAGAAAGTCGACGAAGACGAAGTAGAGCGCGTGGTCGCGGCGATTAAACGGGCGACGACACCGAAGGGCGCCGCGTTGAAATACACCGTCACGCGCAAGAATTTCCTGTGCGGCTGCCTGGACTTCACGGAAAAGCTTCCCGAAGAACATCTCATCGTCGGCTACGGCTTCCGGCGCGGCAATACGACCGACATCGAACGCATCCACCACGTCGCCGGCGAAGGGCGTCGCGTCGCCGTGCCCGACCACGTCCGCTCTGAAATCCGCCGGCATCACTTCCACCGGTCGGACGCCGAGGTGATCGTGTTCCACAATCACCCGCGCACCGGGAACGGGCCCGAGTGGTTCTACACCCTGAAATCCCTGATCCAGGACCTTCCCGTCGCCTCGACTGCCGATCGCAGCGAGCTTCAGCACCACGCCTTCAACGCCGTGGGCCTGTTCCGGCAATTCTTCGGGCAGGGCCAGGTTCTCTTTTATTTCGGGGAAAGCGGATTTGTGAAAGCGTTCCAGCTTCCGCCGCTGTTGCCCTTCCTGGAGCAATTGAGCCGGCTGAACTCTCAGCAACAGCGAGGAGCGAAGCCATGAACCCCTGGCGACATGTAATCATGTAGGCCGCAACCACCGGGTGGCCACGACTTCCCTGGCCCCATCACCACGGGCACAGCTTTTTCCACCAGGCGGCCTTTTGCGCCGGCGCTGGCTGTCCCGGGCTCCGCGCCGCGCCCACCACATCGCCCGGCTCCTCATTGCTCGCGAAATTCTTCTCCTTCGCGCGGCGATTGTATGCGCGATTGGCGTCGATCCGAGACTGAGGCCAATCCTCCGCCCACAGCGCCCGGTTGTTTCTGACCCAGTAGTGCGACCGGCACGGGAAGCTCCAGTTCCCGATCGACGGATCGAGCGAAACCGTCTTGCCGTCGAAGATCAGCTTCCAATCCGTGGGGCTGAGCGGCGTCACCACTTCTTTCCCGCAGCCGCAGCAGCACTTATGAACCGCCGTCGCGTACTCGATCGAAACGTAAATCTTCCTCTCTTCAATCACGTCGGGGATGAATTCGACGAATTCGTGCGTGAGGGCCTTCGGCGGTTTCATGTCTGTTCGCTCTTGGCCTAGCTGGCCGCGGCCGGGACATCTTCGTTACGCAACATGTTGCCTCCGATCGTATAGGTGCAGTGATGTTCGAAGTCGAGGTCCTGGTAAAAACCCATCAGCTTTTTCCACTTGATCACCGCGAGGGCCGCGTTCAGCGCGTTCAGATCGGCGATTTGGATGTTAACGTCGTATTCGTTGCGGTCGGCATCGTCCGAAAACGAAACTCTTTTCCTCACGTGATCGCGCTGCGCCGGCGTGCTCGTCGTCACCCGCAGGATTCCGCCGAGCGAACCCTCGCTTAGGTAGACCCCCATGCCCACGTCGACGAAGGCAATGCCGAATTCTTCGAGCTTCTCGACGATCAGCCTCTTGGCCGGGCCTTCGAGGCACATGAAAACGAAGCTCATATCCCGCAGTTCGTCGGCGTTTTCCGGCCCGACGTAATTTTCGTGGACGAAGATGCCGTTGCGCATCTTGTCGTAGATGCCCTTGAAATACGCAGCCTTCTTCGGCTTGGCGACGAGCTCTTCGAGCGAAGGCGCGCCCGGCGACCTGAAGGCATTGTGCTGCAAGAATTCGTCGCCATCGAACAGGTGTATCTCGCCCACCGGCGTCTTGGCGACCAGGTCCAGCACGTAAGAGCCAGTTCCGCCGAGGCCCACGATAGCGACCTTTTTCACGGCCGTGAGTTTTGCCGTGACCGCTCCGGTCTCGGCCCGCGTGGAGGCCGTGTCGATATACTTGAAGACCGTTTCCTCCTCGCCTTCCGCGGCCGAGACGGGCCGGAAAGTCTTCGCCGTTGCGCCTGGCTGGAGCTTCTGGGCGTAGCCCGACAGGATCGTCACATATTGCGTCACCTTGTCGTAGTAGTTCTCATAGGCGCCGCTCGGCATCGGCTTTGCCGAGAACGTGTGATCGATCTCAAGGTCAGTCCCCAGCTTCCGGCGTACGCTTTCGTTCGCGATGGCCGCGATCGGCGTTCCATCTGCGCGGCACGGATACGCGCCGATAAAGTGAGCGACGTGATTCTCCGGTTTCACGGTCACGTCGCCCGCCAGCTTCAGCGCCATCACGAGGATTCCGCGCTTGACGATCCGGTCGGCGGTCACGTAGGGCACGTCCTTAACCAACAAGTGATCTGACCTGATTTCAAGATCGTAGCCTTCGTTGCGCAGCCGCATCAGATCGGCACTACGACTTATTGGTTTCTGAGACATCGAAGATCATCCCATCCTTGATGCGGACGGTTTCTCCCTCGGTCAAAGTCCCCTCATGGTTCTTCCGCGGACCTTTACGGTAGGTAACTGAAAACTGCACGTTCGGCCCGACCGGCACCGGGTCGAACGCCAGCGCGACCACCTGGTCGAAGGACAACGTCTTCGTCGAAACCTCTTTCTTGCGGCCGTTTACGATGATCTTGTAGACTTTCGGCGGCCCACTGTGAAAGTGCTCGTCTTCCTTCAGGTGAATGATCTCCGGACCGTTCTCCACCTCCGGGTCTTCCCTGTCGCCGGTCACTTCGCGAAACAGTTCCATGCCCGGCTGCACGTTGCCCAAGACGTACAGCGCCGCGCCCGTCGTCGGGCTCGGCGAATGGTAGGCCTGTTGATCGATGAAGATTTTCACCTCATGCTTATGCTCATGTTCCTGTTGTTCAACCATCTAATTTCTCCTTGGAATTAGCGATTACTATGGGCGGCAGATTGCCGTGTGGGGCCGCGTGGGTCAGTTGTTCTGGAAGCGATTCACCGTCGCTCCCTTTCCCTAGCGATGGCCTGGTTTCACGTCGGGCGTTCCCTCCACTGGCTATACGAACAGCCGGCCCCCGGTTTACCCGAGAATTTGTTTCGCGGCTGAGCCCAAGAGCGAGCACGTTGCAGGCGAGGGCCGCGCCGCAACCGTCTGACCCGCTTGAGTGCCGCGCCAGTGTCTACCTTGGCGGCGATTCCGGTTCCGCGGCAAAGGGTTGGCGCATAAAGCAGAAACGAACCGACCGTGGCAGATTTGAGACCTTGAGAGTCGCCAGCCCCTAACGTCGCAGCCCACGGCGCAGAGTAGCTAAGATGACGCTGTTCCGCATCTTCTCCCTAATCCGGAACGCTCTCGATTTCAAGCTCGAAACCGCAGTGCTGCGATCGCTGGCCAGGTCGGCATAGGGAAGTGATCAACATGGGCGCGTAGTCGCCTACGGTGAGAAGTGCCGATTCGGGATTAGTACCGATAAGTGGCCTTGCGGCCGCTAATGTGGTTGTGTCTGCCGGTCGCCATGTGGCGACACCTTTGGTCGCTTGCGTGGAGGTCAAAGGCGTTACCCGAGATCTGTCGCGCAATCCCCTTCGCACCAGCGCAGGCGCCAAGAACAGGGCTCCGTTCCTCGCAACATAGCTGCATCGGTGAAGTACAATCGTGCGATCGCGCGTGCTTTCCGGGTGGCTTTCCCTCGCTTTGCAAACCCCGTATCCCGTCTCGCGATACCATAGAGCCAGCCATGCCCCGCATAATCGAAGCCGACGAAGACGGTTCGCTCCTCGTGCCGCCGGGAGCCGCCGGCCCGGTGCCGCCTGGTGCCCGCTTCACGGTCGAACCGCATGGCAATGTCGTCATCCTGCGTCGCGAACCCTCCGATGCCGAGGAGTGGTGGGCAACCACCACGCCATCCGAGCGTGTTGCGTGGCTCGGTGAGTGGATCGCCAGTCTTCCGTCGAGCCCCGCGCTGCCGCCCGAAGCAACCCGTCGCGACTCCATGTACGATTGATGGTCACCTGTCTGCTTGATACCAACGTCCTTTTATACCTCGCCAACCCCGCGGCGCTCCAACACGCTGCGGCAAGCCGCGCGGTGAAGCGTATCCTCAGGGATGGCGGCCGGCGCGTTCTTACGCCCCTGCCGGGGCTGGCAGGCTTCGGACGGCGTCCCAGCGCTGACGCGCTGGGCTATTGGCTGGCGCCCCTGCGGGGCTGAGCGCATGCCGCGGGGTTTGGCTTACTACGAAGGCCGGTCTTCTGCAGCACCGGTGAAGTACAATCGTGGGATTATGCGTATTTTCCGTGTCGCTTTGGCAGCGCTGGTGTGGCTGCCGCTATATGCGCAGAACCCGGTTCGCCTTCGCGTCGACGCCACCGACGCGCCACGCCGGCTGTTCCATGTCCGGATGAGCATTCCCGCCCGGCCAGGCCCCATGACCCTGCTCTATCCGGAATGGATTCCGGGCGAGCACGCGCCCACCGGGCCGATTGTCAACCTGGTTGGGCTGAAGATCCAGGCGGGCGGCCGGCCGGTTGCCTGGAGACGCGACAGCGTCAACATGTATGCGTTCCACATCGATGTTCCGGCGGGAGCGTCGTCGGTCGACGCCGCCTTCGATTTCATCTCGCCGCCGGAGGAAGCCGGATTCTCTGCGGGAAGCTCGGCGACGAGTGAGCTGGCGGTGCTCAACTGGAACCAGCTCGTGCTGTATCCCCAGGGCGCGCAGGCCGACAGCCTG
>Ga0187866_1004308_pt1 | contig 10059 bp, 7 predicted proteins | sample June2016WEW_11_1_3_FD_133013 | JGI IMG/M metagenome (GOLD analysis project Ga0187866, IMG submission 133013) | Peatland microbial communities from SPRUCE experiment site at the Marcell Experimental Forest, Minnesota, USA - June2016WEW_11_150 | ecosystem: Environmental > Terrestrial > Soil >... | reverse complement strand
CGGTGCACGACATTGGCTTGATCCGGGAGACGGTTGGCGCCGGGATTGGCATCAAGGCCTCCGGGGGCGTGGCTTCCATCGAAGATGGAGTCGCCCTGATGCGCGCCGGAGCCACGGTGGTGGCGATGCGCGGATTTCTGGTCGAGCAGCTTGAAGTGATGGGCTGGCAGGCTTCCCAGCCGGCGGCCTGATGGTTACGCCGCGTCCCGGACTTCGACGGTCATCTACGCCGGCCGTGAGTTTCGCGGGATACGCAAATGCGAAGATTGATCTACCTCTTATACGTCGCCCGATCTCTTTGTTTCTGCATTCGGGCATTTCCATATAAGGAGAAACCATGCGCAGAATAACGAGGCGGGAAGCGGTGGCTGGCGCTACCGGGATCTCGCTCTTGCAGGCGGGGACAGTTTTTGGCGCGCAGGCCAATTCCACTGTCGCTCTGGGCATCATCGGAACCGGGGCCCGCGGCCGTTATGTCGGCGGGCACATGGCGCGAGATGGACGCGCAAAAGTGGCGGCCATCTGCGACATCTTCGACGATCGGATCGAGCAGGCCAAGAGGATTGTGCCCGGGGCCGCCGAAGCCAAGGTGCACAAAGACTACAGGCAGCTCCTGGATGACAAGAACGTGGATGCCGTGCTGATCGCCACGCCGGTCTACTTGCACCCGGAGATGTTCGAAGCGGCAGTCGCGGCAAACAAGCATGTCTATTGCGAAAAGCCGGCTGGCATGGACGTGGCCGGTGTCAATCGCCTGATGCGGGCGGGCCAGAAGGCAGGCCCGGGCAAGGTCATCCAGTTCGGGTTTCAACAGCGCTTCAGCCCGGAGTACCTGAAGGCTCGCGAACTGGTGGCAGCCGACCGCCTAGGCGAGCCCAAGATGATGATGAGCTTCTGGATCCTGGGGATGACCCCGAGGCTAACCCCGCCTGTCACTCCACCGTTCCCCAACGTCTCAGAGGAAGAGCGGCGCATCCGGCTCTGGACCCGGTGGAGGGAGCTATCGGGCGGCGATATCGTCGAGTGCGATTGTCATGGTCTGGACACCCTCAACTGGTTCGCGAGCGATCACCCGGTGAAGGCCGTCGGCCAGGGGGGTCTACGCTACCCCATCTTCTACGGCAACGTCACCAGCGATCACTACAACATCATCTTCACTTACCCCAATGGCGCCGAAGGCTATCTGATCAGCGCCAGATCGGCCTGCGGCTTCCGCGACGTCAAGGAACAGTTCTTCGGCTCCAAGGGCGTGCTGGAGACCGCCCGCACCTACTACAAGCTGCACGGACCGGTGGCCGCGTCCCGGCTGGCCAATGACGATCAACTGGAGGACACCAGCATGATCGAGAGGTTTTCTTCCAAGCGCGAGATCACGATCGACGCGGTGGAGGCCTTCTTCACCAGCATCATCGAGGGCAAGCCGAGGAACATGTCGCAGGATGCCGGGATCAGTACCCTGACCTCCATCCTGGGGCGCATGGCCTACGAACTCCACCGCGAGGTCACCTGGGATGAGATGTTGCGCACCGGGTGAGTCAGCCCGGAGATGCCGTTCCAGAAAGACCGGAAGTTTAACACTTCGAGCACGACAATTGAGGTTTGGGCGTTTCCCGGCCAGGTGGTGCGTCCAACACGTGGACAAAAGGACTGATCAGGAGTAGTCGGCCCCGGTGCCTTTGCCAGTACGCGATTTCCAGCTCCTCTCTTGACATGAAGTACTTTAATGTGTAAAGTACTTCAATGAGCGCTATGTGTCAGCCCATTGTGCAATCTCCGAAGCGCCGATGGTGTCCGACTGAAATGACCCGGCCGCCACTTCTGGATGCCGCGATCCCCGCAGGACCGATACAGACGCGGTATGCGCTCCTAATCAATCCGTTCTACCCGAAGGATCCAAACGCGAGCTTCGGCAAGCACGTGCTTACGCCGACACTCGCTTTGACCAGTTTCGCAGCGACGACACCCGAACATTGGCAGCTTCGGTATTGGGACGAAAACCTGCTTGACGGGCGGCCGCCTTTTGCACCTATGCCCGAGGTGGTCGGGATCACGGTCCACCTGACGTTTGCGAACCGGGCGTTCGAGCTTGCGCAATGGTACCGCAGCCGCGGAAGCAAGGTCGTGCTGGGCGGACTGCACGTGCTGTCGTGTCCCGCAGAGTGTGCACCATATGCGGACGCGCTTGCCGTGGGCGATGGCGTGCAGCTTTGGCCGCGGATTCTGGCGGACGTGGAGTTGGGCTGTCTGCGGTCGAAATACACGGCAACCTATGAGAGTGACTATCGCCAGGATCCCGCGCCAAGACGATCGATTCTGCCGCGAAAGAGCTTTCTCACTACTACCAGTTTGATTGCCACCCGCGGTTGTCACAACCGGTGCGGGTTTTGCTATCTGGCAAGTGATGGCTTGCGTATGCCGTATCGAATGCGAGATCCCGACCAGATAGCCGCGGAGTTCGTGGCGGATGGGCAACCTTACGGTGTCTTCATCGATAACAATCTGGGGTCCAACCGAGCGTATCTACGCGAATTGTGTCAGGCGCTGCGACCCCTGAACAAGATCTGGAGCGCGGCACTTTCCATCGATGTCACCGACGATCCGACTTTGGTCCGTATCATGGCCCTCGCCGGATGTACGGGCGTATTCGTGGGATTCGAGTCACTCACGGATGAGAATCTCGCCGATGCAAGGAAGAAAACGCCGAAGGCTGGCGACTATGCGCGCCGAGTCCGTATGCTGCACGAGAACGGCATCCAGGTGAATGGTTCGTTCGTCTTGGGATTCGATCACGACCGGAAAGACGTTTTCACCCGGACAGCCGACTGGATCGAGGAGAACCGCCTGGAGTGTGCGACGTTTCATATTCTTACCCCCTACCCGGCGACGCCGCTGTTCCGGCAAATGGAAGCGGAGGGGCGCGTGTTGCACCGCGATTGGGCTCTGTACGACACGGCGCATGCGGTGTTCCGTCCGAGAAACATGTCACCCAAGGAACTGGAACAAGGTTATGCCTGGATGTACCAGCGCCTTTTCTCACACGCTTCGATCTGGCGACGCCGGCCCGCGGATTGGCGTGCCGTTGCTCCGTATCTGGCGATGTCGTACCTGTACAAGCGCTCCAACCGGTTCTGGCGATTCCTCATTAAACACCATCTGGTGCATGCCGCGTGGCGACCGCTAGTCGAACTGACGCGACTCCGGCACGTACGATTCCGAGAGGAATTGGCCGCAAGCGAAACGTCGAATCGGCCGGGGGCCAACGTTGTGGCCGCTGGCGTCTAGCGATGGCCCCCGGAACCGGCCGCTGGACAGGTCTCCTGCCAACCTGTGTGTCATCCGGAGAGCGGGTCCGGACCAAGTTGGTCCGGGGTTTTCACTAACCCATTTCCTTTCAACAAGGATGAAACGTGGCTCCGGACCATTTGGTCCGCAGACCACAGGAGACACATCTTTCACGCCAGTCCCAGTTCACGGATAGCGGCCCCGGCGCCCGCCAGGTTGGCGAGTCTCATCTCGGAGTACTTGCGGGAAAGGATCACCCCGTCGGAACCAGCGCGGAAGGCCGCAATCACGGCGTCGCGGGTGCCGCCGGGGCTGGACTTGCTGGAAGTGGCGTTGGTGGGGATGTCGATGTCGATGCCCGGCCACAGTTGCGTTTTCGTTCCATGCAGCGCTTCGCGGGCGCGTTTGGCTTCCCGGTACACATAATCGGCGGACAGGCCGGTTCGGGGGATCTCCGACAGGCTTTTTTCGTGCTGGTAGTCCATTACGCGGTAGTGGAAATCCAGCAACTCCTGCCGGGGAACGTCGCCATAGATGGTTTCGCCCACGTTCCGGATATAGCCGGCCAGGCGCTCGCCGCCGCAGTTGTGGTACATCACCATTTTCAAAAAATCGGAGTATTTGGAAACCTCCGTGAGGTCCTGCTCGGCGCGGTAAATCGGACTGAAGGAATTGTTATGCCAGATATGCCAGCCGACACCAATGGAGGGTTTGACTTCCTTCACCTTCCTGTACATCGCCGCGTAGGTCTCGCGAAGGCTGTCGGTCCACAGCATTTCCCAGGCGAGCAGTTCGGGATAGCGCAGCATCAAGCGCCACACCGTCACGTAATAGCCATCGACGGGCCGCTTGCCTTGCTGCGCGGCCCCGAGGAAGGCGGCCAAGGCCTGGAATCCCGCTCTGGCCCGCGCGGGATCGATGCCCCGCCCTCGGGCTTTGCGCTCGCAGAACTCGCAGAAGCAGGTGACCCGGCCGGGATCGCGGCTGGCTCCGCCGTGGCTGGAACCGAGAGCATTGGCGAATGCGCCCTGGCGCTCGGATCCCCACATGATGCCGTCAATGTCATAAGAGCGGGCGTAGTCTTCCACCACGCCCAGCAGCCAGTTGCGATAGTTGGGATTGTTGAAGCACAGGGTGACGGCGCTCCTGCCGTCCAGGGTCTTTTCCTGGAGCTGGCGGATGTTCGGCACGTCGTCGCGGAAGACATCCTCAAACCAGCAGATGGTCTTCATGCCGCGTTTGCGGGCCGAGGGCAGAACCGCCTCGAGCACGTCGTAGTCGCCGAATTCGGGCGCGCGAAAGTCCTGGAGGACGGTGTCTCTGTAAAACTGGGGCCGGATTCTGGTGTAGCTGCCACCGTGGAAGGTATTGGTGTCGTACTCCTGTTTGCCGTGATCGGGCAGGGGCTGGTCGGGCAATTGCCGTCCCGCGATTCCACGACCGTAGGTGAAGGTGGCGACGAATAGCGTATTGATGAACGCGTCGTGCTGGAACACGTCCAGCACCTTCTCGACGCCTTCATCCACGAAAGACACGGCGCCGACCTGAATGCCGATCATCTTGGCCGCGGCGGGCGCTGGGTTGGCGGGCTGGGCGGCCGCGGTCACGGCCCCCGCCACAGCATTCCGGAGAAAGCTTCTTCGGTTCATAGTCACCTCTCTACACAGGGTACTGCGCCGGCAAGTGTGCGATAATCGCTGCCATGCACTCACCAACACACACGATTTGCCACGCATTCGCGGCGGTCCTGATTTCCGCCGCCGCGGTTTATGCACAACCGCCGGGCGCGCAACCACAACCCGAGTTCATCCGGCAGGGACGCCAACTGGAGCGCGAAGGGAAATTGGAGGACGCCCTGGCCGTTTATCGTAAAGAACTTCAGGCATCTCCCGATTCCCTGCCCGCCAACAATGCCGCTGGCCAGGTGCTCGACCTGATGGGAAAAGGCGCGGAGGCGCGCAAGTACTTCGCGAAAGCCATCGAGGCGGCCCCCACGCCGCAAGCCAAAACACAAGGCCAGAGGAATATGGCCATGTCGTACGCCTTCGAGGGCGACTGCCAAGACACGGCCAAGTACGAGCAGCAGGCGATGGACTACTGGGGCACGAGGCAGAACGCGGAGCCTCAAAACGCCTTTTTCCAGCAGGGCGAGATGGCCAACGAGGCCGCGCGCGTCTGCATCGAATCGGGCGATCTGGACCTGGCGTATCAGTTATACAAGAAGGGCCACGACCTCGGTTTGCAGGAGCCCGATATCAAGCCGGACCGGAAAGAGCTGTGGGAATTCCGCTGGGAGCACGCGCAGGCGCGCATCGCGGCGCGGCGCGGGAACAAGGCCGAGGCGCAGAAGCACGTGGCCGCGGCCAAGGCCGTCCTCGACCGGGGCGTCATCGACAAGGCGCAAGCGGTGTTCTTTCCGTATCTGACAGGCTACGTGGCGCTCTACACGGGCGACTATAAGACGGCGCTGGAGGACTTCCAGAAGGCCAATCAGAACGATCCGTTCATTCAATGCCTGATCGGCCAGACGTACGAGAAACTGGGCGACCAAGCGAAGGCCATGGAGTATTACCGCAAGGCCTCGACCACCACCGCGCACAATCCACCCGGGGCCTACGCGCGGCTGTTCACCAGAAAGAAGCTGGGATAGGGCAGGTCGGGGAGCCATCAGCTTGAGGCGTATGGCAGCGGCAGGATGGATGCGTTTCAAGAACATGGTCTGGCTCGCCTGGCTGGTGCTAATCGTGTGCGTGTTGGGACCGTACTTCTGGTGGGAGGTCGAGTACTTCCACAGTCCTGGCCCCAAATTTCATATCGCGCTGGTCTGTCTGATACCGGTGTACGTCGCCGGCTGCGCGGCGTACCTACGCCTGCGACGCAAGCGGTGGTGGCGCTTCGAGGTGCCGGCCCTGGTGCTGTTCGTGAGTGCGTCTTTGCTGTTCTATCAGCCGCTGGCGTCGGTGGTGTCCGCTTTGCTGTTTCTGAGCTGCATCGCAACGGGGTGCCGGATCGCGCGCGCTGTCCGGGTTCCGCTTCGATCCGAAATCGAGACCATCGGAGTGGGATTCGCACTGGGATCGACGGCGCTGATCCTCGCGCTTTTTCTGCTCGGAGTCGCGCATTGGTACTTCCGGCCCATCTTTATTGTGCTCATCGGTCTGCCGCTCCTGGCGTTCGGACAGGAAGCGATCGCCGCCGTGGCGGCGCTCAAGAGGCTATTCTGCGCCGCCGCCCGGTGCCCGGCGCTGCGACATCCGATGGCCGGCATCGCCGTGCAGTTCGCCTTCCTTGGGCTTGCGTGCAGCCTGGCGGTGCTGCTATCCCCGAGCATCGCGTTCGATCCGCTCGGGATGCACTTGCCGGCGGCGCGACAGTATGCCGAGCAGCACCGACTCGAGCCCTTGGCGTCCCTCGATTACTCGTATTTCCCACAAGGTTTCGAGGTGGTGATGTCCCTGGCGTGGTCACTGGGGGGGCAGCCCGCGGCGCAGATGATTTCGCCGCTGTTTTACGCTCAATTTCTGCTGATGCTGTTTGCGATTGCACGGACGCTCAAGCTGGACAATGTTGCGGCTTTTGCGGGTGTGGTTTGCGCTGGTCTGTTGCCGGTGTCTCACTGGACCGGGAGCAACGCGAAGAACGACATGGCCATGTGTTTTTTCGAGGCGGCCGCTCTGTACGCGTTCCTGCAATGGCTCGAGAGGCGAGAGCGAGTGTGGATCCCGATCGGGGCGGTGTTCCTGGGAGCCGCGTTCGGAATCAAGCACGTGGCCCTTTTCGCCGCGGTTCCCCTCGGCTCGTATTTCCTTTACGCGATTCTGCGCAGCCGGCGCCGTATGCGCCTGACGGTGGTGTTCGGCCTGCTACTCGCCGGTTCGGGTCTGTACTGGCAAGCGCGCGAGTGGTTGTTGACGGGCAATCCGGTTTACCCGGCCCAGGTCAGGCAAAGCGTGGAATCGGGTATTCCACGTCCAGGCAGAACGCCGCTGGAAAGAATGGCACGCTACTGCGAGATCCTGTGGCAAACGCACTTTGCGGGGCAGCACACCATGGAATCGCCACTGCCGAACCCCGCGGGCATAGCGCTGCTTGCCTTTCTGCCATTTGCCGTCTTGACCGCCCGGCGTTCTAACCCTGGACGGCGTGCCTGCTTGTGGTTTTCCGCGGCTTACATCGCGTATTGGGTTGTCGCGGTGGGTGTTCTCCGTTACGCTCTTTTGCCTCCGAGCTTGCTCATCCTGCTGGTTGTGGGCAAGGCCAGGCAGTTTCGCGACGAAGCCGGCTATCGCGCGATCCGCGTCTCCGTGAACGCGGCATTCGCGGGCGTCCTCCTATTTGCGGTCCTGGGCGTGGCGATCATCGAGCTGAACGCGCCCATGTTGGGCCTGCTCTCGCGCCGCACGGGTTGGGAGACTTATCTGAAGTCGACGCTGCCGGCGTACCGGTCTCTGGCCTGGCTCGACCGAAATCGCGTGGACTCGAACATTCTCGCAGTCGACAACTTCTCCCGGGCGTACGCTCCGAATCCGGGAAGATATTACACAACCGAGGCCGCCGATCCGCACATTATGCAAACTGCCGCGGCCTGCGCTTGCCAATACGTGATCGTTCCGGCAGATGTAGATGCCAGCCGGGAAAGACAGCGTTTTGGCTTTTCCGGCGCAGCGCGGGCGGTGTATCGCGATGCCGCGTTTTCGATCTACCAGCTACTTCCGGACTAAGGCTTCCGAGCCGCGCCGGCTGGGATCAGGATATTCGCGTCTTTGACGCGCCTGGTGAGGCCGCTCCTTTCCATTGCCCATTCGCACAACCCGAGAATGACTCCGACAGCGCTCAGCAGGTAGATCAGCCAACACAGCACGGCGCTGCGGACCGCAAATGCCAAGCCGTGGACCGCGGCCGCAAAACGCAGGAACCTCCAGTTCAGAGCGATCAGAATCGCGCACAGTGCCGCGCCCATGAGAGGCGTTGGTCCCGCGGCAAACGACACGGGAAGGAGGCACGCCACCGCGACGCTCAGGATGTTCGGAATTCTGGTGTTCAGATCGTTGCGGAAAATGCGGTACTTCAGCATGAGCCGCGTCCACGGAACGGCTCGCGCGAAGAGATCGGAGCGAATCAGCCCGGCGAGACTGTAGTGCTTCGTGTGGGTAACCTGCAAATCCTTCGCCACGCCGATCCGATACCCCGCCAGATGCATGCGATAGCCGAAGTCGATATCTTCGAGATATCGGCAGGAGGCGTCGAACCCTCCGAGTTCGACGAATACTTCACGGCGTACGATCCCAAAGCCGCCGCAAAAAGTGACAGCCTCCTCCAAAGCCTGCTTGTGAGTCCAGTGGTGGACGAGGTTCTTGAAACGGGAGCAGGTGTTCTCCGGCCGCGTCTCCTTCGTATAGCAACAAAACAGGGCCGCCAATTCGGACCGGGCGCCGATCCGCTCGACCAGGGTGCCCAAGAACGACGGCGGCACGATGATATCGGCATCCAGGAACAACAGGAGAGGAGCGTTCGCCGCGGCCGCTCCCGCGTTGCGGGCGGCGGCGGGACCGAGATTCCGATCGAAACGGATGATCCGGGCGGGAAAGCGTTGCAGAATCTCGCTGGTTCTGTCCGAAGACCCATCGTCTACCACAATGACTTCGTAGGATCGATAAATCGAGGCGAATACGCTGGCGAGGCAGTCCCCGATGGACTGCTCGCCGTTACAAACCGGGATGATGACGCTCAAAGACGGAGCGCGGAGATCCATCGCAACAGGCATCTTCGGTTTAGCTCACCCCTCGGGCTCTCGCAAGGACGGCTCGCGCGCCGCGCTCCAGGCGGAGCCGGTTGTACAGACGCAGGCCGAGCGCGTGACGCCACTTTTCGGTCCGATCCATCAGCCATTGATATGCCCAACTTCCCCGTGAATCGTAATAGTACAGAACAGGCTCAATGAAACATTCGGTGCGCAGCAAGCCGTCGCGCGCGATGCGCATCGACCAGTCGATATCCTCCGAGTAAGACACGTCCTCGAAGCGATAGCGCGAGGCGATAGACCGGCGAATCGGGTTGAAGTGAATGGGGGGGCCCAGGTAGACTCCGTCCGAACACCTGTAATCGGCGTGCCGGATCGAATTGATGAACTCGTGTGGATGCTCGCCGCGAAACGTGATCACGCCCCTGATTCCGATGCAGTCGATATCGGGGTGGCGCCGGATCGCATCGCAGATTAGACGCGCGTAATCGTCGCTGACGCGATCGTCATCATCGACGAAGGCGACGAACTCGCCGCGGGCCTGTTCCATGAGCTGGTTCCTCTTCCACCCGATCGAGCGTTCGCCGTCATCCCGGAGATAGAGAACCTCCATCAATTCGTCCAACCCACCCGCCTTCGATTGCCGGACGAGTTGATCGTACACGCGCGCAAATAGATGCCGCCTCCGCTCCAAAGTCGCGATGAGGACGCTGAACAGCATTCAGGTTGAACCAGATCCGTAAGGTTCAATATAACACTGAAGCCTGGGTGCGAAAACGGGTGCCGCGGCGGCACGGAGCGGACCCCGGTCAGGTTTCGAGAGGCCGGAGCGTGTAACCCTCGAGGCTACAGGTGCTCAGCTTATGATCGGCAAACGGGCAATTTTTACACGAGCTGTACTGCTCTGGGTCGTCGCGAACAGTCCGGCGGACGCCGGCAGCCTCCCGGCCGAACCAGATGCTCGCGAAAGACCTTTCCGCCGAGAACACGCCATACGGATGATGGCCGTTGAAATCCTGCTCGCAGGCCACCACAGT
>Ga0187866_1004307_pt1 | contig 10060 bp, 8 predicted proteins | sample June2016WEW_11_1_3_FD_133013 | JGI IMG/M metagenome (GOLD analysis project Ga0187866, IMG submission 133013) | Peatland microbial communities from SPRUCE experiment site at the Marcell Experimental Forest, Minnesota, USA - June2016WEW_11_150 | ecosystem: Environmental > Terrestrial > Soil >... | reverse complement strand
CTCGCTTCTTCGTCGGCGAGCAATTTGTATTGCGCGAGTTTGGCCAGGCACGGGAGCGTTTGGGCTGTTTGCAGGAAGGGCAGCCGTCCCGCGTGCAGGATTTGCAGTGACTGGACGACGAATTCAATCTCGCGAATGCCACCGCGCCCCAGTTTGACATTGCGTACCAATGTTTCCGCGCCCACCACCTCCCGCTCGATCCGGTCCTTGATCGCGGCGACCTCGCGAAGCACGTCGGCGCTTAGCGAGGGCGGGAACCGGAAAGGCTGGATCATTTCAAGAAACTCTGCGGCCAGCTCTTCGTCACCCGCCACGCAGCGCGCCTTGATGAGCATCATGCGTTCCCACGTCTGGCCCCATTGTGCGTAATAATTTTCGTAGCTTTCGAGTGAACGCGCCAGCGGTCCGGCGTCGCCTTCGGGCCGCAGCCGCAAATCAACGCGGAACAAAAATCCCTCCGCCGTCATCCGTGATACCTCGGCGGCAAATGCCTCGGCGAGCTTGCTGAAAAACTGATGATTGGACAGGGAACGCCGGCTTCCAGCCGGCGTATCGCGATTTTCCACCGTCTCGCCGGCTGGAAGCCGGCGCTCCCGGGATTTGGCATCCGCCGGCGGCTCTTTAAAGACCTCGCCTTCGTCGGTGTAAAGAAACAGCACGTCCACGTCGGAACTGTAATTGAGTTCCTGCCCGCCAAGCTTGCCCATGCCAAGCACGCAAAATTCCGTCGCTTGCCAGTTGTACTCGGCGTCCTGGTGACAGGGCCGGCCGAACTTTTCAAAAAGTTGTTGCCGGCAAATGCGCCAGACGGCATCGAGGCAGGCGTCCGCTACATCTGAAATTTCCCGGGTGATTTCGACAACGTTGCCGAGGCGGGCGAGGTCGCGCGCGGCGATGCGGAGCATTTCGCGTTGTTTGGAACGGCGCAGTTCCGTGAGCGCGCCCGGATAATCGCCCGCGGCGAGTTTCGGCTTCAACCAGCCTTCGATTTCGCTCCGAAAGCCCTGCGCGCGGCGCGGAAATTTGAGCCGCTCGAGGTCGAACATTGGCAGCCAGTCGGGGTTGGCCACCAGCAACTCGCCAAGCGCTCGGGAACCACTGAATAGCGCGCCGACGACCCGGATTTGCTCGGCGGAAAATTTCCTGAGCTGCGGCCCGGCGCTGGTCGCCGCGAGCAAATCCAGAAAAAGCCCGGCGCGCTTCGGGTCGGCGGCGTCTTTCACCCATTTTTGCCACGTGGTTTTCTGCATACAACCAAAGCCCGTACTGGCCCGGCGTCAGCCTTTGGAACCGCGATAAATTTTTTCGACGAAATCAACGGCTTTGTGACAAAGTGGTTTCCAGTCGAGTTCGTTCCGGACGCGCCGGGCGGATTCCGGCGCGCGGGATTGCCACGCCGCGGGAGGCTCGTCCAGCCAATTGATGATCTTTTCCCCGAAGTCCGCGCCATCGAATTTGGTGAAGCGCACCATGGGATCGTTTTGGAAATAGCGCTGAATGCTTTTCAGCGGCGTGCAGACGGTGGGCAGTCCACTGGCGACATATTCAACCACCTTGGCAACGAACGCGCAGTGCGTGCCGGCGGATTCCTCATACGGCACGATGCCCACGCTGGCATCAACCAGGTGTTTCGAAACCTCCGCGTAGGGCACGAAGCCGGTAGCTTCGAACTTGAGGCCGGGAATGGATTGCGCGCGCCGCAAAAATTTTTCCAGCCCGGCGGTGCCTTTGCCTACGAAACGGAAAATCGTTTCCGGCCTTTTCACCGCCATCAGTTTGACGGCATCGAAGGCAACCCGGCCGAGGTGATGCGCGTCGAACGAACCGTGCATAACGACGACCGGCGGTTTGGCCGGGGGCAATTGCGCGCGCAACGGAAACGCCTGCGCGTCGTAGCCATAGTAAATCGGGCAGATTTTTTCGCGCGGATAACCTCGCCCGACAAAATAATCAGCCAGCGTGTCGGAAATGGACAGCACCCCGTCCACAGCATAACGCGCTGGCATGGAAATTTCATAACGTTCGAGCGCCTGGACGAATGGGCGCGGCGCGAGGTAAGGCGGCCACGTTTCCATAAAACCGGTGAGCAAATCGGGGAAATTCATCACTACCGGCAGGTTCAGCCGGCGTTTCAGGCGGCCGGCGGCGACGGCGGAAATGGCGTGTTGCGAAAGCAACAGATCAAATTCCACCGCGCGCGTGGCTTCGGCGACCATGCGCTGCAAAAAGAATGGATAGAGGAGGTATTTGAAATTACGCAGGGAAGCATAGCGGCCCATCGGCCACTTGCTGAATTGATGCAACTGAATTCGGAATTTTTTTTCGACCGCTTCCGCCTCCGGTATTTGCGGACAAAAGACATGTGTCTCGTGGCCGCGCCGGGCCATTTCCTCGACGAGATAAACCGCTTCCGCCGAACCGCCGCCGGAGGGCGGATAAAACGGTTCGTGAGTCAGAAATGCCACGCGCAGCGGTGAACGCGGTTCGGCCATGCGCCGACGCTAGGCACATTTGCCGGGCGGCTTCAACCATAATTCCGCGGCGACGGCGGCGAAAAGTTTTGACAAGCGGCGGGGGCGATTTAGATTGCACCCGCTCCGGATGGGGTCGTAGCTCAGTTGGTAGAGCACCACAATGGCATTGTGGGGGTCAGGGGTTCGAGCCCCCTCGGCTCCACCAGCCTTCGCCCGCACAGCGTAGCGAGGACGAAGGCTGCCGCGCCGGAGCACGCAGTACGAAGGCGGGCGGGAGCAACATCCTGCCAGTTTCGAACTACGGATGGCACGCCAGTAGTTGTAAGGCGCAGCGAGGACGAAGGCTGCCGCGGCGCTTTATCTCTCCCATAAATTTACTTTGCAATTTCCGCCATCAATCTGGCATTTTTCAGGCATCAACTTGAGCAGAAGCAGACCAATTTAAAGGATTTCCAAAGCCTGAACATGGACTGGTATTACGCTAATCAAGGACAACAAGCCGGCCCCGTAGATGACGCTCAGTTCGAAGAATTGGTGCGTAGCGGAAAAATCCAGCCGGAGACGCTGGTGTGGCACGAAGGCATGGCTGCCTGGCAGTCGTATCGCGAAGTCAAGTCGCCTGCCCCATCGTCCGGTTCCTTGCCTGCTAGTGGCACCAATTATACGCCCGGCCAGGGCGCGGAGGCTGTTTGCGCTGAGTGCGGCAATCTGTTTGCCACCCAGGACATGATCCGCCACGGTGGAGCTTACATTTGCGCCAATTGCAAGCCGGTCTTTATGCAGAAACTGGCCGAGGGCGCAAAGATCAACACTGGTGAATTAAATTACGCCGGTTTTTGGATCCGCTTCGCCGCCAAGTTTGTGGATGGTTTGATTCTGGGCGTGCCGTTCATGGTGGTGTTATTTCTGGTGTTGATCCCGCAGATACGTTCCGGCAAACCGGACCAGCTCAACTTTCTCCCTACGATCATCCAGTTTGGTTTTGTCTTCATTCAAATGGCATACCAGATCTTTTTCCTTGGGAAATACGGCGCCACCCTGGGGAAGATGGCCTGCAAAATCAAGGTGGTGACGGCGGATGGCGGGCGGATCGGTTATGGCCGGGCAACCGGACGGTTCTTCGCCGAAATGCTCAGTGGCATGATTTGTTACATCGGCTACATTATTGTCGCCTTTGACAGCCAGAAGCGCGCCCTGCATGATTACATTTGCAACACCCGCGTGATTTTTAAATAGCCCATGAATACGTCACTGGTTCAATGCCCCAAATGCCAGGCCTGGCTGTTGGACGGCGTTTTCAACCAGACGGAATTGTCGCCCTGCCCGGCTTGCGGCGTGCCCTTGCAGGTGGAGGTTTTCCCCGCCCTGTTCCGCCGCATCAACCCCGGGCAAAGCGGCGAAACCATCATGGTTGAGGGCGAGTCCAGTTGTTTTTACCATCCGCAAAAAAAAGCGGTCCGGCCCTGCCAGGGGTGCGGACGTTTCGTTTGCGCCTTGTGCGATTGCGAACTTAATGGGCAGCATTTCTGTCCGGCCTGTCTGGAAGCTGGAAAGACCAAGGGCAAAATCAAAAGCCTGGAAAACCAGCGGACGCTTTACGACGGCATCGCCCTGTCGTTGGCGATCTATCCGCTGTTGATCTTTTACTTCACCCTGGTGACCGCGCCCATCGCTTTATTTGTAGCCATCCGCTATTGGAACGCACCCCGCAGCCTTGTGCGTCGGACGAAAATCCGTTACATCACCGCTATCATCCTGGCCTCAATGCAAATTGCCGGGTGGGGGTTGCTCTTTTTCACCATCGCCAGCCACCACTTCTGACTCATGCCCGCGAAAGACTACCAGCGTTTGACCTATGCCCGGTCCCGGTCGGCTTTTGTAGCGGTTTCCATGTCCCGTTCGAGCCTGTGGCTGGGCAAGGACCATCTGCTTGGTGTTGACTCCAGCGGTTACACGGAAACCTACAAGCGGTTTTACTTTCGTGACATACAGGCCGTCACCCTCATGGGAACGAAGCGCCGGGCGATCTGGAATTGGGTGTTGGGGCTCCTGACCGCCATCTTTCTCTTGTTCTTGCTCGCTTCCCTGCCATATACTGGTTCAACTGGTTCAAATTCAAACTTGGGGGAGATCGTTTTTTTCGCGTTCCTGGGATTCGTTTTTGCCGTGCCATTCTTGATCAACAACCTTCTTGGGCCGTCCTGCATCTGTCACCTGCGCACAGCCGTCCAAATCGAGGAATTACCCTCGTTGTGCCGCGTCCGGAAGACCCGGCGAGTCTTGGAACAAATCCGTCCGCTCATTATCGCCGCGCAAGGCGGCCAGCTCTCGCCGGAAACCATTTCCACGTGGATGCGGGCGGGAGTGCAAACGTCCCCGGTCACGGCGCCACCGGAAACCGCCACCGACAACCCCAATGCGCCGCCAGTCATTTCCTGAATTTGACTTTGATTGAACCATGCAAAATCTGGCTCATCAACGTTGTTTCAATCATGCCGGACGCGAAGCCGTGGCGCGCTGCCCGGAATGCGGACACTATTTCTGCCGCGAGTGTATCACCGAGCATGACGACCGCGTGGTCTGCGCCGCCTGCCTGAAAAAATTGACGCGACAGCCGTTCACCCGGCGCACCGCCTTCGCGCGACTCCTGCGGCTTGGTCAGTGCGCGTTCGGCATTGGAGTTGCCTGGTTTTTCTTTTTTCTCATCGGCGAAGGTCTGTTGAAGCTGCCGGATTCATTCCACGAAGGAACGCTCTGGCAGGTCCCTTGGATTGGCCAGGAATGAAAGGCACACACCAACGACGACAAGGCAAAGGCGCATTCGACCTCATCGAAGAAGCCACCCACCGGTTGCGCACTGCGCCGGCCGCGACCCTGGCGGTTTATTATCTGGGCGCGATCCCGTTTGTGCTGGGGCTGCTTTACTTCTGGGCGGACATGGGCCGCAGTCCGTTCGCCAGCCAACATTTGGCTGACTCCGCGCTGGGCGTGGCCGCGTTGTTTCTCTGGATGAAATTCTGGCAGGTCATTTTCGCCAGGCGTCTGCGGGCGCATGTCGCCGCCGAACCGATGCCACGGTGGACTGCCCGCCGCTGGGGCCGCGTTTTGCTCACGCAAGCCTTCGTGCAGCCATCCGGTCTGTTCGTAATCCCCCTTGCGCTCGTTCCGATGCTGCCGGCCGCCTGGGTCTATGCCTTTTATCAGAATGCCACCGCGCTCGACAACGGTGGTCCGGAGGAGGTTTCGAAGCTCCTGAAAAAATCCTGGAAACACGCGGCCCTCTGGCCGCGGCAAAACCACATCGTTCTGGCCATCATAGCCGGGTTCGGTTTTTATGTTTTTCTGAACTGGATGGTGACGGGTTTGATGCTGCCGCACTTGATCAAGATGTTGTTTGGCATCGAATCGGTTTTTACCCGAAGCACGTTCAGCATGTTGAACACGACGTTCTTCGCCGGAATGCTGGGACTGACCTACTTGTGCGTGGATCCGATTTTGAAAGCGGTTTATGTCCTGCGCTGCTTTTATGGCGAGTCGCTGGAATCGGGCGAGGATTTGCGGGCGGAACTGAATTCGTTTGCGGCGGCCTCGCCAACCATGGCCGCCATCGTTGTGCTGGCGCTTGGCCTGTTTTGCGCGTTACCGGCTGGGGCGGCTGGCACGCCGGCGTCCAACGCGCCGCCGAATATTACAACGGTCTCATCGTCAGTCGCGCCGGCGGAACTGGACCGTGCGATCAACCAAACCATCCACGAAGACAAATACACCTGGCGCATGCCGCGGGAAAAAATCGTGGAACCGGACGCGCCGGAAGGCATGATGGCGCGGTTCTTCGACAAGGTTGGCGCCATGCTGCGGAAGTGGGCGCGCGCTGCCTTGGACCGGCTGGATGAATGGCTGAGGAAACTTTTCCCGCACCACCGGGTGAGTTCCAGCTCCGAGACCGCCGGTTATGGCTGGATCGAGGCCCTGCAAATTTTACTTTACGGGTTGGTGGCCGTGGTGCTGGCCGCACTGGCGATCCTGCTTTACCGCATCTGGCGGGACCGGCGGTCACCGGCCATCGTCACCGGCGAACCCATCCAGCCGGTGCTGGATATCCACGATGAAAATGTGGATGCCGACCAGTTCCCGGGAGACGGTTGGACAAAACTGGGCCGCGAACTTCTGGAACGCGGGGAGCTGCGTCTGGCAATGCGTGCGTTTTATCTTGCCAGCTTGTCATACCTCGCGGCGCGCAATTTGATCCGCATCGCGCGGTTCAAATCCAACCGCGATTACGAGCGCGAATTGCGCCGGCGCGGACATTCGTTTCCCGATTTGTTGTCGGTGTTTGGCGACAACCTCGTGTCGTTCGAGCGCATCTGGTATGGTCTGCACGAGGTCAACCGCGAGCTGGTGGACCGGTTTGTGGCCAATGTGGAAAGGCTGAAAGCCGCCGGATGAAAAAATACTTCCCACTTTTTCTATTGCTGGGCTGCGTGGCGGCGTTTGCCTTCGGCCTGGTCCGCCTTTTCCAGCTCCGGTTCGAGGTGGGCGACGTTTACCCGGCCTATTCGTCGCTGCGTTCCGATCCGCTCGGCACGATGGCGTTTTACGAAAGCCTCGGCAAGGTGCCGGGCATTTCCACGCACCGCGATTTCAGCACCCAAAACCGCCTCCCGGAGGACCCGCACACGGTTTATCTGCAACTGGCCGCCGCTTATTATGATTGGAACTGGGTGCCGGCGGATTTGTCTCACGAACTGGAAGCGTTTCTCGCCCGCGGCAACCGGCTGGTCATCACGTTTTTCCCGCAGACCCGGTCGCATGAATACCGCAATTATGACGAAGACGAAACCAATTCCGTGAAATCGGCCCAAGCCAGGGCAAAAGACGAAAAAATGACGCCCAACAAACCGGCGAAGAAGAAAAAAAAGACCAACGACGAAAACCGGGGCGTGGCTTTGACCGGGCGTTGGGGCTTCGGGATGGATTTTATAAAACTCACGCAAGCCGGCGACGTTTACGAACCGGCGCGGGTGGTTAACAAAACGGACCTGCCGTTGCCGCGCGCCCTCGACTGGCACAGCGGCCTTGTCTTCACCAATCTGGACAGCGCCTGGCGCGTGATTTACGCGCGCGGCACCAACGCGGTGCTCATCGAACGACGCTTCGGCAAAGGCTCGGTCGTGATGGCCACCGATTCCTACATCGTCAGCAACGAGGCCATGGCCAGGGACCGGCATGCGGATTTGCTGGCGTGGCTTGTCGGCGCAAACCAAAACGTCGTCTTTGACGAGGCGCATTTGGGTGTCGTCGAGACTTCCGGAATCGCGATGTTGATGCGCAAATACCGGTTGCACGGGCTGGTGGTGGGGTTGCTGGTGCTGGCCGGGCTGTTCATCTGGAAAAATGCCAGCGGCCTTGTACCGCCGTACGCGGAACCGGAATGGCAGGGTTACATTGCCGGCAAGGATTCGGCGGCCGGCTTCGTCAACCTGCTCCGCCGCAGCATTGCGCCGCGCGACCTGCTGCCGGTTTGTTTTGCCGAATGGAAAAAATCGGTCAGGCAGGCCGGCCCAAGCTCCGCCACGCGGCAGCAGCAGGCCGAGGCCGTGTTCCAGGCGGAAAATGCCCTGCCGCCTGGAGGCCGGAATCCCATCGCCACCTACAAAAAAGTCTGCTCCATCCTGGGAACCCGCAACACACCACCAAAACCATGAATACTGAACGACTCAAGGAAGTCCTCGCACGGGCACGATCGGAGGCCGGCAAGGTCATCATCGGCCAGCACGACGTCATCGAAAGGGCGCTCATCGCCATCTTCACCGGCAATCACGCCCTCGTCGAGGGCGTGCCCGGCGTCGCCAAGACCCTGCTCGTGCGCACGCTCGCACGCGTGCTCGGCGCCGATTTTGGGCGCATCCAGTTCACCCCCGACCTGATGCCCGCCGACATCACTGGCACGAACGTGTTCAACCTGCAGCGCAACGAATTCTCGTTCATCAAAGGCCCGATCTTCACCTCGTTTTTGCTGGCCGATGAAATCAACCGCGCACCGGCCAAGACCCAATCCGCGCTGTTGCAGGCAATGCAGGAACGCGTGGTGACGATTGACCGCGAAACGCATCCGCTGCCGCCAAATTTCACCGTGTTCGCCACGCAAAACCCGATCGAATACGAAGGCACCTATCCGCTGCCCGAGGCGCAGAAGGACCGGTTCATGCTCAAGATTACGATGCAGGCGCCGGACCGCACCGAGGAACTGTTGCTGGCCCGGCGCACGATGACGAAAGACGCGCCGGAAACGGTGCTGGCGCAGGGTGCCGTCCAACCGGTCATCAAAACTGAAGACCTGACGGCGTTGCGGGAATGCCTCGCCGCCATCGTCATGCGCGAGGAACTGGTTGGCTATCTCGTGGACATTATCCGCACCACGCGTCAGCACGAAAGCATCCTGGTGGGCGCCGGACCGCGCGCCACGCAATCGCTCATCATGGCCTCGCGCGCCCAAGCCGCCCTGTCCGGACGCGATTTCGTAACCCCCGACGACATCAAGGAGATGACGCCGCCGGTGTTGGAACACCGTCTGATCCTCCGGCCGGAATTTGAAATCGAAGGCCTGACCGTGCCGGAAGTAATCCAGCAAATCCTCCAGCAGATTGCCGTGCCGCGATGATTGTTCCCCGTTTCAGATTGTTGTTCTGGGTGGCGGTAGTGGTGCTGCCATTCGCATTGATTGGCGCGGTGTCGCCACCGGCGGCCGGTGTTTCCCTGCTGTGCATCGGCGGACTGCTGGCCGTGGCGCTGGCCGATGCCATCAGCGCTGGCAAAAGCCTCACGGGCATCGGCGTGGATCTGCCTCCCGTCGTGCGCATGTCCAAGGACCGTGACGCGAAATTGGAATTGCGCATTCGCAATGAACAGCAGCGGCAGAGCCATCTGCGGGTCGCCCTGGCCTGGCCGCACGAAATCCAGACCGCATCCGAAACCCTGGACGCCCTTCTGCCCGCACAAAGTGAATGGTCACGGCTGGCCTGGCCCTGCACCCCGCGCAAGCGCGGCAATTACCGGTTTGACGCCGTTTATTTTGAAGGCAGTTCCCCGTTCGGATTTTGGGGCGTGCGCAAAACGTTTCCGGTACGGTCGGAGATTCGCGTTTATCCCAACCTGCTCAACGAACGGAAAAACCTTGCGGCGCTGTTTCTTAACCGGGGCGCCTTCGGCGTCCGCGCACAACGGCAGGTCGGCAAGGGCCGTGACTTCGAAAAGCTTCGCGAATACATCCCCGGCGACGACTACAACGAGATTCACTGGAAGGCGACCGCCCGGCGGGGAAAACCGATCACGAAAGTTTTCCAAATCGAGAAAACCCAGGAAGTTTATGTGGTCCTGGACGCCTCGCGCTTGAGCGCGCGGGAGGTTCAAGGTTCAAAGTTCAAAGTTCAAAGTTCAAAGCTGCCGGAAGACGCTCAACCTGGAACTTTGAACCCGGAACCGGGAACTTCGGTTTTGGAGCGTTTCGTGACCGCCGCGCTGGTGCTCGGGCTGGCGGCGGAGCGGCAGGGGGATTTGTTCGGCTTGCTGACGTTCACGGACAAGGT
>Ga0187866_1004306_pt1 | contig 10063 bp, 9 predicted proteins | sample June2016WEW_11_1_3_FD_133013 | JGI IMG/M metagenome (GOLD analysis project Ga0187866, IMG submission 133013) | Peatland microbial communities from SPRUCE experiment site at the Marcell Experimental Forest, Minnesota, USA - June2016WEW_11_150 | ecosystem: Environmental > Terrestrial > Soil >... | reverse complement strand
CGCCGCGCGCAAGACGGCTGCTAGTTTGAGATATTCGTGCAATCGGGAGGCATCAAAATATGGGATAAACACCGGCGCGGTCGTGGCGACTTTCTCGATCATGTGTAATTCTTCCATTGCCGCCAAGAGCCGATCCAATCCCAGCGAGGCCCCGATGCCCGGCAATTCTTGGGCGGTAAACAACTCGGCCAGATTGTCAAACCGCCCGCCGGAACACACGCTGCCGATACTTGGCAGATCATTGAGATATGTTTCAAACACCATGCCCGTGTAGTAATCCAATCCCCGGGCGATTGATAAATGCAAACGCACTTGCGACTCTGGCACACCGCCTGCCTTAACCCCTGAAAGGACTTCGTCGAGTCTGTCTAAGCCTTCTTGCCCCCTTTCTGTGGTCTCAACCAAGGGTTGGACCTGTCGGAGTATCTCGTCATTGCTGCCGGAAATTTCCGAAAGTCGTACAATCTGTTGGGCCTGCTCAAGTGTCGTGCCGACAGAGGAAATCAATTCGTCGGCCACTGCATCGGGCCCGATTTTGTTAAGTTTATCTAGTACACGTAGCACGGCCACGGCTCTATCGACCAGATCGAACCGCTCCAAAAGACCTGTTAACAGCATCCGATTATTTATCAGGATTTGAAATTTAGTAAATCCTATCGCCCGCATCAGGTCGTGGATCACTAAAACAGTTTCGATGTCGGCGGCAACGGACCGGGTACCGATGGTGTCGAAATCGCACTGCATGAACTCGCGGTATCGGCCGCGCTGCGTGTTTTCGCCCCGCCAAACGGTGGCGATGTGGTATCGCTTAAAGGGAATGCCCAACTCATTTATATGCTGGGCGGCGAATCGGGCCAAAGGCACCGTGAGATCGAACCTAAGCCCGACGTCGCGCCCGCCGTGATCCTTGAACTTATAAAGCTGCTTGTCGGTCTCTTCGCTCCCTTTGCCGGCAAGAATTTCCAAATACTCCAAGGCCGGGGTGTCGATCGGGCTAAAGCCATACGAACGATATACCCGCCGGGCAGTGTCGATCAGCCGCTCCCGGGGGATCATTACCTCGGGCAGATAATCGCGAAATCCTTTTAACGTGCGGGGCGTAATTCGCTGCGGTTGGGGCACGGGAAGTAGTTTTCAGTAAACAGTTTTCAGTTGTCAGTGTTTGTATCTTACAGCCACCATCTATATTTACACCAAATTAACAATTCAGGGTAGATGGGATAAGAGGACTGGATTATTGGCCAAAGTGGACATAAACTTTTGCATATAAAATTATTTAGCGCCGTGTGAATACTCCTGGGGCAAGCAAATACATCCAAGATTAGAGTCTTTGTTTGAGGTTTGAGCGCTTTTTGCACACATGTTTTTATTGCAAATTGAACAACCATAACCATTTGCGCGATTTGTCTCCTTCACAACATCGAGTCTTTCAACTGAAAACTGATAACTGAAAACTTTCCATGACCAAGCATGTCCTCATTCTCCGCCACGTTCCCCACGAATCGGCGGGCACGCTGGAAAACGCCTTGGCCAAAGCCGATGTGGAATTCCAGTATCTCGATTTGCTTCATGAATATCCTTGTTCGTTTAATTGCAGGCAATTCTTGGGTTTGATTGTGCTTGGCGGAGGGATGAACGTCGATGAGGTGCAAAAACACCCCTTCCTGGGCAACGAGATCAAGTGGATTCGTCAGACCGTCGAGGCCGGCATACCGCTGCTGGGCATCTGTTTGGGTTCGCAAATGCTGGCCAAATCCTTTGGGGCCAGGGTATATTCCGGCCCAATCAAGGAAATCGGTTGGTACCCGCTGGAACTGACCATGGCGGCGGCCGAAGACCGGCTCTTTGCCGACTGCGGCCCGAAATTGACCGTATTTCAATGGCATGGCGATACGTTCGATCTGCCTAAAGGCGCTGTTCATCTTGCCCAAAGCCCCTTGTGCCGCAACCAAGCGTTCCGCATCGGGCCGTCGGGTTATGGCCTGCAATTCCACATCGAGATGACCTCCGAGATGATCGAGAATTGGTTGACCGAATCGGTCAACGCCAAGGAATTGACCGCGGTAGATTATATAGATCCTCAAATAATCCGCCAAAAAACGCCCCAAGAGCTGCCCGGTTTGCAAATCCTGGCTGATAAGGTGCTGGGCCGCTTTGCCGAGCTGTGCCAGGAAAGAATGTAGTGATTTAAGGGTTCAGGGTTCGTAATTCAGTAATAAGGGGATTTTCACTATGCTCAGAATGACATTGTGGCAACCTGAACCTTGAACCCTGCCCCTTGAACCCTGCCCCCTGAACCCTGACCCCTGCTCCCTAAACCTTTTTTACCGCCCTACGAAATCAGACGACGCCCAGCCGACCTCTATATCGACGCGATCGGTCTTAATCTGCACGTACACGGATTGCCCCAACAACGGCGTACGCAAAGAATTATCCGCCGTCGATAGAGTATTCAAACGAGGTGGAGCAAGTGTGGGAGCTTTATCTGCGTCCGGTCCGGGTGATTTTTGGCACCCAATATCACATGGAACAAGGTCCCCGCACAATTCCGCTCGGCACAACGGACTCTTAGCGTTGGAACTCACCAATAAAATTACCATTAAACCCAAGATAACAACTAAACCTACAAGAGTTGCAACTATAGTTCTGAGATGTTCCATTTGACTTCCTCCTATACTCCCATAAACCGGGCCTTTAGCCCTCCTTATTCCTCTCATTTTACTCAGTTGGCACATGTTCTCAAGCATTTTTTTGGGATTAGCATAATTAACCATAAAAATCTTATCGACAGTTCAGATCAGGCATTACGTTAATAAGGGTTTAGCTTGAAATGCAGCCTTGATAAGGCCGATCCTTCGTTAATAGAGCTTTAACACAATTCTTTTTGCAAATATTATTGTTGAATTGGAGTATTTGCGTAAATAAGATAATTTACAGAGGCTCGCCTATGCGTACATTACTTCTGGCATTCGTCTTAACGTCCTGCATCACATTTTCTTTACCAACTGCAATACAAGCCGCTGACGTTCAAAAATGCACGTTACAGCCGGGCGAGATCAATTCCCAATCGGTATGCGTCCCGTGCGATCAGGACTACGGATTGCCAAGCAGGGGAGCGTTTAGCGGCTCTGATTGTGGTTTTACGAAGCGATTGTATTGTTATCATCATCCGACCACGCTCAGTTATCATCCGGAAATTTACAATTATCGACATTATTTCAATATCGTTGGGCACGAGACATACCCCAGTTTCTCGAATTATAGGTATCTTTTGCCGGCGGCAAACCGGCCCGAGGAAATTCTCACTCCACTGCCTGAAACAGAAAACCAATCGCCCCAAATGACCGGCTCCGCACGATTGTCCAAAGCGAATCAAAAAAAATTGCAGAAATAATAAAACTCACGGCTTTCACTGCTTGACAATCATTTTGATTCGCAGACAATAACGGCTGGTATTTTACATTTGCCGCCCGATTGGCGCGTTAATAAAACTCGGGCGGCGCCGCTTGATTTTATTTGGGGGGCGCAACCGTAAGGAACGACAGTCGGCGGCGGATGGTCGCGGTCGGGAAGGCCCCCCCCACGCAATCTTTTTTATCTTGAGATAAAATTGCAATCAGGCGATAGGGATCAGAAAATAAGGAATAATATTTAATCCATAATTTTCAAACAATAATTATCCTTGTTTCCATTTCCTGATCCTTATCGCTCGATTCATCTTTGATTTATCCTTCATCCTTCCGCCTGCATCCTTATTATTCATGCCTCGTTGTCTTATTGGCTTGGGTTCCAACCTGGGAAATCGTCGAGAGATCGTCGAGGAATCGCTGGCAAAACTTCGCCGTTCTCCCCGGATCAGGGTTATTGGCGTAAGCTCCTTCCGCGAAACAGCGGCTATCGGCGGACCGGCGGATCAACCTCCTTATTTAAACGCCGCCGCATTGCTCGATTCTTCCTTGCACCCCCAGGCCCTATTGGCGCTGCTTCAACAAATCGAGACCGAAACAGGCCGCCTGCGCAGGGAAACTTGGGGACCGCGAACGCTGGACCTCGATCTGCTTTTGTACGGCGAACTCGTGCTATCAACGCCGACTTTGGTACTGCCGCACCCGCGCATGGCCTGGCGAAGGTTCGTCTTGGAGCCGGCGGCCGAGGTGGCCGGCCAGATGCGCCATCCGCTTATCGGCTGGACCGTGGCCGGGCTGCTTGAGCATCTCAATACCGCCGTGCCCTACGTGGCCGTGGCCGGGCCGATTGCCGCCGGGAAAACGCAACTCGCCCGGCTGTTGTGCGATAAAACGTCCGCCCGCTTGATTTCCGAATCGCTTGACGAAAAAAGCCTGGAAATCTTTTACGCCGATCCGGCTGGCAACGCCTGGACAATGGAGTTAGAATTCCTCCATAAGCGAACGGACCTGCTTGCCGTCGATTTGGCCGCCTGGTCCGAGCGCCGGCCGGCAGTTAGCGATTTTTGGTTCGACCAGTCGCCCGCCTTTGCCCGGGCGTGGTTGAGCGAATCGCAGCGGCCCGCATTTTTTGAACTCTGGCAAGAGGCGCGTCAAAAGGTCGTGCAACCGAAGTTGATCGTGCTTTTGGACGCGCCCGCCGAAACGCTTATGGAGCGCATCCGGCGACGCAGCCGGCGCGGCGAACAATATTTAAATCCAGAGCAACTTGATCGCATTCGACAGTCGATCCTTGATCAGGCATCACAGCCCGGCCTGGGCCCGGTGCTGAAAACAAGCGGCGCCGACATCCAGTCGGCGCTAACGGAGACTTTGGCGGCAATGCAAGCCATGCAGTAAAAGGATGAAGGATGAGGGATGACAAAAGCGGATAGCGGATAATTAGGGGTGGGCAGTTTACTGCCCACTGATAACCATATACTGAAAACTGAAAAAAACCGCTTGCGGTTTCGCACTTCACACCTTCCACTGCCCACCGTCCACTATTCCCCAGTCCCCTAAAATGACTTCCCAACCCCGATTAATCACATCTATTGTCGAGTTGCGTTCGGCTTTATCCGGTGCGCGCAAAGCGGGAAAGCGGATCGGCCTGGTCCCCACGATGGGCGCTTTGCACGAGGGGCATTTGAGCCTGGTACGCGCAAGCAAGGCCCAGTGCGATTGCACGCTAGTCTCGATCTACGTGAATCCCAGCCAGTTCGGTCCGCGGGAAGATCTGGCAAAATATCCCCGCACGCTGCCGGCCGATCTCGACGCCTTGGCCGCGCTCGATACGGATTTGGTCTTCGCGCCGGCCGACGAGGAGATGTACCCTTCGGGCTATTGCACTTGGATTGAGGTGGGCGCGGCGGCAGAACCTTTGGAAGGGCAATGCCGGAGTGGTCATTTCCGCGGAGTGGCTACCATAGTGTTTAAGCTGCTCAATATCATCCTGCCCGACGCGGCTTTTTTCGGGCAGAAAGATTATCAGCAGGCGCTGGTGATCCGCCGCATGGTCAAGGACCTGAACGTGCCGGTCGAGATTCGCCTCTGCCCCACCGTGCGCGAGCCGGATGGCCTTGCCTTAAGTTCCAGAAATCGCTACCTTAGCCCCGGCGCACGCCAACGTGCGTTGGTCTTGTGGAAAAGCCTTAAGCTGGCCGAAGATCTGCTGGCACAAGGCGAGCGCAGCGCCGAAAAGATCGTCGATCAAATGTGGAAAGTCATCCTGACCGCCGAGGACGCGCGAATCGACTACGTCGCACTGGTTGATCCCGAGACCCTGCTTCCCGTTCAAACCGTCGCCGGCCGTACATTGGCAGCGTTGGCGGTAACAATTGAAAATACCCGACTTATTGATAATTGCTTGTTGGAAGTATAACAATTATGTTAGATCTCACGAAGAAAGTATGGTGAGCAAATATAGAGTTGATTTCGAAGCTATCGATTGGGAATCGCCAATAAGAGGCGTACGGCAGAAGATTCATAAAGTTGGATGTCAACAACTCAGGATGGTTGAGTATTCAAGAGATCTGCCGCCGCATTGGTGCGAGAAAGGCCACATTGGCTATGTTTTGGAAGGGCGGATTGAAATAGAATTTGCACATGAGTGCCATGTATATTCTTCTGGAGATGGAGTATTCATACCCAACGGCCCAGAACATAAACACAAAGGCAAAATTATTTCAGAGACAGTTACTATAGTTTTTGTTGAAGACGTTTAGCAAAGTGGGCAGTAAACTGCCCACCCCTTAATAATCCCTGAATCCTGAATCCCAAATCCTGAATCCCAAATCCTGAACCCCAAATCCTGAACCCTGAATCCCGAACCCTGAACCCCGAACCCTTTCATGTGGCAAACCATTTTTCACATACCCCTTGAAATCGCCGGCCTGCCGGTTTTCGGCATGGGGCTGTTGTTGGGCCTATGGGCGGTTTTCAGCGTGGGACTGCTGGCATGGCTGGCTTGGCGTCAGGGTTTTAACGCCGACACATGGAGTTACGTGCCGATCCTGCTGATCGTTGCCGCGGTCATTGCCTGGATGCTGCCGGCGCTGTGCGACGAGCAAGGTTTCCCCATTCACGGCTTTGGAATCACGATGCTTTTGGCAGTCGTGGCCGCTACCGCGCTTGCCGTATGGCGGGCAAAACGCCGGGGTCTGGATCCCGACTCGATCTACTCGCTCATCCTGTGGATGGTCATTCCAGGAATCATCGCCGCCCGGGCTTTTTACGTCATCGAGTATTGGTCAACTCAATATTATCCTGTTTATCTGGAGCGCGGCGGAGGGGCCTTGCTCGGCGCGGCGCTGAACATTTCCCAAGGCGGATTGGTGGTTTACGGCGGTTTTATCGCCGGCACTTTGGGACTGCTTGTTTTCGCTTATAAACACAAATTGCCCGCATTGGCCTTGACCGATCTGAGGGCTCCCAGCATGGTCTTGGGTTTGGCGTTCGGCCGGCTTGGCTGCCTGATGAACGGTTGTTGTTACGGCGGCGTCTGTAATCTGCCTTGGGCGATTACTTTCCCGCCCCAGAGTTTCGCTTATCTCAGCCAGGTCCAACGCGGCCAGATGTACGGATTCAGGCTAAGCGGCGATCCCAACGCGGCGCCGATCCTGCTTGCCGTCGATCCGGATTCCCCAGCCGGCCGTGCCGGATTAAAGCAGGGTGAACGGCTGCAAAAAATCGATGGCCAAAGCATCTACGCCGCCGGAGAAGCCCATGAGTATTTGATTGAAAGTTTTCGGAAAAAAGAACCGTTGAAAATCGAAGTCTCCGATCGGCCGGCCATGGTATTGCCGGCCGCGGATATTCCCCATCGCAGCCTGCCGGTGCATCCCACGCAAATCTACAGTGCCATCGATGCGCTTCTGATTTGCCTGTTGCTTTTGGCCTCGGAGCCTTTCTGCCGCCGCGACGGCGAACTTTTCGCCTTGCTGATCAGCATCTACTCAGTCACGCGGTTTTTGATCGAGATTCTCCGCTCTGACGAACCCGCCGTCTCAGGCACGGGCATGACCATAGCGCAAAACATCAGCCTTGCATTCTTGATCCTGGTCGTCGGACTCTGGTTCTACGTTCTCCGCCGGCCCAAAGGCAAAGCACTCTCGACCCGTAGGGTCGAAACCGCAAGGTGATAAGAAAAGAGCGCGGAATTACGAATGATGAGTTTAGTGTAATAAGTTCGGCGCCAGTGAAACACTATTCGTCACTCCACACGCTTCACTTTTTTTCTTCCTCCTCTTCGTCTTCGTCCTCGTCTTCGTCTTCGTCCCAGTCATCGTCATCTTCGTCCCAATCGTCGTCGTCCCAATCGTCGTCGTCCCAGTCTTCGTCATCCTCGTCTTCGTCTTCGTCCTCTTCCTCTTCTTCCTCGTCCTCGTCTTCGACTTCTTCCCAAGGCTCCTCGTCTTCAAGGTCTTCATCCTCGTCCTCGTCCTCTTCGTCTTCATCCTCATCGAGGTCGTCGAAATCGTCATCTTCCTCATCTTCATCGTCTTCGTCCTCGGCTGGCCCGCGAGGACTCTGAAGTTTGGGCACTCGGCAGGACTCAGGCTCCATCAAAACGGCCGTGCCCTCCGGGGCGAATTCTTCGGGATGAGCTTTGGTAATGGTGAGGGTCTTCACGTTCTTCTCCTCTTTCGCTTCAGGGGAATAATTGGGTAGTTCCTCGATATGTTTTAATCCGAAAATTTGCAAAAAACGCTTGCTGGTGCCATACAAATACGGCCGTCCTAATTCCTCGGCTCGGCCGACGATCCGCACCAGGTCGAGTTCTATTAATTGCCGCAGCACTTCGCCGGATTGCACCCCGCGGATGGCCTCTATTTCGGCTCGCAGGATCGGTTGGCGATAGGCTACCACGGCCAATGTCTCCATTGCCGGGGCCGATAAGCGAACTTCAACCCAAGCCGCGTGCAAACGCCGTAACCAGGGCGCGAATTTCGCTCGGCTCATTAATTGAAATCCGCCCGCCACCTCCTCGATCCGAAAGGCGCATCCACAAGCATCGTATATCCGATTCAGCGTCCGAACCAGTGTACGTGCTTTGGTGCCGTCCGCCAAGCCCGCCAACTGTGCCAGTTTTCGGCTAGTCATGGGCTGCAAGGCGAGAAAAAGTATGGCTTCCAGTTCAGCAAGCCATTCATCACGGGCGTTCGAGCCACCACCAATAGTGGTGTCTTCCGCAGCGCCTACATTCCCTGGACGGGATTGATTATACCCCATACGGATGTGTGATTGCCACGAACATCGCCCCCAAGGACGGTAGCGCAAAGCCACACTCCGCAATAAGCAACCGATACTAGAATGAAAATTTGTCATGGCCGGATATCGATATTCGCTGGCAAGCGACTCGTGGATTTCAGTAAATCATTGTGTAAAGAAGAAAAAAGGAAAAGAGGAGAAAAGGAAAAAAATTAATAATTTCCCTTTTCCCCACTTTTCCCTTTCTCCACGGTTTACTGTAAGACCGTAAAGAATTATCGGACCGCATCACCGCCCCCGCGCCAGGACTCGATTTGGCGCAAAACGTCCGCCATTGCCTCCAGAGGATTGGCATTAGTGGCCTCGAAATAGTGCGTATAGCTGGAATTTCCGCCCACCGCCATCTGACAATAGAACCGATAAAATTGCCGTTGGTTGCCCCAGGTTTCCAGCAGATAATAAGTCGCCCCCAACTGCCGCAGACGGTCTTGCATGGACAAAAACGGATTGGCTTCGGTTTGACCGCTATTACCCTTATTATTATCAATGTACGGCTCAACCGCACTCTGATAATCGGCGGGAACAACATTTGATGCCAGCGGACTAAATCGCTCGCTACCCTCGCCCGGCGCCCGCTGAGGTAAAAGGTTGGCCTGATTGTATGCAGTCAATTGTCCCGGCGGGTTGGACACGCCGCCCAAAGTTTGGCTCGACATTGCCAGAGGATTTTGCGATTTTGCATCGTACGGCGGGGCTGCGGGCAATACGTTGGAAGTCTTCATTGAGAGGGCAGAAGCAACGGTCGGCCAGGCTTTTCCCAGCAGTTTTTTGGCCCCTTCCCGCATAGATGATCCGTTAAACGCGGCCAGCGGAATGCCAATTACAAAGGCCAGCATCACTAACGCCCGAAAAGCAATGCTCGCCGACGATTGCGAAGCTTGCATGTCCTACCGAACCTCCCTGTTCAAATAATCATGTTTAACGAACCTGTTGGGGAGACAGTTTAACTGCCACCCCAACAATTTCATCCCCGGCCACTCAAAAGAGCAGCGAATAATACCGCTTTTGACTATCTTTTAGCAACATCAATTATTAGTAGGACGGTTTTTTGGGCTAGGGATTGGGGATTAGGGAATGGGGATTAGGGGTTAGAGGATTGGTAATAGGGGTGGGCAGTTTACTGCCCACTTGTGCATAAATAAAGGGATATTTGCTGGAAACAAGAAAAATTATTTACCGGAGTATTTATTTTCAAGCCCAGCCTGACAAACCGTCTAACTAAACCTCTCGCCATTGCCAAAACGGCCAAAACTACCCAAAATACTTAAATAATGAACACAATTTATCTGGATCACAATGCTACCACCCCCATCAGGCCCGAGGTCGTCGAGGCCATGGTGCGGTGTTAT
>Ga0187866_1004304_pt1 | contig 10067 bp, 8 predicted proteins | sample June2016WEW_11_1_3_FD_133013 | JGI IMG/M metagenome (GOLD analysis project Ga0187866, IMG submission 133013) | Peatland microbial communities from SPRUCE experiment site at the Marcell Experimental Forest, Minnesota, USA - June2016WEW_11_150 | ecosystem: Environmental > Terrestrial > Soil >... | reverse complement strand
TGAGATGGAGGGCCTTCTGCGCGCCGGAAACCGGAGAAACGGTCGCGCGGAGGCCGATCTGCGGATCGTCGAAGGGACTCCTGATCGCGGCCAACAGAGCCTCCTGCGCGCGCATCATCGGCGGCCGTCCATCGGGGAAGGCGTAGAGCCGAAACATGGAGCGGGAGACGGGACTCGAACCCGCGACGTCCAGCTTGGGAAGCTGGCATTCTACCACTGAATTACTCCCGCTTCTGTTTCATCTGTAAGTATAACAAAAAGAGCGTGATTTCTCAATACTTAAATCGATCCAGCAGGAGAAGCTAGCTTCTACCACTGTCGCTCCTATCGTATTGATTCTTCGCAACGTCATGAGCGCTCTAGACCGCCAATCGCAAGAGAACAGACACCAAATGTACGCGGCACGGAACCTCATCCAGCGTACCAGAGCCGCCGATCATCTCGTCGGGGGCTCGGCCTTCCCTGGTCGAGGTCGGCGGACACTGAAGTAGGCCTGACCAGATGCTGGCTTCCTCATAACGAGAGAGCCTGCTGCTTGGGCGCGCCATCGAGGATCTTATAGCCCATATCGCTGTAGCCCTTCAATCGCCGTTCGTACATGCGCGCCAGCATTCGCACATTCCCATCGACGTAGTCGTAGACTTCGACGACGCGCTTGTTGTCGTGCAGCCGGTGAAGCCGGCCCGCGTACTGCTGCAACGTCCCCTTCCAGGAAATCGGCATCGCCAGAAACAGCGTGTCGAGCCGGGCGTCGTCGAAGCCCTCGCCGATGTAGCTCCCCGTGGCAAGAATCACGCGCTGCTCGGTTTCTTGAACTGCGGCGAGCTGCTCCGAGATTGCCCTGCGCTGCTTTCGGCCGAGGCCGCCCCTCAAAACGAACACGTTCTTCACCAGCCCGCTCAGCTTGCTCGAAAAGACGTTCAGGTGCGCCGTTCGGCCGGTTAGCAACAGTGGGGACCGGCCCGCCTGGACCGCGCGGACAAGATCTTGCGCAATCATGTCGTTGCGTGGCTCATCGCCAACCAGATCGGCGTAGATGTCTTGAATGGTGATGTCCCCTGGTTCGGAGGGCATCTGGAAATCGGTGGGCCGCGGGATGACTACGTGCTCGAAGGGACTGGCCTCGGTCATCGTCCGAGCGCTCATGCGGTAGCGAATCGGTCCACACTGCATGTAGATGATCGGGTGATGACCGTCCTTCCCTTCGGCGTCGCCGTGAGGCCGACTACGTAACGCGCCTTGGCCTCGCGCATCACCTTCTCGAAGGTGACCGCCGAGAGATGATGGCACTCGTCAACGATTACGTGGCCGTACTCAGCAACGAAATCCTTGACTTCCTGCTTTTGGTGAAGGCTCTGAAGAACCGCGACATCAATTCGCCCTGTCCGGCTCGTCTTGCCGCCGCCGATCTGCCCTATCTCATCGACCGACAGATCCAAGAACATCGCCAGCCTCTCTCGCCACTGATCGAGCAATTGCTGCCGGTGAACCAGCACGAGTGCGCTCACCCCTCGATGTGCGATCAACCACGCAGCCACAGCCGTCTTGCCGAAGGCGGTCGGAGCGCACACAACCCCCTCGTCGTGCTGGATAACGGCTTCGACCGCCTCTTCCTGATGAGCGCGCAGACTGCCTCGGAATTCTACACTGATCGGGGCTCCGGAAAATCGCTCGTCCTGAACCAGTGGCTTCACTCGATGACTCTCGAACAGCGCTGTCGCATCGGCCAGACATCCGCGCGGCAAGGCCAGGTGCTTGGGCAGATCCTCACCGCACCCGATAACCCGAGGCTTGTCGTAGGTGGAAAGGCGCAGCGATTGCGCCTTGTAGAACTCCGGATTCTGGAAAGCGGCGATTCGGAGCAACCGGTTCAGCATCGCCGGCGGCAATCCCTTCTTTTCGATGAAGAGAAGATTGGCGCGTACGATGTTCACGGACGCAGGTAGAGGGCCTTCGATGGGACGATCCGCGCGCTTGCGCGACGGCGGAAGCGTCCAAGGGTCCGGGCCATCCCCGTCCTGGGTCGCGCTGATGCGCACTCCAATGAGATCTCCCCTTCGTTGAGCCTCTGCGACCAGAGATTCAACTGCCGCAGAACTGATGCGACGGATTGAGGAGAGAAACGCCCACTGATCGGGGTAGGGCACGATCCTGTCATCCACAAACACGCTGTTGCCGTCGTCGCGTGGCTTTTTTTGTAGTGGAAGTGCGATCAGGTTGCCGAAACCGCCCTTTGGCATCGTGTCTTGGTTGGGGAAGAACCGATCGTAGGAATCGAGGCCGATCTGATGGCGGCGCTCCATCGTGAGTGTGAGCAACGCGCAGCCGAGTTTCCTTGCCAACGCCGCTGAAATAGCGCGATCAAAGAAGATCCAGAGGTGACCGCCGTCCCCGGATCTCGATCTCTCCAGAGCGGCCGGGACATCCCAATCCCGGCAGGAGGCGAGAAACGCCGCGGCGTCCTCTTGCCACGTCTTCTTGTCGAAATCGGCGGCAAGGAACCAGCACGTTTCATCGAGCAGTAAGGGGTAGACTCCAACGGTGATCTCGCCCGTGAGATGAGCTCGAATCGCGTCGTCGGTGAGAGGGAGGTACTTCCGAGTTTCCTTGTCGACTTGCTGCCGGTCCTCCTGCTTCGCTGCGTAGTACGCCTTCCAGTCCCGCTCCGATTTGGGGCTGTACCCTTTTCGACCGTCCGGGCTCTCCCAACGGACTGCGTACACATCTTCACGGCCGCGAAAGAGCCCCCGAAACAGCGTGACCTTCTCCTCCGGCGCCAGCACCGGAGCATTCTTGGCCTCGGCAGGCTGTCGTGCCGCGTCCGTGTCGGAAGGGATCTCGATGCCATGTTCGGCAAGCAGTTCTCGGAGGCGTCGATTCTCGCTGCGAAAGCGGAGGAGTTCGTCACTCATCGGCCCTCGCGGCGTGTTCCAGCATTCGGATGACTTCGAGGAATCGTTGCTCAATGGCGGAGGATGATGTGAGGGAAAAGCCGAGTTCGACTGCCAACCCCTCCAACTCAGGACGCCACTCCTGGGGCATGACGAACTCGGGCGGGAATGCGTGAGTCGCGCGCTCCTCGAACACGCGGTGCGCCGCATCGGCGGTCTCAGGGTAGTTGAGCTCCCCAAGTGCGTCGATCAGCAGAATGTCCAGCACGTCCCGCGCCCGTCCCGTGGCCGCCGGGCCGGTGCAGGCATGGAGCTTTTGCGCAACCTGGTCGGCAAGACCCAAACAGCGTACGGGCGAAATCACCGGAATTCCTAGTTCCAGCAAGCCCTGGACTTTGGGCTCCACCAGATCAACGTGGCCCACCTTGGCGGGCCCAAGATCAACTTCGATAGTCTGCCAGGAACGGGTTCGATATTGGATGGCGACCTGGACCCGAACGGCATCCGCCTGTTCCATGTCCCGAGTCCGAGCCTTGAGTCGAAATGTGAACTCATCGAAGCCCAAACTCAATGCTTCCGAAAGCGTTCGAAGGCGGCTCGTGCGAGTGCCTTCCATCCCCAAATCCAGGTCCTTCGTTGCGCGGGCGCGCTGCGCGAAGCGCAGTTCCATCGCGACGCCGCCTTTGAGACAGTAGGTGCCCAGGACGCCCTCTACAAGCGCTCTTTCGAGAACCCCACAGAGCGCCAGAAAAGAGACCCAGCGCCGCAGGCGCTCCTGATCGAGCCCCAGTGCCCGCGCGACACGAGCCAGTCTCCTCTCGAGCCGCTCCGACGGCCGCGGCCTGGAGCTCATCGGGTTGTCAGCTCCATCCGGTTCCGGGGAGAACTTAGAGACCTGAGGTATGCCTCGACCCGCCGCCGAAGTTGCCGTGCCTCCGCATCGCTGATGAATCCCTCGCGCCGGGCGTCGGCAATGGCCCGGCGCACCAAGTCAATCCTTCCACCGGACCGAAGCAGGTCGGTGACGGTCTTGTTGATCGTCGTAACCGGAATCCCATCTTGGACGGCGATGTCCTCCGGGGTGAGGTCTTCGTGGTGTACAACAACGCCCTTTGGCCTCTGTCGCCGCAGCCGGGCGGACTTGGGAACCGTGAGGTGAATCACGTTCGGGTTCGCGTCGGAGATTCCATACACGGCCAGGGCTGTTGCGTGCGATAGGGCCACGTCGTTGGGCCCGCGGTTCGCCTTGGCCCAAAGGACGGCTTCCCGGTATTGGGAGAAAGGGCCGGGGGAGAAATAGGGAATGCGATAGACGCCTCGCGCCGTTCGCTCGATCCGCCCCCGCTGTGCCAGCCTGGCAAGGACGGAGTCGGTGAAACCAGCCTGTCGAGCCTGCTCGGCCGTCAGGAGGCCGTCGCTATCCTCAGCGAGCGCGGCAAGTTCGTCAAAACGTGAGCGTGGCACAGCTTCATTTTGCCACGTTGGGGGTTCTGTAGGCAACAGCCTGCCATGTCAATATCATTCCATTGTGGAACTATATTGACGACACCTCGCCACTCGCCGATGCGAGATCGGGAGCTGCCTTTCCTTTTGTCTTCGTAGCCGGGGACGGGCCTTCTCGCGGACGACCCGAGTCGGGTGAAGCGCCGGGGATGTCGATCTGATCCAGCTTGGCATGGACCTCCGTTGCCGGCACGAGATAGCGCATCGTGGTCTCCAGCGATTTGTGCCCCATCCAGTGCTGCACCGTTCGCACGTCGAACCCAGCTCGTAGCATTCGAGTCGCGTACGTTGACCGGAACGTCTTCAGGTCAAACTGCTCGGCAGCCAGCCCGGCTCGCTTGGCGACGGCTTTGCACCGATCGAGCATGTGCTGGTCCCGGTTCCCGGTTGGTGACGGAAACACGAACCGGCTGTGCTCTCTCTTGACGTGATTCCTGAGGACGTCGACCAGATGGGCCGCGATCGGCACCTCCCGCTCCTCCCAGCGCTTCGCATAGAACCCAAGCTGCGGCTTTGCTGTAACGCGGACGGTCCGGAGATCGAGATTGACATCGCTCCAAGACAGGTACATCACCTCTTGCTCACGAAAGCCGGTCAGCAGGAACGTGTAGAACAGCGCCCGTTCGAAGTCATCGCACGCCCTGAGAAAGCCATCCAAGTCTTCCTGCCGATACTCCCTCGGCAGCGTCGTGATTCGTTCCGGCAGATCGAGAAGCCGCGTGATCCCACCACGCCCCTGACGCTTGAAGAACTGGGCGATGATGATCGTGTTGTGCAGGACCGTGTTGGCGGACATGCCTTCATCGCGCTTCAAATGCACAATGTAGGCGTTGAGGTCGGCGATGGGAATCGTCTCAACCGACCGCCCTTCGAAGTACCTCGCGAAGCGTCGCAGGACTGCCTGATACTTCCTATAAGTGTTCAGCTTCTTGAGCGTCTCGACATGCTCGAGGTACTGTGTGACTGCCGGTGCAAGCGGCTGCGCGGCAGGCTTCGCCGGGGCAGGTCCGTACCCGGGAATTCCCAGCTTCCGCCCTTCCAGTTCATGGCGCTTTCGGCGCTGGGCCTCGAGAGCCTCGGCTGCGGTTATGCCGGCGGCCTCGCGACGCCGTTTGCCGCCCTCATACCATTCGACGAAATACCGGCCGTCGGGGAGAGCAGTCCAATCGTAGCCGCCGCCGGGCTTCCGTGGAATCGAACGGAGTTTCCACCCTCCGTTTGTATTTGTCTTCTTCAGGATGTTGACGCGTGCCATGCCGGTGCCTCGTGTGCTCCGATTCTATACGGAGTCATGGACACCATTCAAGACACCACGGCAAGAACTGGCTTTAGAATCAGCTGAAGAAAGGAAGCTGGCATTCTACCACTGAATTACTCCCGCTCGCTTGTTGCCGACTGGCGGCAGGCTGACTCTCCGAATGCTAGCACAACCGGGCGACCGATTCCAGCTTCGGGAGTGGCTTACGGCAACCCCGGGGCGATCCCGCCGAACACGCAGTTGCTCTTTAGTCTCGCAGCGGCTCAGCGCGGGGTGGCGCCGCAGATCGTGAATCACCACATCGTGCAGCCGGTCTTCGATGTTTACGCCGACATCGGCCGCCGCGATCTGGGCGGCGTGGGGGCCCAGGTGCGCAGGATCGTCGGCGAAATGACTCCCCGATTGCCTCGCGGGATAGCGCTCGTGGTTCGCCACCAGGTCGGGACGGTTCAAACCTCCTTCGCACGCCTGGGGCTGGGGTTGATTGTCTCGGTGATCCTGGTCTACCTGCTGATGGTGGTCAATCCCCAGTCGGGGCTGAACCCGTTCATTATTCTCATGCCTCTGCCGAGCGCTGTGGCGGGTATTCTCCGGATCTTGTTTGCGCCCCAGACCACGCTCGGCGGAGCCGTCGTTCGATCCAGCGGGGCCCCCCATTCGGTTCCTTCCACCCACGCTGTGCTATACTCGCCTAATCACAATCTAGCGTCCATGGAGAGACGTTAATCTGGGTTCATTTCGCGGGCTGCCGCGGCGAGAATTTCTGGAGGAGGTGTTTTGGTTTGAGACGATTCTTCATCTGGACGGGCATCCTCACGGCTGCCGCCGTGTCGGTGTTCGGCCAGCGAGTCCCTCAACCCGACTCTCGAAACGACCCCAGGGTGGCTCTCCTGCGGAACTTTTTCCGCGCTTTCCACAGCCCCGTCAGTCACTTGGCGCCGGATTTCCTGGCTGCGGCGGATCGCCACGGCCTGGACTGGCGCCTGCTGCCTAGTCTCTCTGTAGTTGAGTCAGGTGGGGGAAAGAACGCTCCCAAGAACAACATCTTCGGGTGGGCCTCCGCGCGGCGAAGCTTCACCTCGGTCCGCGGCAGCATCGATTGGGTAGCTTCCCGGATTGCCCACTCCAAGCTTTACCAAGACAAGGACTTAGATGGAATTCTCGCGACCTACAACCGACGCGCAGGCTACGCCGCTCGCGTCAAGTCCGTCATGAAACTCATAGCTCCGGATCAGACCGTCGGAGCCCTGTACTCCCTCCGCGCGCGGATCAACCCAGCGAACGGACCCCAGCAACCAGCCCTCCCAGCACCAGTACCGTAACCGCAAGCGCCAGAGCCCAGCGCAGTATCCGCTGTGTCCGGGTCGACTCCATTTCAGTGTCGTGCTTTATTTGGTCATCCAGCGATTCGAACATCTCGTCTCACCTCCTCATGGATGAGGGTTCCACCATGAGACACATACCTTTACCCCTCCATTCTAGATCCGAACTTTTCAGAAGGACAGAGAAATATCGCCGTAACCCCCCGGGACCGTACTGGTCCAGTCGTAAGAGTACTGCGCCGGGGCAAGCCCCTTCGGGGGCACGCCTATCCGCCGGAGGCGGCAAGCCGCGCGGTTAGCGCCCGCCGGAGGCGGCAAGCCGCGCGGTCAGCGCCCGCCGGAGGCGGCAAGCCGCGCGGTCAGCGCCCGCCGGAGGCGGCCTAAAGCCCCATCCGCTCCAGCTTGCGGTAGAGCGTCTTCCGCTCGATCCCCAGAATCTTGGCCGCCCGGCTCTTGTTTCCCCCGGTTGCCGACAGCACCCGCCGGATCTGGTCGGTCTCGGTGTCGGCCAGCGACTCGCTCGGCTGCTCGCTCGGCTCGCTTAAGGCGATCGCCTCCTCGACTGCCGCCTGATCGATCCAGCCGTTCGGCGCCAGAATGCTCAGCCGTTCCACCATGTGCTGCAACTGCCGCACGTTCCCCGGCCAGATGTGGTCCAGCAACGCCTTCAGCCCCGAGTTGGCGAGCTTGGTCTGTTGCTGGTAGCGGTCGTTGTATTTCTTCAGGAAGTACTGCACCAGCAGGGGCACGTCGCCCCGGCGCTCCCTGAGCGGCGGCACCACGATCCGCACCACGTTCAGCCGGAACCACAAGTCCTCCCGGAATTTGCCCTCGTCCACCTTCTGGTGCAGGTCCTGGTTGGTCGCGGCGATCACCCGCACGTCCACCACTTTGGACCGCGGCGCCCCTACCGGCCGAATCTCCCGATCTTGGAGGAAGCGCAGCAGCTTCAACTGGAAGTTCAGTTCGACGTCGCCAATCTCGTCCAGGAAGACCGTCCCCCGGCTGGCCGCCTCGAACACCCCGATGCGGTCCCGCTCGGCGCCCGTGAAGGCCCCCCGCATGGCCCCGAACAGCTCGCTCTCGAGCAGGCTGGGCGCGATCGACCCGCAGTCCACCGCCACGAACGGATGGGGGGACCTCGGGCTGTTGCGGTGGATCATTCGTGCGATCAGCTCCTTGCCCGTTCCCGTCTCGCCCTCCATCAGCACCGTCGCGTCGGTCGGGGCCACCCGCGAGACCACCTTGTAGATTTCCACCATTCCCGCCGAGCTGCCGATCATCTCGGTTTCCGGCAGTTCCTCGGTCTCGGCCTCGTCCTCTCGTACCCGTCCCGACACGGTCGCCTCGGCGCGCTTGACGGTCTCCACCATCCGCTCCAGCTCGAAGGGCTTGGCAATGTAGTCGAAGGCTCCGCCCCGGGTGGCCGCCATCACGGTTTCCATGGTCCCGCGCGCCGTCATCAGGATCACCGCGCAGTCCGGGTTCTTGGCCCGCGCCGCGTTGAGCACATCCAGGCCCGTGCGCTCGTCCAGGTAGATGTCGGAAATCACGATCGGGTACTCGCACGCGTTTAGCCGCTCGATCGCTTCATGGGTCGAGGACGCTGCATCCACCTCGTAGCCTTCGCACTCCAGCAGCGTCACGATGGTCGTCCGCACTGCCGCGTCGTCTTCCACCACCAACAGTCGTGCCAAGTCTGACCTCTACTCTCGTACGACTCCGGCAAACTGCGCCGGCAACACCAGCGTAAAGCAAGAACCCTTGCCCGGGGCGCTAGTCACCTCGATCCGCCCTCCGTGGTGCGTGACGATCTGTTCCACGATCGAGAGCCCGATCCCGGTTCCCGTCTCCCCGGATTCCACCGCCCGGCCGGTCCGGTAGAACTTCTGGAAGATCTTCCGCAACTCCTGCTGCTCCATGCCGATTCCCTGGTCCCGCACCGCCAGCCGCAGGCGCTCGCCATCGGCCCGGCCCGACACCGTGACCACGGTCTGCGCCGGTGAGTACTTTACCGCATTCGTGAGCAGGTTGTATATGGCGTATTCCATCAGCTCGCGGTCGCCGGTGAGCACCGCATCCGCCACGTCACCCACTTCGAACCGGATCTGCTTGCGCTCCGCCAGCGGCCGGGCCCGCGCCAGACAGGCCTCCAGCACCTCGCGCGCGGCGAAGGTCTCCTGCTTTAGCTCCATTTCTCCCGCCGACAGCCGCTCGACGTTCAGAAACGTCTCGATCATCCGCGCCAGCCGCTTGGACTCCGAGTTGATCAGGTCGGCGATCTGCTTGCGCTTCTCGTCGCTTAGGTTGTAGCGGGTCATCAGTTCGCTCGATCCCTGGATGGCCGTCAGCGGCGTGCGCATCTCGTGCGTCACGAAGTGCACCGCCTGCTGGTAGCGCGCCGTCTGCGCCTCGCTCCGCCGCAGTTGCCGCCGCACCGTCACAAACTGGAACCAACCCGCACCCCCCGTCGACAGCCAGGCCGCCGAGACCGCCGCGAAGTACGGAAACACCACGCCCCGCGTGAACAGCCAGTACGGTCCCACGTGCGCCGCCACCAGCACCAGCACGGCCAGCGCGTAGGCCTGCCACCCGCTTCGGAAGGCGAACGCGGCTACGCCAGCCGCCGCCAGCAACAGGCACAATCCCGCCACCGCCGGGTTCGACGCGCTTTCGAGAAACCGCCCACCCTCCAGCGTCTCGAAAATGCTCGCGTGGATCTCGACCCCCGCCATGGTTTGCGCATCGGAAAGCGGCGTCATGAACCGGTCCGCCGCCGCCGACTGCGCCGTCACTCCTACAAACACCACCCGGTCGCGAAATCGTCGCGCGAACTCCGGGTGGTTCTTCAGTTCCCAAAGCGAAACCCGCTCGATCGGCGAAGAAAGATACCGGATCCGTATCGCCCTGGATTCCGACCACCGCGCTGGAATCGTTACCGCGCCCACCTGCAAATCCCTGGGAGACTCGATAATGTCCCGTACCCGGTGGCTCAACCGGTAGGCCTCCAAAGCCAGCGCCCACCGCCGCTCGAAAAGGTGGCGGGGCGCGACCGGCGGTGGGCGCTGGCTTTGGAGGCCTACCGGTTGAGCC
>Ga0187866_1004299_pt1 | contig 10079 bp, 8 predicted proteins | sample June2016WEW_11_1_3_FD_133013 | JGI IMG/M metagenome (GOLD analysis project Ga0187866, IMG submission 133013) | Peatland microbial communities from SPRUCE experiment site at the Marcell Experimental Forest, Minnesota, USA - June2016WEW_11_150 | ecosystem: Environmental > Terrestrial > Soil >... | reverse complement strand
TATGGGAACGATTACTGCGCAGGTTCAGCTCACCGAAGCGGAACTCAAGCTCCTGCAGACCCTCGTCTATCAGGAGTGCGGCATGTACTTTGACGAGCGCCGCTCCCACTTCCTCAAGGACCGCCTGCAGCGCCGCCTCAAGGCCTGCCAGCTCGATTCCTTTTATAGCTACTACCGTCTGCTCACCAGCCGCGAAGGCCGCGCCGAACTCGCCCTTCTTCTCGAAAACCTCACCGTCAACGAAACCAGTTTCTTTCGCAACCGCCCGCAGCTCGATCTCCTCCAGAAAGGCGTTCTCGAGGAAATCCTCCACCACAAACAGGAGCGCCGCGATTGGAATCTCCGCGTGTGGTCCGCCGGTTGTTCCACTGGACAGGAGCCCTATTCCGTCGCCATTCTGATCTGCGACGCCCTGGCCTACTACTACCTGCGCAATCCGCTTCCTTTTGAGATGCCTTTCCCCAAGCCCCTCATTCCTCCCCCTTGGAAACTCGAAATTGTCGCCTCGGACATCAGCTACGCCAGCCTGCGCCACGGCCAGGAAGGCCTCTACTCCGAAATCCAGATGGAGCCTGTCGATTACACCACCCGGCTTCGCTACTTCGAGAAGGCCAGCGATAAATACAGCGTCAAGCCCCAGCTCAAGGAACTCGTTCAATTCGACTTCCACAACCTGAAAATCGAGTTCTTGCCGCGCCGCAACGACATCATCCTCTGCCGCAACGTCATGATCTATTTCGACGAAGCCGAACAGAAGCGCCTCATCGAAAAGTTCTGGCACTGCTTGAATCCCGGCGGCTACCTCCTTGTCGGCCACGCCGAAAGTCTCTTCGGACTTTCCACCAAATTCCGCATGGTCCATGAGAACAACGGCACGGCCTACAAGCGTCTCGAGGTGAATGTTTGAGCTTTCTGCCCGAGGATCGGAGTTCGGAGCTGCGCGCCCTCTTCTTTGAGAGTGCGGCGGAGCTTCTCCAGACCATCAACGAAGCCGGTCTGAGCCTCGAAAAGCATCCCGCCGACGAAGAACTCCTCCGCAGTGTGCGCCGCGCCGTTCACACCCTTAAAGGCGACTCCGCGGCCTGCGGTTTCCAGAAGCTAAGCGAAATCGCCCACGAACTCGAGGACATTCTCACGCTTCAGATCGGCCAGACTCATGGCAACGAGCTCGCCGAAGTCGTTCTCGCTGCCGTGGATACTTTCGAGAGCATGCTGAGCGCCTATCAGAAGCAACTGGATCCGCCTCCCGCCACTTCCTTGCGCGCGCTCATCCAGCGCTTGCTCCAGTCGCCCCCTTCTCCGCAATCCTCGGGCGAATCCGCGCAGGGCGAGGTTCCTGCGACTTTCCCCTGGAGCGAGTACGAGCAGCTCATGGTTTCCGAAGCGCTCCTCCGTGGCGACCACGTGTACAACATCGCCCTGCGCCTCGATCCCAACAGCGCCATGCGCGCCGCCGCCTTCCAACTCGTCCGCAACGTCCTTCACGCCTGCGGCACGGTCATTGCTCTTCGTCCGGAGGACAATCTCGCCGCCGCTTCCGTGGAAGTCGTCCAGGCCGCCGTTGCCAGCGCGCATCCCATCGAGCACATCGCTCATCGTTGCCGCATTCCTTCGGTCGTTTCCGATTTGCGCATCGAACCCGCCAATCGCGCCGAATCGGCCGAACACGAACTCCTTGGCGAAATCCTCGAAGCTCAGGCCGCCACGCGTGCCGCCGATCCCGCGGACTCCGCCGCGAAGCAGTCGCCCGCTTCGGCCGTCGCTACCGTTGCGGAAGCCACCTTGCGCGTTGATGCTACCCGCATCGAAGCTGTCATGAACCTCGTCGGCGAATTGATTATCGGCAAGTCCATGCTCCATCGCACCCTCGCCGAATTCGAAGCGCAGCACTCTCGTGATCCCGTCCGCGTCAAGCTCGCGGAAGCCCTCGCGTTTCAGTCCCGCGTCCTCGACGAACTGCACAAGTGCGTCTTGAAGATCCGCATGGTTCCCGTCGAGCAGCTTTTCCGCCGCTTCCCGCGCGTCGTCCGCGATGTCGCCAAGCTTTGCGGCAAGGATATCGCCCTCGAAGTGGCCGGCGAGCACACCGATCTCGACAAAGGCATCCTCGATGCCCTCGCGGAACCCCTCACGCACCTTGTCCGCAACGCCGTCGATCACGGCATCGAGCCTTCCAGTGAGCGGCTCAACTCTGGAAAGCCTGCTCGCGGCACCGTTTTTCTCAATGCCTATCATCAAGGCACACAAGTCGTTATCGAAGTCCGCGACGATGGCCGCGGCATCGATCTCGACATCATTCGCGAGCAGGCCGTTCGCAATGGCTTGCTGAAAGCCGAAGACGCTCAGCGCCTCGACCCCCAGGACGTCCTTAACCTCGTCTTCGAGCCCGGTTTCAGCACCGCTTCGGAAGTCACCGAGGTTTCCGGCCGCGGCGTCGGCATGGACGTTGTGCGCACCGTTCTCGATCGCCTCAAAGGCACCGTGCACATCTCCAGCTCCTTGGGGAAGGGCACCAGCATTCAACTTCGCGTTCCGCTCACACTTGCCAGCATTCAGACCCTGCTCTTCCGTGTGGGCGGCCGCCTATTTGCCGTGCCTCTCTCTTCGGTCATCGAGATCAGCCGCGTCAACGAACAGGAAATCACGCGCGTCGATCAGCGTGAAGTCCTCCGGTTACGCGAACAGATCCTGACCCTGGTGCGCCTCAGTGGCCTCAGCCGCATCCATGCCGTTGATGCCGCCGGCGAAAAAAAGAAAAAGAGCTTCGTCATCGTTATCGGCGTCGCGGAAAAACGCTTCGGTTTGGTTGTCGATAGCCTCGTTGGCGAGGAAGAACTTGTTATCAAGGCCCTACCTGGGGACATCGTCGCCAGCGATCTCGTCAGTGGCGCTTCGATTCTTGGTGATGGCACGGTTGTCCTGATCTTGAACGTGCCCGCCATTCTCTCTCGGCTGTCGCGGTCCCTACCATTGGGGGCCATCGCATGAAAGAACGCGTCCGAGTCCTGGTGGTCGATGATTCCGCACTCATGCGGAAATTAATACCCATTATTCTTGAACGCGACCCCGACATCGAGGTCATCGGCACCGCCATGGACGGCGCCTTTGCCATACGTAAAATCGCCGAACTTCATCCCGATGTCGTGACCCTGGACCTCGAAATGCCCCGCATGGACGGCATCGAAACCCTGCGCATGATCATGCGCAACGCTCCGCTTCCCGTCGTCGTCTTCAGCACCCACTCCAAGGAAGGTGCCTACGCTACTTTCAAGGCCTTGGCTCTGGGCGCCATCGATTTTGTTGCCAAGCCGCGGGAAGCGGCCGCCGGCCATCTCGATCCCGTCGCCTACCAGCTCATCGAGAAAATCAAAGTGGCCAAGCGCGCCGGGGGATCGAAGACCATTCCCAAGCCGCAGGCTGAGGTCGTTGCGCCCGTCAAGAAACGCACTCGCGCCGCGCTTCCGCCCAATCGCGTCATCGCCATTGGCATTTCCACCGGCGGTCCCAACGCGCTCCAGTATTTGTTCTCCCAGATTCCCGGCGATTTTCCCGCCACCTTTGTCGTCGTTCAGCACATGCCGGAAGGTTTTACGGAGATGTTTGCCCGGCGCCTCGATGAGTGCTGCGCCCTTGATGTTCAGGAAGCCAAATCCGGCGATCTGCTCGTTGCCGGCCGCGTTCTTATCTGCCCCGGCAACCGCCACATCATGGTTCGCCGCATGCCGCGTGGCGATATGGTTGTGCTGTCAGACAGTCCAGCCATCAACGGCCATCGCCCTTCCGCGAACGTGCTGTTCCATTCCGTGGCCCAGGAATTCGCGCTTTCCTCTGTCGGCGTCCTTATGACCGGCATGGGCGAAGACGGCGCCGAAGGCCTCGGCGCGATCAAAGCCGCCGGCGGCCAAACTATCGCCCAAAGCGAAGAGACTTGCGTGGTCCCCGGCATGCCACGCGCTGCCATTCTCAAGGGCTACGCCGGCAAAGTCTTGCCGCTCGATAATATGGCCGCCTATCTCGTCAGCCACTATGGCGCCGACCGCGTTAATGGAGAGAGCTCCGACGCACACGAAAAATCTGACAAGGCCGATAAAACGGAAAAGACCGAAAGGACACCAGTTTCGACGCCGCGCGGCTGACAGGCTCCGCGGCGCCAAAGGAGAAGGTTATGCAACAGTTTCAACCCTTACTTCGCAAGGACCAGCAGCCCGTGCGCTATCTGGTCGTGGACGACTCTGTCTTCGCCCGCAAGAACCTCATCAAGATGATCGAGCTCTTCGGCGGCGAAGTAGCGGGTGAAGCCGGTGACGGTTTGACCGCCATTGCCGAGTTCAACCGCACTAATCCCGACATTGTCCTCATGGACATCACCATGCCTCAAATGGAAGGCATCGAGTCCGTCGAGCGCATCGTCCGCCAGCATGGCGACGCCCGCATCGTCATGGTCTCTTCCGTCGGTTATCAGGAAAACATTCTCGCCGCGCTGCAGAAGGGCGCGAAGCACTTCGTCCAGAAACCCGTCAAGCCCGAAGTGCTCTACGAAATTCTTCGCTATGTCCTCGGGGACGATCCCAATGCGGCCGCTGTCCCTGTTGCGCTGGCCGGGGAGCAACACTCATGAGGATGGAACTCATTCAGCCGTTCATCAACGCTGCCGATGCCGTGTTCGCCGAATCGCTGCAGGCGCCCACGAAGATCGCCGACCTCACCATGGACGAGAACACCTATCGCCGCAAAGGTGTTGCCGCTATCGTCACCATCAAGGGCGACATCGAGGGCCGCGTCATTCTCGATCTCGCGCCGGAAGTCGCCATGCGTGTCGCCAGCCAGCTTGCCGGCGCGGAACTCCCGGAAAGCGAGCAGGTTATTTGCGAAACCGTCTGTGAACTCGCCAACATGGTCATCGGCAATTCCGTCACGCTGCTCAACGACCAGGGCTTCCGTTTCAAGGTTTTTCCGCCCGAAATCCACATGAACGAGGAAGGCCTTGCGGGCAGCGTCGATACCGAAGCCATGGTCCTTTGTATCGAAACACCGTGCGGTGAAATCTATATCAACATCGCCATGCACTATCTCCATCGCCGCCGCCGCGAACAATCCACCGTCCACGCCCTCGACTAACCTAACCCACCAAACTCCTGTGTCTGTCTTTGTAACCGCCGCCACTGTGGCACAGTCATTCCTGGCTGTGCTCTTGGGTTGCTCCAACTGCCACCCGACACCCGCACTTTTGGCCGCAACCTCTTAACTGTTGACTGTGAACTGTTAACTGTTAACTGTGAACTCACGCCCTCCTCCGCTCGTCAGGCGTAGAATGTCTTTGAACACCCGAAGGGAGTCCCGATGGATCCCAGAGAAGGCCGCTTCACGTTCGCAGTAATCTTCCTCGCGGGCTGTTTGGCGTTGGCCGCGGGATGCGGAGCGGTTCCGCAAGGAGGTGTTACCATGCCATTGGAATTGAAGAGCCCCGATTTCAGTTCCGGGGGAAGCATTCCGATACAATTCACTTGTGACGGAGCGGATATTTCTCCCGCACTCGGATGGAACGACCCGCCCGGTGGCACACAGAGTTTCGCTCTGATCGCTGACGATCCCGACGCACCCGTGGGAACCTGGGTGCACTGGGTGCTGTTCGACCTGCCCGCAAACGCGCGCGCTCTCTCGCAAAATGTCCCCAAGCAGGAACAACTCGCGGACGGCTCGCGCCAGGGCCGAAATGATTTCCGCAAAATCGGTTATGGTGGGCCTTGCCCTCCACCAGGCAAGCCCCACCGCTATTTCTTCAAGCTCTACGCCCTGGACACGAAGCTGAATCTCAAGCCGGGTGCCACCAAAAAAGATGTCGAGCGAGCCATGCAGGGCCACATTCTGGCACAAGCGGAATGGATGGGCCGCTACGGGCGCTGATTCAGGCGGGCGAACGCCATTCGGGTAAACGCCGGTAATGGGACGAACTTGTCCGCTTTGCCGACTTACCGGGACTTAGCCTATGGGGCGGGGGTGCTCTCGATGAAAATCGCTCCACAATGTCGCGAACAGGCGAGATAGGCGTACAATGGTGCCGTTTTCGAGGTCAAAGAGGAAATTCCGGATGAAACTTGTTCTACGCGTTTGTTTGCTCGTGTTCTGCTTTGCTCCGGGCGTTTTTGCGGTGCCCGGCGCAGTCCGCTGCGGGAAGCTAGTGGATGTCCGCACCGGCAAGGTGCTGGTGGACCAAGTGGTTGTCTTCGATGAAAGTGGCACCATTACGGCTGTTGGCGCGGCCGCAGCCGCCACTTTGCCGAAGGGCGTCACCCCCATCGACCTTTCCGGATCAACCTGCCTGCCCGGTTTAATTGACGTTCATACGCACCTTACCTCTGATCCGTACATGAGCGGCTACGAAGGTCTCGGCGTCTCTTATCCGCGCGAAGCGATCATCGGGGCGAAAAACGCCAATAAGACCGTACGCGCTGGCTTCACGACCGTGCGCAACGTCGGGGCGGGCGGTTTCTCCGATGTTGCCCTGCGCGATGGCATTAATGCGGGTGACGTTCCCGGCCCGCGCATGTTTGTTTCCGGCCCGCCGCTTGGCATCACCGGCGGACATTGCGACAACAATCTTCTCCCTTTTGAGTTTCACTACAAGGAGGCGGGAGTTGCGGATGGCCCGTGGGAAGCGCGTGCCAAAGTTCGCGAAGTGGTGAAATATGGAGCGGACCTCATCAAGGTTTGTGCGTCCGGAGGCGTGTTGAGCAAGGGGGATCTTCCCGGGACTCCGCAGTACTCGCTGGAAGAACTTACGGCCATTGCCGAAGAGGCACACAAGCTCGGCCGCAAAGTGGCCGCGCACGCCCATGGTACGCAATCCATCAAAGACTCGATTCGCGCCGGGATCGATTCCATCGAACACTCCAGCCTGATTGACGACGAAGGCATCGCGCTGGCCATAAAACACAACACTTATTTGGTGTTCGATATTTACAACCACGACTACATTCTCTCCCAGGGCGCAAAGGTGGGCATGCTGCCCGAATCCATCGAAAAAGAAAAGAAGCTCGGCCAGCTCCAGCGGGAGAATTTCCGGCATGCCTTCCAGGCTGGTGCAAAGATTGCGTTCGGCACGGATGCCGGCGTGTATCCGCATGGCGACAACGCCAAACAATTCGCTGAGATGGTCGACTGGGGCATGAAGCCCATCGACGCGATTCAGGCCGCGACCATCAACGCCGCGGACCTAATCGGCCAGCCGAACAAACTCGGCGCGCTGGAGCCGGGCCACTATGCGGACCTGATTGCGGTGAGCGGCGACCCGCTGACGGACGTCAAGATGCTCGAGTCCGTATCCTTTGTCATGAAGGCCGGAGCCGTGGTGCGCAACGACACCGCCTCCAAATAATCTCTACTTCACGCTGGCGAGAGCACTGGCTACTTCCTTGGTGTCCGGCACGACCGGGATGTCGTAAATTTTGGACCAAGTGACTTTGCCCTGTTTATAGACGATGAAGATGGCGCCTGAGATGTTTTCAGTGCCTAACGCATAAACCGGACAAATGGGTACTGGAACGAACATGTCCGGTTTGCCGACTTACCGGGACTTGACACGAGTGATTGCTGGGAGTAATAACTCAGCAGTGACCTCTCGGAAGCAACACTCCCCCGAGGGGGACAATGTGTCCTTCCACTGAGGCAATCGTCGCCTCCCCGAAGAGCAATCTCCGTCCCGGGACGCAACACCCCCTGAGGCGACATCGGGCTCCGGTCCCATTCAGGCCAAAAGCAAGAAAGAAGGTGGAATCCCAGGAGGGGAATCTATGAGACGAATCTGTATTCCGTTCTCGCTCGTACTCGTGTGTATTTTCTCAGCCAATTGTCTCCAAGCCCAAATACCCATCCAACAACCGAAAGTAAACCGTGCCATCCCGCACTCTGCACTTAAGCAAGGGACTCCGATGGCCGCGCCGCTTCTGCGAAAAGCGGAGGCCATGTCGCTGCCAGCTCTCGTATCAAAAAACATTGTTCCGGTGACGTGCTCCTCAGATGCCCAGTCAGCAGGTGCTTCCCTGTGCGGTTACGTGAACGTGCCACTCGACCGTAAGCATCCAAAGCAAGGGACCATCGCCATTTATTTTGAACAGTACTTGAATAGTAGTGGGAAGCCCGCGGTGAGTGCCATCCTCGGTAATTTTGGCGGACCCGGTGTGACAACTACTGGCAGTCGCGGGGGTTTTCTCGGTATTTTTGGTGCAAACCTTGACGTGCACGACCTGCTCCTAATTGATGACCGTGGTCGTGGATTATCCGCAACCATCAATTGCCCGCCGTTACAGCAGGGTACTGTCAGCTTTGACCAGGGAGTCGCAGACTGTGCCGCACAACTTGGCATCGCCGCCAGTCGTTATGGCACTGGTGATATAGCCGCCGACGTGGATGCGGTTCGCGATGCTCTTGGCTACGACCTTGTCGACTATTACGGTGGCTCTTATGGCGGCGAAGATGTTTCCGCCTATGCTACACATTTCGGCAGTCATCTTCGCTCCATCGTCCTCGACGCTCCTTGTGGCGCGCCTTATCTGGACGAGACCCGCTTCGCCATCGAGTGGTATCGCACTCACGCGGAAATCCCCACAACCAGTCGTCAGTGTCAGTATTCTCCTCTTTGCTCCGCGGACCATCCTTACCCGGAGGCCGAACTCGAAGCTCTAATTGCTGCCATTCGTTTGAACCCGGTCGTCGGCCAAGCCTACGACGCCAACGGTAACCTGGTGAAAGTCCAGATGGACGAGGATGCCCTTCTCAACTATGTTCTAGATAATCCCACTGGAGAGTTCTTGAGTACGGGCGAAGTTTTTGCTGCCGCCCGCTCGCTCTGGCAAGGTGACACGCGGCCGCTACTACGCCTTGGCGCCGAAGGCTATTTCCCAATCAATCCCAACTATGGAGACCCGACCGGCATCTCCGCCGGAGCCTATCTTGCCACCAGTTGCGTGGATGTGAAGCAGCCCTATCACTGGTCTTTGCCCATTCCAGAAAGGATAGAGCAATTGGATGAGGCCATCTTCAGTGTTCCTTTCTGGTATTTCTCCCCGTTCTCCCGGGAGGCTTCGACCGGACTGGTTTTCAGCTATGGCGCCATCAACGGAGGTCGTGCTTGTATCGAATGGGAGAAGCCCACTCCGTCCTCACCCGTTCTTCCTCCCTATCCCATCTACCTCTCTACACCCACCTTGGTCTTAACTGGCAGCTTGGATCGTCGCGTTCCTTTTGCAGAGGTAAGTCAGGTCGCCACGTATTTTCCCAACAGCACTCTCGTCACCGTGGTAGGAGCAGGTCATGAGACGGTAAATTGGGGACAATGCCCGGTCAATTTGGCTTCGGGTTTTGTCGAGACCCTCCAAGTTCCAGACACAACTTGCGCACAATCGCCGGAAACTGTCTGGCCTTCCGTCGGACGTTTCCCGCTTTACGCCAAGGACGCCCGGCCCGCTCAGCCCGATTCCTCCGGAATGAACCGGATCGGACCACAAGAGGAGAAAGTGGTCAGTGTCGCCGTGGCTACCGCGGTCGACGCGCTGCAACGGAGCATCATCGGTTACGGCAATGGAGTCGGGCTCAGGGGAGGCACATTCCACACGGACTATGAGGCCACACAGTGGACGACAACTCTCACGGACTGCGCCTTTTCCAAGGACGTCTTCGTGAGCGGAACCATCAACTGGTACGCCAACAACTCTCTTGATGCAGAACTGACAGTAAGTGGACCCGGCACAGGCGGCGGCACGTTGACTATCACGGGCGGATGGCTCGTTTTTGGTGGACCGCTCGGCAACTTCTCCGTCACAGGAACACTCGGCGGCAAGCAAGTCGCAGTCCTTGTGCCTGAAGCCTGAGCGATTTCATACGCAAAAATAGGAGCTTCTTCTCAGGGAGGAGCTCCTGTCTTTTCAAGGCCCTGATTAACGCGCTAACCGGAGAAGTAGGTACTAGTGGCCTGTACCAACTGATTGTGTACTGATGTGGCGCGATGGATCGGCATATTTCCACTTCACGATACGGGGCGATTTGTTGTACTGGCGAATGTATCGCAAGAGCTTCCTCTTCAG
>Ga0187866_1004298_pt1 | contig 10079 bp, 10 predicted proteins | sample June2016WEW_11_1_3_FD_133013 | JGI IMG/M metagenome (GOLD analysis project Ga0187866, IMG submission 133013) | Peatland microbial communities from SPRUCE experiment site at the Marcell Experimental Forest, Minnesota, USA - June2016WEW_11_150 | ecosystem: Environmental > Terrestrial > Soil >... | reverse complement strand
GCCCAGCGCTTCGAAGAGCCGTTCGAGGATGCCGTCGATCATGCCGATGGTGCCGTAGTAGATGCCGGACTGCATGTTGCCGACCGTGTTCGTGCCGATCAGGCGCGCGGGTTCCCGGATGTCGATCAGGGGCAGCCGCGCGGTCTTCGCGAACAGGGCCTCGACGGCGATGCCGATGCCCGGGCAGATGAGACCGCCGAGGTATTCGGCGCGCGCGGATACGACGTCGAAGGTGATGGCGGTGCCGAGATCGACCACCACGCACGGACCGCCGTACTTGTGGAACGCGGCCACGCCGTTGGCCACGCGGTCGGCGCCGAGCTCCCACGGATTGTCGCAACAGATGCGCAGTCCGGAATCGGTCTCCGGCGTCACGAACAGCGCTTCCATGTGGAAGTAGCGGAGGGCCATCGCGGCCAGCGAGGAGTCCAAAGGCGGCACGACGCTGGCGATGATGACGCCATCGACCCGGACCAGGTCGAGCGAGGAGAAGGCAAAGAGATTGCGCAGCAGGATGCCCCACTCGTCGGCGGTCTGCTCGTGGACCGTTTGCAGGCGCCAGTGGGCGATGAGCCGGCTGGCTTCAAAGACCCCGATGGTGACGTTGGTGTTGCCGACGTCGAGTGCGAGTAACATCTAAGCTCCTTAGCGGGCCGGCCTGAGGCCTCCCGCTAAGATCAGTGTACGCGCGCCGTCGGGCCGGCGCAGGTAGAGGAAGCCGCTAGGGTCGAGGCCGTCCGTCACTCCTTCCATTGTGTCTACGACGACGCGCTTGCCGTTCACGTAGCTGGAAGCGCGGGAGAACGTCCGCAGGATGGCGTCGCGGCCTTGCTCGACGAGGATTCCGGTGAAGCGGCCGACGGATTCGAGAACGTTGGCGAGGAGTTGGTCGCGGGAATGGGAGCGGCCGGAGGCCAGGCGCAGGGAAGTCGCCAGTGCGGCGATGTCGTCCGGAAAGGCGGATTGGTTGACGTTGATGCCGATGCCGGCGATGAAGGCGGGGCCTTCAGTCTCAACCAGGATGCCGGCGCACTTCTTCTCGCCGACGAGGACGTCGTTGGGCCAGCGCAGGTCGCAGGCCAGGCCGGTCGAGCTGGCGATGGCTTCCGCCGTGGCGAGGCCCAGCGCCAGCGAGAGTACAGGAGAGCTCTCCGCCGGAAGGGCGAGCCGGAGGACGATGGAGACGTAGAGGCCGGTGCCGCGCTCGGAATGCCAGGCGCGGCCGTGGCGGCCGTAACCGCCGGTCTGCTCCTCGGCGACGACCGCGGTTCCGGATGGACAACCCTCGCGCGCGAGTCTGGCCGCCTCAGCCATGGTGGAGGCGCAGGTGTCGAGCCGGAGGATCATAGTTCCAGCCGGAAATTGAGGTCCACGGCGGGGGCCGAGTGGGTGATGGCGCCGCAGGAGACGAAATCGGCGCCGGTTTCGGCGTAGGCGCGCACGTTTTCGAGCGTGATGCCGCCGGAAAGCTCGACGGTGGCGCGGCCGGCGATAGAGCGGATCTCGGAGGCGGCCTGCTCGGGGGTCAGGTTGTCGAGCAGGAGGTGCGTGGCGCCGCAGGCCAGCGCCTCTTCGAGCTCGGCGTGGGTGCGGACCTCGATCTGAGGCTCGCCTCTCTGTTTCGCCCGCTCGAAGGCCGCCCTCACGCCACCCGCCGCCACGATGTGGTTGTTCTTGATGAGAATGGCGTCGTAGAGGCCCATGCGGTGATTGACGACGCCTCCGGCTGCCGCGGCCATCTTTTCCAGGCGGCGGAGTCCGGGCGTGGTTTTGCGGGTGTCGCGGATGCGGCAGCCGGTGCCGGCCACCGCATCGACATAGCGGCGGGCCAGCGTGGCGATTCCGCTGAGCTGCTGGAGGAAGTTCAGAGCCACGCGCTCGCACTCGAGGAGCTTGCGGGCGGGGCCGCGGACCGAAGCCAGCGGCTCGCCGGGCTGGCACTCATCGCCGCTGCGTTTCAAGAGATCGGTCTCGTCGTAGATCAGCGGCAGCAGTTCGACGCCAGCGACGATGAGCGGCTGCCGGGCGAAGAAGCGGCCGGCAGCACGCATTTCAGCGGGGACGCAAGCTTCGGAGGTGATGTCGCCGGTTCCGATATCCTCGGCCAGCGCCCGCGTCACTGCGTCGAGGATGTCGGGGTGGTGGACGTCGAAGGTCATTGCAGTCCGTCGAGAGCCCTGCGGCTCTTTTCGAGCTGGACTTGGTATTCGGCGAGCTTCTGGCGGATGGAATTGACCACGTGCTCGGGCGCGCGCGCCAGAAACTCCTGGTCGGCGAGCTGGCGCTGGGAATTGGCGATGACTTTGTCGAGCCGCTCGATCTCCTTCTCGAGGCGTTTCCGCTGCACCTCGACCTGGGCCAGCGGGATGCGGAGCACCAGGTCGAATTCGGTGGTGGAACGCTTGACGCCCTGGACGTCGGAGGGCGCCGGCTCCGCGCGGACCTCGAGCTTCAGGTTCGCCAGCTTCTGGATGGCGTCGAGCTGCTTGCGGGCGACCTCGGCGGCGGCGGTCGGCGAGTACAGGACGCCCTCGAGCTGCTCCCTGGGATTCACGCCCATGTCGGCGCGGAGGTTGCGCGCCGAGGCGACGATCTCCTGGAGGAGCTGCATCTGGCGTTCGGCCGGGTGATCGGTGACGTGGATGTCGTACTGCGGATACTGGCTGAGCGCGATGGAGACCGGCCGCGCGGCGGCGCCCTGGGCGAGCCGCTGCCACAGCTCCTCGGTGAGGAACGGCATCACCGGGTGGAGCAGCCGCAGCGAGGTTTCGAAGACAGTGAGGAGGTTGCGCCAGTGCGGGTCCAGCCCGGAGTTCTCGCGGAAGCGCAGCTTCTTGATCTCGAGGTACCAGTCGCAGAACTCGTGCCAGAAGAACTGCCAGAGCAACTGGGCGGCTTCGTGGTAGCGGTAGCGGTCGATGGCGCGGTTCACCAGGTCGGCGCAACTGTTCAGGCGGCTGAAGATCCAGCGGTCTTCGAGCGGGATGCCCTCGATGCCGGAGCTGACCGGCTCGGGGCGGTAGGAGACGGACTCTTCCGGCACCCAGGGCTGGACGCCGGAGCGCTCCATGTTGAGGAAGATGAGGCGGGCGGCGTTCCAGATCTTGTTGGCGAAGGCGCGGGCGCTCAACATGCGCTCTTCGGTGAGGACGATATCGGTGCCGGGAGCGGCGCCGAGCAGCATGGACATGCGGACGGCGTCGGTGCCGTACTTCTCGGTGACTTCCAGCGGATCGACGACGTTGCCGCGGGTCTTGGACATCTTCTGACCCTCGGGGTCGCGGACCAGGGCGTGGATGTAGACCTCGCGGAAGGGAACGTCGCCGGTGGCTTCCAGGCCCAGCATGATCATGCGGGCGACCCAGAAGAACAGGATGTCGAACCCGGTGATCATCAGGGAGGTGGGGTAGTAGGTGCGGAGGTCTTCGGTTTCGTCGGGCCAGCCGAAGGTGGAGAAGGGCCAGAGGCCGGAGCTGAACCAGGTGTCGAGGACGTCGGGGTCCTGCTCGAGACGGGTGGAGCCGCAGGCGCAGGTTTCGGGCGCCTCGCGAGCCACCAGGATCTGGCGGCAATCCTGGCAGTGCCAGGCGGGAATGCGGTGGCCCCACCAGAGCTGGCGCGAGATGCACCAGTCGCGGATGTTGTACATCCACTCGTAAAAGGTCTTGGTGGAGTTGTCGGGCGTGAACTGGATGCGGCCGTCCGCGACGGCGCGGATGGCCGGCTGGGCCAGCGGCTTGGTCCTGACGAACCACTGGGTGGAGATGAGCGGCTCGACGGGGGTCTTGCAGCGCTGGCACTTGCCCAGGCTCACCTGGTAAGGCTCGATCTTCTCGATGAGGCCGAGGTCGTCCAGGTCGGCGACGATGCGCTGGCGGGCCTCGAAGCGGTCCAGGCCGGCGTAGGGCCCGGCGGCGGCGGTCATGTGCGCGGTGTCGTCGATGACCTGGATCTTGGGCAGATTGTGGCGGCGGCCGGCCTCGAAGTCGTTGAGGTCGTGGGCGGGAGTGACTTTGACGACGCCGGTGCCAAACTGCGGATCCGCCACTTCGTCGAGGATGATGGGGATCTCGCGGTTCATGAGCGGCAATTGGACGGTCTGGCCCTGGAGATCGCGGTAGCGCTCGTCGGAGGGATTCACGGCGCAGGCGGTGTCGCCGAGCATGGTCTCGGGCCGGGTGGTGGCGACCACCAGGTAGCGCGAGGAGCCGGCGACCGGGTAGCGGATGTGCCAGAGGTTGCCGGCCACCGAGTCGTGGGGCACTTCGAGGTCCGAGAGCGCGGTGTGGCAGCGCGGGCACCAGTTGACCATGTACTCGCCGCGGTAAATGAGGCCCTTCTCGAAAAGGCGGACGAAGATTTCGCGGACGGCGCGGGAGAGGCCGGGGTCCAGGGTGAAACGCTCGCGGGACCAGTCGCAGCTTGCGCCGAGGCGAACCATCTGGCGCTTGATGGTGTCGCCGTAGCGGTCCTTCCAGGTCCAGACGCGGCGCTCGAACTCGAGGCGGCCCAGCGTGCGGCGGTCGAGGCCCTCGGCGGCAAGCTGGCGCTCGACCAGCATCTGGGTGGCGATGCCGGCGTGGTCGGTGCCGGGCAGCCAGAGAGTGTTGTCGCCACGCATGCGGTGCCAGCGGACGGTGACGTCGATCTCGGTGTGCTCGAGCATGTGCCCGATGTGCAGCGAGCCGGTGACGTTGGGCGGGGGGATTACCAGCGAGAAGGGGCGGCCGGGGCCTTTGGCATAGGCGCGGAAGACGCCCGAGTCGATCCACCACTGCGCCCAATGCGGCTCAAACCGTTGGGGCTCATAGACTTTCTCAAGTTGCATGCGGGAATTCCCAATATAGCACGAGGGCTTTTGCGGGCGTCTCGGATGGCGGGGCGGGCTTCCGGATTTGGGTTTGTTTCGTCAAATTTGTGTGGGGGCCGGCAGCGGGCAGCGAGCGGAGGCGTGGTACCGGGCCGGGGGTTGGGATTTGGGTTTGTTTCGTCAATTTCACTTTCTGGCGGCGGGGGCCTCCGGCTGCCGGGCGGCCGGAGCGGGGCGCCGCCCTGATTGTAAGCCGGGGCGAGGGGCCGGAAGAGGGAAGAACCGGCTGGATGATTGAGAGGGCGGGAGATAAGAGGCGGGGTGGGTGGGAGACTGGCAGAGAGGGCCGAATGACAAAGTACGAGATCATCCTCATACTGGAGCGGCGAGGACGGAGCTTTCATCGCCGAAGTGCCGGAACTGGCGGGTTGCGCTGCCGATGTCGCCACGCGCCAGGAGGCTCTTGCCAACGTCGAGACCGTGATCGCTGAATGGCTGGAAACGGCCCGGGAACTTGGCCGCCCGATCCCGGAGGCCAAAGGCTGGCTCCTTTCCGGGTGGGGCCTGCCGGAACCTTCGCCTCGTTCACGCTGGGAAGGCGAGTCACCCACAGTCTCCCGCAGGGATGGCACCCCCGATTCGGCAACCCGCGGTGCCGGCTGTTCGTCGCTCCGGCAGCCGTCCAGCCGCGGACAGGTCAAGGAGACAGGATGGGCGTTTTTCGGCCATGTGGGGCTACTTGGTCCGTTATCCGGGAATCGGCAGCTTGCCTCTGCGGAAACCGGTTGAGTTCCCGGTGACGTTGAGTTGGGCCGATGCCGTGGCCGCCGCCATATTTCGGGGGCTGAGATGTGCTGTAATGCACAAATGAGGAAACATGGCCGATGAATGACGACACGATGCCGCTAGGACCAGCGGTGCCGAGCAACCCCGGTGTCGATCTGGAGCGGCGAGGCGCAGTACGAAGGTACATTGAAGACAGAGGTTTCGGTTTCATCTCAAGGGACGATGGACCGGATCTCTTCTTTCATCAAAGAACTGCGAGTGCTCCAGGCTGTATGACGGTGAGATCGTTGCCTTTCATGTCGTGGCTAACCGGGACAGCGAGGAAGCGCGAAACGTGCGCCGAGTCGAAGGCGAGTATTTGACGGGCGACATTCTTCAATGGGATGTCGATCCGGCCACTCGGAGAGCAGAAGGCCTGATCGCTCCGCATGACGAAGGCGAGCCCTTGCACTTTTCGGGGCAGGATTTGGCGCGCCCTCGTGGCGTAGGAGCTCGAACTACCAATCCCAGGCCTTGGCATGCCGCTCGTTACCGCCTCGTTCCCCGAATCGCGGGGAGTGCTCGCGCCGTGGATATTGAGATCGACTGGCGATATCCGCTCCAAAGATTCGCTTACTTAGGAGACGAGGAGGAGGTGGTATGCCGGTTAAAAGCTGTCACTCTCGATGAAGACTGGGATTACCGCAGTTCCAAGAGCAAGAAGCCTCATGAGATCTTGTACAACTACCTGCAATTTACTTTCGCCAAGCTCGTCGATGAAGATCGCACTGCCCCCGCGAAGGATCGCAAGATCAGAATCCATACGGACCTGAAGGACCATGCATCTCTTGCCACATTCAACACGGGTCTCGTTGACAAGCGGTACGAATCTGTCTTTGCTCTGTTCGACCGGAATGAATCCGGCAGACAGCAGCATTGGAAGTTCCTTGCCTTTTGCACAGCCGGCGAGGATGCGGGCAAACTTCTGTCGCGGTACTTCAACCCACTTCCAGGCCCTGCCCGCTACTTCTCACACGCTTCTGAATTGCTCTATGACCCGGATGCAGCGCTGCATCCAGACTACACACATATCTTGTCAGAGAACCGGGACCGTCTACCTCGCGATCTGGTGCAACTCGTCGAACATCTACCGCCGGTCAAGGCAGAGAATGTCCTGAAAATGCACATTGATCGCGCCATAGACCTTGCGAGAAAACGGACCCGCTGGAACTTCAAGACCGCGATACCGCACTACTTCCCGACGCTAAAGCGACTCGACTTTCTTCTTCCGTTGTGTCTCCTCGATGATTCAACGGTCGATGTGGCCCTTGCGGTTCAGCGCACAGAAACGGGTTACATAGGCAGCACAATCCTGCCCCTTGATTGGGCATACAAGAGTGCTTGTCTTGTGTGTCGCCCTGATAGCGATTGGCTTGCACCTGCTGAGATCGATGCGGGAGATGAGCTTGGCGTCGAGTAGTGTGATCGCTATCGCCATGCTAGATGAAGAAACGGCGTGAGAATCCAGTTGGCTGCGTAGTCGGCATTCCGGAGAGTAGCGCCGGTCGAGGAACGGTGAAGGCGATGGGGCTGCGGGGCAGGTCAGAGCAGGTGGTCCAGCACCAGGGTCTCGAAACCGCCCACCCGCTCGAATACCGGATCATTCGTCACCAGACCGGTTGCCTGCGCACGGATTGCGGTCGCGGCTTGCAGCGCGTCCGGGGTCCGCAGACGATGTGCGGCGCGGATACTGGCTGCGATATCCGCGACCTCGAGGTCCGGGGAGATCCAGTCGAGATTGGAATACGTGGCAAGCAGCGCGTAGAACTCATCGACCCGCTGCTCTCCGGACCCCCGGTAGGGTTGAACCAGCAATTCCGTCATGGTGATCGTGGAGGTTGCCGCTCGATGGTCCGAGCGTTCCAGCCATGCGAAGATGTGGCCGTTGAGACCCACATACCTGAAACGCCCGAGTCCACGCAGAGTGCCTCTGGCGTGCCAGCCACTCGGAGACGATTCACTTTGGCGCTCCGGCCGCCATGACGGGGCCGGGCGCACAGGACTCGGTTTCCCAGCATCCGCTACACTCAACGCATGCTCCTGTGCCCCGTCCGCAATTGCCGCGTGGCGCTGGTGCGGGAGGAGCGGCGACTGCTCTGTGCGCGCGGGCATTCCTTCGACGTCGCGCGTAGCGGATACATCAATCTGCTTCAGCCGCAGGATCGGCGATCCAAGCAGCCGGGCGACGCGACTGCCGCTGTTGCGGGGCGGCGGCGATTGCACGATCGCGGCATGACCGGAATGCTGGCGCAAGCGATCGCAGAGACCGTGGCCGCATCGCCGAGCGACATCGTTCTCGATGCCGGCTGCGGTGACGGTTTCTACCTCGGCACCCTCGCTCGCCAGACCGGATTTAGCGCGCATGGAGTCGACATCTCGGTTCCGGCCATTGATGCCGCGGCGCGGCGCTATTGCGGATGCGAGTGGATCGTGGCCAACGCCGATCGCTTCGTGCCGTACGCCGACCGCTCGTTCTCGATCGTTCTGTCAATCACGGCACGGATGAATGCGAGCGAATTCCGGCGTGTCCTGCGCGAGGACGGACGCCTCCTCGTCGCCCTTCCCGCCCCCGAGGATCTCGTCGAGTTGCGCGGAGCGGGCCGCGATCGCGTGGCCCGAACCGTCGAGACATTCGCGCACGACTTCACGCTAGTCGATCGGCGCCGCGTCACCACCGCGGCAGATCTCGATGCTGCCGCCGTTCACGACGTCTTGCTTTCGATCTACCGGCCGATGCGATCGCAGCCGGCCCAAGCGATGCGAGTGACGTTCAGTCTGGATCTGCTGCTGTTTCGAGCCGCGTAGCAGGTCAGAGCAGGTGGTTCAGGACCAGCGTCTCGAAAGCCCCCACCCGCTCGAATACCGGATCATTCGTCACCAGGCCGGAGACCCTGGTATATCCCTTGGGATTGCCTTACAATGGAGATCATGGGGACGCGAAAGGGAGTGGGGAAGAAGCGGCGGACGCTGTATGTCAAGAATCCCTCCGCGCATCGTTTGGCTGAGCAGGTCAGCAAACGGATGGGCGTGACCCTCAGCGACGCTGTGATTTCCGCTCTGGAAGAGAAGCTCCAGAAGACGGGACGGCCCCTGAATCGCGCGAAAGTGGATGCTCTCTGCGCCAGGTTCGGCGCTCTTCCAGTCGTCGACGCTCGTACCCCCGAAGAGATTCTTGGGTACGACGCATTCGGGATTCCGCGCTGATGGTAATCGACACGTCGGCGCTCATCGCGATTGCCCTCGGGGAGCCATCCCGGCAGCGGCTGCTGGACGCACTGGAGGCGGCGGGCGACCGAATCATCTCGTCGATATCGCTCCTCGAAGCGGGTATGGTCCTTCGGGCCCGACTGGGCGCGGCCGCGCTCACGTTGTTGTACCAACTGGTGGACGAACTGGTGAGCGAAGTGGCCCCGTTCGACGAGAACCAGGCGAGACTGGCCATCACGGCGTTTGGGCGCTTCGGAAAAGGGATGGGGCACCCGGCGCAGCTCAATTTCGGAGATTGTGCGGTGTATGCGCTGGCGGAATCTCGCCGCGAGCCTGTGCTGGCGGCGGGCAATGACTTCGCAGCGACGGATCTGACCGTCTACCGGCCGTAGCAACCACCGAGACGTGGCGGACCGCTACAGCGCGCCTAACCAGCGAATGGGAAACCGGGCGGCCAGTGCGTTGGCGAGTCTTTCGTCGGCCGTCACGAGGGGCATGTTCGCAAGAACGGCGAGGGCAACGTAGATGCAGTCGTACACGGTTCGCTCATGCGCCGCAGCGATGGCGAAGGCGTCTCCGAGCAGCGGGGCGGTGGGCGCGGTGGCGAATCTCCTCTCCTGCAAGGCGGTGATGGCCTCCTCGGCCGATGCCCGCGACAGGCGTCCCTGGCGGACTGCCTTCCAGAGAATGTTGCCGATCTCCGGCCAGAACAGGTTCGGAACCAGCAGGCGGAGCCGGCCGGCGGCGTAAGCTTCGAGGACCTGCGCCGCTTCGGCCGCCAGCGTCTCACCCGCACCTGGCAGAAACCACTTGGCAGCGACGCTGGCGTCCAGCACGCAGGCGGTCAACGGAGGCGGTCCTCGCGCTGGAGTTCTTCCGAACTGGGAAAAGGACCGGGCGCGGGCGACGGCCTGACGCGGACCCGTCGCGCGCGCTGAAGGAATTCCTTGCGGCGAGCCAGTTCTGCGGAGGTGGGAATGTTCTCCTCCAGGAGGGCAAGGACCTCGGCCGAAATCGATTTCCGGTGCTCGCGGGCGCGTTCGCGCAGAGCCTGGTAGAGATCGTCCGGAACATTTTCGACGTAGAGGGTTGGCATAGCAGTATCCAAGGGATAGTCTAGCCCGAAGTTCCATCCCGCAGCGGCGAGTATCTGACTGAGGGTGCGGGTGATGGCCCTGGAGGCAGGTTCCAGTTTCTGGCTACACGCCGAGCAGTTCGAAGGCCCGCGCCTGTAGCG
>Ga0187866_1004296_pt1 | contig 10081 bp, 11 predicted proteins | sample June2016WEW_11_1_3_FD_133013 | JGI IMG/M metagenome (GOLD analysis project Ga0187866, IMG submission 133013) | Peatland microbial communities from SPRUCE experiment site at the Marcell Experimental Forest, Minnesota, USA - June2016WEW_11_150 | ecosystem: Environmental > Terrestrial > Soil >... | reverse complement strand
GGCCGACTTCGCAAACCGGACGAATTACATAAATTGACCGGCACATTTCGGCCGGATCGGCATGGTAAAAATAATTCCTTGCAAGTGGAAGTTGAACCAACTAAGCCGCGCGGCATGACTAAAGACGAAAAGTGGCTTTGGGATTCGGTCATAGAATCTCTTGGCGGAAAAGGCGTCCTTGCCCGGATTGATACCGCGCTGCTTTTGTCGGCATGTGAACTTTGGGGTTTATATCGAGAGGCGCTTAAAGCAGCAAAGAAAAATCCTGTTGATAAGGATGCCAGAATTGCGGCCGTATCGTACTGGCAAAACTTTGAGCGGGCGGCAAGCCGGTTTGGAATGGACCCGGCGAGCCGAGCGCGTCTATCTGTTGATGTCAAACCGAATTCAAATGACCCAATGTTTAAACTTTTAACAAAAATGGCGGCAAATCAAAATGAGAAAATCAAAAAAATATAAGGAAATTGCAGATTTGTGTTTTCGATGCTCACTTAGTAAAGAGCAGTCAGGGGAAATTTTGACGTTTGCAAAAAACAATTCGGCCGATGCGACAATTGGACGGCTGGCAAGAGTAATTGTTTTCCGACAGCGAAATTTTATATCCAGAAATTAAGAAAAAACCCGGCAACTTCGCCGGTAAAATTTTACCACTTTTTATGAAAGGGCATACAATGCCAAGTTTGTTAAACACAAAGAAAACTTCCTCTAACCAAGCCGGGATGATCCGCGATAATAAAAATCATCCCAAGTGGGGCGAAGCCGTCGAAGCGATGCGGCTGTTGGAAATCGAGTTGGCGGAAAGCGAGGAGGAAGTCCGCAAAGCAGAAGGAGCGGAAGGTTTGCGACCGGCGACGCCGTCGCAGAATAGAATCGCGAATTTTGCCAAAGCACTTTTGGCAAAGGTATCCGGGAAACCAGAGCCGGCCAAAATTGAAATTGACTCGCCGACGGTTTGGGAAAGGAATGAGACGGCGAAAAACGCTCTTGCACAAAAAATTGGCGAAAAAGAAAAACTTCGGTTTACACTTGCACCCGAAATTTACAAAGCCTGGGAGGACGAACACCTCGAAGCAAGAAAGCGAATTGTGGCGGCGGTAATCGAATTAAAAAAATCCTGGGATTTTGAGTTGGCCCTTGCCCAAAAAATGTTAGCAGCAGGTGCCTTAACTTCCTCGTTGCCGGGATACAGACTACTATGCAATTTTTCAAATTGCGGGGCCTTACCCTCCTTGATCCAAACGATGAATCTCAGGGGATTTATCGAAACGAATAAAAATCTTTTAACCTAAAAACCATAATTCTTGAAAGGATATTCCAATGAGAATAAAAGCAAAACTTTGCGACCAATTAAGCAACGACGCGAAACTACAATTATCGCGGCCCGTGGCGGTTTATGTCAATTCGTTTTCTAATCAAAACTTGACCGACAAAGAATCCGAAAATTATTTGGGTGACGCGATGCTTTTCAATGGTCCAGAGGGTTTATGTTTTGAAATGGATGTAAGCACTCAAAGGAGCGCGGGCCATAAATTATTTCAGGAAATGCACGATGCAAATTTAGGGTGCGCATCGTTTTTTGTTGTTTCGGAGCCGGGATTAAACGGTTACCCAGGCAGCAGGAAAAAAGTTATTTTTGAGGATTTGCCCCGGGTGTTGGGCGATAGTTCGCATCCGAGTATCGAGCCGGTGATGATCGTTTTAACAAGCGATAGTCCAAACCCCGGAAGTGAAGTAAAGAAAATTTATTGAATCCCATGCTACCGATTTTTAAAGCCGAGTGATTTGTCATTGCAGAGTTTTAGAATCGGATGCACCCGGGCAGGTGCGATAAGCAAGCCGTACTTGTCCGGGTTTTTCACAAAAAATTATATGCCAGCGATTAAAGACAAATTGAAAATGCAAGATCGACCGCCGCGATGGTGCGGCTTTGTGTCCGATGGTTATGGCGTCCGCGATGGCAAATTATATTTTGAACCGATCAATCCTAGCGCACGACATCAACAAGAATACGCTTTGCTAGAGACTGAGTGTATTTTACTCGAATACGACCTACTAAAAGCCGGCCTACTTCCCGTTGTATCAGCCCGCGCTTTGCACGGCGAGAAGCCAACACAAGCACAGATTCAAACTTTATGTAATGCACTTTCAAGATTGCCGCTAGTTTTCCGCCAAGCAATTCTAGAGCGCGGTCAAAAAATAGAAGCGGTCCCTGGAAAAAACGCCCGCGAGCATCCAAAATTTAATGGCAGCGGTGGAAGGGCGGCATTAGGTTTAGTTGATGGTTTTGGAAAGATGGCTGTTGTGACAACCGATTCGCTGGCCGTGCCGATGGTTGAAATTCTGTACCACGAAGTCGGCCATCTCATAAGTCTGACAAGACCTCTGCAACTGTCGAAAAGCAAATTATGGTTGAAAATTTGGAAGCAAGATTTGGCGGCCGGCATGGTGCCGAATACCAACGATCAACAAAAAATATCTGAGGAGTATTTTGCAGAATGTTTTTCAAAATACTATCTCAGCACGACCAGCCGTGAAAGCCTGAGTTTGGAGGTGCGGCGATATTTTAATAAATTGCAAAGTCGTTTTGGGTGCCCCTCCTAGTTAGTTTTGCCGACCGGCCGGCCCGGGCCGCCGTTGCGGTTCGAGCCGGCCGGTTTGGCGGATTTTTAAGATGATTATCGAATCACTGAAAACTTGTTAAGGTCAGCATTGAACCGATCCAAAAACACAAACCCGGTTCGCTATTTAGAAATCAAAGAAAGTGAATCGGATAACCGGCTGAAATTTCCCAGCGGCAAAGAAACTCAGAACGCATTGCCTAACACGAAACGCCAACAGGGCGGAACAAAAACAATCTATTTAAGGAGTTAATCTTATGAGTAATATCGGCGATCTTGTAGCAACATTGGGAGTGGATGATTCTAAATGGGGTCCAACTCTCAGTAATGATGCTGACCAAATAAAGCGATTTGGCGGGGAAGTCCAGACCCATACCGTTTCGTCTTATCGCTCTTTTCAATTTCTCGGCCGTGAAATCGAACATACCGGGGCATCAGTTTCAGGGATGAATGAAACCCTTGGCTCGGGAATCGAAAAACTCGGCGGCACTGTAGCGATGATTGGCATGGCTCAACACAGTGTGCACGCCCTAGGCACCGCGTATGAATATCTTGCATCGCAGGAAGTTATTGCCAACGCACTTGCATCTCCCTTGGCTTGGGCAGGTTTGGCCGGCGTTATTGCCGTCGCGGCCGCAGCGGCGACAATGTTCAAATCATCTTCTCAAGAAGCGGCAAACGCCGCAAGAGATGCACTTGAAGAAACCAAAAATAAAGCAATCGAGTTGCGCGGTGTTTATAAGGAAATAGCCGAAGCGAACACACCTCGTGCTCACGTAGGACCTGGTGGTGAAATTACCGAAAAACCGGCTCCTATAAAAGAACATGATCTTGACCGAATTCAGACTGAGTTGGAAAAGGCTCTCATAGCTCAAAGAACTGCCCGGATGGCTCGTGATAATGCAATGCAAGGACCAGGGGAAGAACTAACTATTTTCGATCGATTGAAAAATGAATTTAGCGGAAAGAATCAACAGGCCGGGTCGCAAGCCGAGGCCGTGATGCTTCGCAATCGTGCATTACAAGAGACTACCGAGACAGTAAATCGTTTAATGGATGCTGAAAAAAATGAATCGGCAGTTGCCGATGCAGCAGTCAAAGCCAGGGAAAAGGAAAAAGAAAAAAAAGTTTTGGCCGCAGCGCATGAAAAAAATGAAGAGGCAAACGATAAACTCCGCGATGAAATCGGATTGATGAACGAGAGTGCCGATGCCAAAATGCTCGATCGGATTCTTTCCTCGAATATGGCTGCCGATGAAAAACAGGGTTTATGGATGGTCTATGAAGCCCAGTTGGAAGCAAATGAAGCCGAAAAAGAACATCAAGAACTCATGCAGCGCGGCAAGGCCATTACCGAATCCATGCTGACGCCACGCGAGCGGCTGATTGAAAAACTCCAAGAGTATAATCGCTTAGTCGAAGTCGGCGCTTTAGGAGAAGGGAAACTCGGCCAAGCCAGGTATGACCGGGCCGTAAAGGCCGCTGGCTTGGAATATCAAAAACAAACTCAAGGCAAAACTGGGCCGGATCAATTGCCCACGGTCAAGGAAGAGGGCAGCGCCGAGGCTTGGCGAACAATCGTAACCAGTATGTATGGAGCGGATAAGGATAAAAACGTCGAGGCAATCGACACAAACACGGCAGAACTTATCCGAAACACGGAAGCGATGCTACAAACACAACATGCCGAGTCTGTGGAGGAACATGATTTCTGAGGATAAAAGAGGCTGTTTTTCCGGGTTTTAGGTGGTATTGACAGGAAAAACGGAAAGGTGATAATTACGGGCGCTTTAACTGCCATAGGCAGACGGTAAAAAAATGATTCAGAAAGGCCACAACCCCCGATTACTGTGGACGATCCGCAAGGACGCCCGGGCATTTTTACCGATGCCTAAGCAACGGTATTCGGGGGCTGTGGCTTTTTTGCTGCGCTGTAAGGTGCGGCTGAAAGGCGGGTTACTATGGGACGCCGAGCATGGCATGAGCGGACGGCCGTCTATATTGTCCGCGTCGATGTAGGTTTCATTCCTTCATCCAATTGTCAGTGGCCGGAAAATTTTACAGAGGGGCGAATCCATGCTAAAAATCTCACCCTCGACGATGCCCGGGCCGTGGTCAGGGTATATAACACAGAGGCCCAACAAAAACGAGATAGCAACACAGAGGCGTGGGACCGCTTATGGGCTATCTGCGCTTGTTGTGTTCGGTCGAAAGGTTGGGACCGTTATTCGCGGCGCAGCATAAAATACTTCGCCCAGGAAGGTGGTGCCGTATGATTGCCACCAATATCGGCCCAACTACTGCAAGCTGCTCTTTGCAGTTTCTTGATGACATAAGCGGCACGAACGAAAGGCTCGACCTTGCCCGGGATCCCGATGACGTTTTACGCCAACTGATTTTCATGGTCCAGGAAATAAACGACAAGTCGCAGGGAATAATCCGCGCTTGCCTCCACTTAACCAGAGAAAAAATGGCAATTCATTTTTGGAGTGTAGAGGAAGATTTTGTCCGGGAAATTGGCGGCATAGAGAGCGTAATTTTGCGGGCCGTCGAAATGCTGCAAACCGGGGAAAGGGAGTGGGCACCATGATAGCAATAAATTTTGGCAGTAATCGTAAAAAAAAGAAAATTTACAAGACAACAGAGGCCGACCGCCTTTTGCTTGAAAGGGTTGCCGTGTTATTCATGCGGGGAGGAACATATCACTATGTGGCAAAGGAACTCGGGAAGCCACTAGATGATATTATCCGCTTGCGCAGGATGAACACAAAACTATGGCACGAATTGTGCGATAAAGAATTGGAAGCCGTTAAGGCCGAAACACATTCCAAAATCGAGGCCGATTTAAAAAACCCGATTCTCGCCAATCGAAACGAGAAACTGCTGGATGAAAACGGCCAAACCCATGATCCGCAAGCCATGGCGCTCGAGGGATTTTATGAGAATTATTACAAACCCATGAAACTGTTGGGGCGCTCTTCCCACACCCGGATAGATTACTTTTATTCCTTAACGAAATTTAATAAATGGCTGGGAAGGCAAGCTAAACTTTCCGATCTAACCGACGAACTTGTCACAAAGTATATGGCTTCGATGTTGGACAAAGACTTGTCGATTGGACAAGTCAATCATCAACGCCGAATTATTCTTGCCCTGTGGCGATTCGCTTTTAAGAAGAAGCTAATAGGCCAATTACCTGATATTGATAAACTCCGCGAATATAAGCGGGTTCCAAAGTGTTGGAGCATGGAGGAGTATGGAAAAATAATTGCTATCGCCAAGAAGCTTGAGGGCGAAGTTGCCCCGACTTATTTTTTCGGCAAGCAAAAACGGCGGTCTGGCCTAAATGATAACCCGGCAAATAAGTGGTGGCCGGCGCTCTTGCTCCTTGCTTACGATACGGGTTTAAGAATTGGTGCTATTCTTGCCATCAAACCGGAGTATATTGATTTTGAAAAGGGATGGTTACGAATCCCGGCCGAAACGCAAAAGCAAAAGGCCGATCAGACCTTTATGCTTCACACCTCGACTATCGAGGCCCTACGCGAAGTCGAACCGTTAGGGGGTTATCTATTTTACTTCCCCTATAGTCGGCAGTCCCTTAACAGAGTATTCCGTAAGATCATCGAAAAGGCTGGGGTATGGGTCAATAAGGGCATGGGGTCGCAACTCTTTCACATCATACGTAAAACCACGGCAACCTACATTGCCGACAAACTTGGCGGCGCTGCAGCTATGGCTTATCTCGGCCATTCCTGTATGCAAGTGACCCAAGCATATCTTGACCCGACGAAAATTCATTCGATTCGGGCCGTGGATGTTCTACCACGGCCCGAGTTACCGCAACCAGAGGCGTTTAAAACATGAATAGAAATCAAAAGTTGTCAGTGACACCGGCAGCGGAAACCCGGCCGGTCGAATAGGTCGGCCGGGTGCCGCAACCCGAAAGGATTATTTATGGACATAATTTCATCCAATACTTGTATATCATGCAAAACAAATATAGACAGTAATACCGATTTTACCATCGGCTGGAAAGTAGAAGATGATGATGAAGTTGTTAAACATGAACTTCATCTATGCAAAAGCTGCTGGGAAAAATGTAAGAAACCCGGTCGAAGTCCAAAACCCAGAGATATTATTAACAGCATAGTTATGTACAACGTCCTCCAATCAAAAGCACTTTCTCCGGAAAGTTACACACTTACTCTTGAGGATTATGAAATTTTAAAAGCATTGGGACTTTGGAAAGCAGAATAAAAATGAACAAACGGAAATTTGCGCGACTATTGAGAGAAGGCGTAACCCCTGAACGAAAAAGGGAGATAGCTTATCACGAAGCTGGCCATGCTGCCATCCAATGGATGTTTGGAAATGCGAATAATATAGATCACATTTCCATGTACGGGACCATTGATTTTTCTGCTATTGTGAGAACCCGGGAGTATGACTTCATAAAACTTATTTTGGATAGTCCAAATACAGAGCCGATTGACAAACTACCGCCGACCATGCAAAACGTTTTGCGGATACAGGCAAAGCAAAGGATGATGCACGATCTTGCTGGTTATGGAACGGAAGGCAAATTGAATCCGGTAGACGATTGGCATTGGCTCGATATTCAATTGGATGAAGGCGAGTGGGAGTATAGTGAAGGGGAAGATATTAACAGAGCCGTGAAAGTGGCTAAAGCAGTATGCGGCGACAACGGCAATGCCTGGAGGATGCTTCGTAAGATGGCGGCTTGGACTGACGAAGCGATATTGCACCCGCGACTATGGGCTGTAATTGATGCATTAGCAAAACAGTTAGTGACAGTTAAAAAGCGAATGGGTGGGATCAAGGCATATCGAATTATGGAGAAAGCATGGGGCGAAAATACTGGTTTGCCTTACATGGATATGGGGAGACAATGGCGACGGCGATTTACTTTTGCAAACATGAGAACCCTCGATTAATAAAGGCGAATTACGCGCCAGATTGAAATTTAGGCCATAACCTAATCTCATGGATAATTGCAGTGGGGAAAATGCAAATCTTACCCACCTTAACAACCGTCCATACATGAACAGATTGCCAGAGGTGGCATTGTTCCCAAATGCACCAGGACGCCGTTTAATGCGATGGAAGCGGATATGGTGTTTCGGTTCATCCAGGGCCCTTACAACGCAAAGGGCGGCGACGTGGTGGGCTGGTTATGCGAATCGGCGGCGCTTCCCGATATTCGTGGTGTCATAAGTCTTGCCGTCTTTGCCGATCCGCTCATTCACCTCTGGGATTCCCATAGCTATTGATTGAATGCGATATTTTGCAACAGTAGTAGAATCAACCCCGCAATGCTCGGCGATCTGATACAGATACCTTTCCTGCTTGCACATCGGCAATCAATTTTTCATCGCCACTGTCAAGAACTTTTTTGGCTGATGCTACTGAGCGTTTTGAAACATTGAATTTCTTGGCAGCATCACTTCGGGTAGAAAGATGCAAATTTGCATCTTTATCCACTTTAGAGGGGGCACCTCTGCGACAATTTTCCAACCGTCCTGCCAGCATTGCCCGCTGCGATTCATTTTATCCGAGAGCTTTGCAATTCAAAACTCTATAGGCGTAGTCGATTGACCTTCCTGAGACATTAACGGCCTCGGCGGCCTTGTCTCGGGATTGACCGGCATCTAAACCCTGTCGTAAATTTGCACTAGGGTTTGTTTTGTGTCCTCGCCCTCCTGATCCATCAAGTCCTTTACCCGACTCCATCCTTTCCAGTGCTGGCCCTTCATATATTTTTTTGATCTTTGCCCCGATCATCGGTTGCAAGGCCGGGTTTTTTCTGCCTGTTCAGTAGTCTAAAACGGGTGTCTTGACACCCGACAACACCCGATTTTAAACGATTGTACACTGAACAATCCAATGTGGCCGACATTGATAAAGTATCGTAATTTACGGTATTTATCGCATTATACGGGTACTATACAGATTCGCCTCTTTTGCTTCCGTAGACCGATGCTCTATCCAATTGAGCTAGTGGTGCTCGTTAATATCAGACTCTAATATCATTAGCAACTACCAGCATATCAGGATTCAGAAATACAGGGAAGAGGCCTATTGAATGTCGCATAAACAAGGTGGTATTCGTTGTTTATTGAGTGTCAGAAAAAGAATGTCGTGTTTTCGCCTCAGAGCCGGGGCGTGTCGGCCCGGAATTACCGGGGCGACACGCCCCGGCTCTGACTTTTTATACGACATTCCTTTTCTGAGACCCAATAGCCCCGGAGCTTGGAGTCTATTGATTTATCATTTAACAGGAATCGTCGCAGGGAAGAGATCCTTCTCTGGAAATTGCGATGGAATAGTCGCCGGTTCGGGGATCGGAGCGGGCACGTTCTCCAAAACTGGGCTCGGGTTGTCTGGCGGCGACAAGGCAGTTGGTTCACAACCGTTCAGACGGATCTGCCAGCCGCCTCCGAGGGCTTTGTAAACCTGAATCAGTCCCGTGGCGATTTCCCCGCGGGCCTGCGTCAGCACGTCCTGCTGTTGGACCAGTGTCTGTTCCAACTGGCTGACGCGGGTAAAGTCGATCGCACCCGCCTTGTACTGGGCCAGCACGATAGTGACCGCCTTTTCAGCGTCATTCACGCTGGCGGTCTGGAGCATTGTCCGGCGCTGGGCCTTGAGGAAGGTCACCAATCCGTTCTCGACTTCCTGGTTGGCGCTGAGGACCGTCTGCTGGTAGGCCGCCACCAACTCCTGGAACTTGGCGTCTTGGAACCGGACGTTGTTCAGGATCCGCCCGTAGTTCAAGACGTTCCACTGAAAGGAAGGCCCCACATTTCCATTTAAGGCCGACGAGCGGAAGAGGTCGGGAAACCGTTCTGCCGAATATCCGAGCGTGCCGTTGATCGAGATGGCCGGATAGAAGTCGGACTGCGCCACTCCGATCAGTGCGCACTGGGCCGCCGCCAAACGTTCAGCGCGGCGGACGTCGGGGCGGCGGCGCAACAAGTCGGCCGGAATGCCGATAGCCACTTCGGGCGGCGTGGTGGGAATAGGCGCGGGGCCAAGCCTCGACTGCAACTCTTCAGGAGGCATGCCCAACAAGATGCATAATTGGTTGATCGTTTGCCGGAGGCTGATCTCCAACTCGGGAATCTGGGCCTCGGTTTGCTCCAAGGTGCTCCGCGCCTGGTAGACGTCCAACTCGCTGGTCGTGCCGCCTCTGAAGCGTGCTTCGGTAATCGTCAGGGTCTCGCGCTGCAATCGCACGTTGGCCAGGGCGAACTCGATTCGACCCTCGTAAGTGCGCATCTCGACGTAGTTCGTGGCGACGTCGCCCAACAAGGTCACCAAGACATCGTCGTAGCCCTCGACCGAGGCATTCAGGTTGGCGGTATCCGACTCGATCGCCCGCCGGAATCGACCCCAGAAGTCGAGTTCCCAGTTGAGGTTGAAGCCGTAATTCCACTGGT
>Ga0187866_1004275_pt1 | contig 10120 bp, 8 predicted proteins | sample June2016WEW_11_1_3_FD_133013 | JGI IMG/M metagenome (GOLD analysis project Ga0187866, IMG submission 133013) | Peatland microbial communities from SPRUCE experiment site at the Marcell Experimental Forest, Minnesota, USA - June2016WEW_11_150 | ecosystem: Environmental > Terrestrial > Soil >... | reverse complement strand
CCCTTTTTGTCCGCCTTCAAGATCTCATCCAGCACGGCATCCGAGATCTGATCGCAGACCTTGTCCGGGTGCCCCTCGGTTACGGATTCCGATGTGAAAAAGTAGTTGTCTCTAGCCATTTCTGTCTCCTATATCAATGCAAACGCCGATGTATTCTTCCGGCCGTTTTCCTCGCACAGTGCCCGAAACCAGGGACTTCGACCCAACAGCCCATGAATGCTAGCCGATCTTGCGTCAGAATAAAATAGAACATTTGAGTGCCACTCCGGTCTTTTCCCGCCGGAGGTTATGTGATTCAATGCCATCATGCCTAGGCCAGTGCCGGGACAGCGAGAAGATCTGCTCAAGCAGGTGTCGCGGTCGTTCTATCTCACGCTCCACATTCTGCCGGCTCCCATACGCGAGCCGATCGGCCTGGCTTATCTCATCGCACGCGCGACCGACACGATTGCCGACACGCGTCTGGTTTCCGTCGAGCGGCGCCGGCTCGCGCTGCGCGAGATGCGAGCCGCTATTCGCGACGCGGCTGAGGGACGAATCGCCGACACGCCGGATTTCGGACCTCTCACCGAAACTCGGGAAGCGCCTGCAGGCCAGGGAACGCACGCCGAACGCATCCTCCTCGAGGGTGTCCCCGACGTTCTCGAAAAGCTGAGTTTGCTGCCGCTCGGAGACCGCCTGCGCATTCGTGAATTGCTGGAGATCATTACCTTGGGTCAGGAAATGGACCTCTCCCGTTTCGGCGCCGCAAACGTGGATCGGATTTCCGCGCTCGATTGTGATAACGATTTGGAGGAATACACCTATCGGGTCGCCGGGTGCGTCGGTGAATTCTGGACGCGCATGTGCCGCGCGCATCTCTTCCCCGGCGCGGAGCTTGACGAAACCTCGCTGTTGATCAACGGAATCCGCTTTGGAAAGGGGTTGCAGCTCGTAAATATTCTGCGCGACTTGCCGCGGGATCTGCGGGAAGGCCGCTGTTACATCCCCCGAGCGCGCCTGGCCGTGTATGGCCTGGAGCCGGCGGCGTTGCTCGACGCGCGTGAGATGGGACGTTTTCGTCCGCTCTATGCAAGCTACCTGGAGCAAGCCAGGGAACTGCTCACCGCCGGCTGGGCCTATACGAACGCTCTCCCTCGCCGAGAGGTCCGCGTCCGCCTGGCATGCGCCTGGCCGATCCTGATCGGCATGAAGACGCTGACGCGGCTGCGCGCCGGCAACGTGCTCGACTGCCGGCACCTGATTAAGGTCCATCGCGGGGAAGTCTACCGGCTTATGGTGATGTCGGTGCTTTGTTATCCAATGCCCCGCGCATGGGACCGCCTGTTCGATCGCGCCGGTGCCGACCCTCGTTAGGGCCTGTCAATAGCCGCTGTAATAATCGATCATCCGGGCAATCGCCTTCTGGCAGACCACGCAGAACTCTTCGCGCGCGTTGGAAAACATCAGGCAATTCATCATGGACCGATATAGGCCTTTCGATGCATAGCCGGCGCCTTCAAAGACGCCGACCTTTCCCGCAAGATTCTCGTACTGCTTGCGAATCGCCGCCATTTTCGCTTCGATGTCGCTGTTCTTCGCCGAATACTTGTCCTGGATCGCCTTGATGTCCGTGTCAGAGGCCTTGTTCTGCCTCGCCTTGTCGATCTCCGCGCGCATGTCCTGGTTGTTCTGGTTCCGTGCGGCCTGCAGGTTTTCCGTCTGGTCCTTGCCATATTCTGTTGGAACGCCGATGCCGGGAGAGAGAAGCTCCTGCCACTTTACGTGCTTCGGATCAAGCAGGGCGGTGATGTTCGGCTCCAGAGGTTCCACACCCTTGGGATAGAAATCGTTGTAGGCAACGTCGGAGGTGTAGTACTCGTCTGCAAGTCCCGCAAACGCATGGCCGAACTCGTGTATGAACGTCTTGAGGCTTAGAGCGTTGTCGACCGTCGTGATGCAGTAGTCGTTGTATATGCCGCCGCCGCCGTAACGCGCGCTGTTGACCAGGATGATGATGGCATCATAGGGCACCTGCGCTGCAATCGAGCGGATAAGACGATTCTCCTCGGTCAGCATGTACCGGTCCGTGCCGAAGGCATTGAATGAGGCATTGAAGGTGGTTTTCCTGAACCGTCCCTGGCGCGGCTCATCCATCGCACTCTCGGGTGAAGGCCGCATGACGCCATAGATGTTGAATTGCCCCTTGTGGCTCTTGTACGGCTCCATGTTGAAGAGATAGTTGGCAAAGCGATCGACGTCCGACTTGAACTTATCGCGCTCGCCGGTGGTGTACCCTTCAGCCAGGAATGCCAGGTCCACCCTCTTGTGCGGTTCGCCGTTTTTCACTGCTTCATAGATGAAATCGTGGGCGTCGACTGTCTCCTTGATGATGTCGACGTCGCTGGGGTCGATCTTTTGCTCGAAGATCGGAATGAGTGCGTTCTGTCGATCCCGGGCTTCGATCACGAGGCGGACCGGATGCTTGGGGAAAGGCACGCGAATGGAGCGTTGGAAGGTTCGCCTCACTCCTTTCAGGGCCGGGTCGGTCGTCCTGTACTCTTCGAACATGCAGTCGAATCCGCGCCAGTAAATCAGGCGGTTGGTAGCCGCATCATACAGCTTGGCCGCGTAGCGCCCGTTGTTGAACGGCTCCAGGAGATTGTCGGAATTCTCCGGCCAGATCCCTTCCTGATAGATCTTGTCGAGTGTGATGATCTCCTCTTTCGCATCTCCGATCTGGTAAAGGTCGACGCGCATCGCCCGGTCGATGAAATAGTCATCGAAAGACGGCCTGGCCTGGCCGAAGAAGGTCACGGAACTCAATACAAAGAGAGCGGAAACCATAAAGGACTTCATAGAACCCTCCAAATCGGTGCCAGGTTACTATTTCACCAATTTCCATATCATGAGCGGGACACCGAGCCATTCCCGAAATTGGTGAAATAGTAACCTGGCACCGATTTCAAGGCCGGCTTGCTCTTCGCAATGCTTCGATGCGGGGCGCGCGGCTCTTCGGGCTGTCGAGACTGAAGGAGCGGGCGTCCCCCAGATCGGCTTGCACAAATTTTTCTGTTCGTGCGACTGCATCCTCGAGGTCCCGGTTTTTGGGTATGAACGGCATCCACACAATGGACTGCTCCGCGATGTCATATTCCCATAGGCCAACGAGGCGGCCGCGATCCAGAATTGCATGGCTGGATAGGTCCATCAATCCGTTTTCGCAGAAGACGCTTCGACTCTTGTCTTCAGGCGCGAGCAAGCTCTCGACATCTCTGCGCAAGTGGCTGATGCAGTCGAGGCTGCTGACCAGCACGTACTGAGATTCCTTGGGAACCTTGAACGTCCGGAACTCCTTACAATCCTGAGGGAGCATGAGCCGTTCATCCGCGCCCTCAGGCGGCTCGAGTCCCAATGGGACCACCGCGGCCTTGGCGGTCTTCACACCCAATCCGGAGAACCATTGAAACTCCGCGAGTGTGGCCGGTCCGGCCCATGTGAAAAAACGCCGTGCCAGCTCGGTGAAAGCCTCCTCGGCGGAGAGCTTGAATCGGACGAGCGGACTCTTCTGCCAGAGCACATAGCGATAGCGCTGTTGATCGAGGCGGCCATTGGTAGGAATCCGGCGGATCTCCCCTGCAGCCTGGAGCCTTCCAAGAGCGACAGGCAACGTAGTCGCAAGTCCCTTCTTCTTGCCTGCATCGCCGAGATTCCGTACCGTGCTGCCGCAAGCATTGCGCAACTCCTCGGGCTCCATCGGCCCGCGGGACAGTGCATCAAGGACTGCCGAACAGAGCTTGTCGCGTTCCGCATCCGTCACCCCGAGCTTGCGGGCCGTTTTCCCTTCGTCTGAAAAATCCTGTCCGACCTTCAAAGCCAGGCCGAAATCCGAGGCTGGTACAACATAGGTGCAGCCGCGTGCGCTTGGAAGCTCATGGATTTCCAGTCGCGCAACGGCATCGTCCGTGTCTTGCCGGCAGGTACCGGCGCGCGCGAAAAGGGTCAGATAGGGGCCGACGCCCCCGACCGACCGCGCCCACCCGGTCTTCTCGAGAACCTCCCCGGCCGGCTTGCCCATCATTTGTGAATCCAAGCCCTGTCTGTGCGCCCACCATGCCTGCAGCTTTGTCTTGTCCATAGCTTCGAGGATATCAGAAATTAATTCGGTGTCAGCCTACTCTTTCCCCAATTCTCATGCCAATCAGCAGCTGAACACCTCCCCGGTGAAATTGGGGAAAGAGTAGGCTGACACCGAATCTTGCGCGATTTTTAAGGCGACTAGAAGTGAGTCTGTCTAAGCGGCCTCGCGCGGCTTGATTTCCCGCTCGATTCTTCGAATGGACTGGCGGCGAATGATTTCAAGATCGTAATGAGTCTGCATGTTCAGCCAGTATTCGGGCGTAAACCCGAAGTAGCGCGCCAAACGCAACGAGGTGTCGGCGGTAATTCCGCGCTTTCCCTGAACAATCTGACTCAGCCGGTTAGCCGGGACCCGGAGATCCTTCGCAAGCCGATTGATGCTCATCCCAAGCGGATCGAGCAGATCCATTTTTAGAACGATTCCCGGATGCACCGGCGATCGGAGTTTGACTGGCTTTGTCATTCCCTTCTCCTAATGATAATCGGTGATTTCGATCTCGAATGCATCGCCGTCATGCCATACGAAGCAGATCCGGAACTGATTGTTGATCCGGATGCAGTGCTGTCCAGCGCGGTTACCCTTGAGCGCTTCCAGGCGATTGCCGGGGAAAATCGCAAGATCCGAAAGCATCGGAGCGGCATGAATCTGGACGAGCTCCCGCTCAATGACCTGAGCCAGCTGATGGAAGCGCTTTGAATATCGGCCGCGAAAAATCAGCTCCGCATCCTTGGATCGAAACGATCGAATCACGGTCTTAGTATATGACGTTGTACGTACTACGCCAAGGCTTTCGAGAGATGGGAGCCAGTCCCGAAAAAGTTGTCGAATTCAGTCAAATTGTATTCAGCGAGGCGCTGGTGAATCTGTTTCTCATATCGCGGCACCCTCTTCACGGCTCGTCAAATAGACTCTTATCCCTGATTTAACTCTTTGCCGGTCGATGGTCGAGTCCGGCTTTTGGATGTTTCTCGCAAAGTCCCCCCCGTAGCGTACAATATCGCCATGGAGCGAAAAATCTTCTGGCTGGTCTTCATCCTTCTCAGTCTTATGGCGGATTTATTGCTTCCCTTCTGGTGGGGTTTCCTCGCGACCCTACCCATCCTTTTCGTCGCATGGTGGGTGGCTTACCGCAGCGATTGGTTCTGAGGGGGGTCATATCTTTGATTTTTAGATTCTTCGCCAAATATTGAATATTAAAGAGAGACCCTCTCTGGATGCGTTCATCTCCCAAACGCGCCGCAATTTATATCGCGAAAACCGTAGAACGCTCCATTCACTTCTCAGATCGTCGTTTCTGGACAGCGTGCCGGTTTCCGGTGGCCGACTCACTCGCGCAAGTGCTGCGGATTCAGCTACCCAGGCCCGCGCCAGCCGACTATAATGATAGCAACTTCAGGTGCTTCAGATTGCAGTGCGCGCATTGCCAGTGGAAGAATTCTCCATGATCGGCAACACCATCTCACACTACCGAATCATCGAGGGACGTGGTCGCGGATCGGCTGGAGGTATTTTCCCATGAACAAGAATGGCTGCACATTTGAAGTGGCTGACGTTCCTCTCTCCTCGGATCTCGTCGCGATGTCCCCGGCCCGTGGCGCCATCTTCGACTTGCTCACCCGGGATTTCCGCCAGATCACCAGCGCTTGCTGGGAATTGCCATCTTGCTTTCGCGGAATAGCGAGACATTTGCAGTCGGCCCAGATTGGGCGGCGTGGAATAGAGGCTTGTAGCGGAGAGGACAGGCGGCTGATGACGGGAGTGTCCTTTCACCCGTTGGTCTTCGCCGCTCATGTGTCTTTCTGTTTCCATTATCCGCTGACTTTATCCCCTGACATGATCTGGCTGCTGATAGTCCAAGGTGTGGCAGAACACGTCAACGCCAATGCCAGTAAACTCCGCGCGGAGTTCGTTCAACACCAGGGACGACTTCTAATCGGGATCGACCGAAACGATCTTATACGAGGCCTTCCCGGCCAACCATGGCAGGAAGTTATTGCGCAGTTTGCCGCCAGGATCCGCGACCACATCGGTGAAACGACCAGCGACTTGTTCGTTCCTCGCTTCTCAACGACGGGAGAAAACGAAAAGACGGCGTGTCAAGTCGCGCTTATGTATGGTCTCGGGCAGTATTTCGAGTTAAAGCTGAAGACCATCTGCGGAATTCCACGCATTACCCTCGAAGGCAGACCGGACGACTGGTCGCTGCTGGTTGAGCGCGTCTCTGCCTTTCGGCGTTTCGACCTTGACTGGTGGCTCAACCCCCTGGAAGTCGTGCTCCGCCAGTTCGCACTAGCGTCAGAGGGGGAGGTGAATCGCTCGTTCTGGAACTCCCTTTACCAGATGCAATCCGGAAGTGGAAGCGCGGCATACTCTGGATGGCTCGGCATCTTCTTTCCATATCTGCGGGACAAACAAGGCAACACCAGCCGTAATGATCTCGTCCCGCCGTTGGCCCGCTACCTCAGTGAGGTGAATCGCGGCGGCGAGAAGTCTCAGGACCCAGAAACGCAGCCTTGTTTCCCGCGTCCCTGGTCGCTTCCAAAAGGAATAACGGCCGCTCCATTCGAGTGGGAGTATTACGATCAGACAATCCCAATGGAATTTCTGGGCGGATTCATCGGCGTTGTGCAGGATCAAGAAACCCTGGCCCTGCGCCCCGAAATTGGCTGGGCAGTTCGCGACAAGCCAAAGGCGCATCAACGCCTGGTTGACGATGATGACCTGGGCATGTGGCCCGTCAAACCGTCCAACCCTCCTGCCAACCCCCCTTCGGGCCCTCCTCCAACTCGACCCCCTGCGACCGTCCAGAGTCCCCTCTCGAAGGGGTTGCAGCGTTTCGGTTCGTTCGATTGGCACAGTGCATTGAAAAAACTGTGGCAAGGCCGCCCATAAGCCGGTGTCTGGTGAGCTCCCGGTGGCCCGCCGGGACGTCCGTTCGGGACGCACCCCCGACAGGCTGAAACGGATTCAGCTACCCTGGACCGCGCGAACGCGACTATAATGACAGCAAATTCAGGTCTTTGTTATTGCAGTGCGCGAAGTGCCATTGGTGGGATTCTCCATGATCGGCAGCACCATCTCGCACTACCGGATCATCGAAAAGCTCGGCGCAGGCGGCATGGGCGTCGTCTACCGCGCGGAAGACACGAAACTCGAACGCCAGGTCGCCCTGAAGGTGCTGCCCGATATCTTCTCAATTGATCCTGAGAGGCTGGCCCGCTTCGAGCGCGAAGCAAAGCTGCTGGCGTCACTGAATCATCCGAACATCGCGTCAATTTATGGTTTGGAGGAAGACGCCGGCAAAAGCTTCCTCGTGCTGGAACTGGTTGAGGGGGAGACGCTGGCGCAACGCATCGCCAAAGGGCCGCTGCCGGTTGAGGAAGCTCTGGAAGTCTGCCGCCAGATCGCCGAAGGCGTTGAGGCTGCCCACGAGAAAGGGATCATCCACCGCGACCTTAAGCCGGCCAATGTGAAGATCACGCCGGAAGGCAAGGTCAAGGTGCTGGACTTCGGGCTGGCGAAGGCGTTTCACGATCGGCCCACCAGCGCGGAGTCGCCCACGATTTCCGAAATGACACGTCCAGGCGTTCTGCTGGGCACGGCGGCGTACATGTCACCCGAGCAGGCGAAGGGCAAGACCGTCGATAAGAGGGCGGACATCTGGGCGTTTGGCTGCGTGCTGTTTGAATGCCTGACCGGGAAGCGGACTTTTGAGGGAGAGACGGTTACGGAAACGCTCGCTGCGATACTCAAGGCTGAGCCAGATTGGCATGCGTTGCCGGTTGATGCTTCTGAGAACTTGCATGCCTTGCTCCGCCGATGCCTTCAAAAGGATGCGAGTCATCGCCTCCGCGACATCGGCGACGCCCGAATCGAAATTGAGGAGTCAATTGCCCAGCCCGCAGAGGCAGTCAGCGTTTCCCGACGCTATCCATTCCGGTGGATCGTAGCGTGTGCAGCCGTCGTGCTTCTGGTAGGTATCCTGATCGGCGCAGCATTGAGGAAATACTCGCAGCCCGCCACGTCCTCCCCCGTGGTCAGGTCCATGATCAAGGTGGAGCCGGGCCATTGGCTCAGCGGCATGCGCAGTGCCGCGGAGGCGCAGCGCCCGAGCCACACTGCCATGGCCATTTCCAGCGGCGGCAGGTTCGTTGTCTACAGCGCGATTGAGGAGAATCCCGGCCCTCAAGCAAAGCCTCAATTGTATCTGCGGATAATGGATCAAGCGGAGGCCAAGCCTATCAACGGGACGGAAGGTGGCGTCAACCCCTTCCTTTCGCCCGACAACCGCTGGGTGGGATTCTGGGCAGACGGCAAGCTGAAGAAGGTTCCTGTCGACGGTGGTGCGCCAGCTCCGTTGTGCGACGCTGCTGCAATCTACGGAGCAAGTTGGGGGCTTGATAACAGCATCGTGTTTGCAGTTGGATACGAAGCTGGGCTCTCAAGAGTCTCGGCGGACGGCGGAAAGCCGGAGAGCCTGACCACGCCCGACCCGAAGCGGGAGGAGTCGAGCCACCGCCTGCCCTTCTGGCTCCCCAATGGGAAGGCCGTGCTGTTCACCGTGATGAGACACGCCTGGGACTCAAAGCCCTGGCTTGCCCTGTTCCGACTCGATACGCGCGAATGGCATGTCCTGCTACAAGACGCCGCTGATGCCAGGTATGTTCCCACGGGACATCTGGTGTTTCTGAGGCAGGGCACGCTCATGGCGGTGCGATTTGATCTTGCCAATCTGAAGGTCATCGGCCAACCGTCTCCCCTCGTGGAAAACCTCATGCAAGCCTTTGCCACATACACCGACTTCAACACTGGGGCCGGTCAGTTCAGCGTTTCCGACTCAGGAGAGCTGATCTACGCAGCGGGTGGCAAACCTCGGGACTTGCAGAATTCGCTGGTCTGGGTGGATCAGAGAGGGGAGCAGCCTGTGACGCCCTTGCAGTTTCCCTTTCTCGCTCCGCGTCTTTCACCGGACGGCCAACGAATTACCTATGTAACTGCGGGGCGAGAATGGCAGGTCTATGTATATGACCTGAATACAACCGCAAACAGTCCGCTGACCCACGAGGGAAGGGCTAGCTATCCGATCTGGACTCCCAACGGTAAACGGATCGTCTTCCCATGGCAAAAATCTCTGGTGTCGAACCTGTACTCGCAACCTTACGATGGCAGCTCGCCGATGGAACGCCTTACCACAAGCGAATACGATCAACGCACGGGATCATGGTGGTCGGATGGGCAAACACTCGCTTTGGTGGAAGACCACGCAGATAGCGGCTACAAAATCCTATTGCTGGACGTCCGTTCAGGGCGCACGCGGCCTTTTTTGAATTCGCAATTCAATGAGTGGTATCCCGAGTTCTCGCCCGACGGCCGCTGGATAGCATACTCATCGGATGAGTCGAAGCGCGAGGAGGTCTACGTGCGATCCTTTCCCGACCCAGGGATGAAACACCAGGTATCCAGCTATGGGGGCTACGAGCCGCTCTGGGCAAGAAATGGGAAACAGCTTTTCTATCGATCTGGAGATCAAGTGTGGGCTGTGGATATTAGGACTGACGGCGGCTTCTCGACCGGCAAGCCGCGCCTGCTTTTTGAGCGGCCTGGATATGGGTCGGGAGGACCCATACGCAGCTATGATCTGTCCCAGGATGGACAGCGATTTCTCATGGTCAAGCTCGAACAAAGGAAGCCCACGCCTGTCACCGAAATGATCCTCGTCCAGAACTGGTTTGAGGAACTCAAGCAAAAGGTCCCGACCGGCAAGAAGTAATGTGCGGCTGAATCCGTTCGTGTGTCTTCTGCGATAGGGTCCCGGCAGGCTTACTTGATAGTTCAACCCTCACTCCCAAAAGCCTTATTTAAGACAACGCGGGCCATAAGTCCCGTTAGCGGAAATTGAGATAAGGCAAGGCCCGCGGCTACGTTCTGGGGGTCTCAATATGGCGGATCGCTTAACGACACCTTGACGCAAACACGGTGCGACCCCTTCAACCGGTCCCT
>Ga0187866_1004274_pt1 | contig 10121 bp, 11 predicted proteins | sample June2016WEW_11_1_3_FD_133013 | JGI IMG/M metagenome (GOLD analysis project Ga0187866, IMG submission 133013) | Peatland microbial communities from SPRUCE experiment site at the Marcell Experimental Forest, Minnesota, USA - June2016WEW_11_150 | ecosystem: Environmental > Terrestrial > Soil >... | reverse complement strand
TTGGTATCGGTATAAACCAGCTTCTTCGAGTCGGGCGACCACGACGGCGTGTAGTAGTGCGTCGGATTCGGCAAAGCGATCTCGCGTGGCGGCGTCAAACCATCCTGGGCCTCGATTACCAGCTTGTATTCGCCTGACTTGTCGCTGAAATAGGAGATGTACTTGCCGTCCGGCGACCACGCGGGATCGCGCTCCGCCGAGCCGCTCGAGTGGCTCAGATTGCGCACGTCTCCTTTTTCGGCGGGGATGGTGAAGACTTCGCCGCGCGCTTCCACCACCACGCGCTTGCCCGTGGGCGAAAGCGCCAGGTTCGTCATGCGATTCGTCACGTCTTCCCAGCGCGGCATCATCCACGGGAAATCGCCCGCGGCGGTGATATTCACCACGTGCGTGCGGCCCGTCTTGGGATCCAGTTCGTGGATGTATCCGGCCTGCTCGAATACCACCGCGCCCGCGCCCGCGTCCAGCGACTTTACGTCGAAGTCGGTGAACCTGGTCGCTTGCGTCAGCTTTCTCGTCTTGGTGTCGTAAGCCCAGATATTGGCCACGCCATCGCGGTCGGAAATGAAGTACACGGTGTCGCCCACCCATACGGGGTCCATGTCCTTAGAATCGGTCCATGGCGGCGAGACCAGGTCGTGGCTTTTCAGATCGACAATCCAGATCGGCCGGTTCTGCCCGCCGCGATAGTTGCGGCGTTCCTCGTCCCACGAATTATTCATGCGGTAAGCGATGCGCGTCCCGTCCGGAGAAATCTTGCCTTGATAGCCGCGCGGCAGTGCCAGCGGCTCTTCGACCCCGCTTTCGACCGGAACCGTCCAGAAACGGGGCGCCGCGCTGGGCGCCCAGGTGGCGCGTCCCGAAGTGAAAAGCACCGCCTTGCCATCGGGCGTCCAGCCCTGCACCGAATCGTTGCCGGGATGCCAGGTCAAACGTTTCGGCTCGCCGCCCGCGGCCGGCACGACGTAAACATCCGTGTTGCCCGCGTACTCCGCGCTGAACGCGATCCACTTGCCGTCGGGCGAGAAATGCGGATTGGTGGTCTGCCCTTGGAAGCTGGTCAGCCGCCGCGCCGTGCCGCCCGCACGCTCGACCGTCCAGAGGTTGTTGGCATACGCGAACGCAATTTGCGTGGCGCTGACCGTCGGCGTGCGCAGCAGGCGAGTGGACGGTTCGTTTGCGCCGCTGGCCGCTGTCTGCCAGCCGGCCAAAACGAGAAAAGTCAGCGAGAGACGAGCGAGAAGTACGATGTGCTTCGGCATAAGGTGTCCGCGGAGCGATTGCTTTCCGAGCCAATATAACACCCGGCTCAGGTGCTGGGTCTTCCTGTTTGCGGTATCCTCGAACGTTGAAAGAACCAGGAGGCGCCGATGATTTACCTGCTGTGTCGCAATCGCGTTGCGGACTTCTCGCGTTGGAAGGCCGTGTTCGCTTCTCACCAGGCAGCCCACCAGGAGGCGGGCCTTCGACTCATTCATCTCTGGCGCAGCGTTGAGGAACCTAACAACATTTTCTTCGTGTTCGAAGTTGCCAGCATGGACAAGGCCCGGGAGTTCATCAGCGATCCCGAGGCCGCCAAGGCTGGAGAAGCTTCAGGGGTTATCGATGGCGAGTACCATTTCGTCGGAGATGCCGGGGCATACTGATCGCCTGACGGCCAGGCGCGGCGGTACACTTGGGCGAGAGGTGGAACGTGCATAACCCTCCGCCCGAGCCAGCCCGTCCGTTCGACCCCAATCTCGACCTGGTCGTGGTGCTGGAGACAAACAATCGCATTCAGCTTGCCCTGGCAAAGGGATTGCTGGAGGACGCGGACATTCCTTTCTTCGTTCTGGGCCAAATCGCTACGCTGGTCCAGGGCGTGGATGCGTTTCTCCATAAGTGGGTCCGGGTGCAGGTGCCGCGCGACCGCGAGGCGGAGGCGAGGGAACTTCTGGAGAGGATGCCCCAAGCGGAAACCAGCCCCCAGGGCGCCGGCGAAGATGACGCCGAGCAGCCCGGCGAGAACGCCTGACCCATACTGGCGACGCAGGCTGCATTGCTACAATCCGGGTATGGTCAAAGGCATTGAGCATACCGCCATCGCCTCGCCCGACCCCCACCGCTTGGCTCGCTGGTACGTCGAGCACCTCGACTTCGTCGTCAACTACCAGTCGGCGAGCAGCAAGACGACATTTGTGAAGGCGTCGGACGGGTCGATGATTGAGATCGTCGAGTCCAACAGCGCACCGCCGGCCGCGCCGGACATGCGGGCCGCCGGCCTGCGGCACCTGGCCATCGCCGTCACCGATTTTGACGCGGTTTACGAGCGGCTAAAGGCTCAGGGCGCTCGATTCCTGACCGAGCCGGAGAAGAAGGGCGGGAACTCGGTGGTGTTCTTCAGCGACTGCGACGGGAACATTCTGCACCTGCTGCAACGGGAAAAGCCGCTGCCGTAAGCTCTAGGCCAGGCCGGCGGCAGCCAGGTATTCGCGAACCGCCGTCCTGACACGAGCGGCAACGCCAAGCGCCCATTCCGCCTCCTGGCGCTCTGGCGATCTCCAGTCGTCGGGATATCGGGAATTCGTTGCGTGTGGGGAAAGCCTCGCCAGTTCCGCAACGGTAACTGGCAATGATATCGTCTCGGGCATCAGAAGACGCAGTTGCTCTAAATCGTGCGTCTTCTGAAATGGCGTCTGGTTGAGAACGAGTATGGCTTTCAGATGCTTCTCAACGCACTGCTGGCAATGGAAGCAGACCGTGTCGTAGGGACAGCTCTCCTCCATCAGCATCGTGTGCTGGGCGTTGAGAAAGTCGTTTTCCGCCTTCTGCACCCACTGCCGGATGAGGACCGCCAGTTCAGGCCGCACGCTCATAGAGAACTCTTCCCTCGTGCGTTGCAGGCCAGACTACCGTTCCGACCACGTCCCGGTAGCGGGCAAAATACTCCGGCGTCACGACGATGACGTCTTTGGCAACCGGCAGATCCGCCAACGCGCGCCGGATCTCGATCAGTTTGGCTCGGGTGTCTCGGTCGCACTTCACCACCACGAGCAGATCGATATCGCTATCCGCACCCGCATCGCCTCGGGCATGAGACCCGAACAAGATCACCTTTTCGGGCGAAAAGCCATCCACAATTCGGCGCACCATCTCTTCGACCGCCGCGGCGGTCTGTTCCGATTTGGCTTTCTGGCTCACGTACATTATTATGCACGGATTGGGGCTACACCAGCACCGTGAACGTGGCGTCGCTGCGCTCGACCGGCCGGTACAGCGTGTCCCGCTCCACCGGCTCGCGACCCGCTTTGCGGATCAGTTGCAGCAGCTCCGCGCGCCGCAGACCCTGCGTGGTGGTTGCTCCGGCGTCGTGGTAAATGCGCTCCTCCACGATGGTGCCGTCGATATCGTCGGCTCCAAACCGCAGCGCCACCTGCGCGATCCGCGGCGTCATCATCACCCAGTAGGCCTTGATGTGCGGGATGTTGTCCAGCATCAGGCGCGCTACCGCGATGTTCTTGATGTCCGCGAAACCCGTGGTCCTGGGGATGTGCTGGAGCGGCGTGTTGTCGGGATGAAAGGCCAGCGGGATGAAGGTCACGAACCCGTGCGTTTCGTCCTGGAGCTCTCGCAGGCGGACCAGGTGGTCCACGCGGTCTTCGTCGTTTTCGATGTGGCCGTAAAGCATGGTGCAGTTGGAGCGAAGCCCCAACTGGTGGGCGGCGCGGGCGGCTTCCAGCCACTCCTGGCCGTCGATCTTGTGATCGCAAATGATGCGGCGCACGCGCTCGTTGAAGATCTCGGCGCCGCCGCCGGGGCACGAATCCATGCCGGCGTCGCGCAGGCGCTCCAGGGTCTCGCGCACCGGAATCTTCGTACGGCGCGCCAGGTAGGCGATCTCCACCATGGTAAAGGCCTTGAGGTGGACCCGCGGGAAACGCTGCTTCAACCCGCGCAGCATCTCGCAGTACCAATCCAACGTTAGCTCGGGGTGCAGGCCGCCCACGATGTGGAACTCTGTGACGGCCTCGGTCCAGCCTTCGCCGGCGCGCTGCCACACTTCCTCGAGCGACATCGTGTAGGCCTTGGGATCGCGCACCCGCTTGCCGAAGGCGCACAACCGGCAACTGGCCACGCACACGTCGGTGGGGTTGATGTGACGGTTGATGTTGAAGTAAGCGACGTTGCCGTGGAGCCGCTCGCGAACCAGGTTGGCGAGATGGCCGAGCGCCAGGATGTCGGTGCTGCGGTAAAGCGCAACACCGTCGTCGAAAGAGAGCCGTTCGCCCGCCTCCACCTTGCTCCGGATGGGGACGAGACGAGGATCGTCGCTTCCTGTTTGCATACTTCAGGCGCCCGGTTTGAGGAGGAGTATATCAGCAGCCCAGAATAAGAAGAATAACACGCTCACATAGCCGTTCATGGTGAAGAAGGCGGCGTTGACGCGCGACAGGTCGTTGGGCCTCACCAGGCTGTGCTCGTACACCAGCAGCGCCACGATGGCGCCCACTCCGGCCAGCGCCAGAGCGCCGAGGTGCAGCGTGTAGACCAGGGCCAGCAGGCAGGCCACCATCAGCGCGTGCATCGCCCGGGCGCACCGCAAAGCTCCGGCGATCCCCAAAACGCGCGGCACGCTGAACAGCCCCTCGGCCGTGTCGAATTCGTAATCCTGGCACGAGTAGATGACGTCGAAACCGGCGGTCCAGAAGGTGACCGCGGCGGTCAGCCAGAGGATGCGCGGGTCCAACCGGCCGCGCACGGCGATCCAGGCGGCCGCGGGCGCGATTCCCAGGCAGAACCCCAGCACCAGGTGGGAGTAAGAGGTGAGCCGCTTGGTGAAGGAATAGAAAAAGACCACGCCCAGCGCCACCGGGGCGAGGCGCAGACACAGCCGGTTCAGTTCCCCGGCGGCCAGGAAGAAGATCGCCGACGATGCCGCCACGAACCCCCAGGTAAAACCGCGAGACAGCGTGCCGGTGGGCAGGTGGCGCATCCGCGTGCGGGGATTGCGCGCGTCAATGTCGAAATCGATCAGCCGGTTGAACGCCATGGCCGCCGAGCGGGCGCCCACCATGGCGACAACGATCCATAGAAGCTTGCGCGCAATTTCCCCTCCCCCGTAACCGCTGCCGCGGAAAGCCAGCAGAGCCCCGGTGAGGGCGAACGGCAGGGCGAAGACCGAATGCTCGAACTTGATCATTTCGAGCGTCAGCCGGAGGCGTTTCCAGAGCATCGGGAGAGAAGCCCTATTTTACCGCCTGCCATCAGGTAGAATTGCGGTTACATGCGCGGTTTCCGCATGTTACAGTTTGAGCGTGTGGCTGGGCGCCCGAAGGGAGTAGCGGGAATGTTGGAAGCCTTCGCGTTGTCGGACAAAGGCTGCGTCAGAGCGAATAATGAAGACTACTGCCTGATCGAACCGGAGCTGGGACTGTATGTGCTGGCCGACGGGATGGGCGGAGCCAATGCCGGCGAGCGGGCGTCCCAGTTGGCTGTGAATACGGTGGCGGAGGTGGTGCTCCAGGCCCAGCGCCGGGATTCCCAGGCGCTGCCCCTGGCTGTCGAGGAGGCCAACCGCCGGGTGCTGGAAGCGGCGCAGAACGACCCCAGCCTGGAAGGCATGGGCACCACCCTGGTGGTGGCGCTGGAAACCGAGGAAGGCCTCTCGATCGCCAGCGTCGGAGACAGCCGCGCTTACCTGCTGGATGACGGCGGCTTCCGCGCGATCACCGACGACCAGACGTGGGTCAACGAAGTGGGCCGGCCGCTCGGACTGGACGAGGACAGCCTCCGAAATCACCCCATGCGGCACGTGCTGACCATGGCCATAGGGGCCAGCGCACCGCTGACGGTGAACTATTATTTGGCGCCTTTGAAGGCCGGCGCGCTGGTGCTGATCTCGAGCGACGGGCTGCACGGCGTGCTGGATGCCGCTCAAATGGAGCACATCCTGCGCGGTGGGGTGCCCTCTGGGCCCGGCGGCGCGACACTCGAAGAAACTTGCCGCCTGCTGGTTGAGGCGGCCAAAGAGGCCGGCGGTCCGGACAACATTACCGTCATTTTGGCGAGAAAGCCCGGTTGAGGGCGTGAGTACCTGGTGCGCATCTTTAGCGTCTGTTTCGCAGCGGCGTCTGTTGTAGCGCTCTCTTGCGCGGCGACCGCTCAGGTCGCCATTCTTCAGATCCGGGTCATCGAGGGTGAGGGGGCGGTGCACGCTCCGGGGTCGCGCAGCACACGCCCGTTGACCGTGGAGGTCACCGACGAAACGGGAAAGCCCGTGGAAGGCGCGGCCGTCACTTTTCACCTGCCGGAGGACGGGCCGGGGGGTGTCTTCGCTAACGGCATGCGAACGGACGTGGCCGTCACCGACAGCCATGGACACGCCAGCCTGCATGGTTTGCAGTTGAACCGCGCTCCCGGACGTTTCCAGATTCGCATCGTGGCGTCGAAGGAGCAAGCGCGCGCCGGCATGGTGTCATTCCAGTACATTGCCGAGCCGGGAAGCGGCGCGGCCTCCGCCAAGGCGGGCAGCCCCCGCGGATATCGGAAGTGGATCGTGGTGGCGGCCCTAGCGTGCGGCGGTGCGGCGGCCGGACTCCTGGCCGCTGGCAGGTCGGGGAGCACTCCACCTCCAGCGGCTTCGCCAGTTCCGCCCGTGCCGACCCCGACGGTCACCCTGACTATCGGGCCGCCGACCATTACCGTGGGGAAGCCATGAGCAAACCATTGCTTCGCCTCCTGCTGCTCGCGGCTTCGCAAGCACCCGCGGGTTACGGGCAGTTCCAGTTGTACGTGGTCAACGGCAATGCGGAGCAACCGGTGCTGGTCTCTTACAATTTAGGCTCGGTATACCCGAATGAGGCTGCCTCCGCCCAATTTCGTCTGCGAAACACGTCCGGCGCCGCGGCCACGGTGACGGTGCTGGCCGTGACGGGCGTCGGCTTCACGCTGAACGGGCCGGCGCTGCCGGTCTCGCTCAACCCGCAAGCGGCGGTGGATTTCACCGTGACTTTTCTTGCGCCGGACGCCGGTTCCTACAGCGCGCCGCTGCTGTCGGACGGAGTTTCGCTTCTGCTGCTCGCCACTGTGCTGCCGTGGCTGACGTACGAGGTGGATACGGGAGCGGGTCTCCAGCCGCTGGGCACGGGGCCGGTGGGTTTCGGCTCGGTCCAGCTCGGTTCCAGTGCGGTGCGCCACTTCGTGGCCGTGAACCAGATGACGGTAGCCCTGACGGTGCCAGCAATCGCGGTTGCGGGCGGTGATTTCGCTTTGAGCGGCGTCGCGCCCAGCGGCACGGCGCTCCAGCCCAACCAGACCGCCGCCTTTGATGTGCGTTTCAGTCCCGCGGCCGCGGGATCGCGCAGCGGCTCGCTGGTTATTGGCGACCGTGCGTACGCCCTGGCGGGGACGGGCGTGGAGCCTCCGCCGCCATCGCCGCCGCCGCAGTTGACTTACGAGGTGGATACCGGCGCGGGTCTCCAGCCGCTCGGCGCGGGCCCGGTGGATTTCGGCGCGGTCGAGCGCGGGTCCAGCGCCGTCCGTCATTTCGCCGTTGTGAACCAGACAACCGTGGTCCTGACGGCGCCGGCGATCGCGGTCTCGAGCGGTGACTTCGCTTTGAGGGGCGCTGCGCCAGGCGGCCTTCCCATCCAGCCCGGCCAGAGCGGCGGCTTCGATGTGCAGTTCAGTCCCACCGTCTCCGGCCCCCGCACTGGCTCGCTCGTCATTGGTGACACCACCTACGCCCTGACTGGGACGGGTGTCGAGCCCCCGCTGCCCAAGCCGCGCCTCTCGATCGATCTTCCGCAGCCCCTCAGCGCGCAGCAGGGCGCGGTCACCGTCACTCTCGACGCGACATCCAGGACCAGCGGAAGCGGAACGCTGACGCTCGACTTCCACCCGGCCGCGGGAGTCGCCAACGATGCGGCCATCGCCTTTGCGTCGGGAGGGCGAACGGCCACCTTCACCGTCTCGCCCGGCGATACCCAGGGCCACTTCGGCGCCCAACTCACGGCGCCCTTCCAGACCGGCACCACGGCCGGCGCGCTGGTTTTTACCGCGCAGTTGGGCGGCGTGACCGACCAACAGACCATCACGATCCTGCCCGCCCCCGTGGGAATCACTTTGGTCCAGGGGGTGCGTTCCGCAGCCAGCCTCGAAGCGCGCGTAACGGGGTTCGACAATACGCGCACCGCGGGCCCCCTCACCTTCACGTTCTTCGACGCCGCGGGGAACACAGTCGCGCCGGGGCCGATTCACGCCGACGCTACGGCGAATTTCGCCAGCTATTTTCAGAATTCAGCCCTGGGAGGGGTCTTTCTGCTGACGGCCGTCTTTCCCGTGACGGGAGACGCCTCCGGGATCAGCGCCTTCCAAGCACAGATCACCACTGCCGCCGGAACGGCGCAAACGCCCCGCACCATGTTCTAAGAACCCAATACCGCCGTCTACGCGTCCCGCCGCAGCCACTCCCCAAGAGCATCGCGATACAAAACGATACCCCTCCGCGAGTACTGCAAGTAACCTTCCTTCCGGAACCGGTTCATGTAATGGGTAACGATCTCGCGCGAGGTGCCGACGCACTGCGCCAGCAACTCGTGCGTGAACGGCGCCATGCGCGTTGATCCGTTGTCCGCCCGCGTCCCCAGACGGTCTCCAAAACGGATGAGCGCGCGAGCCAGACGCCGCGCGATATTGTCTACCGACAAGCTCTCGATGCGCTGCGTGAAATCCATGGAGCGCTTTGCCAGGATTTGCAGCAGCGCCACCGCCAGGCGCGGCCGCTTCGTGACCATGTCCTCGATTTCCGCCGTGGACCAGGCCATGAGCCTGGTCGTGTCGAGAGCCGTGGCCTGTTCGCAGCGGTGCGGAAGATTCAGAAGCGCCGACTCACCGAAGAACTCGTCGGGTTGGTAGATGTCCACCACTACCTGGTGGCTGTCATCCGCCAGACGCGAGACTTTCACCTTGCCGCTGATCACGAGATAGATGCTGGTGGATGGCTGCTCCGGGCCATAGATAACCTGACCTTTGCGAAACTCCGCGATGCTGGAGCACGGCAGAAGCGCTAACGGGTCTTCCAAGGGTCTCTGCGGCGCCATCCTTGTGCTGCTCAAAGCCATGTCTCTCCTCCCCAGACAGTTCCCCTCTGCCCTCTGGTGCAATAACTTAGATGCGCATGCATCGCGAACGGTCGCGATGCCACGAACCTTGATTTCAGGATAACCAGAGAGCACTTCTCGTGCCAAATCACACCTCCTTTCGCACCCGCCCTTAACGGCCTCCCAAGTGGCGGGTCTCACTTAACATGGGGTTTCTTCGGGCCATCTTGATATAGGGTGGCGCTGCCCGATTCTGATCCGATTCCGACACAGTGTGGGGCAGGATGGCATCCCGCGCGCCGATTGGGGGGCGCCTTCTGGGCCCGGCGCCCAGGGTCCCCAAGGCCCCGATTATGATGGAGATGTGCCTGCATGGCGCTCCTCGCTGGCCGTTCTGACGTTCGCCGTTCTGGTCGCCGCACAGTCCTACACCGCGCCGGCCGGCATACGCCCGGCTCTGCGGGGCCCAATGGGCACCCCCGGCTCGTCAATTTTACCGGGTGGGCGAATTATTACGCCGCTGGGAGAGCAATACGCCACCGGGTCCGGCCCTTTTGGGCTGGTCGTGAGCGCCTCGGGCAAGACCGTGGTCACGTCCAACGGAGGGCCGGGCAGGAATTCCTTGACGGTCATGGAGCGCGGCAAGGGGGGCGCTTGGGAAGTGCGCCACCTGGTGGCGCGCGCCGTCGATTCGCTGGACGAGTTTGACGCCCGCGACTGGCGTAGCGTCTTCATGGGACTGGCTCTTTCCGGCGAGCACGCGGTGTTCGCCTCGGAGGGCAATTCCGGACGCATCAGCTTCTTCGATTGGTCGAGCGAACGGCGCCGCGTGATCGACCTCAACCAGGGCGGCTTTGACGACAGCTACACCGGCGACCTGGCGTTCGACGCCGAGCGCAATGTCCTCTACGCGGGCGAGCAGGCGTATTTGCGCGTGGGCGTGATGGACGCGCGGTCGCGGCAGGTGCTGGCCTCCGTGCGGGTGGGCCGGTTGCCCTTTGCGCTGGCACTCTCGCCCGACCGGCGCAAGCTCTACGTTAC
>Ga0187866_1004271_pt1 | contig 10127 bp, 10 predicted proteins | sample June2016WEW_11_1_3_FD_133013 | JGI IMG/M metagenome (GOLD analysis project Ga0187866, IMG submission 133013) | Peatland microbial communities from SPRUCE experiment site at the Marcell Experimental Forest, Minnesota, USA - June2016WEW_11_150 | ecosystem: Environmental > Terrestrial > Soil >... | reverse complement strand
GTGAGGGCTCTCTCCCCCAGGGCTTGCGCCCTGGGCTACGATCTTGCGCCCCTGACGGGGCTCGGGAACAGTCGCCCGCAAGGGGGGAGACATTGTCAGCGAACTTCTGACTCAGGACACTAGGAAGGAGTCGCCGATTTCGATATTGGCGGTTGCTTTGACGGGCAGAAATCGCCCCCGCGGGGAACCGCGAACTTGGCTCCCCTTGCAGGAAACACCTGATTCCAGGGAAGGTTCCAGGGAAGGTTTTGCCAGCGCGTTCCGTCTGTGTCAATGTTCGCCATTCGGGAGGTGACAGGTGAGCACCGTTGCCGAAGCTGTACCGCCCTTGCAGGCATCCCCTCGCAGCCAGTCTCCAGTCAAAAGAAACATCGCGGTAGACGCCTATCGCGGATTCGTGATGCTTCTCATGATGGCGGAAGTGCTGCGGTTTTCCCGAGTCGCAGAAGCCTTCCCAGGAAACTTGTTTTGGCGGATTCTGGCCTATCACCAGACCCATGTGGATTGGGCGGGGTGCTCGCTCCACGACCTTATCCAGCCATCGTTTTCCTTCCTGGTAGGCGTGGCGTTGCCCTACTCCATTGCCAGCCGCCTGGCGAAAGGTGGGACCTTCTGGAAATTGTTCGCGCATGCGTTGTGGCGAGCGTTCTTGCTGACGGCGTTGGGCGTCTTCCTGCGCTCTATGGACCGTACGCAGACCTACTTTACAATGGAAGACACGCTCACGCAGATCGGCTTCGGATACCCCTTCCTTTTCCTACTCGGCTTTCGTCCGCCACGCTGGGCGTGGGCAGCATTGGGAACCATCCTGACTGGATACTGGCTGGCCTGGGCGCTTTACCCCGTCGCCGGCCCCAACTTCGATTGGCCATCCGTCGGGGTAACCGCCGCGTGGCACGCTCAACACAACTACACGGGCTTCGCCGCGCACTGGAACAAGCATTTCAACTTGGGCAATGCTTTCGACCAGTGGTTCCTGAACCTCTTCCCCCGCGAAACTCCCTTCGTCTATCACTCCGGAGGATACCTGACGCTCAGCTTCATTCCCACGCTCGGCACCATGATTCTGGGGCTCGTCGCAGGCCGCTGGCTGCGCGCCGCCGCTCCGAATATCCCCAAGAAGCAGTTGCTGATTGCCGGCGTGGTGGGTATCGCCGCCGGCCTCTTCATCCACTTCACCCACATCTGTCCGATAGTGAAACGCATCTGGACGCCGAGTTGGACTCTGTTCAGCGGCGGAGCGTGTTTCCTGCTGTTGGCGGGGTTCTGTTGGGTCATCGAAGTCAAGCGGCAGAAGAGGTGGGCCTTTCCGCTGGTGGTCATCGGCATGAATTCCATCGCCGCCTACTGCATTGCCCATTTCCTGGAGAAGCTTATCGTCAGTTCGTTCCGCATCCACCTTGGCCCGCACTTCTTCCAGCTCCTCGGTACCGGCCTCGAACCTCTCCTGGAAGGTGCGGCTGTGCTGACCTGCTACTGGCTGGTGCTGTTCTGGATGTACCGCAGGAAGCTGTTCTTGAAGATATAGGCGCGCATCGAAACCGCGCGTGAGAGGTCCAGTCCTTAATCCCGGCGCTGGTGCCGAAAATGCGGGGTGGCAAAACTGAAACGCCGCCCAATGATCATCTTCACGAGGAGATGATCGGTACTCCACGTAGCCCCCACGCCCACCCCCAGGTTGAATTCCCAGTTCGGGCCGAAATCGTAATCGATCGTGGGCACAATCTGTTGTTGCTGGAGATACAATGTAAGCTCTGTCAATGTTCGACCTGGTCCTCGATGCCTTTCGATGGTTAATCGCTTTCTTCCGCTCTCGCAATAGCCTCGGGCTGGAAATCATCGCCTTGCGGCAGCAACTGGGCGTGCTGGAGCGCAAGAATTCACAGCCGCGTTTGGGTAGGTTGGATCGGCTGTTTGGGTACTGCTCCGGCAAGTCTGGTCGCGCTGGTCAGAGGTTCTGGTTGTAGTGAAGCCCGAGATCGTAGTTAGGTGGCATCGGGCGGGGTTCCGGCTCTACTGGAGATTTCTCTCCGGCAGAGGCCAGAGAGGCCGACCCAAGGTATTCCCGGAGCTGCGTGAGCTCATTCACCGCATCGTGAAGGAGAATCCCACTTGGGGAGCCCCGAGAATCCACGGGGAGCTCTTGAAACTTGGATTTCCAGTATCGGAACGGACGGTCTCGCGGTATCTGGCCCAAGTTGGACGTCGGGGGGATCCGGCCCAGCGCTGTATGACCTCCCTGAAGAACCAACGCGACGTGATCGCGGCCATGGACTTCTTCACGGTGCCGACCCTGACTTTTCGCGTTCTCTACTGCTTCTTTGTGATCCGTCATGGCCGCAGGGTCATCGCCCACTTTAATGTGACGCAGCGTCCGACCAGGCCATGGATTGTGCAGCAGCGGCGGGACACTTTCCCCGACGACCACGCACCCCAGTATCTGATTCTGGATCGCGATGCAAAATTTGCCGAAGACGTGATCGGCGCGGTCAAAGCGATGGGCACGAAGCCGATCCGAACTTCGTATCAAATCCTTGGCAAAATGGATTTGCGGAGCGATGGGTGGGAAGCTGCCGAAGAGAGATGTTCGACCATGTGATTGTGTTGAACGAAAACCATTTGCGCCGGCTGATGCAGGACTACATCCGCTACTATCACGAGGATCGCATCCACGATGCGCTAAACAAAGAGGCGCCTCGAGGGCGGCTCATCGAACGTCGGGAGACTCATGACGACACGGTCACGGGCATGCCGCGCGTCGGGCGGTCTCCATCATCGCTCTGTGTGGCGGGCGGCCGCTTGAGGCAGCGTGACGCGCATGGGGTTGACTTTCACTTCGTGCTTTCTTGTTCGGGCCTCCGGATCTGTGCACTGGAGAGATTCGGAACGCCATGCGGAGAGGCGTCGGTGCAAGGACAGATCACGCTGCTGCAGCGTAAAACACCGACAGGATGCAACTGACCGGCGATTCTGACCCAGCGACCAGCGAGTGGGCTGCTTCGTCGGCGGGAGTTTTGGCGACCCACAGTTCGGCGCCGGGCTTATGGGAACACTCTTCACGCTCGCGGCTGGAACGATAGTCAACAGGTTTTCACACCTGCCCGTCTTTATTGCCGCCGGTGTGATTCCTTTAGTTGCCATGGCAGGCGTTTCGATCTTAATTCGTGCAGCTAGAGTTGCATGATTAGTGAAGAGTCACAAGACGGGATGATACACTCGCCGCTTTTGCATCTCTGTAGATCGTATCTTACTCCTGCAAGTACACCACTGCGTAGGTGTCCAACGAGGGCAGTGTGAATTCCAGGTTTCTCCCATCCCAACTGACACTCCGGAGCGGTGACAGCCCGTGGTCTGGAGAGGCCAGGGTCGGCTTGTGATCCTGCAACCGAGCGAACCCTGATCCCAGGGTCAATTTCACGCGTATGTTCGTGGCGGGCTTCGAAGCGTAATTGAGCAGGTGCAACATAAGCCGATTGCGGTCTTCCACCGCTGTAAGGTTGGCGAGTACAGGATGAGTTCCTTGGAGGGTAACGTTTGCTCCGTCGCGCCTCAACGATTCGAGCTTGCCAAGCACTTCCTTTTGAACCGTCGCATCCGTCACCACCGAATTCAGCGTCGCGACTGAGGAGGTCTCAGCCTTCAGCGCTCCCAGTTCCGCCCTGTCCGTGATGACATAAACGTTTCCACCCGCGGCTTGATAGCGTTGGATCATCTCCTGCTGTTCGCTCGAAAGGGAAGCATAGAAAGGCGCCATCAAAGCCTGGTAAGAAGCCAAATCCTTTTCGCTCACCTTATCCGCCAGTTTGATGTCGAACAAGATATTGTGGCGTGCAAGGAAATCGAAGATGGGATGCGTTTCATCATGCCACGAGAAGCCTGAAGGGTATTGGCTGGGTAGCAGAACCACCAGCGGGGACACGTTACGAGCCCCCACGTAGAATTCCTCGTGCGCTTTGAGGAAGCCGTTAATCTCACCGATCGCATTCCAGGAGGCGAGCGCGGCAGGATCTCCGGCTATCAGTCGCTCATCGAAAGGACCTTCCATATCGCGTGCCTGGGCCGCGCCGAAAACGGCTGCCTCGGCAATCGCCAACTTCTGAGAACGCGGTGCCATGAAGGCAGTGGCGCGGTTCCCCTTGTGGAACTCGGAGTATTCAGTGATGAGCGGCTTCCAGTCGGGATTGAGTCCGCGCACGTAGCGCGTCCGGCGGACATTGGAGCAATTCCACTCATCACCCCACACCCCGGGTTCTTGCCAACCTTCGTCGAATATGATCTCCATCATGCTATTGAGGGATGCACGGGTTTCCGGAAGCCCGAAGTTCGTGAAGAGGGGAATTGCCGAGTTCTTCTCAACCCGAGTATATCGACGGAGCTCACCGACGAACTTGGTCATGCTTTCGTCGCTATTCCAAGCTTCCCCGCCGGTGTTATCAAAGAAGATTGCGTCCAGACCATCGTCGACGATCGCCTCAATTCGTCGCTTTTGATATTCCACCCAACCCGGGTTGTCAATATCGGCGATGAATCGCTGGGGATCCTGGCCACCGGAGTAACGAAACGGCACCCCACGGCCGTCAAATGCAAGCCATTTAACGGACTGCGGTACGGCCTTGAACAGGCTTTCCCAGAAAATGCTGACGGAACACATGTAGGCGGCCACCCTGATCCCGCGGGCGTGAAGCTTGCGGACGATTTCCCGGCATGCCGCGCGCTGGGGCGCCTCATCCTCCCAGGAGCATCCAACACTGTAGGTAATCCAAACAAAGTTAATATTCGCCTTGGCTAGTAAATCGGCGATACGGTCGCCATACTTGCCATAGAGATTGCCCAATACCTCCTTCTCCGCCGGGGTGAAGTGCATTCCCCAGGAGGAACGCGCCGTCTTTTGAATCTCGATCGGACCACCATCGAGGCGGGTGAATCGGAATCTTCCTTGCTTGGCCCATTCAGGGAGCTGCGCGGGGCCGGGTTCGAGAACCGGATCTTGTGCTTGAACCACCAGGGTCTTGTCCGCCCAGAACGTGAGCAGGCAAAGCGACAGGAACACAAAAGGAATTCTTTTCATGGGATGCCTCCGCCCAGTCGATCAGGGTTGATGGACCGCACGCCCATTTCCGTAAGGAGCGGGAGTTGAAAACAGCCCCGTTTCTGCCCACGATGCATCGCGGGCTCAACAAGGAAAAGGAATACTGCTAGTTTCTGTGTAACACAAGCGATATTTGTTTAATGTCCGAGCCGTTTGCCACCTATTCGATAATGCGGCACTGGGCATTGGTTCCGTCTATTCTGGCCCTTCCATTTGAAGGGGGCAAACCGGGAGGTTTGTCCAGACCCCAGGCGCGGTGCGGTGGTGTAAAGAGCGCGTAATACATCTTCTGGTCTTCTTTAATTGCATAACATTCCGGCACATCAAACCCACAGTATACAGATCCAACAACTCTCCGCTCGAAATCATTTTCTGGTAATAAAGCTCGAACCACTTCTTCCATAAGGCGTCTTTATCAGGTGTGAGGAGAAGAGACTTCATGCCCTCCAACTCACCCCGATATTCCAGGTCGCCAGCAAGTTCGTCGATCTTCGGCCACACAAAGATCGTGCCAAGAACTCCTCCACTACCCATACAGGAAGCAAAATCCCGACCCTGTGCTCTGCAATAACTCTGATCCGCAAGGATCGTGCGCTACACTGGCTCTTAACAATGTTAAGAGGTCACTCCTGAGCTTCTGAAACTGCGTGCGATGCAATTTTGGCGAAGCAAGTGCCCTTCCCGCCGCCTCATGATATTATATTCCTTTGGCCGGTTCGCGCCATTACCTACGACCCTTCGAGTGTCTTCATGGTCCCGACCATCTACAATTGGACGGCCCGTTGCGTCAAGTGGCTCAACCCGAATACGTTTGCCCTTCCACCCATCGGCTCGTTTGGGAATACGGGCAAGGGGAGCCTGCGAGGGCCCGGTCTGTTCAACTGGGATATGGGCGTGTTCAAGAACACCCCACAGAGCGAGCGTTTCAAGCTGCAATTCCGCGCCGAGTTCTTCACCGCCATTAACCGGGCCAACTTTTCCGACCCCAACAATAGCCTCACGGGAGGAGGGTTCGGTCAAATCTTCAGCGACGACGACCCACGTATTGGCCAGTTGGCGCTGAAGCTAGTCTTCGGATCTTGGACTCGCTTTTGCGACGCAACGGAAGTCGTGGAATGCAACCTGCTGGATCGCTTGCGGTCCAAGAAGGGCGGGCTTGGCGAGGCTGCAAGGCGGCTGAGCGGCTCAACGCACCCAAATCACGCCGACCATGGCGCGGTCGTAGTCGGTGTAAGCCCGATACGTACCCCGCAGCCACAGCTGCACTCGCTTCCGATCCTTCCAGGCCGGCACCACGTGTTGAAAGCCATAGTGTGCTTCCGCACGTAGGTTCGCCGGCGTGCTGCAACAATCCAAGGTAACTTGTCCCGCAGGAATCAATTCGCTGCGGCGCGGAATTGGAGAGCGATCTATGAAGGGTTTTTCTCGCCGTAAATTCTTGATGGGCACTTCGGTAGCCGCCGTGGGCTTGACTGCCGGGCTGCGGAATTCCCTGACCTCTCCCAGAGAACCCCGCTTGGAGTTTCCGACCAGCCCGCGGGCCCGCCTGGCGGTAACCTCCTGGCCGTTCCGGGAATTCATTGACAGTCCTCGTAACCCCTATCGGAACCGGCAAAAGCCCGGCATGGACATCAATGATTTTCCCGGAATGATTGCCAGGAAATTTGGAGTTCAGAATATTTGCCCCCTGGCGACACACTTCCATTCGACCGACCCTGCCTATCTCAATGCTCTTCGTCAGTCGGTAGAGCAAGCGGGCTCCCACCTGGTTGACCTGGGGCTGGAGGGCCGCAGTTTCTGGGACCCTGACAAAGCCAAGCGTCAAGCGGCAGTGGAGTACGGCCGACACTGGGTTGATCTTGCCGTCACTTTGGGCTCTCCCAGTGTTCGCCAGCACCTGGGCGCACCGAGGGGTGTAAAACCTGATGTTGAGTTGGCTTCCCAGACGTTAGGACAGCTTGCAGAATATGGGTCGGCGAAGAACATCCTGGTCAATCTCGAGAATGACGACCTTATCAACGAAGACCCGTTTTTCATCGTGAAGGTCATCGAGAAAATAGGCAATCCTTACCTTCGTGCTCTGCCCGATTTCGGCAACACTCTTGGCGGGGGCGATGCGGACTATAACGAGCGGGGTGTGGCCGCCACGCTCAAGCACGCTTACGGCGTGTGTCACGTCAAAGACCTGGTGGTGGCCGATAGCGGCAAGACCTACAAGGTCGACTTGCCCAAGATGTTCGGGCTCGCCAAAGCGAGCGGATTTAAAGGGTACTACATGATGGAATGGGACGGGGGACCTGGCGACCCCTACGAGGGCACGCAGCGGCTGGTGGAAGAGACTTTGAAGTATTTGGGATAGCATCAGGCCCGCGCGGTGCAGTGATTCTATCGCGCCGCGCGTTGACTCGGCACGATCAACGGCTGGTTCGAGCAAGAACTGCCCCCCTGCGCCTTACGGGGACTGGCATCGCGAAAGGCAATACGGCCTTCTGCGGAGCAGCCGGTGGTGCCGGATTTCACCAAGTGTTTCAAGGGAGGCGCGTTCATGATCCATTGCAAGTCTGGGATTTGGCTGGCGGTGATGGGTGGATTGCTGATCGCTTCCGCGGCGTTTCCCGCCGGAGATGCGGTCGAACTCCTTCAGAAGGGCGATCATGTTGATGTCCTCATTGGGGGGCGGGCGTTTACGACATACTACTTCTCCTCCGACGTTGCGAAGCCATACTTTCAACCCCTGCGAAGCGCGCAAGGTACAATCCTGACGCGGGACTTTCCCAGCAGCAACACCATCCCTCCGGAGCATCTGAAAGACCCGAGCCTGGAGCCTCATCAGCGTCCCATGTTTTTTGGCCATGGGAATATCGATGGCATCGACTTCTGGGGCGAGGCAGCGTTCCCCCAATATAGTGATGACACGGTTTTCGGGCGTGCAGTGTTTCGCAAGCTGGAAGAAATTCGGGGCGGCGGCGACTTCGGCGTGCTGCGAACCGATTTCGAACTGGCTGGCCCCCGCGGCAGGGTGATCGCGGACGAGATCCAATCCTTCGTCTTCGGAGGCGGCCAAAACTCCCGGTGGATTGATTGCGAGGTCACCCTCGTGGCCAATCATGGTTCGGACCTAACCATGGGTGACACCAAGGAAGGAACCTTCGGTATCCGCTTGGCCAAAGAACTGAATTCACCTCCCGGGCACATGGTGAACTCGGCGGGCGCGGAGGGGGAGAAAGCGATCTGGGGAAAGCGCGCGGATTGGGTCGACTATGACGGTACTGTCGCGGGAGAAGAACTGGGCGTTGCCGTCTTCGACAGTCCGCGGAGTTTCCGGCATCCAACTTACTGGCACGCGCGCGGTTATGGCCTGCTCGCCGCGAATCCCTTCGGCTGGAGAGAGTTCTATAACGACCCGGAGAAGGACGGGAGCTGGACAATTCAACAAGGCAAGGAGTTGAAGTTTCGTTATCGCGTTTTCATTCATCACGGAGACTACAGGCAAGCCAAGGTCGCCGAGGTTTATCAGGAATATGCAACCCACGAACGATAGATGACCTGGGATTTCCGTTTTCGTCTTCCCCCTGACCGGTAACATACGCCCGCCCCTGAATGTAAGTCCCAGGCGGGGTTTCGGTAGCGTCAGGTTTTTTGTGCAAATTGCTTGAGGGGTTTTTTCTCCCAGGAGCGGTTCAAGTGACTGATGACTCCGAAGACGATGTGGTCGCAGCTGGCGGGGTTAGTGAAGCTGGACATGGGCCGGGTGCGGCGCCGCACCTCTCGGAGGGCTCGCTCGATGATGTTGGTGCTACGGATCTTCCGCCAGTGAGCGGAAGAAAGAGCGTAGAACGCCCACAACTCCTCCAGGTCGCGTTCCTAAACTGCCTCGACCTTAGGTTACCCGACGCTTCTTAACAATGTTAGCGCTGTGCGCCTAACCTGTTGAAATTGCAGCCGCATGAGTTTCGGCGAGGGACAGGGTACGCTTTGAGCAGCGCTCGCAGTACTCGAAAGTGGGATCGGGAGGACCGCGATCATTCACCAGCCGAGCGTGCGGGCTATTCCGCTAAACGAATTGACCGGGTGCAGAGAACGCATACGCATGAGCATCATTGTCGATAGACCTCCTTGGTTCCCCTCAATCGGACGCCGAACCGGCCGGTTTTCAGGATTGGGCCCGGCAGCTCCTGCTATCAGAACTGCAGCCGCAGGCCGAATCGTACCTGACGCTCGCCCCCCGACCCGAGTTGTTCACCGAAGTGATCCGGATTTACCGTAATGCGATCGGAGTTTACAGTCGCCACTCGCCCTTCCTCAACAGGCGGTCGCGCTGGTCGAGTTAGGTCTCTTCAATCACTTTGAGCCCCAGAAGGTGACCCATCTGATGCGCGGCGTGGAGATGGTCGCCATAATATAAGAGCCGGTGTAAGTCGCCGGAGTAATTGGAGTAATTCATCAGCATTTTGGCGGCGTCCCGCACTTGCGTGGTCACCTGGGTCCGACAGCCGCGGGGCAGATCGGGTGTAGCAACGATGCGCCCTGTTGAGACGAGCAAGGTATCAGCATCAGCCAGCTTGGTTACGGTGACAGTCTGGCCTATGCGCATCTTGACCTGTATGGAGACACCCTTGTTGTCTTCCATGTGGGAGCGGACCACATAGGGCGCCGGCGGGCCGTTGACGCCGTCAAGGCGCGTGGCCGAAACGCAATGTGCGAGGATGATGGTGTTGGTTTTCGTGTCAATGACCGGGTCGCTGACAAAGCCCAGCTTGCCAGAGTAATAGGTAAAGAGCATCTGCGTGAAGGTGCTTTCCAAATCGCCTTCGCACACGCCGTAAAGGCCGCGATCGTTCAGCTTCGACCACGCCACGCAAGGATAGGCAGGCAAATCACCCCGCCGAAATCCGCCCAGGCAGTCGATCGTGATGGCATTGGCGTGCTCTTCTTCCAGCAGCTTCTCGACGGCGTAGTAGAGACGAAATGCATCGCTGACCTCGGCGGGCTTGGGTTCCACCACCTTCAGGGCTGCATGCATGAATGCCGTCGCATC
>Ga0187866_1004268_pt1 | contig 10129 bp, 10 predicted proteins | sample June2016WEW_11_1_3_FD_133013 | JGI IMG/M metagenome (GOLD analysis project Ga0187866, IMG submission 133013) | Peatland microbial communities from SPRUCE experiment site at the Marcell Experimental Forest, Minnesota, USA - June2016WEW_11_150 | ecosystem: Environmental > Terrestrial > Soil >... | reverse complement strand
TGGACAGGTTCTTGAAGGAGAAGGGAGTCGCTTGAGATGAAGACGCTGCGTGTGGGTATTGCCACGTATCGGGAGATGAAGGCTCGCGCCGTCGCGATCGCCAAAGGTGAGTACAGGTCTGGGGCAAACGAGCCCCAGGTGTGGTTCACCTCGGCCGAGAGCTTCGCCAAGGTGCTCTCGAACCGCAATCGGGATCTGCTACGCGTCATCGCGGAATCCGCTCCCGAGTCGCTGGCCGCTCTGGCAGAGCGAACGGGCCGGCAAAAGTCGAACCTCTCTCGGACATTGAAGACCATGGAGCGCTATGGCTTCGTCCAACTGAGACGCGGGGAGCGCGGTGCGCTGATCCCGCGAGTGCCCTACCAGCGGATCTCGCTGTTGGTACCGCTCAGGAAGCCGGTGGGACGAGAGATTGAAGCCGCGTGACGCCGATGGCGCGGCGGCAACGTCCGCTGCCTTTCGATTTCGAAGCGTGTCTTGCACGTGTGCCCCGATCGCCCGCCGGTGCCACAGCCAGTTCTGACAAGAGTTAGACTCTCTAAGCGAGGCAAAATGGCGTTCTACATCGTGGTGCACCACCCGGGCGACCCAGACCCAACCAAATGGGCCAATGAATGGGACGACTAACTGCTGCGGGTAATAACGACGCCCCGGAGTGTCGCAAATCGTTGCAGGCTTGCACGCGACAGTGGCGAGAGGATCTTTGTCCACCGCTGCGCCTGGGGCGGCATCAATGCGACCATTTGCTGCTCCGTCACGGTCTTGGAGGTGAGCGATATTGACAAGGCCACTGCACTGATGCGTTTTGGTGACGCGGCGCGTGTCAAGCACTTTGAGACACCCGGCATGGGAATTTACTGACTTCCTTCCTCTGTTTTTCGGTCGGGTGGAACCGGCCTGTTGATCCAAACCTCCGAGGGTAATGCCTGCGGCTTTGGCGGTCGCCGGACGAAGCGATCCGGGTGCGCTTGGTAGGCGGCATCGAGCACCACCTGACGCTGGGCCAGGACGGTCTGGGTCTCCCCGAAGTGAACCATGGCCGGGGTCAGCAAGCCGATGCCGGAGTGGCGATGCTCCTGGTTGTACCACTGGAAAAACTGCTGGCAAAAGGCGCGGCTGTCTTGGATGCAGCCGAAGCGATCCGGGAACTCCGGACGGTACTTCATGGTGCGGAACTGACTTTCCGAATACGGGTTGTCGTCGGAAACGTAAGGTCGGCTGTGGGTCTTGGTGACGCCCAGGTCGGCCATCAGAAAGGCGACCGGCTTGGAGGTCATGACCTTGCCGCGGTCGGCATGGATGGTGAGTTGCCCGGCGGGAACCTGGTGCTTGCCGATGGTCTCCTCGATGAACTGCTTGGCCAGTTCCGCGCCTTCCCGGGGCGCGACCATCCAGCCGGCGACGTAGCGGCTGAAGACGTCGAGGATGACGTAGAGATAGAAGTAGGTCCACTTGGCCGGCCCCCGCAGCTTGGTGATGTCCCAGCTCCATAGTTGGTTGGGGGCGGTGGCCAGCAACTCGGGTCTTTGGTAAGCCGGATGAACGAGCTGGTCGCGGCGCTCGCGGGACTCGCCCTGGTCTTCGAGGATGCGGTACATGGTGCGGGTCGAGCAGAGGTACTGGCCTTCGTCCAGCAGGGTGGCCTGAACGGCTGCCGGAGAACGGTCCTGAAATCGCTCTTCGTGCAAGACGGTCAGCACATTGGCGCGTTCGATTAGACTGAGGGCACGAGCGGGGGCCGGGCGCACCGATGGCAAAGCCGGCTCGGGCGCTGACGGGCCCAGGACGGGACGCTGCCGATAGTAGGAAGCGCGGGCCACCCCGAGGGAATCGCAGGCGGCAACGACGCCCACCGTGGGGGCCAGATGGGTGATGGCGTCCATCAGGGTTTCTCCTCGGGGTCCGCCTTCGGCAGGGGCCATCCCAACAGAGCGCCCACTTTTTTTTGAACATCGATGACGATCTCGGCTTTACGCAGCTCCTCGGTCAGGCGCTGGTTCTCCCGGCGGAGTTTCTGCATCTCCTCTTCCTGCGGATTGCGTTTGGACTTGGGGCCGCGCTTGTGCGGGGTCAAGCCCTTGAGAATGCCGGTCTGCCGCTCGCGACGCCAGGTGACCAGGTGCGAGGAGTAAAGGCCCTCGCGGCGCTGCAAGGCGCCGATGCCGCCGGGGTGAGCGGCGGCCGCGTCCGCCTCCGCCAGGATGCGCAGTTTGTATTCGGCGGTGAAGGTTCGGCGCTTGGCGCCGGCGACAACCTCCGGGTCCGGCCGCGGCAGGGCGGGCGGCTGGGGCGCGACGGTCTGGCCCGCCGCTACACTCCGGGCGGCCTCGCTCCGCTCGGCCTCCCTACGTTCCGCGGCGGGCCAGACCGTGGGAGAAGCCGAAGAGATTCCGTTGTTCTTCACATTGATTCCTGTTCTCGCCCTGCTCAGTAATTACGACCAGGAGAACTGTCTCATCAATGTTGGCACGGAGGGACGCGAAGCGAGTCGACGCCACGCCCTTGTTCGTTCCGCAGCAGGGGCAGAATTCGTATGACGCCGAGCCTCCAGAAGGAGCACCGTCTTGAGACAAAGAACCTATTCGATTCCACAGTTGAGCAAAGTGGATGTTGAGAAGGGTGTTTGGTTTCACCGTCAGCGCTCCCCTGGCCAGCACCCTGACCGCGACCTTGCCACCTCGCTCAACTGGCTTCTTGAACAGATGCTCTTCGGGCAGTTCGGAATGTACGCCGACACAGAAGATGGGGCAGTAGTGGGGCTGAATGTCGGTATCGATCAGCCGGCTGCCGGAAACGAGAAAGACCAAGTCCACGAGGCGGAGCAGAGACTGCAGACGAAGCATGTGATGATGCAGCTTGCCGGTCTCGTTGCTAACTCAAGAATCGAGGGCGTAGAACCGCGCCATGAGGAAGTCCCCACTACGATTTTGCGGGTTTTCCAAGACGATGCCGAAAGCTACACTCGATATTACTTCGCTTTCGAGCTTGTAGCCGCGCTGAAACGCATTGACGAACGTATTCATTCCCTTTCAGTCCAACCGATCAAAGTGGGCGGCTTCGAAGACTGCCGGGTTTACCTTGCTGAAGCGACTCGCTGCTGGCTGTTCGGTCTTGATGCCGCAAGTGCCGCCCTCTCCAGAGCTGCACTTGAACGGGCTCTTCGCGAAGCGATTCGCCGTGTTCCGAGTATTGAACCTCCTCCTGGCAAACAAGGGTTGGACCTGATTGACCTAGTCCGAGTTGCTCATGAGCTGCGCATCCTGGATAACCATTCGCGGCACATGGCTCATCAAGTTCGGCTCACAGGCAACGCCATCCTGCACGGCGAGAGGACGGCGGGTCTGGGATCAGGAGACCTCCTGATCCAGGCTAGGGCCGTTATCGAGCACGTCGTGAGGGCCACGGTTACAGGAGAACAGCGCTGAGTCGTCGGGCGCGGGGGGCGCGCGGGCTCCAGCTACGCCGCCCGCGCCACCCGCACCCGCTTCAGAACTGCCAGAACGACGGCATTCAGCGCGAGGCGGTCCTTGGGCGACACACCAACTGCCGCTCCCGCAGGTTGTTTACGTGCGCAATCCGATCCGCGTTCGGGTCGACGAAGCCGATTGTGGCCGCGTTCTCACTGGCACTTTTGACCTTTAGCGACCACATGGTCCGACCAGTCCCCACTCGAACCGATAACCCTTCGTCCAACAGCCGCCTGCCCTGCCTCCGCGCTGCTGAACAGCAACAAACTGCCGGTCACAAGTCAACCCGGCCCCCGCTTCCGTGCTACTTTGAGGGCGTGAGCCAGGAGAACCCGTTTCAGGACCCGCTCCGGTTCGAGCGCGGCGTGCCTCCCTGCGCCGTGGTCATTTTCGGCGCCAACGGCGACCTCGCTAGGCGCAAGCTGATCCCCGCGCTCTACCGTCTGGCAGGCCAGCGCCTGCTGCCACCCGGTTTCGCCGTCCTCGGCAACTCGCGGACCCCGCTCAGCGATGAGGCGTTCCGCGACAAGATGCGCGAGTCGGTCGCCGGCTTCCTCGAGGATACGCCGCTCGAGGAGGAGGTCTGGGGCGTTTTGGCGAAGGCGCTCTTCTACGTCCCGGGGGACGTACACGATCCCGAGTTGTACGCTCGCCTGGCCGGCAAGCTCGGCGAAATCGAGACGAGTTTCCAGACCGGGGGGAACGTCCTGTTCTACCTCGCCACCCAGCCGAGCCAGTACACGCCGATCGCCCAGGGCATCGGGGCGGCGGGTCTGGCGCGCGGAGCGGGCTGGCGGCGGCTCATCATCGAGAAACCGTTCGGGCACGACCTGGCCAGCGCTCGCGAGCTGAACCGGGAGCTCCAGCGGGTCTTCGACGAGCCTTCCATCCTCCGCATCGATCACTACCTGGGCAAAGAGACCGTCCAGAATATCCTCGCCTTCCGTTTCTCCAACGGCATCTTCGAGCCGCTCTGGAACCGGCGTTACGTCAACCACGTTCAGATCACTGCCGCCGAGTCCATTGGGCTCGAGGGCCGCGGCGCGTACTACCAGGAAGCCGGCGCGCTGCGCGACATGATCCAGAGCCACCTCTTGCAGGTGATGGCCACCATTGGCATGGAGCCCCCGGCCTCTTACGAGGCGGAAGCCGTGCGCGACGAGCGCGCCAAGCTGCTCCGCTCGATCCGCATCATGAAGCCTGAACACGTGCCGCACGACGCCGTCGCGGGCCAGTATGGCCCGGCTAGCGTCGGGGGCGAGGAAGCGCCCGGGTTCCGCCAGGAGCCCGGCGTCGCACCCGATTCCGAAACCGACACCTACGCGGCCGCGACCTTCTTCATCGACAACTGGCGCTGGGCCGGCGTGCCGTTCTACATCCGCACCGGTAAGCGCCTCCCGCGGCGGGTCACCGATGCCGCCATCCACTTCAACGCCGCGCCGCTCGCGTTATTTGCCGCCCACAATCCGCAATGCCCGTCGCAGCTCACGCCCAACCTGCTGATCGTGCGCGTTCAACCGGAGCAGGGAGTCTCCCTGCGCTTCCTCTCCAAGCAGCCCGGCGTCGGCATGACGCTGCGCCCCGTCTCGATGGATTTCAACTACGGCGAGAGCTTCGGGTCGCGCCAGTCCTGGGACTACGAGACGCTGCTGGTGGACGCGATGCTCGGCGATTCCACGCTCTATATCCGCCAGGATGCGGTCGAGGCCAGTTGGGCGGCCGTGCAGCCGATTCTGGACGTCTGGTCGAACCAGCGCTTCGATTTCCCCAACTACGCCGCTGGAACCTGGGGACCGAAGGCCGCCGACGAGATGCTCGCGCGCTGCGGTCATGCGTGGAGGAATCCGTAGTGACCGCGCTCCACTCCGACCAGATCCTGGAGGAACTCCGCGAGCTTTGGGCCTCGCTCGGCAAGGCAGCCGAACAGGGTGATTCGCACGGCGTCGTGCGCGCCTGCGCTCTCACCCTCATCGTCTTTGCCGAGGAAACCGACGACGTCGTCTCGATCGGCGAAACGCTGGCCGAGCTGATGCACGAGCATCCGCACCGCGCCATTGTCGTGCGCGTGCGCCGCGACGCCCCGCCGCTGCTCGAGCACCGCGTGCTGGCGCAGTGTTGGATGCCATTTGGCCGCCGCCAGCAGCTCTGCTGCGAGCGCATCGAGATCCTCGCCGCGGAGGCCAGCCTGCCCGACCTGGCGCCCATTCTTCTGGCGCTCCGCGCGCCCGACCTCCCCGTGGTGCTCTGGTACCGCAGCGAGCGGGTATTCGAATCGCCGGCGCTCCCCGCCACCGCGCTTGCGGCGCACAAGATCGTCGTGGATGCGGCCTCCGCCGGCGATCCCCCGGCGATGCTCCGCCGCCTGGCGGAGGCAACCGCTGCCGGCCTCCCGATCGCCGACCTTTCCTGGACGCGGCTGACGCGCTGGCGCGAAATCGTGGCGCAAGTGTTCGAGAACCCCGCTTCCCGCGCCCTGCTGCCGAGGATCGGCGAAGTGCGCGTGTTCCACCCAGGGGAACGGATCCCGCCGGAGGCCTGTTATCTCGCGGCCTGGGTGCTGGACGCCCTCGGCCGGGAGATCGACGTGGGCTTTGAGGCCGCCGCCCAGGACGGCATCGAATTCCGTGGCACGGGAATTCAGCCGGTGCACGTCGCCGGGTGCCCGCGTGCCTCCGACTCCGCTCTGCTCCGCGAAGAACTGGCCATCCTGGGCCGCGATCCGGTCTATGATAGAGCCTTGCGGCTGGCGGCCCGGATTGCCGGCCGCGAGCGGGGGTGATCCGTGGGCATGCAATGGCATGCGTACCGCGACGCGAAAACCGCCGCCGAGGCCTGCGCCAGTTTCGTGGCCGCGCGGCTCGAGGAAGCGCTGTCCGGCAAAGAATCTGCCACGCTGGCCCTCTCCGGTGGCGCCACGCCCAAGGCCCTGTTCGAATCGCTGGCCACGCGCCGTTTCGCTTGGCAGCAGGTGCACCTGTTCTGGGTCGATGAGCGCGCCGTGCCTCCCACCGACCCCCGAAGCAACTACAAGCTGGCCGCGGAAGCTCTCCTCATCCCCGCCCGGGTGCCCCAAGGCAACATCCACCGCATTCACGCGGAACTGATGCCGGAAGTCGCCGCCCGCCGCTATGCCGGCGAGGTCCGCAACTTCTTCGGCCTGGAGCAGGGCGAGATGCCGCATTTCGACCTGATCCACCGCGGCATCGGGCCCGACGCGCACACCGCGAGCCTGTTTCCCGGCGAGCCGCTCGTCGACGACCGCGAAGGGATCGCGGCCGCCGTCTACGTGGAGAAGTTGTCCCAGTGGCGCATCACGCTGCTCCCCGGCGTGCTGGAGGCCGCCAGGAACACTGTGATGCTGGTGGCGGGGGCGGACAAGGCCGAGGCCGTGCGCGCGACCTTCCACGAGCCCTATGAGCCCCGCCGGTATCCCGCGCAACTGGCTTCCCTGCACGGCCGCGCCATCGCCTGGTTTCTTGACCAGGCCGCCGCCCGCCTCATCGGTCCCGACTGAGCGCTGACCGAGCCGCGACCGCAAGGGAGCGGTCCGTTGTTAGGCCCGGTCAAACCTCAGGGACCACGACGATCTTGCCGAACTGCTCTTTCCGCTCCAGCCGCTCGTGCGCCGCCCGGATCTCCCGGAGCGGATACACGCGGTCGATCACCGGCTTCACTTGCCCGCGAAAGACGAACCTCAGCACCTGGTGAAGCTCGCCCAGGCTGCCCATGAAGGAGCCCAGCAGCGAGTGCTGCCGGCTGAACAGGAACCGGAGATCGGTCTTCACGTCGTAGCCCGTCGTCGCGCCGCAGGTGACCAGCCGCCCGCCCGTCGCGAGCGACTGCACGCTCTGGGGCCAGGTGGCCGCGCCCACGTGCTCGATCACCACGTCCACCCCGCGCCGGTCCGTGATTCTCCTGACCTCCGCGGCAATGTCCTGCCGGTAGTGGTCGATGACCGCGTCCGCCCCCAGCTTCCGTGCCATTTCGAGTTTCTCCTGGCCGCCCGCGGTGGCGATCACCCGGCACTGGAACAGCTTGGCCAGTTGGATAGCCGCCGAGCCGACGCCGCTCGAGGCCGCCAGCACCAGCACGTCCTCGCCGGGCTGGAGTTGCGCCCGCCCAAACAGCATATGCCACGCCGTCAGGAAGGTAAGCGGCGCGGCGGCCGCCTCCTCGAAGCCCAGTTCGTCGGGGATCGGGATGGCCGCGTATTCGGGCGCGGCCACCAGCTCCGCGTTCCCCCCAGGCACGCGCAGGCCGAACAGTGTGTACTCGGGGCAGAAGTTGTCCCGGCCGGCCACGCACTGCGGGCACTGCCGGCAGCTCAGGCCCGGAGCGAGCAGCACCCGTTGCCCGGCGCGCACCCGCCGGCAAAGCCCGCCCGCCTCGACGATCTCGCCCGCGATGTCGCTCCCCAGAATGTGCGGCATCGCGAAGTTCATCCCGGGGATGCCGCCGCGCACCCACAGGTCCAGGTGGTTCAGCGCGCAGGCGCGCACCCGCACCAGAACCTGGTTCGCCTCGATCCCCGGCTCCGGCGCGTCCTCCCAGGCCAGCGCCTCCGGCCCCCCGTGCTCATGAATACGTACTGCTTTCATGCCTACATTCTTGCGCAGCCGCTCACCTCCGTGGTTGCCCAGAGAGCACCGCTCCTTCACAGTCGCGGTTCGGTGCTGGGGATTACCTGGAAGCACCGAACCGCGCGCGTCAGCAAGCGGTCCACACTGCGGACGGGTATAATCGGAACTCTAAGGCACATGCCAATGAAAACCGCCGGACTTCAAGTTTCCCACCAGGAAGTGCCGCCAGATGCTGCGGTGATCACCCTCACCGGGAAAATGATGCTCGGCGAGAGCGCCGCTGTCGAAAGCCTCATCCTGAGCCTATTGGCGGCGGGCCGCCGCAAGTTCATCGTGGACTTGAGCGGGGTCACGCATATCGACAGCACGGGTATCGGCACGTTCATCGCCGGCCTCGGCAAGGTGAACCAGGCCGGCGGCGCGCTGCTGATGGCCGGCGCCGGCGGCATGGTGCGGGAGGGCTTCCGCGTGACGCGTCTGGACAAGGTCTTCCGCTTCTACCCCGACCTCCCGAGCGCCCGCGCGGCCCTGTGAGCGTAGTGTTCCGCGGCGGGTCCTACGCTGGACAGACAATTCCAAACCCGCCTCCTCCAACCTCGCCGTCGATCTCGTACTCGCAGACGCCAACCACAGGCGTATGATGAAGCGTTCAATTCCCGGCTGATGGACGAGGCCCAAGCCCGATCACGTCTCTTTGCCCCACAGGTGCCTCCAGACGCCCATGGCGGCCGTTGCTCCGATACCAAGGCCGAGGTTTCGTACAAAGGTCCTTTGGCCACGAAAGTCGGGAATGAAGCCGCGATGCGCGGTGATCTCGACCACTCCGTATCCCACACCCAGGGACGCGCCGACATCACCTATGATCCCGTCGGCCCCGTTCAGTTCGCTCGCGCTGAAAGGCCGGCGGCAGACAATCGGGTGAAATCGAGCATCGAAGAACGGCGCTTTCATGCCGGCCGGAAGGGACGGGTATCCCAATCCAATCCCCGCACCAACGACCGAAAACAGGCAGAGGGATCACGCGTTGTAGCTCTGGAACGCGAAGAGCCATGCACCTTCGGTCCAGAGGAGATGATTGACGGAACCTTTGCTTACTCCCGCCACCTGCCAGTCCGACACTGGGCGATCTATTGCAGGCCACACCGGCATACGCGCCGCCTCTCTCCGGGTCTCGGACTTGCCGGCAGAGGAGAATGTATACCGCTCCGTTCGCTGTATGAACTCACCACATTTCAGACGGCATCCGTGCCCTCAGAACACCTCGAACGTCCCTCTCGCGACTATTTGTCCCTCCACGAGAATGTCCACCCGGTACTGGCCGACGGCGAAGGCCCCACCTTCCTCGCTGCCCCAAGTCAGGCTATGGAAGGAGTGAGTCCAGCCGGGCTGCGGGTGGAAAACGTCAGACTGGCGGATCAGCACAGAGCCATCCGGCTTGTACCACAGGGCGACGAAGGGGATCCTCCCCAGAGCGGTTACAGCCGGGTACGAGAGCTCAAGCTCCCAATTGAGGTACCTCGTTCGAGAAGAGCGGAATCTTGTTTGGTACGATCGGAACTTCAGGGCTATTGTCTCTTTACCGGACTCGAAGAACCTCAGCCCCACTACTGTAGCGTTGAGGGAAGGGATTCGGTTCGTGACAGTCCTCAACGCATCGGGCGGCTTCGCGACACCTGCGGCTGGCCCTCCTTCCCGAACGAGCCGAAACCCCATGGAGGCGTCGCCAGCCCCCAGCACGGACCTGCTACGCGAAGCCGCCCGGCAAAAACTCGACGGCGTGAGCCAGGAACCGCCGCGTATCACTCGCGCCTGCCCCGACCCGGGTCCTGGCGGGTCCGGCTCCGGGCTACTGCGATAGTAGCTCTCGTCATACCAGTCCTGGCACCATTCCCACACACTGCCGAGCATATCGTACAGCCCCCACGCGTTGGGCCGCTTCGTGCCCACCGGATGGGTCTGCTTGTCCGAGTTCCCGTCGTACCACGCCGTCGAGGCCAGCTCCTCCGAATCCCCTGTCGATCCCGCCCGCGCCGCGTATTCCCACTCCGCCTCCGTCGGCAGGCGGTAGCGGTAGCCGTCATT
>Ga0187866_1004267_pt1 | contig 10129 bp, 6 predicted proteins | sample June2016WEW_11_1_3_FD_133013 | JGI IMG/M metagenome (GOLD analysis project Ga0187866, IMG submission 133013) | Peatland microbial communities from SPRUCE experiment site at the Marcell Experimental Forest, Minnesota, USA - June2016WEW_11_150 | ecosystem: Environmental > Terrestrial > Soil >... | reverse complement strand
GTGGCGCCCTGGGCGCGCATCTCTTCCGAGATGCGCCGCAGCTCGCGCGCGCGGTAGCGGTGGTGGTCTTCGAAATCCAGCCAGGCCACTGGTTCCATGCCCAGACGCTCGAGCGTGCGGCGAAACGCTTCCGGATTGCCCAAGCCGCAGAACACGCCCGCGCGTTCGAAGGGCCGTGCCAACGGGGCGTACTGCTTCCCCGTGCCATGCTCTACCCACGCCTGGCAATCGACGCCGGCCCGAAAGACCGGCGCACACACGTTCCACCGGCGCACCTGGCGCTCGATGGCGGCGGTCAGGTCCGACAGTTCGCTGCGCGTGATGAGGATCAGGTGGGCACGCCCCAGGCCCGCGGGCGCCTCGCGCAGCCGCCCCAACGGAAACACCTCGCCGCCGCCAAACGGGTCCAGCGCGTCGATCAGCACCACGTCCACGCTGCGCGCCAGCTTCTGGTGCTGGAACCCGTCATCCAGCAGCAGCACGTCCGCGCCGAGGTCGCGCAGCAGCAGCGTCCCGCTGTGGAAACGGTCCGCTCCAATGCCCACCGGCGCCAGGCCTGAGCGGACAAACATCTGCGGCTCGTCGCCGGAGTGATCGGCGCTCACCATGGCGCCGGGCGCGAGCGCCAGGTGCTTCTCGGGAGAATTGCGGCCGTAGCCGCGCGTCAGGATTCCCGGCCTGCGCCCCCGCTGCTTGAGGATCTCCGCCAGCAGCAGCACGCAGGGCGTTTTGCCGGTGCCGCCCATGGTGATGTTGCCGACGCTGATCACCGGCGCAGCCAGCTTGCGGCGGCGGGCATAGTCGCGCCGCTGCCTGGTTCGGGCGCCCCATCGCCACAGCCGCGCCAGCACCCAGGCCGCCGCGAAGCGCGGCTGCGCGGGGCGGTAGCGGGGCGCCCGGTACAACTCGCGCACCAGGGTCACCGCCCGGGCCGTGGCCCCGCGGCGCGCCTCCGCCGACAAGCGTGCGCGCTGCCCCATCTCGCGGGCGAGCTCCGGCGCTTCCAGCAGCCGCGCGACCGCGCCGGCCAGCCCCGCGGCGTCCCCGATTTCGACGCACGCGCCCGACGCGCGGAACTCGTCCGCAATGGCCTGGAAGTTCTCCATGTGCGGCCCCGTGATCACCGGCTTGGCGAAAAACGCCGGCTCGAGGATGTTGTGCCCGCCGCGCCCGGCCAGCGTTCCGCCCATGAAGACAACGTCTGCCGCGGAAAACACTCCGCTCAATTCCCCGATCGAATCCAGCAGCAGCACGTGGCAACCAAGGTCCCCGGCCTGCCCCGAGTCCAGCCACGACCTCCGCGCGTAGCGTATGCCCGCCGCCTCCAGTTTCCTCGCCGCCGCGTCGAAACGCTCCGGCTTTCGCGGCGCCAGAATCAGCAGCAGGTCCGGATGCCGCATGGCGAGTTCCTGGAACGCCGCAATCACCGCGTCGTCTTCGTCCACGTCGCCGGCCGCGGCGGGCGGCATGGTGCTGGCGGCAATCCACACTTTGCCCGGCCGCGCGCGCTCCAAAAAAGCCAGCACCGGAGAACCGGGCGCCGCCGCGCGCGCCTCGAAGTCGTACTTGAAATTACCGCTCGTGCGCGTGCGCTCGGGAAACGCCCCGAGCGCCAGAAATCGCTCGCGAATGGCGTCCGATTGCGTCAGGATGGAATCCGCCGCGGACAGCACTCCCCGAAAGAACCATCGAAAGGGCAAGTATCGCGGAAAGGCGCGGTCGGAGATGCGGCCATTCACCATCGCCAGGCCCGCGCCGGTGCGGTGCACCTCGCGAAAGAGATTGGGCCAGATCTCCGTCTCCGCAATCACCACTGCCGCGGGGCACAAGGCGCGCAGCACGCGCCGCACCGCGAACACGTAGTCCACCGGCGCGTAGAATACGCCGTCGGCCAGATCACGCAGCTTGTCATCGGCAGTCGCGCGGCCCGCCAGCGTCGAGGTCGAGACGAAAAGCCGGCTGTGTGGAAACTCCGCCCGCAAGCGGCGCAGGAATTCCACGCAGGCCAGCACCTCGCCCACCGAAACTGCATGCAACCAGATCGCCCCTGGGCTGGTCTGTCTATAAGAGCGCGGGAGGAATCCGAAGCGCTGCGGCAAGCTCCGCCAGTACCCGCGGTTTCGCAGACCGCGAAACAGGAAATACAATATCAGGACAGGCAGCCCAAACGCCTGGAGGACTCGGTAGAGTAAATAAATGCCCCGTATTTTCAAACGCTTGGCTCTTTTAATGAGTATAGCCGCGGCATTCGCCGCGGACAAGGACACGGCTGTGTTCCGGCCTCCGCCGGCCGCCGGCTTGCTCCATCGCCAGACCAACGCCCAAGTCACCATCGGGGTGGACCCGTACGTTGCCCCAGACAAAGTGAAAACTGCCTTCGGAAAACTCGACCCGTACCAGTACGGCATTCTGCCGGTGCTGGTGGTGATCCAGAACGATTCCGACAAGACCATCCGGCTCGATCGGATGACGGCCGAATACGTAGGTCCCAACCGCGACCGCGTGGAAGCCACGCCCGCCAGGGACGTTCGCTACCTGCGCGGGCCCAACCGTCCGGGCGTGATCACCGGGCCGGGCGGCAAGCCGAAGATTCTCTCCAAGAAGAACCCGCTGGATGCCTGGGAGATCGAAGGCCGCGCGTTCGCCGCCCAGACGCTGCCGGCGGGCCAGTCGGCCAGCGGATTCTTCTATTTCCAGACGGGCCTGCAACGCGGCGCCACCGTTTATCTGAGCGGCCTCACCGAAGCCGCCACCGGCAAGGAGCTATTCTACTTCGAGATCCCGTTGCTGTAGGGGCCGGGCACGCCCGGCCCGGTCACAAGCGTTCACGAAAATCTTCGCGCCATTTAACTGTCCCCTCTACTACAACTTAGCGTTCGGCACTCGCGCCAGGCCGGGGTCCCGACGCGACTCCTCCGGGTAAACTGGAGTTGGCAGGAGGGTTTCGCTTTTCCTCGCGCCCGTTCCGGCGCGGGCTTCACTTTGCTCGGAGGTATCATGATCTTGCGTTCGCTTTTCGCGGCAGTGTGGCTGGCTTCGTCCGCGCTCGCTGGCCCGCCGCTCACCACCATTCAGGATGTGCTCTACAAAGCCGATGGCACCCGCTTCAACGGCACCGTAACGATCAGTTGGACCAGCTTTCAAGCCATGGACAATTCCACCATTGCCACCCAGAGCACCACCGTGAAAATCGTGGATGGCAATCTTCGGGTGCAGCTTGTCCCCACCACCACCGGCACCCCGGCGGTTTATTACTCGGTAAAGTACAACAGCGACGGGCGCATCCAGTTCGAAGAAACCTGGTCGGTGCCCTCCAGCGCGCAGCCGCTTCGCGTGCGTGACGTCCGCATCGCCACACCCAGCAACTCGGTCGCGGCCGATACCGGCACGACCTCCAGCCCAACCCAGGAATCCGACATCGTGGGGCTCATCGCCGACCTCGGTGCACGGCCGCTCAAGGGACCGGGCTACGCCGCCGGCCGCGTGGCCGTCGTCAATCCGCTGGGATCGCTCGAGTCCGCTACCGGCAGTCCCAGCGATTGCTTGCACGTGGATGGCTCTTCGGCGCCCTGCGGCGGTTCGCAACCATCCTTCGTGGACGGCGATTCCCCCTCCGGCATCGTGGACGGCTCCAACACCTCGTTCACTCTCTCAGCCGTGCCCGACCCCGTCTCCAGCCTCGCGGTCTACCGCAACGGCATGCTCCAGAAGATCGGCCAGGACTACACGCTTACCGGCAGCACGCTCCAGTTTGTCGCCGCCACCACCCCGCAGCCGGGCGATACCCTGCTGGCCAGCTACCGCCTCACCGCGACGGATTCGGGCACGGCTCAGACGTTTACCAGTCCCCAGGTGCTGTGCAGCGGCACGGGCGCGGCCACCAACGGCGCCAGTCTCACCAGCATCGGGACCTGCGCCATCCCGTCGGGACTCCTCATGCCCGGCGACCGCGTCGAGATCCGCTTCGATTTCGCGCACCAGGGCACCGCTTCCCTCTTCAGCTTCGAGATCCATTGGGGCGCAACCACCATCCTGCATCGCGACGCCGCGGCCGCCGACGCCGTCGTCGCCGGGCGGGCCGATGCGGCCCTTCTGGCGGCGGGCGCGCAATGGAATTCTCAATCGTGGGGCGCGGTGCTCCCCTTCAGCGCCACCGCAGGCAGCGCCACCGACCCCTACGCCAGCGGCTTGACCATCGATTTTCAGGGAAGCCTGGCGCAATCCAGCGACACTCTCACACTGGCGAATTACACCGTCGTCCGCTTCCCGTGATGCTCGGCATCACCAGCGGGCCGAGCCTACCGGTGGAACTGGTCCCCCGGCCGCCAGTCCGGCAGCTTGTCCTGGTTGGCGATTTCAAGTCCCAACACCATGCCGTACTCAGCCGCCTGCCCGACCGCCGTGAAATCCCAATCGGCCTGAAATTCGTCCGAGGGCTGGTGGTAGTGCTTGCTGTTGAACTCTTCCCACATCTTCTGGCCGAAGCCCGCCGGCTTCCCCACAAACTCGGTGGCGTGGCCGATGGAAAAGGCTGGGATTCCCGCGTGCGCGAACGAAAAATGGTCCGAGCGGAAGTAGTGGCCCTGTTCCGGCTGCGCATCGGGCGAAACCGCCAGGTTCAGCCGTTTGGCGATCTGCTGCGCCACCGGCCAGACCGTGGTGCGCTCGGCGCCCGTGAGCACCACGTCCTTGGCGCGGCCCCACGGATACAGCGCGTCGTAATTCAAATCGATGGCCGTCCTGGCCGCCGGGTACAGGGGATGCGCGGCGTAGTACTCGGAGCCGCGCAGCCCGCCCTCTTCAGCCGTCACCGAGAGGAACAGCGCGGAGCGCCTGGGCTTCTGCGGCAGCGCGGCCCACGCGCGCGCCAGCTCCAGCAGAATGCCGCAGCCGGTGGCGTTGTCGATAGCGCCGTTGTAGATGACATCGCCGTTGACCGGCGTGCCGATTCCCAGGTGGTCCCAATGCGCGCTGAAGACGACCACTTCGTCCTTCAGCCTGGCGTCGCTGCCCTCCACGATGGCCGCCACGTTGCGCGTATCCAGCTCCCGTATCTTCGCCGGCATTCTGCCGCGAATCAGGATTCCCAACGGGATGGGCTGGAAGTCGCGCTTCTCCGAGGCAGCCAGAAGTTCATCCACGGTCTTGCCCGCCAGCGCCAGCAGCTTCTCCCCCGCCTCGCGCGTGACCCACCCCTGAAAGGCCAGCGCGGGTTGGCCCGCCGCCAGTTTTACGAAAGGCATCTCGCGGCCCCAGGAGTTGCGCACCACCTCCCAGCCATAGCCCGCAGTGGGAGTGGTGTGAATGATGATGGCGCCCACGGCGCCGCGCCGCAACGCTTCTTCGTACTTGTACGTCCAGCGGCCGTAATAGGTGAGTGCGCGGCCGTCGAAGAACTCCGGGCCGTTCGAGGCAGGCTCGTTGGTGAACAGCACCACCACCTTGCCCTTCACGTCCACGCCTTTGAAGTCGTCCCACTTCCATTGCAGCGCGGTGATGCCATGGCCCACGAAAATGGCCTCGCCTTCGAAGCGCGTCTGCGGAGTTTGCCGCTGGCTCACGCCCACGAAATCTTCCAGAAAACGGAAGTCCACGCTCTTGCCCCAAACCGCGGCCGAAAGCTGCGCGTCGGGCGTGGTCTCAATCCCTACCAGCGGCACTTTCTGGAAGTAGCTTCCGTTCTCGCCCGCCGGCTTGGCCCCCGCCAGGGCGAACTCGGTGGCGATGTATTCGGTGGCGATCTCGCCGCCTCGCTGGCCGACGCCGCGGCCCTCCAGCAAATTGCTTGACAGGAACCTGGTGTGCTCGCGAATGCGCTCCGCCGAAATCGAGCCGTCTTGGGCCACGACTGGGAAAGCGGCAATCAGCACGAATAGAATAGGCTTAACCATAATTGCAGAGGCGCCCTCAACGCGTAACGGCCGGACACGCTGCGCGCGTTGCGCAGGCCCGGCCCCTACGAAGGTATCACACCTGACGGCCGCCAGCGCCGCTTGCTCTTCGATCAAGCACGCCCGGTCGATGTTCTCTCGCGTGATCGGAACATGACGGTACTGGGCATGGCAGTACTGGAGCCGCGTGATTCCGCGCTCATCCGTCTGTTTGATTCCGCCTGTGCCGGAAAACCTGGGCCATCCGCTTTCACCGCAATCCCCGTCGATCACGCGGATTTAGTTGCTAATAAGGGCCTTATGGGGAATGACGCGAGACGAAAGCCGCGGCTGTGCCAACGGTACCCGGAGGAGGGCGGATCTAGTACTATTCTTCGGTTGCAACCCATTTTATTTCTTCCAAATCCCTTGGAGCATGTGATAGTATTCAAGAGTCTGGAGTGCATGCCCGCGCGGAGTGTCGTGGGACGGGCTCTCTCGTGGACGATTGACTTGGAAGGTGAACGAAAATGGCTTCAAAACTCATTCGGAGATTGCTGGTGGTTGTTGGTCTGCTGGCTCTGGTACCTGTTAACGGTCTTTGTAGCGCGTTGCCCCTGAGCACCTTGCTCTTGGGTGCCTCGATTACGGTTGACCACTTGACCTTCTCGAGTTTCCAACTCTACGATCCCGGCTCTATAGTAGATACCGCCGACACGACCGTCTGGGGCTCGCTTGCCGGTTCGAGTGTTCCGCTGCTGATCACCTACCGCAGCGATGGCTCCGGGACTCCCGTTTACGTGTCTGGCGGGTCAGGGACTGTGGGTATCTCGTACGACGTACAAGCGGACCCCGGCTGGCAAATCCCGACCATCGCAGGGGAGGCGATAGGCGGCAGGTGGAGCTCCACCTACGACTCTGTTATGGTCATAAAGAACTATTGCGTTGGGGGCGACTTCTCCGACGCTGGCAGCCCCTATAGTTGCTCCACTGGCTACGAGAACCAAGGCCCCGTCTTTGTACCGTATGGAGCGTTGATAACCGACCAGGATCCCACCGAAGTGTTTGGACCCGCCGTTCCCTTGGGTCCGTCCGTGACTACACTCGGAGTCATCGATGCCGTCATGCTGAGCGGCTATGCAGACGGCGCGCAGATCGACCAGATCATTAACACGCTCACCGAGCAGGAAATCGGCGGCGGTGGCATCCCCGAGCCGGCCACCCTGCTGCTCATTGGTTCGGCCCTGCTGGGCCTCGGCGCCCTGCGGCGCAAATCGGCGTAACGCGAAACCGTTTCCTTCAAGTCAGGTCTTTTGACGGGCCGGCCTGGTTGGGCCGGCCCGTTTTGTTTTTGTGCCGGCTGCGAATTCTTCGCTGCCCCCGCAGCTTTCTCCCGCGAAATGTGTTCATTCATTCAGATGGGAGTTTTCGCGTAATCCCGCAACCGCGCCCGGCGTCCAAACATCAAGGAGGATCATGCAACTCGCGCGAATGTTGGCGCTCGTTTCGGCCGCGACTGCCTGGCAGGCGGCCGCTCAGACCTGGGACACCAGCGGGAACAACCTGCTGAACGGGACGTACTACTTCCGGGAAGTGATTTACGCCGGCGACGACGCCGGAGACCTGAGCGAGGCGATTGCGCTGTATGGCAACATCTCCTTCGACGGCGGCGGGAAATACAGTATTACTTGCCAAGCGCTGGATTCCAATTCGGCCTACTCTTATGGCGTGCCCGTGGCCCAATCCTACGCGGTGAACGGCACGTACTCCATCTCGGCCTCCGGCTACGGCTTCCTTTCCAGCCCGGTATCGAGCGGAGATTACGTGTACGGGCTGGTTTCCCAGCAGGGCATTTTTGCCGGCAGCAGCACCGAAAGCGGCTTCTACGATCTTTTTATCGCCGCGCCGCTTTCCACGCCTCTGCCTGCCAATGCCACCTTTAAGGGCACGTACTGGATGGCGGATATGGACCTGTCGGGCGGCAGTCCCCCGTATGCCATCAGCTCGATGTTCCAGTTGAATGCCGACGGCGCGGGCAACCTGGGAAATGTGGCCCTGACGGGATACGTGGGAGGCTATGGCTCGACCGTGGTCACCCAGACCGCCGCTGGAGTGAAGTACTTCTTCAGCAACGGCGGCGCCAACGTGGCGTTTCCCAGCCCCTCGAATGCCACCCTGATCGCCGGGACCAAGTACCTATACTTTTCGCCGGACGGCAGCTTCGTTTTTGGCGGGTCGCCGCAATCGTGGGATTTTCTGGTGGGAGTGCGCGTCGCCTCCGGCACGCCCAGCTTCGGCGGCCTCTACTACCAGGCGGGAATCGACCAGGACGACTCGCAGTTGGCCAGCGGGTACGCCTCTTTCGATACCTACTACGGATCGCTCAACGCCAACGCAGGTAAGATCATAGGGCACCAGCGGGTGCAGGATGTGTCCAGCACGTACTCCGCCGGCTACACTTACAGCGACGCGTACTCCGTGAAGTCCGATGGAACTTACAGCAACCCGGCCATGCGCTACGTGGTCGGCGCGGGAGGAGTGCGGATCGGGTCGGGGATCGGCCCCTACCTGGGAATCAACGTGGCGGTTCCGGCGCCCGCCTTCAGCGGTTCCGGCGTGTTCCTCAACCCGGCGGGCGTGGTCAACGCCGCCAGCTCCGCGCCATTCACCGCGGGCATCGCGCCGGGCGAGTTCATCACCCTTTACGGGCTCAACCTGGCGCCCGATACGCAGGCCGCTTCGACGGTCCCCTTCCCCACGACGCTCGACGGCGTCCAGGTGACGGTCAACGGTCTTCCAGCGCCCATCTATTATGCCAGCCCCGGACAGATCTCGGCGATCGTGCCGTATGCCGTCGGATCTTCCATCGCCCGCATCCAGGTGATCAACAACGAAACCGCCTCGAACACCGTGACCATGTTCGTGAACCTGACGGCCCCGGGCGTGTTCACCGTGCCAGCGGGCGGGATAGGCTATGGCGCCGTGCTGCACGCGGATTACTCGCTGGTGACGCCGCAAAACCCCGCGCAGGTGGGAGAGACGGTGTCGGTTTATTTGACCGGGCTGGGCACGGTGAATCCACTGGTTCCGGACGGCTCAGCCGGCCCGGCCGGTCCTCTGAGCCAGACCGCCAACACGATCGCCGCTTACATCGGCGGACAGACGGCCACGGTTACCTACGCCGGCCTGGCGCCTCAATTGGCCGGGTTATATCAGATCAACGTAACGGTGCCCAGCGGCGTCAGTTCCGGGGACAATAGCCTGGGCATCTCGGGGCCGGACTCCTACGCCGCGGAGGCCCTGATTTCCGTGGGTGCCGGCGCGTCGGCATCCGCCAGCCCGGCGGCCCAGTCCGCCGCGCGCAAATTGCCGACGTCTTCGCCGCTCGTGCGCCGGCCCATGCCGCGGTTATTCAGCAAACAGGCGCTGGGCGCGGCCGCCTCGCCTACAGCCCCAGCGTCTCACTAATGGCCTCCACGTCCGCGTTTCGCGCGCGTACCTGGTCCTTCATCAGCGCCGGCGTGGGGCGCTCGTCAAACGCCTGAAACAGCGCCATCTTGGCAATGGCGTACCGCTCGGCGGAGGAAAGCGCGCGCGCGTGGGCCTCTTCCCAGGCGCGGATGGCGCCGTCGCTCACCACAACTCCCACCGCGCGCCAGCTCTTGCAATCGGCCGAGACGCTGAAGACGAACTCCACGCCGCTCTCCGGCCCGGAGCGGAAAAGCCGCTGTCCCAGGTAGTGGTATTGATACACGTAGCCGCTTTGCGCGGAGTAAGTCTTGAGCCGGCGCACCGCGGGCGCGCCGGCCAGCGGCGCATTCTTCCTCGAAAAGAGGCTCCGAAACACGCGTATTACTTAGATGGACTGAACCTTCGTTACTATTGACAAGCATAACAGCCGGCGCAAGACTGAAAGTGGAATCAGGCCGGTTTTGATTCCGGCACCGCTTAGAGAGCCGGCCCACGGGGCTGGCGGGAGGTGAAACACATAGAACCGGGCTACGATGAGGGCGGCCTCGTCTGCGGCAGGTAAGCAGGCTCAAAGGAGATTCTGCGCGGTCGGATTTTCGTGCCGGCGGTTCGCCGCACAGCGCGTGATGCGCAAATCGGATGATCGCCAACAGGGTTTCCAGTTCATCTGCCGGCCAGGCGGCCGCCTTTTCCCTTTTTCCCCTGTTCGTTTCCGCTTGACGGGTCGCCAGCCGCACTGTTGTACACTGGATGAGTTGCCCCACATATGACTTCGGACGCTCCCCGGG
>Ga0187866_1004265_pt1 | contig 10133 bp, 13 predicted proteins | sample June2016WEW_11_1_3_FD_133013 | JGI IMG/M metagenome (GOLD analysis project Ga0187866, IMG submission 133013) | Peatland microbial communities from SPRUCE experiment site at the Marcell Experimental Forest, Minnesota, USA - June2016WEW_11_150 | ecosystem: Environmental > Terrestrial > Soil >... | reverse complement strand
ATGTTTTCCAGAGAAGCGAGAGCGTTTCGGCGCTCGGGCGATCCACGCTTCGTGCGGACCAGGCCCTTGGACACCGTACAGAACAACGCGGACAATTCGCTTTCACTCTGTTTTTGCAACTCGTGGTTTGATAAAAGTTTCATCGGTTTTTTCCTCCTGTTCGAGGCCCCGCCATTGGGACCTTTCATGCCCACGGAACGGCAAACCGCATGTCCGGCCGTCAAGGGTTGAGAACCGAGGGGGATCACCCGGCCTGCACCCCGGAGCCTTCGTCCGGGGGAAGGTCGGGGAAACGGATTCGATCCCTTGCGGCAATGAGGACACGGGTATGCAATCGTGCCTGTCTGAAAGGTTCTGTGCGGGACACAGCAGAGGGAGAACGTATCGATTTACTGATTGTTAACGCAAAGGTTGTACAGTAGAAAATATACAATCTGCAATACGGGGTCTTTCATGCCGCTCCAGCTTGTACGCAAACCGCCCATTGGCAACGCCAGAAGCGACCGCCTGAAGATCACGCTCGCCGGCAATCACACCCTCAAGCAGAAAACCTGCATGCTGATGCAGGTCAAATTCTGGCTTCGCCACGAGGAAGGCATCGACAATGCCGGTCCTGCCGATGTTTATCTTTCCCTGCTTGATCCGAACGGCTATCCGCTGACGGCCTTCCGCGATGGCAAAGCCTTCTCCGATTACAACCTGGTTATCGAGAGTCCCTACCACTGCGCCGCCGACGAATACGACAGGCGACATATCCCGTCCGGCCCCCGCCCCTTCTGACCGATAATCCGCAGCACACGTTTTTTATCGTCACGGCGTTTCCCTTTCGCGCGGCCCGCACCGTCATCACCATCCTTGACTGTGAATTTCTGCCAGAAACCGGCCCTCATGGACGCAAGCACAAAATCCCGTCTCCCCCAAAGGTCCAAGGTGCGGGTCCCTCGGTTTTTCTGCTGGCGTCCGGTCCCGTCCCCGGCGCAGGCGAAATCACAAGGCTGGCAATGGTGCAGGCCGAACAAACAGAAGGAAACTGAACATGACGACGAACAAAAAACCCGCTTTTGAAGCTTTCACGGTCCGCGACGGCAGCAAGGGGAAATCCTACTTCACGAGGGTCGGCGCCGCCTGGCCGACGAAGAATGGCAATGGCGTGACACTGTATCTCGACGCCCTGCCGGTTGGCGGCAAGCTCATCCTGATGCCGCCGAAGGTAAACCAGGAAGCCTCGCCCGATGCGACCGTCAACGACGATGGCCCCTACATCGATGACGATGGAAATTTCATCAACCCGACATAACCCACCGGCGGCAGCCCGCAGGGGCTGCCGCCTTTTTCTTTGGCCGCATGTCCTTCCCCCGCTTGCGGTATAATCGCAGGCATATGGCCGACCGGCCCACGTCCGCCGCCAAAAGCGTCGAAGGGCTGCATCATGAGGAAAGCCCCCTCGACCGCGCCCTTGCGCTGCGCGAGCAATTCGCCCGCGCACAGAACGACAACCAGAAACAGAAGGAAACCGAGGCGGAAAAGCCGCCGGCAGGCTCGCAGATGGTAAAGGAGGACAGGCCCGTTCTCCGCCCGACACCGAGCGGACCCATGCGGCAGGCCCCCGACCGCTACGCCGCCGCAACGAAGGTGGGGAAAGAACACGATAACGCCGACGCAAAAATAGAGGCGGCGAGAAAAGCACAGGAAGCCTTCAAGGCCCGGCAGGGAAAATCCCACGATCAGGAACGCGATCGCGATCATTGACCCTGTCGACCGCATTTTGCCAGCACTATCGCCGCTGCTTTCAATTTAAACACCATAAACGCCGCGACGCCGGCAAACCCCAACCCGGCCAGAACGCACCACACCGGAGAAATCCCGATCGCCGCCATGAACAGGCTCAGCCCCGCAAAGACGGAGAACAGCACGGTCGCCAGCGTCGCCGAGCGCTTTTGTTCCCGGATCAATCCGATGAACCTTTCAGCAAAGGTGATCAGGTCATCGAACGGACACCTTTCCGGCAGCGTCGCGTCGTAGTACTCGATCTCATAAAGCGGTCCCGGAGAAAAGCCGTCACACAAAGCCCTGAACCGCCCCGTCCGCGACGCTAGCAGGTGTGCCGCGACTGAGTCCTTTTTGGTGGTGATGAGGCCTACCGGGTCGCCCGCCTTCACCATTTCGCCGGACGGGCGCTCCCACCCGGCCAGCTTCAGACCGACCGGGCTTTCAGCGAAAAGAGACACCAGCCTGCCCATGTCCTTGCCGTTGACGCACACCACCTGAGGCGCGATCAGCGGATGATCGGGATGCGGGGCGAACAGCCCCGTGAACTGGAAATCCTCGTAGTAATTTACGCGCCGCAGGGCCACCGGACGCGCCCCGGAAATCACCGCCAGCGCCAGCCCCGGATAGGCGGGATGCGCCCGGTCGTCGATCCGCGAAAAAACCTGCCCAATCTCGTCGGGCGTGATCAGGGCGCGTTTGTGAACCGTCTCGCTCATCCCCGCCGTGCGGGACTGCGACGTGCCGGAAGTCGTGCCGTCAGTTTCGCTCGTACCTTCCGTGCGCGAGTGCGACGTGCTCCGCGACGTGCCGTGCGACGCGCCCTCGCTCCACCCTCTTGATTGTCCCTGCGACTGGCTCCGGCTGTCCCCTATTTTCTGGTTATCGTAATGGCGGAAGATCAAACCCTGCGCATAATTGTAATTCCGCGAACGGCTTTCGGAGCTGTTGACACCCCATGATCTACCCGTGTTGACAGAGTCGCTCGTTCCTTCCGTTTCCGAGACACCGTCGGATGTAGAACGCGACGCACTGCGCGAAAGGCTTTCGGATTCCGAGGTGCTGTCGCTCGCAGACCGCACCTCGCGGATCACTTCGGTTTCGCCAATCAGTTTGGAAACATAGTCGCGCGAGAAATGGTCCTCAAGGTTGAAGAACACCTTCAGGCCGGAATTGGCGAGGAAGGTTTCCCAATTATCCTTGTAAACCGCCTTGAGCTGTTCAAGGCTCTGAAGGATAAAAAACAGCTTCATGCCATACCCGGCAATCTGGGCGACGGCGTTCTCGATAACCTCCATCCGCTTCAGCCCCGCGAATTCATCGAGCACCATCAGGACCGGATGTCCGGTCGCGGGCTGTCCCCTCACCTTCTCCATTTCCGTGACCGTCAGGGCGATCATCATCCTCAGCCAGCGGTAATGCGTGCTCATGAACCTTTGCGGAAGGCACAGATAGACGCTCAGGCCCTCGGGGCGGGTTTTCAGCTCGGAAAGCTGGAAATCGGACGCCTCAAGGCACTTCTGCATGGCCGGGCTGTCAATGAACTCTGTATTCCGGTTTGCCACCTGAAGGACGCTTTCAAACTGCTTGGGTGAATTCAGCAGCATGTTCGTGAAGCTGTCCCCGATGCCGGCGACCAGACCGTCAAAAGCCGGGTTGTTCGCCAGCCCGGTCCACAGCAGCCCATGCGCAGGCGGGATATTATGCTCGCCTGCATCCCGGAGCGCTTCAACCGCTTCCCAATCGCCCCGCATGATGAGCTTGCGCACCGTAATCAGGTTTCTTCGGCCTTCGTATTCCGGCGCTGTCAGGACGTGAAGAAGCAGGCCCTTGACCATTGACCGCGCCGACTCATCCCAGAAAGGATCATTGCTCTCGTGGATGATGACCACCGCGTCGGCGATCCGCCCGGCTTCGTCGATGGTTTCCTCATTGGCGGGGTCCAGGGCATCGAGGGGGTTGAACCGCCCCCGGAGAGAGTCTTCAACCTGGGCGGCCTTGAACGGGTCGAGAACCTTGACGGCTTGACCGAGGCCCTTGCAATGCTCCGATCCCGCGCCCCGTCTTGCGGCGGTGACGGTGGCGTTTTCGCCCTTCCCGTCCACGACGAAAAACGAGCCCGGCCAAAGGATTAAATTATTAACAATTGAGGTGGTTCCCTTGCCGCCGCGCGACCCGCTCACGATACAGACGTGGCGGTCGTCCAGGTAGCCGACCGGAACCTGATTTTCACTTGCGGAGCGCCCCAGCCAGATCGTGCCATCGCGGTAGGCATAGTTCTGCTCGACAAGCGACGGATCGGCCCACTCGGCTGTTGCAATGCGCATGCTCATAGGGGCGAATAACGATGATACGGCGGAACCGATAAGGGAACAACAGCTTTCCCGGTTGGAGGCTGCGGATGTGTTCCCTGGTCTCAATGGACGCCGACGTTGAGCCCCCGAGTAGGTTCTGGTCACCGACCCTTCTTTCCCCGGCCTAAAATCTTCCGGCCACTCCATGCGGTTCTACGGACCAAATAGCGGGCAGCCGGGCTGGTCTCGCAGTGTGAAAAAATCAAAGCCAGAGCGAGCGTTTTCTTCTTAACGATTTCTTAAGCGAGGGCGGCCATTTTGTTCTGGAAATGTCCGTGGGATTGCATTATAGTTTCGTTAACCAATTCACCGGACGGCACTCACCGAAGGGTCAGAAACATCACCGTTGGGACGGCTCGCAAGATGTGCGCGTGTAATACCGCGCAGCCGCCTTCGGCTCATCTTGGCAAGGGGCGTTTCCGGCCCCGTTGCATCCCCCGGCCAGGGCTTTCAGCCCGTGGACCCGACCGGGGCGATTTCATCCCCCGGACCCACGACCATGGAGGGCCTTCGTGCCCGCCCTGGACCCCCAGACCGAGGGCGCCTTCGTGCTCCCTCTGGACACCCATCGACCAGGCTTTCGCAGCCGTGGACCGCGCCAGAGGGGGTAGCCCCCCTGGCCCCCCTCCCCCCTTGCTTTCCGAGTCGGCGCACGGTTGTAAACCTCTCGTTAACGCAACCTGAGGTATTATGGAATCTCAGCAAGGGGAGGCCTTATGGCACCGCGTAGCGGCAGCGAAAAACGGCAGCGCACCACCATCGTCACCATGCGCATCAATCCGCAGGAGGCCGCCGCCATCCGCCAGATCGCCCAAACGCGGGGAGAGTCAGTTAGCTCCATTATGCGAAACGCCCTCCTCCGTAGCCGTACCCGTGCCTCGCGTCTTGACCTAGGGGCCGTCGCGCGGGTACGGACCGCCTTGGGAACGCTTACGGGTGCCGTCAACAAGATCGGCTCGAATTTCAACCAGTTCGCCCGCGAGGTCAATCGCGGCCGCGAGCCACGGGTGGACAGCTTTGTCGCGGAATGGGACGAATTCAAAACCATGTTCGACCGGGATATGGCCGAACTGCGGATTGTCTGCCTTGAGGCGCTCGGCAAGGAGCCCCGGCGCGGCCCGGATATTGAGAACGAATAGTCGGGGCGCAACACGATTACGTGTAAACACGTCCGCGTGTAAACACGCGAACCAGCCACCACCCCTGTCCCCGCTGTACCAGACCCCTCTTTTTGCAAGACGGCTGCCCTCATTATGACCACTGACCGCCGGGAGCTGTACACGCAAAAAGAAACATCATACACATCCACAGTCTTGACCAGTGAACCTGAATCAGCAACACTGTTACGTGTTGGCATCTCCCCTCCTTCACGTGTAAACACGCCAACACTGCGTCCACGAAACACCCAAATACCTGAACACCCGAACACTAGAACTCTGTAACACCCGAACCTTCCAGCACAGCGACACCCCAACACACCAACTCCTCAACACCCCAACACGTCCACACCAGAACACTGCTACGCCAGAACACGGAAACACCCCGCCACAAGAACACGCAAACTACCCGACACTGAAACACGCCAGCACAGAAACACTCCAACCAGTTCACAGGTGAAGTTATGAAAGTGATAGCTCTTCTCAGCCAGAAAGGCGGCAGCGGCAAAACCACACTAGCTGAATCGCTTGCCATCGCCGCCAAGAATGACGGAAAAAACGTTGCCGTCATTGATCTCGACCCGCAGGCCACCGCTTGCAAGTGGGGCGACCGGCGCAACGCCGATCCGGTCATTATCTCGATCCAGCCGGCACGATTGCCCAACGCCCTGACCACCGCGCGGGAGAACGGCGCGGATTTCATCATCATTGACACGCCGCCACGCGCAGCCGACGCAGCCATGGCCGCAGCACAGGCGGCCGACCTCATCCTCATTCCTTGCCGTCCGACCATCAATGATCTTGAGACCCTTTCCACCACGGTCAGCCTCATCGGCGGGGCAGGGGCCAGGGCCAAGGTTGCGGTCATTCTCAATGACGTGCCGCCACAGGGTTACCAGCGGCAGCAGGCGGAGGAGGCCATTCGGGACCTGATGATCCCGGTTCTCCCGGTTGTCCTTGGCCATCGCGCAGCGTACACGCACTCAGCAGCACTCGGCATGAGCGCGCAGGAGTACGACCCGTCAGGCAAAGCCGCGAAGGAAATACAACAGCTTTACAAGTTTACGTGTGAACTCTTGAACTCGATAAAACAGGAAAAGGGAAAAACCAATGCCGCCAAAATCCGACCTGCGAAAAGCGCTTAAGCCGCTCGACAACAGCAACGCCAGCCCGAAGGCCGCACCGCCGCAAGTGACCGATCCGGCGGGCGAGAAAAGTCCGTACTACCGTCCGAGCAGAGTGGGGAAGGTCAACGTCACGGGCTATTACGATCCTGCTGTCAAAATCCAGCTCCGCCAGATTGCCATGTCGATCAACCACCGGGTCACGATTCAGGATTGTCTGACGATGGCTCTCAATGATTTCTTCGCCAAGCATGGGCAGCCGGAAATTGCCCAGTAGCACGTCCTCCTGAAGGGCAGGGGAGGGGCTTCAGATTCTGAATTCACTGTCGCAAAGGATCAATATTTGATACATTGCGTTGGCGGGATTGGGATATGCAGACAGCGCTCAAAACGACAGCGCAGATCACATCCGTGGATGCGTTTGGGACTTACACAGATACTTACACAGTTTCACAGTTGTAAAATATAAGTCGTTTATTAGCAGTTGCTTATAAACATACGCATAGCACTTAAAATCCTGGGCCTCGCAAGGGGCGTGCGGGTTCGATTCCCGCCCTCGGCACCAATAGAATCAAAGACTTAGACCTCATCAATCCCCACGGCAAAAACGGCAAAAAAGGGCCTGTTGTCCTTAAATTGTCCTTATTGCACAAAAATCGCTCGCAGTTTTCCTCCGAAAATCCGACCGAAAACGCTGAATTGGAAATAGGCGCTGATAGTCTCGAAACGCCCTGACCATTTCGCCCGATCGGTCTCAACAAGGAGTGCGGAGATGAACCGAGGCGACATACTTCCCTTCCAGAAAACCCGCGCGGGCCGACCCGCGAGAGAGATGCAAATTGAGAGGCCCTCCCTGCTGCGCGAGGCCACGTTCAGGATGGTGGCAAGGCGCGGCCGGGAACTCACGGAGCAAACAGCCATCGCGGAGCGCGAAGGCGACATCCGGAAAGTCGAACAGCTGCTGCGCGAAAAGGATCACCTCCACCGGCTGAGGAAGGAGTTGTTCGATGACTGGCGCTGACGTCACTCTCGAACGAACTTTGCCGAATAGCGTCGAATCAGAGCAGGCCGTCCTCGGGGCGATCCTCCTCGATGAGAAGGCGATCTTCGCGGCAGCTGATCCAGCTATCCAATGAAGTGATGATGCGGTGCTACTCGGGAGAGGAACGTCCCTCCGAGATCCTCGAACGGGCGGAGTCGCAGATCTTCAGGATCGCATCCCGGGAAATCCGGGGTGGATTCCAGCCGACACGCGAGCTCGCCGCCGAGGCCTACAAGGAGATCGAGGAAACCTCGAAGAACAGGGCCCTGGTTTCCGGAATCGATACGGGGTTCACCGAACTCAACCGCATGACCGGAGGCCTGCGCCGACAGAACCTCGTGGTAGTTGCGGCCAGACCCGGGCTTGGGAAGACGTCCCTCTGCCTCAACATCGCCTGCCACACAGCTATCCACCAAGGAAAGAAGGTGGGGATCTTCAGCCTGGAAATGTCCAAGCCCGAGATCACGAAACGCATGATCTCGTCGCTTTCGGAAGTCGACGCCCACCGGATCCAGTCGGACTACCTGAGCCGCGAGGACTGGGGGAAGATCTTCACCGCGACATCTGACCTCTCGACGGCCGGAATCTACGTGGACGACTCGGCGAATCTGACGATGCTCCAGGTCCGGGCGAAAGCGCAGCGGCTCGCGATGGAACACGCCATCGATCTGCTGGTCGTCGACTACCTGCAGCTCGTCTCCGGATCCCGGCGCTACGAGAATCGTACGCAGGAAGTGACGGAGATCAGCCGCGGCCTCAAGAACCTCGCCAAGGAACTCGACATTCCGGTCATCGCCGTCTCGCAGCTCAACCGCGAGATCGAGAAACGCTCCGGGAGCAGGAGGCCCCAACTCAGCGACCTGCGGGAATCCGGCGCAATAGAGCAGGACTCCGATCTCGTTCTCTTCATCTCGCGAGATGATGCGGAGGGCGCGGGGGATGGCGACTTCGCAGAGATTACGACCGCAAAGCAACGAAACGGGGCCACCGGAGATTTTCGTCTCAAGTTCAACGGGCGGACTACCACCTTCACGAATCCAAAGCAGGAGAATTACTGATCAGGAGCTAACAGGATGGCGCAAAGGAGAATGATATCGAAGAGCCTGGGATACTCCAGGAAGTTCCATGCGGTCAATGCCAAGTGCGGAAAGCTAGGTGATTTTGCTCAAGCACTCTTCCCGCTCATCGTGGTGCATGCCGACGGCTTCGGACGGTTGGACGGGGATGCTTTTACGATCAAGCATATGGTCTTTCCGGTGTCGCAGCATTCAGAGGTGGATTTCGAGATCGCGCTGCAGGCGATGCATGAGATCGGTTTGATCTATCTGTACGAATTGGGAGGAGACAGATATATCCAGGTGGTCAATTTCGACCGCGAGCAGCCCGGGCTGAACAAGAGAACGAGTTCGACCTATCCGGATCCGCCGGAGATTCCAGGAAAATCTGGGAACTTCCCGGAACTTCCGGAAACTTCTGGGAAAGTCATGGAAACTCCCTCTAGAACAAAACAGACACAGAACAGAACTGAATCTGAACAGAACCGCGGCTGACGCCGCCGTGTCGAGGACTCCGGAGGTTCTGGTTGAAATCTACAAGGCCCGGAATCAGAAACTGCCCCAGGTGCTGGAGTTCAATCCCTCGCGGCGGGAGAAATGCAAACGCCGCCTGGCGAGGGACCCGGGAAAATTCATCGACCAATTCACGAGAGCGGTGATCAAAGCCCAGGAAACCCCCTTCCTGCGAGGCGAGAGCGAACGGGGCTGGAAAGCCGATTTCGACTGGTTCTACGCCAATGACCAGAACGTGATCAAGGTGCTTGAAGGCCGGCACGATTCCGGAGGCAGGGCGGATCCCGGAAAGGCCGGCGGCGCGGTGTTCGACATAATCCGAAGAGAACGGGAGGAGGGGAAGCATGGATCTGATCGCGTGGCGTGAGGATTTGGCGTCGGCATACAAGATCGAACCGTCGGAAGTGACCACCAGGCGCTATTTGAAATCACTTGAACGCTGGCGCCTGGATTCCAGGCAATGGGAGCAGCTCTCGGATTATGCCGTGCTCCGGTTTTCCCGGTTCCCGAGCATTGCGGAATTGTACGAGATTGTCTGCGAGATAAGGCGGCAGGCAGCGATCAAGGCAAACTCGGAATGGATGGACCACATGCGCAGGGAATGGGACGGGAAAACTCCAGGCATGGATCAGGATTCTCGCTTGAGTATTTGAGGCAAGCCATGAAACCTGGCGATCACGTGATCTGGCTCTATTCCAAGAAACGATCCTTGGTGGTCGGCTGGAGGTTGCAGCGCGTTCCTGGCGTGATCATTCGGGTTTGCAGGCGACGGATCAGGCTAAAAGTGAAGCTGCTCGGAGTGGAAAAGCTGGTCAACGTGAGCCCGGAAAACGTCATTTGCGATTCGGACGACTGAATCGAACTGCGTATGGCCTTGCGAGGGGTTGGAGCCTTTTCGGGGTCAGACGAAGGACCTGACCGTTGTGGTCAAAACCAAGTGTACGAGAAGACTGTATTACGGCCTTAATGACTGTTACACCGCTTGCCGCGGCCCTGCGCGCCGCCTCGCCTACATGGGACAGTTCGGAGGAAGGACCGATGGATCCACCAGCGTTCGCGATATCTCTTTTCGGTACAAAAGGTCGTACTCGTAGAGCCAAGTCTGCCGCCAAATGCCAGCT
>Ga0187866_1004262_pt1 | contig 10141 bp, 10 predicted proteins | sample June2016WEW_11_1_3_FD_133013 | JGI IMG/M metagenome (GOLD analysis project Ga0187866, IMG submission 133013) | Peatland microbial communities from SPRUCE experiment site at the Marcell Experimental Forest, Minnesota, USA - June2016WEW_11_150 | ecosystem: Environmental > Terrestrial > Soil >... | reverse complement strand
GCTGAGCTACACCCGTAGCCGTGACCGCCTCAGGCTACGGAAGTCACGTGGCTACGATGCTTGTACTATTTCCTCCGTTGGTTGAAGCAATAAACTCAGCATAATCGAGGACTCAGCATAATTTCTTTTATGCTGAGCTCAGCATAAAAGAAAGAACTGGCTCTTCAGTGGCTCCCCGCGGGGAGCACACGCGAGTGCGACGCTCTACAGCCTGATTGAAACGGCGAAGGCCAACGGCATCGAGCCATATCGCTACTTGCGATACGTCTTCACAAAGCTCCCTCTGGCCAAGAGCAAGGATGACTACCGCGCTTTGACTCCGCAGCAATTGGATCGCAAGGACTTCGAAAACCTATCCGTCTGACCACCGACAAGCGGGGTGCGGTTGTATTAGCGGATACGAGCGTACATCGTATTGCTGCGTCTCTAAAGCGTTGGCTGCCGGGTGCCCTCCTTACCGCGCTACTCATTAGGAGGTAATCACAAAGTTCGGCCTCAGGAAGAAAGGATGAAGCATGCCTTGAATATTCGACATCGGGAGTATGTCGTCTCCAATTCCAATACCGAGGAGATTTTTCATGACGTCCCGTCTTTGCTCTATCCTGCGCCAGCAATCTGGATACATTCTCCTAATTTCGTGCCGCAATGGTTGATCAGCGATTACAACTGTATCCTCTACGTGGACACCAACAAATGGCTCTCCAGGAAATGCAATAATGTCACACTGAAATGCCATGCCTGATCTCAACCCAAAGTCATAATCCTCCCGGAACGGCGAGTTTATCCACTCTTCAATGTGAATCTGATGACCTGGATTTAAAACAACACCAAAGCGCGGGTTGCCAATCCTCTCCATAACCTCCCGATATATTTCCTGGCTTCTTATACCGATGCCAAGTCCTTCATACCAACTCCTCAACGCTGAGAAATACGGAAAGTAGAAGTTGGACAGAATGTCCTTCCTCGCTCCGGTGAATTCTGCCTGTGACTCGACTGCACAGCCTGTTCGGGCGATGTTGGCTCCTTCCACACCGAAAGCGATGCTTAGGGTCTCACCCCTCTCCAATTTGCTGGCGGGCGTTGGACTGCTCAAACCTAACAGAACCCTCTCAGTACCGAAGTTCACTACCGGATGGCAACTGAACGGAACACCAAGGTAGTTAAACTCCGATATGCAATCGGTCTCGCTCATGCCGAGACGGAGACTGCCAATCAGTCTTCTCATCTCGGATGAAAGATAATTACTCATGCATTCGGTGCGGGCGATTTCTTTGGCGGACATGGTGCCTCTTATGCCAGATTCCGGATGTGTCATGATATCAGTAGCGTTCTCAACACTTCCGTTGGGCATCAACTCCAAGATTTCGCTTACCATGTAGTGAGGAATGTCAAAGGTGTGAATCGGATCTCGAACTTCGCCACTTTCGTAGTACTTGAGTCCAACGATCCCAATTTTGGAACTTGCATCGATACCTGTTTCGCTAAGAAGGTCTGACAAAAACCTCTTCTTGCTGCGTGTCTGTCCCTGCAAACTGAAGGTTTGGAAGAGGAGTTTCTTGTGCTCAATTAGAGATATCTCCGAGTATCCAAATCCTTCATTGCCGACGACTAGAACCGGCACATCGTCTTTCGGGACTATAAGTAGGGACTCCTCAAACCTCGAATCATAACCTCCGGTTAGATAGGACAGGTTCGCGCAGTGCTCGCGGTCACCATAGACGACAAGATGTGTAAGCCCCCTCTCGCCCATTGCCACAAGCAGCTTAGAATGCCGTTGTCGTGCATCCTCTGACGTGAGCAGCGGGAGCTCACCTTCCGAGCTGTACTCGGGCAAATGTACCTCGATTACCCTCACCTTAGATTGCCTCCTTGCTCGGCTTGTTTTGCGCACTCGCCCCCGGTTGCCCGTGCGCTTTTTCTGAGACTTAGGCCTCAATTGAGGCTGTCTGAGAACCTATCCAAGTATTCCCGATCGCCCCAATTTCGCATCGAGTCATTATCCAGCGTTCTCTGCCCGCAAGCTATCGCGGCCGACAAGCCTCGTTCGATCAGATTTTCCCCCGTCCTTCCCTCAGTTACCCTTCATGTTGGGATCGCCATCAACCGCATCGCCCGATACCTCGCGATCTTTCCCAGGTTCGTTGCGATTCGTACCAGCATGAACTCAAGCGCCGCTTTCGCTGCGCCTCGCTGGTGGTGCTGTCTCCATCCCTTGTTCTGCTGATCGTCCCCGTGCACCGGTTCGACGCTCCCCTGGCGCTTCATATACGTTTCCCGGCCGCGATCGCTGCGGAGCTTCTCTTTCATCTTCTCTCGAAATTGCGGCGTTTGTCAACGTAGTTGTCGCCTCAAGGGTGCGATTTCAATAACGGGTTTTCTGCCATTGAAGTTTTAAAGAAAAAAGGCCTATCTCCACCTTGCTGATCCTTATTAGGGAGGGGAGACAGGCCATGGAAATCTCTGATGTTCTACCGCGAAGCCAGGTACTGGTCAAGGAACTGAGCGAAGGGCTCAATGGCGGACTCTGTAGCCTCGAGCAGATTGAAGGTCGTATCCTGGGCTTTGTCTACGAATTGGCACACACTCTGGAGCGCGAGGTGCTGGCGGGTCTGCGAGAGCCGACTCAGGAGAACAGCCTTCGAGTGGGCGAGCGAACCGCTATCTATGCAGGGATGCGCAATGCACGTTTCCGCAACCGTTTTGGAGGCACGGTGGTGCTGCCGCGGCGATGCTACAAATACCGCGAGGGGGGCGGAGGGTGGAATCCCCTGGATGAGAAGCTGGGACTGGATCGCTGCCTGGGCTACTCGCCGCTGATGAGCTATCTGCTGAGCAGCTTTGGCGCCAGTGAGCCATTTGGTCGTGCATCAGAACTGCTGAGCGAGGCCTTGGGGTTCAGAGTCAGCCCCACGGCGGTGCAACGCAATACCGAGGCAGTGGGGGAGCGGATCACGGACAATCCTTACCTGATGATCGCGGCCGAAAAGGCTCAGCAGAACTGTGAGGTGATGGTGGTGCAAGTCGACGGAACCATCAGCCCGCAAATCCTTGAGAAACAAGGGCTCAGTGGGCGCGAAAGCCTGAAACAGCCGACGGATTGGAAGGAATGCAACGTGGTGGTGATCCAAAAGATCACCCAGGGAGAGCAGGTTGACCGATGGACAGGGGCTCGCTATGGAAAGCATGCGGAGTTTGAGACATATGCCGGTCGCGCTGCCCTTGCCATGGGACAGCATGTAGCAAAGAAGGTAATCTTCCTGGCCGATGGAGCGCATACCAACTGGGAGTTACAGCGGACCAACTTCCCCGGCTCGGTAGGAATCCTGGATTTCTATCATGCCAGCGAGCATCTGGGCAGTTTCACTGCTCTGCTGAAGGATCAGCGAAAAGCCTCCCCCCTGCACCATCGATGGGCGCATATGTTGCGTCAGGGCCGTGCCTTGCAGGTGATGCAGGAACTGCGTCATCGGGCGGACAGAGTCGCCGATCGAGATGCCGCAATTCGGGAGATCAACTACTTCAGAAACAATCTCTCGCGCATGGACTACGATCGCTATGAAGAGCAGGGCTTCCCTATTGGTAGTGGACTGGTGGAAGGCAGCTGCAAGTTCGTGGTCGGCAAACGCTTCAAAGGCAACGGCATGAGATGGAAGAAGCAGGACAACACCCGCGTCCTGAGGGTTCGCGTGGAGAAACTAAACGGGACCCTTCAGAAATATTTCAGACCAGAACCCCAAAACTGGACCCCAACGGCCTGTATTGCCTGATTGTCAATTGGGGATGCCGGTTATTGAAATCGCACCCTCGCCTCAAGAAAAAAGAAGTTGACGACGCAGCGCTTTCAGATACGACGCGCAGTCTGGTGAAGACGGGCTGAAGCAGTGTATCCCTCGCCATTCTGAAGATGGGGGAGAAGTCTGTGCGGTGAGGTGCTCCCTCGACTATTTCGAGTTCTTTTACTTGGGTTAAATCTTCCAGCGCCTGGATCCTGGCGAACAACTTCTTGTTGGTCTCTGACAGCTCAGCCAGTGCGTTGCTCAATTCATCCAGCGATCCCTGGAACTGCTCCTGGAGATACTCGATTAGAGAGACAACCACATCAGGGCCGGCTTTGTACGCATTGAGGATATGCTCTCTGCTTATGCGCGGCAACCGGCTGGCGCTATTCCCTCCCATTGACTGGAGTGTTTCATAGTTGTAAAACTTCCGGAAGCCTTGACATTTATCCGGTATTCCGGCCCAAACCAGCTGAACAGTTACCGTGACAAAACATTTATACCAGGTAACTATTCAGCAGGATAAGGGCGCCGCGGGTAGTAGTGGCTGACCTGCGAAGACGGAGGCAATCGCCTCCATGACGTTCATCCCATGCTTGCGGATGGTAGAGATGTAGCTGCAGACGGTGGCGAAAGCTTCGGCTCCCTCCCAGCTGCGGAATGTTCCCGATATCTTCTGTTGCACTTTCATCATTCGCAGATCGCGCTCTGCGAGGTTATTGTCAAAGGGGACTCGGAAATCGTGCACGAATCTCAGCACGTGAGCACGGTTCTCCCAGAGACGGCCCACGAGACTGCCGGCCTTGCCTTTTTTCTTTCTGCCCCGACGGGGTGTCTGGGCAAGCGCGCGGGGCGGATTGGCCCGCATCCCCATGCGAACCAAATGCTCGTACCACCACTCAATCGATTTCACCGTCGCGGCGCCCAAGTGGTCTCGTCCCTGTTCTTTCGCTCGATCCACCAGGCGCTTCCAGCGACGAAGCTCTCTGGCCAGAAGCTGCGCCCAGCGCTGCTCGCGTTCTTCCTACAGAAAGGTCAACTCGCGAAGATGATGAGCGTTGCACAATCCATGACGCTCCCCGTAGCCGGCGTAGCTGGTCCAGCCGTCATGCACTGCCACTCCGGCGAACTCTCCCAGCACCCCCATGGCATCCCTGGCCTGGGTGCCACGTCGAGGATGCACACGGTAGTAGGTCGCCGCTGTGGTGCTCGCGCTGTGCAGCCACGACACCTTGCCCTGCACCCGCAGCCCCGGCTCGTCGAAATGTCCCACCGCTGCAGCGGCAATCTCCCCTCGGATCTGTTCCACCGTGTCCCTCAACCCTTGCGCGCACTCCTGCTCAACGCCAGCCAGCGTCCCAGCGCTGAGGGGTACCCCGAAGAGGTCCTGCATCAACTGCCGAAGCCGCTGGTAGGGCAGCAGGGCATAGTCCTTCAAGTAGATCACGTAGGAGCGCAGGTTCCCACCGTATTGCACCGTGCGCTTCACCTCGGGCGGGAACTGCCCCCGTGACTGTCGTCCGCACGCAGGGCAGCGCTTGATCTCAGCCTGATGCTCAGTGACTTCCACATGCACGCGAGGAATCTCGAAGACCTGTCGTTTCTCGTATCCTTCAACCGGCTGTTGGCGCTACGAGTGCCAGCAACGGCATCGTTTCGCACGATGCACTACGACCTGATCGGGAGTGGCCACGCGCTGGAGTGTTGTTCCCTCATGGCCAGGCAGGCCACCGGGCTTTCGCTTGCTCTTTTGTCGTTTCACATAAGGACGACGAGCCGGTCCATCACTGGAGGGAGGCTTGCTGCTGTTGTGGCTGTCCTGCTTGCCGCGCTGCTCCAACTTCTGAATGCGCCCCTCATGTTCTTCGATAACGGCAAGCAGGGTGTCCTGAAGATACTCGAACAACGAGATGACCGCCTCAGGACCCGCGCGGTAAGCGTTGAGAATCTGCGCGCGCTCAATGCGCGGTAAACGGCGCTTGCTCTCCCCTCCCATGCTGAGAATCGTCGCACAGATTCCGGATTTCCGGAATCCCTAACATTTGTCCGGTACTTTTGCTGAATAGTTACTATACCGGAACGAAAGGCCTTTTTCAATCATAAGTGCGAGAAATGCGGGCTAGTGTTCTGTAAAGATATCACGATATAATCCCGGCGATTTCAGTCGTGAGCTGTCTTATGCGGCATCTACGCTCCGGGGCGGGATTTCCTTGATTTGGCGCGGACATCCGGCAATCCGCCATCTATGTCGTCCCTTATTTACGGGACACTAGGCTATCAAATTGAAAGTACTTGATCGAGGTACGCACTGTTCAGATGCCACGGTCGTGCTTTATAGTGCAGGAATGATGCTGGGGATCGGTTCTTACACCTTCACGTGGGCGATCGGGGTGCCGGGGTATCCATGTCCCGAGCTTGCCCTCACAGTCGAGGGGCTCCTTGATAGGGCTGAGGACCTCGGCGTTTCCCTCGTCCAGATCTGCGACAATCTCCCTCTTCACGATCTGCCGTGGGAGCGACTAGACGGGCTCGCTGAGCGGGCGAAGGCGGCGGGCATCACGATCGAAGTGGGCATGCAGGGGACGGACCCAGACCACCTGCTCCGATACCTCGACATCACCCTTGCGCTCGGCGCGAGCCTCATCCGTACCCTGATCGGGACCGAGGCAGAAAGCCCGACGATCAGGGATGCGGAAACGCGCCTCCGCTCGATTGCACCGCGCTTCGAGCGGGAAGGTGTCACCCTCGCCATCGAGAACTATGAGCGGTATTCCGCGAAAGACCTCGCGGGACTGGTCGAGCGGGTGGGTAGCCCGTTCGTCGGCGTGTGCCTAGACACGGTCAATTCACTCGGCGCCCTCGAGCTTCCGCGGGAGGTTATCGACACCCTCTTGCCGCACGCTCTGAATATACACGTGAAGGACTTCGTTATCATCCGGATGGATCACAGAATGGGTTTCTCGGTGGTCGGGACACCGGCAGGGCAGGGGAAGCTCGGCATCGAGGACATGCTCGATCGCGCTCGAGCAGGAGGCCGGAACCCCAATGTCGTGCTCGAGCTGTGGACACCCTTCCAGGGCAGTGTCGATGCGACGATCGCACTCGAACGGGAGTGGGCGGCGATCAGCATTCGGTACCTGACAAGACTCGTGAGGGCATGAAACGGTGCAAGGGTGCTCCGGGTGAGGAGTCCCGCATGGTCCCGCTGTGCGCGCGACAGCTCTGCCTTCCGTCAGGCGAACTGACCCAGGCTTTGCCAGGGACGCTCGATGCGCGGACGCAAGGCGATTTCCTTCAAGTCGAAGAAGATGCGCACCGTGCGGCTGCAGCCGCACACGGTGACCTGCTCTCCGATGAAGCGATAGGGCACTGTGTAGAAGCCTTTTTGGAACTGAATGCGAAAATCGGAGGCGACCTTAGCCACTGCCCAGCTAGTCGGATCCCAGCGCTCCAGCGGCAGCGGGTTCAGTGCCGCGCGCGCCTCGCACTCGAAGATCTCCCGGGGGCTTCGGCCCACCCCCCGCACGATGCGCTGTTTTCGACTTCCGCCGTCCACTGTGCCAGACTCTCCACCAGCTCGTCGTAGCAGGGTACCTCGCGTCCGCGTTCGCGTTGCTGCTCCACGAACAGGGGCCAGAAGTTATGCTTCACGTATTTTATATCGTTCGCCACTCCGCCCTTGGCCCGCGGGGGCACACGGAGATGAGAAACCCATAGTGCTCGGCCAGCTGACGGTAGGAGCGGTTGACAAGAGGGTTCTCCCCGCCAAAGTATTCGAAAGCGTGGATGTGGCCAAGAAAGAACACACGACCGCTTTGCTTGAAGACAGGCTCCCGCCACGCAAGGCGGGAGTGGCGCAGCCGCGCCGAGAACAGCCATGTCTTTCGGTTACGTCGACCGATGGGATCATAGCTGAGGCCCAAATACCCGAAGTCCACCTCCATGTCCTGGCCTGCAACCGTAGCTCGCGCGACGCCTACCCGTGGATGCGGGGGGAAAGCGTTTTTGTACGAATCTCCTCAGGGTGGCTTCTGAGCAAGGACAGCGCTCTTTGATGGCTCTTCCGGAATTCATATGGACCCAAAAGCGTAGTTTTTCGGGCTTTTTGGGCATGAGGTTTAGGCCGCCGAGATGAAAGAGGATAGCCATTCGAAAGCGCTTCCTGTCGCGAAACCCGCAAGCCATCTTTTTCACCCACTTGAATGCGAGAGTTCTTCGCTTCCACCAAGGCATTATGAACTCGCGCATTGATGACGTTAAGGACGCCCCGCAGATACCTACGTAACATCTTGCCGACTTTCTTTACTGGCTCCAAGCGGCAGCGCGAAATCCAGCTCAGCAGGCTTTCCCAGGCTTTCCGTGCTGAAGCGCGATCCCGCTCACTTTCCCGGCTCCGGGTAGATCCGGGCGGTCGCCTGCCCGGAACCCCCACAGACCCGCACGTGCGCAACTAACGCATGCGGTTCTTTAGAATCTTGCGCACGGCGTTGTGGAAGGAGTCCAGAACAAGCCCACCGTCGAGTTGGCCGAACAGACACCATCCCCAGATCAGCTTGCCGTACTCATCGAGGTGGACGGCCAAGTACCCTTTGCCGCCGCGGAAGCAGATCTCGGTGACGTCGGAGACAAGTACCTGCAGGCATCGGGAGGGATGAAGGCGGAACAACAGATTGGCCCGAGGACCCAGCCAGTGTAGCAGTCCCCGACGCAAAAGTGACGGAGGAATAATATAGAAAAGCATTATTGTCAAGTGATTTACGGGACACTACACTAGTTCTACTGTGTCATAAATTGACATTTGATGCATATCATGGCATTATCATGCTATGGGCAAGAAACTCGCCTCTGCCGCATCTCGGTTCGATGAGTACGTGAGTCGACTCGGAGAAGAGCTTGGCCATGCCGATCGCTTTGAACCGCTCAGAGCATACCTGACAGGGCTAATGTTACCCGGAGAGCGCAAAAGTGTCGAGCCGATGGCCGCCAAGATCGATCCACGAAGGGTGTCTTCGCGACATCAATCCATGCATCACTTCGTCTCAAGGGCTCCTTGGGATTGGAAGCCGGTGTTGGCGGTGGCGCGGGATTATGCACTGGAGCAGATCGAGCGTCATGCTCCAGTGGCCACATGGGTAGTCGATGACACGGGAATGCCCAAGAAGGGATCGCACTCAGTTGGGGTTGCACGACAATACTGTGGGCGACTGGGAACGCAAGATAACTGTCAGGTGGTTGTGACGGTGTCCATGGCCAACAGCATCATGAGTGTTCCCTGCGCCTACCGGCTGTACCTGCCTGAGATCTGGACGCGCGATCGCAAGCGCTGTCGGGAGGCGGGAATACCCGATGAGATCCCTTTCGCAACCAAGTGGGAGATCGCCTTAAGCGCGATTGATGGTCTGTTGGCAGAAGATCTGCCTCGAGCACCGGTCACTGCGGATGCCGGCTATGGCGCGGTGACTGCTTTCCGCGAGGGTTTAACACAACGAAGGCTTTCCTATGCCGTGGCAATTTCCAGCGAAACAAGCCTGTGGCCGCCAGGTTCGGAGCCTCTTCCACCCAGGCGGTGGAGCGGACAGGGTCGACCTCCGATACTGGTTCGTCGTACAGCCCGACACCACCCTTTTTCTGCCCGTGAACTGGCGGGGGGGCTCCCTCAGCGCAGCTGGAGGACTATATCCTGGCGCGAGGGAACGCGGGGAACGATGCGCTCCAGGTTCGCCGCGGTGCGCGTGCGACCTGCACATCGAGACGAAAACCGACACGAACCCAGGCCTGCGGAGTGGTTGTTGGTGGACTGGCCCACAGGGGAAAAGGAGCCCAGGAAGTACTGGCTGTCGACGATTCCTGAACATGCCTCCTTGGAGAATCTTGTGCAACTGGCTGAGATTCGGTGGCGGATTGATCGCGACTATCAGGAAATGAAAAGCGAGCTTGGATTGGACCACTATGAAGGACGGAGCTGGCTGGGCTTCCACCATCATGGCACCTTATGTATCGCGGCCTATGCGTTCCTGGCAGCCGAGCGCGCTCGGCTTTCCCCCCCAGAACCTCTTGCCTTCCTCAAAGCCGCTCGACTACCCAAAGGCTTCCGGCCACGAGGGGCTCCTGTTGCGAGCTGAGCGTCATGCAGTCTCATCGATTACCACCCTCCGACTTCGACATGCTCTGGTTGCTGCAAACCCTTGCTTACTGTCCATGGTGCGGAACAAATCACCTGTGATTCAATTTATGACACAGTAGAACTAGTCATAATGAAGTGACCGCCCCGAGCGTAGAATCGTAGATTGCGCTACGATCGGGAGAAGGTAGCGTAGAGCTACATACGAAGGAGGCGGTCATGGACAAGTCTATCACTGCGGTTC
>Ga0187866_1004248_pt1 | contig 10163 bp, 9 predicted proteins | sample June2016WEW_11_1_3_FD_133013 | JGI IMG/M metagenome (GOLD analysis project Ga0187866, IMG submission 133013) | Peatland microbial communities from SPRUCE experiment site at the Marcell Experimental Forest, Minnesota, USA - June2016WEW_11_150 | ecosystem: Environmental > Terrestrial > Soil >... | reverse complement strand
TCCCGATATCGTGAATTATTGCCGCCATCTTGACCTGCTCGATTTCAGTATCTTCAAACTTCATTTCTTTGGCTATGGCAGCTGCCAGGTCGGCCACTTTACGCTGATGGCCTGCAGTGTAGGGATCTCTCATTTCCACGATTTTGACCATGGTATCGATAGCGTCATTCAGAGTTTTCTTCAAAGATGTGTAGCTTTTCGCAAGTTTTTCTTCAGCCAGCTTGCGCTCGGTGATGTCCCGTGACACCCCCAGAATACCGATAGGTTGGTCATCCGTATCTCGCAGGAAAGAAGTATTGATTTCAACCCAGACTGTAGAGCCATCTTTGCAGATATGTTCAAGTTCCAGCGTCCGCGTCCTGGACAGGTCCTTTGGCTCCATGCTTTCTAAGGCTAATTCTTCCTCAATTGCTTTCAACGCAATCTCAAGGGAGGAGGGGGTAAAGATCTCCTGCAGAGACTGGGTCATAACTTCTTCAACGGTGTAGCCACGGATCCGCAAAACAGATGGGCTCATATAGGTGAATTGAAAATTCATATCCATAGTCCAGATGATGTCTCTGGCATTCTCGGCGAGCAAGCGGTATTTCTCCTCGCTCTTCATCAATGCCTTCTCCACCCGCCTGCGGTCGGTTATGTCCCTACCTTCGCCCAGGATGGAAACCAGCTTGCCGTTCTTGTCCCGTATGATGCTGAACTTATTTTCCGACCATGTGGTAGTGCCATCCTTGCAGTAATACTCAAGATCTAGTGTATGGACAGGATTATAGCCAGGGTCGGCCTCAACCCTGGGTAGCTCTTTAAAAAATAATTCAGATGCTAATTTGAGCGACTCGGGCGTGAGCCTCTGCTCCAACGGCATTTCCATTATCTCCTGGCGCGTTAAGCCGCGCAGCTTTTCCACGGAGGGACTCTGGTACGTGGGCTGGAGGTTCTTATCCATCAGCCATACGGTGTCTGTCGTATGCTCCGCCAGCAGGCGGTAATGTGCCTCGCTCTCCCGCAGCGCCTCCTCTGCCTGTTTGCGCTCACTGATATCTCTGACAAAGGCCAGTACGACTACCTGGCCTTTACGCGGCACGACATTGGTGTTGATTTCTATAGGTATATGGCGGCCGTCCTTCCTGATGAGTTCCAGCTCATCGGGACCCGTGGATTTGCCGTTGATATTATCCTGTAATAGTTGTGCAGCCCTGGCAAGGCTGTTTTCAGGAAGGATATTTAACTCCAGGAAGTTTTTACCGATTAGCTCTTCACGCTGGTAGCCTATTATTTCCTCGCACTTGCGGTTACCGTAGAGAAAATTGCCTTCAAGGTCATTCATATAGACGCCGTCAGGGGCATTCTCGAGTAAGGTCCTGAACATCTCCTCGCTCTCCCTCAGTTCCTCCTCCATTTGTCTGCGCCCGCTGATGTCGCGGCTGACGCACTTGAACCCGGTAACCTCTCCCTGCTCATTCCTTTTAAGATCAACCGACACTTCTACAAATGTTATGCTGCCGTTCTTGTGACGGACCCTGTGGGGGAAGCCTCTATTTGGTTTTCCCGTCCTGTATACCTCGTTGAAGGCAGCGAAGATGCTTCCGGTATCCTCTTCGAGCGCCGTAAGGCGATAATTCTTACCAAGCATCTCTTCGCGTGAATAACCGAGGCTATGGCCTGCGGATTCACTGATGAAAGTATAGTTGCCGGCGAGGTCCACCTCGTAGTAGCAGTCCTGCATCTGCTCAAGTATGGTGCGGTATCTTTCTTCGGACTGTGACAGCTTATCCTTAAGTTTTTCTACGCGGGATATGCCGGCCGGGACCGAACCAGGGACGTTTTTCAATTTCCTCTCAGTGTGCGTCCGCATACGTCTTACTTCCCCTGGACATCGTGCCGCTTGCCACTTTAAATGTATCCATTGTCGATGGGTTAATCTTATAGGAGATGCGACAAAGAAGTCTGCTGCCAACTGGCTCACTTTGGCTAGACTTACGGTTCTATTTTTGGAACTTGCGATACGCTAGGTCATAGGTAAAGGACAGAAGAAAAGGATAGTACTAATCGGGATACAGGGGAAATAATGTAATTGGTTATGATGCGTACCTTAGTTTTTGTCTGCAGTCAAAGTAAGCGCGTCTACAGGGTGCTTAGATACATGCAGATCGCGCCGCAGGCTGCTACATTCAGCGATTCTGCTTTGCCCTGTGCTATGGGAATCCTCAGGATGTGATCCGCTGCTTTCATCAATGTTCCCGATAGCCCGGACGCCTCATTGCCCATAGCCAGCAACAGCTTATCCCTGTGCTGAAGGACTGAATTGTCTTCTACGCCGCCGATATCCGTGGCTACCAGGACGTATCCGCCGAGTTTCAGGGCTTCTGCAAGCTCCAGGTAATGGGAAGTCCGGCGCACCCACAAAGACAGCACGGTGCCGGCAGTCGATTGGACGCACTTGGGAGACAGGTGATCGGCGCATTTTTCCGTCAGGATGGCCCCGGAAAAACCGAAGGCTGCAGCGGAACGTATGAGAGTGCCTGCATTCCCGGGATCCTGAATATCTTCAAGTAACAGGATTTTAGCGCCGAGTTTGTCAGGCAGGTGGTCGGAATAGCAATCCACGGGCAGGCGTACGACAGCCACGGTCTCTTGGGGTGTCTTAGCAGAGCAGATAGAGTGTAACTGGCTTTCCGTAACCAGTCTCTGGGCATACTTGCCGTATAAAGCAGGCAGCGGTTTGGTGGATAGGATTTCCAAGATTTCATCCGGGTTGCTGCTGATTATCTGTTGGATGGCCCGGGACCCTTCCACCAGGAATGCCCCTGCTTCAAACCGCCCCTTTTTTGTGGCCAGGTACTTATACCATTTGATCGGTTTAAGCGGATTGGCTCTTTCGTATGGCATACATAAAGAGTATCAGTGATAGAAACCGGCAGTCAAAGGATCCCGAGACATATCCTGAAAACGGCCTTAGCATGGAAAATGCGTACTGGTTTACATGGGGTTATATGCCCAACTTTCAAATGGCGTTCACAGACACACATCTACTTCCGGCGGGGATGAATGCCACATATTATTTAACGCCTGAGACAGCTTGTTATTATGGTAATTATATGGCCACTTATGATGGATGGGACACCGGTGGCGCCGGCCCACTTCAAGAGTGGAAAATCGGGCGCTTTTACCCGTTTCCGCAAGTGCCTCCGCAAAAGGGGGATACAGGTAACTTGGCCTTTGGCGATTTTAGCTTCGCTCCGTATCTTCCCTCATTGACCATCAAAGTATCACCGGTCACATCCGTCCCCGTTAGCCTCGGGGGGGCCATTTGGAGCGGCCTTTCCTGGCCACACCTGCAACTAATACAAGAAGACCACAGCTTACCATTGTCACCTTATCCCAAAATTAGAATTCCATACTATGATTTGTTCGTCGATGGAATAGAGGTTGCATCCGGTCCCCTAGGCCAGCTGGATGGTACGCAATATTATGGGCGATGGTGGGACAATGTGAGTGAATCCTGGAATGTAAGCGGCAGCAGGGGACTGCTCCGCGTTCATATGCCCTCCCTGGCCACAATTTCCAACTGGTCGACCTACGAGGTGAATTTCAACCTGGGTAATCATGCGAGTATCCAGCCGTTCATAAGAAGCCTAGTATTGCCTTCCAATTACTCGACCGGAGAGAAGATCATTCTGAATGTAGTGCCGGCGGACGGCATTACAATTATGACCGTGGAATACAGCTTCAATAAAGGGGCCACCTGGCGGGCTGCAGAGAAGACGCCTGCCGGTTATCCCTTGATTGCCGGGGCAGCGGACCAGCTTGACATACGCATTACGGGAACGGACGCCAACGGAAATATATATAAATATACTTCCCCTGCCGCAGCGTTGTCAGGACAGGTGAAGCTGTCGGTTGCGCCTCAATCCGTCGCAGGCACCCCGGGACAGACCGTTGAAATTAAAGGGAGGCTGACGACAATCGAAGGGACAGGTTTGAAAGGCCTGGCGGTCAGCCTGTCCGATGGTAATAACCTACAATACACGTCACCTGATGAATCGGGGAACTTTTCATTTGCCTACCAAATAACTACGGTGCCGCAGGACCTCGTGATAACTTCAGCGGCGGCAGGGGTCTATAAAGCTGAATCTGTCCACGTGCTAATAAGTGGTGCCAATGCTGCAGTACCGGTTAGCACCAGTCTGGGCATGGTCAACTTTACCACCAGCTCCGGTACTATTACAGACCTTATAAACGTCCCGCCCGACGGTATGCAGTGCCCGGCAGATGGGCTAATCTTCCCCTACGGCATGTTTTCTTATAATATCGAAGGGCTGGCACCCAGCGCCACGGCCTACGTCACCATCACCACCCCCACCCCAATACCCATGGGGTCCACGGTCTTCAAGTGCCAGAACGGCAATTTGGTCGACTTCAGCCAGTTCGCTCAGCAGCCTGACCCCAATACCTTCATCCTGACCCTTAAGGACGGCGGACAGGGTGACGCCGATGGAGTGGCCAACGGCACCATCGTCGACCCCTGCGGAATGGCCTTCGCCGACACCAGTCGGCATCGGTCGTCTTCGGCACAGATTCCCAGGGTGCAGGGCCCCGCACCCATAGCCAATGTCGTGATACAGAGCGCCTCGCTCTCCGCTGCCAAAGTTGCAGCGGGCGCAATGGTTACCATCACGGCCGAAGTGGCCAATAAGGGCACCGCCGACGGCATAACCCAGATCAAACTTTACGTCAACGGAGAGGAAGAAGCGCATCAGGGCGTCTCGGTCAAAAGCGGAGGCGCCAAATCTGTAGTTTTCACCGTTAGCCGGGATGAACCGGGCAGATATACCGTATATGTGGGCAGTGTTTCTGCCGGTAGCTTTACGGTTGATGAATTCGTCAATCCCGACCTCATCCTTTACATCAGCTTGCTGTTGCTGCTGCTTGCACTTATCCTCGGCGCAGCATATATCGTGCGAACCAGGCTGCAAGAATATTGAGGCCATGGCCGGCTAAAAGCCGGATTTTAGTTGCTGCGTTTACTATCAGGCTCACTTTCAGCCTGCATATTCAGGGCCGGCAGCTCTTAAACATTACTTTGGCACAACCTATTATTTTGCTATAATCTGCCGGGATGAGGACGGGTGGGTATTTTGAATCGACAATTCTGCATATGGGAGGTACGAGGCTGACATGACGAAAACAATCGTATTTATACACGGGATGTACATGACGCCCCTGTGCTGGGAGCAGTGGACGGCTTTTTTTCAGGCCAAAGGCTACACATGTATTGCCCCGGCCTGGCCCGGCCGGGATAAGCCCATCGAAGAGCTCCGGAGACCCGATCCGCAACTGGGCAATCTAACGCTAAAAGCCGTGGTTGATGGCGTTGCGGAAAAGGTCAAAACGCTCAGTGAAAAACCCATCCTCATAGGCCATTCCATGGGAGCACTGGCAGTTCAGATTTTACTTCAGAGGGACATTGCCGCCGCCGGCGTCGCCATCGACTCGGCGCCTCCGCTGGGAGTATTAACAACCCGCTGGGAGTTTCTCAAGTCCAACTGGCCTCATATTGACCCGTTAGTACCGCAGAGCCAGCCCGTAGAAATGTCTTTTGAACGTTTTCAATATGCATTCGTCAATTCGCTGCCGTTAGAGGAACAGAGGGCAGCCTATGACAGGTATGTGGTGCCCGAATCCCGAAGGGTGCCCGCCGGCTCGCTCACCGGTCTGGCCAGGATTGATTTTAAGAAACAACATGCCCCGCTTTTGATTATAGCCGGTTCAAACGATCACCTTATCCCGGCTTCTTTGAACAGAACGAACTTTAACAAGTATAAGAATCCTGCATCGATTACCGACTTCAAGGAATTTGCAGGGCGGACCCATTTCATTATCGGGCAGAAGAACTGGGAAGAAGTTGCAAACTACGTCGCCGGATGGCTGCGCGACAAGAATATATAATTCTTAGCGCTACGAAACTACGCACCTTCAATAATATGTGAATCAGAGGGGAAACCGGATCACGGTTTCCCCTCTGTGTTTCTGAAGAGCATTAGTATGCTTGGTTAAAACCAGTGATAATACTGCGCAAGTATGAGAAGACCCTGGATTATAAAAATAATTGCGACCAGGAAGTTGAGAATACCCGGACTAACCATCACAAGAATACCGAAGATCAGGGTGAGGGCGCCGACGACAAGAGGCACTCCCAACACAAATCCCGATGAAATGATCTGGCCGATGCCGATTATGATCAGGTATATCCCCACCAGGTAATTCAGTATCCTGGGGAAAATCATGACCACAATGCCGAAAATAAGGGAGATTATCCCCCACAGCCATACCCCGCCGATGATCCACATTATGCCGCTGATGATCAAGGCTATGCCGATCAGGTAATTAATGATCCTCGGGAATATCAGTATCAGGACGCCAATGATGAGCAGTATGAAGCCTAATGTCGGCCCCGCAAAGGGTAACCCGAAGTTTAACCAGGACATACATCCACCTCCTTTCTTGAATATTATAATGCCATGAATCGGCATTTTATGAAAGTCCGCTTCTATTCAAAGAATATATACGTTGTGTTATAGTTACGGGAAGAGGATTTGAGATGTTTAAAAACCGCGCCGTTCCCCTGTTTCTGCTTATATCAGTTCATTTAGTTTTACCGCTGGGGCTGATATTGTGGTTCTGGCTGGGCCAGTCTCCCAGCCAGTTCAGATGGCTGGTGACCACTGTATTCATGGCAACCTTCGTTTTAACGATTTATTTCATCGGGTTCTGGCACTATATCAGCGTGTACCTGCGCTATTTATGGGTGGTTCTTCTCATCGTTGCCGGCATTGTCTCCTATATGGGCGTGCGTGAACTTCCATTTTTCGTGCAGCTAAATCCATTAGAGTGGGTGCGGGTCGGTTTCGACATAGCTTTTTCGCTGGCTTTTATTTATCTTATCATCACCGCAATCGGCGCATATTTTTACCCCGTAAAACCGATTAAACTGGCCTTTCCCTTCCGTAACGGTGTGTACTCGGTTAACTGGGGTGGCAACGGCGCCTCCAGCCGGCTCATGAACTACCACTATACGGGATCGATGCACACCAGGGCCGGTGTCAACAGGCCGATGATATACGCCGTGGATATCGAAAAATTGAATATCCTGGGCAGTTCGGCCCGGGGCATATTGCCGACTAAACTGGAGAAATATGTTATTTACCACCAGGATATCCTGGCGCCCTGCGACGGGTCTGTGGTAGAGGTCGTGGACGGCCTTCCGAATGAGACCCCGTTCAGCGGCCACTATCCCTATAATGTGGGGAACCACGTCGTCATATTGAAGGGCAGCTACCAGGTACTGCTGGGCCATATGCAGAGCGGCAGTATAAAGGTGAAAGCCGGAGACACGGTAAAGATGGGCGATGTTATCGGTCAGGTAGGTAACTCGGGAATGACCGATGCGCCGCATACACATGTGCACGCCATGCAAGCGACGGGCAAAAATATCTGGGTAGAAGAAGGAATCCCTATTTATTTCAATGGCAGGAACCCGGTCAAAGGTACGCTGTTTTTTGAAAAGTAGGCGCGGGTCATTTAGGTTCGGTGCGGGTACCGTTAATAAACACGATTAAACCTATTATCATAAAAACAACACCACCGATTAAAAAAGGAACGTTTTTAAAAGCGAACCAGGCTACGAGAGCCCCCACAACGCCAACCAAAGCCAAACCTATGCCAAACCATCTCATAAGATCCCTCCTTAAAGTCCTGAAGACGTATTCTACTGAAGTGCCTGTAGTTACCATGTTCACGAAGATAAGCTTGATGCTTTTACACTACTGTATCGATTGTCTGTTAACAGACAATCGATACAGTAAATTGTAACTGACTAGTCCCTAGGCTTTTTTGATATTTCTTTCAGCCTTGCCGAACTCTTCCTGTACTTTTCCGCCTGCCTGCTCAATTTTACCTTTGAGTTCCTGTGATTTATTGCCGGTTAATTTACCGGACTCTTCAGTGACTTTGCCCTTGACCTGGTTCCATTTTCCTTTGACTATATTGTTATCCATGTTTACACTCCTATAATTATTAGTAAATAAATAGTAGCAGTGTGAACATGTAGAAGTAATATAATCGGGGCAGGATATGTTAAATAGTTATGATATCGGCAGCGTCCCCAGCGGATAGATTGATGAAATAAAGGGATGGTAGATTGGTAGTCCCTCGGGTGTTCTGCCACCGGAGACTACCAGCAGGTGTACTCTATTGCTTTCGCTTTAAGCGCAAAAACTAACGGAACGAACTGGAATGATTAAAAAAGCTTAAATACGCTGGTCAGCAGCCACCAAATTAGGAGAATGACGGCAATAATAAGCGCTAAATGGATGAACCAACCCAGAGTGCGGAAAAAAATGAAACCCAGCAGCCATAAAACAAAGATAACAGCCGCAATTATTAATATGATACTCATAGCCACCTCCCTTATATTTACATTCTCTGCTTCTTATGGTCTGCCGATTATATTAGCATAAGAGTTAATAAACTGTCATCAGCCGCCCGTAGCCAGCGCCCCGGTTATCGTATCCTTTAACCTTTTGCCTTACAATATAACTGTGAGGATGCTCTATGCCCAAACTGCCTGACCTGGTCAACGGATTCAAGATGCTGAGGGAGGTGGACCTGAATGCGGTCCGCCTTCAGGCTGAAAAACGCCTGTATGTCATGGTCGTTGGAGAAGCCGGGGCCGGCAAGACAGCCTTGATAGCGCAATTGGTTTCCGGGCCGAGGGCCGGGGAACCTCCCGGATTTCAGTCAATCTCTATGAATCGTCCGGAGCCGACCCTGCAAATTCCGGATGATGCTCTGGTGCTGCTGTTGCTGGAAGCCGGGAAGCCCAGCTATCCGGGGGAGCGAGTGCTCTTCGATGGCCTCATAGCCAGGAAGGTATCGACGGTTGTCTGCTATAACGCCTCGGGCATGACCGGCGACCAAATTGTGAAGCTGGACAAGGCAGCCTGGGCTGGCGCAGAGACTGCTGTCATTACGGCTAGCGACCGGGATACCCTGGTACGTGAGTTGGCGCCGGCGGTTCTGCGCGCCTGCAAAGGCCGTGAAGTGCGACTGGCCCGTTACCTGCCACTGCTGCGTGCTCCCGTCGCCCAAAAGCTAATTGACGATACATGTCTTATCAATGCCACCTACAGCCTGACGACCGGCCTGGCGGAGATTATACCGTTTCTAGACCTGCCCTTGAATGTGGCGGATGTCATCGTATTGACCAAGAATCAGGCACTAATGGCCTATGAAATTACTCTGGCTATGGGCATGCAGGCCGAATGGCGCGATACAATTCCCAAGATGACTGCCGTGATTGGCTCCGCCTTCCTCTGGCGCCAACTGGGGCGTTACCTGGCCGGATTGATACCTGTCATCGGCATCGTGCCTAAGATAGTGATTTCTTACTCGGGAACCTACGTGATTGGCGAAGCTATTTACCAGTGGTGCGCCAATGGCGAGAAGCTAAATCCCGAGGAGCTAAAAGCACTCTATGCCGTAGCCCTTAAGCGGGGAAGCGAGGTTGCCAAAGCGCTGATCGAGAAAAGTGATTCCGCCGGCGCCCTTACTCGGGAGCAGGCTGCCGGCCGGTTTCGTTCGGCGGTATCCCTCATTGCCGCAAGAAGCCAGGATACACTCCAGCGAATTGCCTCATTCGCTGACAGCGTTTCAAAACCGGCGACTATCTGCCCGGCTTGCGGTAAGAAATCACCCAAAGGCGCCAGCTTCTGCGCCTTTTGCGGCAAACCGCTGAATTCGTAACATAGACTATTTCGTCAATCGAATATGGCGGGAACTCCAAATGTCATAAGTATTTAATATATCCCGCCCCGATTATATTACTATTCCAGTGTAGTGTTGCTATTATTTTCTCAGGTGAATATCCTATGAAAACAAGATGGCTGGCGCTGACGGCTATAATAATACTCGGGGTTTGCATCGGCCCGGGCTACGTATCGCCTTCAGGTACCTTAGCATCCAAAGCAACAGTAGATGCAATGGTCAAACCCGCTTCAGTGTCATTGGTTGGCGCAATCAATACACCGCAGACCATGCCCATTATGCTTACGGCAGCGTCGCCTGCCGAGCCTAATGTTATCAGCCTGAAACCTGCCGACTTCAGC
>Ga0187866_1004244_pt1 | contig 10174 bp, 9 predicted proteins | sample June2016WEW_11_1_3_FD_133013 | JGI IMG/M metagenome (GOLD analysis project Ga0187866, IMG submission 133013) | Peatland microbial communities from SPRUCE experiment site at the Marcell Experimental Forest, Minnesota, USA - June2016WEW_11_150 | ecosystem: Environmental > Terrestrial > Soil >... | reverse complement strand
TGGAACTCGGACTATTGCTTCGCTTTTTAGTGTCGGAACTCTTATCTCAGCACCCAGAGTAGCCTGGGCAAAATTGACGTTAGCCTCATACACGAAATCTAAGCCTTTCCTGTTTAGATACGGGTGGGGTTTGATTCTTATCGTTACGTAACAGTCTCCTGGTGGGCCGTCATATGGGCCGTCTTCGCCTTGTCCTCGAAGGACCAGGTGGTCGCCATTGTCGATACCAGCTGGCACTTTGACCTTAAGCTGCACGCTCCTTTCTTCGAGTCCATTGCCTCCACATGTCCTGCACTGCTTCTGAGCTACCTTTCCTCTGCCATTGCAGTGGTCGCAGGAAACGATCATCTGCCCGAAACCAGAGACGGCTTCGTGCTCGATTCTTCCCGAGCCCTGACATTTTGGACAGGCTGTCAAGTGACTACCGGGCTCAACGCCTGAACCACCGCATCTAGTGCACTTTTTCATTCTTGGCAAAGTGACTTCCAGTTCAGTTCCGGAAGCAGCTTGTTCCAGCGTGATCTCCATTTGGGCTTCTGAGTCGCGGCCGCGAGTGGCTTCGGGTTGCGTTTGGTGAAATGTGAAGCCTCCGCCGAAGATTCGATTGAGGAGATCGTTAGAGTCGAAGCCAAACTCTGAGAAGACTTCTTGGAAGTTCTTGCGGTTGAAGATATCTTCCTGCTTGTATTGCTTGTTTATTCCTTCGAAGCCTGCGGCATCGTACTGGCGTCTCTTCTCTGGGTCGGAGAGTATGGCGTAAGCCTCTGAAACCTCTTTGAATCTCTCTTCAGCGTCAGGTCTCTTGTTCCTGTCTGGGTGATATTTGAAGGCGAGCTTGCGGAAAGCGTTCTTGATTTCTTCTTGAGATGCATCCCGACTGAGCCCTAGTAGGTCGTAATAATCCAGCTTTGCCAAGTTGGACTATCATCTGAATATGTCACGGTAGATAACGAGGGGAAATAGCTATTTTTTCTCCTCGTCGTTCACGACCTTATACTCTGCATCAACAGTCTTCTTTCCTTCCTGTTGCTCTTCTCCCGATGATGGGGGTTCTTGACTGGCTTGTTGAGATTTTTGAGATGCGGCCTGCTGATAGACTGTAGCACCTGCCTCCTGAACTAGTCTTCTTAGTTCTTCGACCTTGGAACTGAGTTCAGCTAATCCTCCCGACTTCAATGCGTCTTTCAGTCCCTGAAGGGCTTCTTGGGTCTTTGTCTTCTGCTCAGGAGGGAGTTTGTCTCCAATCTCGCCTAGCGTCTTCTCGGTCGTGTAAATCAGGGAATCTGCAGTGTTTCGAACTTCAGCTTCTTCCTTAGCGCGTTTATCTTGTTCGGCGAATTGTTCTGCCTCTCTTATCATTCGATCTTTCTCTGTTTGGCTAAGCTTGGTTGATGCAGTTATTTTGATTCCCATCTGCTTGCTAGTGCCCAAGTCTTTCGCAGATACGTTAATGACGCCATCCGCGTTGATGTCGAATGTTACCTCAATCTGCGGGATACCTCGAGGTGCAGGTGGAATGCCTGTAAGGTTGAATTGGCCCAAGCTGATATTGTCTTTAGCCATGGTCCGCTCTCCTTGTAGCACATGTATGGTGACCGCCGTCTGAGAGTCGGCAGCCGTCGTAAAGATCTGGCTTTGCTTAACTGGTATTGTCGTATTTCGATCGATGATCTTTGAAAGGACGGCTCCTAACGTTTCAACTCCCAGGGAAAGAGGTGTCACGTCAAGAAGGACTATGTCTGAGATTTCTCCTGTTAGGACCGCTCCTTGAATGGCGGCGCCGATGGCCACGCATTCCATTGGGTCAATGCCTCTCTCAGGTTTCTTGCCTATTACGTCCTCGATGAATTGTTGAACGAACGGCATCTTTGTTTGCCCGCCAATGAGGACGATTTTGTCAATCTGTGCTGGGGTTAACTTTGCATCTGATAGGGTCTTCAGGATGGGTTCCCTGATCCTCTCCACTATAGATCTGGTTAGTTGTTCGAGTTTCGCTCGTGTCAGAGTCATGTGAAGATTCTTCGGACCTTTAGCATCAGTGACAATGTATGGAAGATCTATGTCAGTGGTTATCAAGTTTGATAGTTCTATCTTCGCGGTCTCGGCTGCGTCCTTCAAGCGTGCCATAGCTTTCACATCTCCTCTAAGATCAATTGCTGTTTCACGCTTGAATTCTGAAACAACATAATCCACTACGGCCTGGTCGAGGTCCGCTCCACCCGTTTTTGTGTCTCCACTTGTAGCTAGAACTTCAAAGACGCCTTTGCCGAAGTCCATAACTGTGGTGTCGTTTGTGCCGCCGCCGAAACTGAATACTAGGATTTTCAGTTCTTGACTAGCCTTGTCCAGACCATAGGCGAGGGCTGCTGCCGTTGGTTCATTCACAACTCTCGTTACTTTCAAGCCTGCAATCTCGCCAGCGTCTATGGTTGCTTGGCGCTGGTTGTCGTTGAAGTGTGCGGGAACTGTTATCACTGCCTTGGTGATCTTCTCGCCAAGATAGGTTTCAGAGTCACGCAGAATCTTCTGTAGAATTAATGCTGAGATTTGCTGTGGCGTGTACTCTTTCCCAAAAACCTTAAGCTTATAGTCCGTACCCATTTTTCGTTTGATTTCGCGTATCGTCCCTTCGGGATTGGTAACTGCCTGTCTTCTGGCGGGTTCACCGACAAGCAGTTGTCCGTCCCGGGTAAGGGCGACGACAGAGGGAAACATTTTTCCCGCGACGGTTGATCCCTCAGCGCTCGGAATTATGGTCGGTTTTCCACCTATGACCACGGCTGCGGCTGAATTGGTGGTTCCAAGATCGATTCCTAATATCCTCTCTCTTTTCTCACTACTCATTTTTCATTCCCCTTAACTTCATTATCTTTAACAGAGTTCCGACTGGATGCTACTTTTACCAAGCTTGGTCTAAGCACTTTGCCGTTCAAAAGGTATCCCTTTCTAATTTCCTGTACAACCGTCCCGTCAGGGTAGTCGCATGTCACAACTTCTTGCATCGCTTCATGCATGTGCGGGTCAAAGGGTTTGCCGACGGCTTCAATGGGACATAGCCCTTCGCAAATGAGCGCCTTCCAGAGTTTTTTCCTTACCATCTCCATGCCTTCTAGGAGAGTGGGCTCCTTCGTTTTCTTCGACTCCTCTAGCGCAAGATCAACCTCCTCAGCGACTGGCAATATTTGTATGATCATCCTCTTTTTTTCCCGCGTGACTCCTTCATCTATGCGGCTCTGTATATGCTTCTGAAGGTTTTCAAGGTCAGCTCGAGCGTATTTGACTTGGTTAAGGTATGTCTCCTCAAGTTTGGTCTTCTCCTCGAGTAAAGCTTCAAGCTCTGTCACTTTGTTTGTGCGTGCTTCTTTATGGTCGGACTTGGCGCAGCACATTGACCTCTACAGGTTCCTTTGAAGGCAGGCTCCTTTTAAAGGCACACTCACGGGCATCCTCTCGAGTATTGACTGGACAACTACTGCTTGCGCGCCAATATCCAATGCCTTGCTGAGTCCGAGATCGTTAGATGTAGGTCAGAGTTATACTGCTCCCTTCCGAATACTTGTGCTCTGAAGACAACAGTTAGCTTGATGCGCCTTTGGCAGTCATAAACCTCTCTTGACAAGTCAGTTCAGAGTTCGTAATGATGATGACGCGATGAAACTGGCGCCAGCAAGGAGCTACCTGATCACTACGACGGAAACTCTGAGGTTATGTTTGAACGTGACTTCTAGAACATCCTTGGACTCGGCAAGACAAATTTGAGGATTGCCGGGTCGAGAGTAAAGAGGTCTCTGATCGCTACGTTGAGACAGAAGACGATCACCTTAACTCATGCCACGAGAAAAGACAGTGAGTGATGTAGATTGTCAGCAAAGTCCATCTTTATTCAGGCACTAAAGTTCGGAGCCAGCGGTATGCTCGGCGTAAGCATCAGCGCCGTCGTGTACTACAGCCTCAGGGGATCATTGCCTCGACATTTCGTCACTTTCTGGTTCATGTCGATACGGCGCTTCGACCTAGTGGATGGTGCGTATTACCTCCTAACATCGATTATCGGCGGCTCGGTTCATTTCGCTTTGAGTAAGGTATGGGTGTTCGATACAAAATGAACATGACTACTAAACTCCACACGAAGAGCGGTTTTTTGTCTGTGCGTGCCTAGAGTACGTCATGAAAACGCTTTCTCTCGTTTTTGTGGAAGCTTCTCGGGCTGGCTAGATCCGGCCATCCATATGGTTGCCTCTAAGAAAATATGATCACATATCAAACCACTCTTCTTTTGGTATCTTGTTATTTTGTTATTTTGTTGAGTAATGGACAACTTTAATCTCTGGTTATGAGCCTACTCATACGCAAAGAGCATTGGACATGCTCAATATCGGTCTGTTCAAATTGAAGTTCCTGGTTATGCGTGTGGGTGCTACGATTGCCTGAAATCGAAGACAAAATCACAAGTCGGATTCAGAAACGGGCGAAGGCACGAAAGCGGACTAGAGGTCCTTATCGCAAATCGTCTCCATTGCCTCCGGGTTTCAAGTGACCACTTTGTTACTGCACCCAAAAAAATGATCTAGGTAAACTTCAAGAGGGTTTAGAGGCTGTGGATTACCAAAAGCATTAATCGGATTGCAATCTAAAACTGTGACCATGGCATCCGGCTTGGAATCGACACAACAGCGCAAATTCAATTTCAGAAAACATGTTGAACTATTTTCAATCAGCACCCTTATCGCATATCTGGCTACACGTTTCTTAGCTGACTACTTGCGCATGCGGCTTTATGTGAGTCATGGGAAAATTCACGTGCATCATTTCATATTTGGTCTTGCGCTTGTGCCGTTAACATGGGTTGCGGATAGGAGTGAGCATGATGAGATCGCTGATGTTCTTGCGGGTGTGGTGACTGCGCTAGTGCTCTCCGAAATAAAAGAGCTATTGCTGCAAAATTGGAGCCAGTAAGTGAAAGTGCCTAGTGGACACCGTTTGCACGCCCCCTTCTACAGTAACAGAAACTCAGACAACACTGAGAACTACAAAACTGCATGTCACTCCTTATTTTGATGAAATCAAAAATTCTCTCACACTGTTTGGTAGCTGCAGAGTTTGCCAACGATTCTGCTAAGATTCACCATTAGAGTGGGGGGACAGACTACGCGCCGAGCTATCCTGAACGCTTCGATCCGCATTTTCCTCCATGGCTGCCCCTGGAAGGAGGAATTGTGAACTGAGCGCCACGGTTACATGGTGATGACATGATAGAATATTACTCCATACGTTGTGACATCGATCCCAGTCGCTGAGGTTGAACTCTTCATGACAGCCGAAAAATTCTTTTCGCTATGGTTAATGCCCACGGGAGATGCCTACCAAGCACTTGCAAACTTGATCTTTGATCTCAGTAAGGAGTATTCCTCGCCACGCTTTGCTCCTCACGTCACGCTACTTGGAGAATTACATGGTTCTGAGGAGGAGATAAAATCGAGAACTTCAAGGCTTAGCGCCAACCTAAAGCCCTACGCAATCGATCTGACTAGGATTGAGTACCTGGATGAGTATTTCAGAAGCTTGTTCATTCGAGTCGAAGAAACCGAGCAGGTAATGCAAGCAAATCTCAGAGCAAGGGGCATCTTTGACCGGCAAAGGGATCCAAAATACATACCTCATCTTAGCATACTATACGGAAATTTTTCTTCAACTACAAAGGACGAGGTTATTGAAAAGATAGGGCGAGAATTCAGACTGAGTTTTGATGTCAAGAGTCTACATCTAGTCGAAACCAGCGCCCGACCTGAGAACTGGTTCACGGCGAAAGAGTTTCCTTTTGAATCAAATCCTCGCTCAGGTCGAGTTCTTAGCGCGACGTAAGTCCCTGCACTCGCGACGATGACTGCTACCGCAATCTCTATTATTCTTAGAATTCACAAATCGATGCGCAAAGCTATGAAGGCCCAAACAAGATTTGACATTGCCTTCCTTGGACATTATACGAAAGATACAATTCTACTTGCCAACGAAGAGAGGATCGTTGATGGGGGAGCAATCATTTATGGCGGGAACGTTGCTGCAAGGATGGGACTTAGGACTGCAATAATTACGAGAATGGCGCGGCAAGACTTCAAGGTGTTGGAACAGTTTCGTGGCTTGGGTGTTCAAGTATTCAAACGTGAGACTCCCAACTCTACTAAGCTTAGACTGGTATACCAAAGCAGCAACCTCGATGAACGCATCATCTATCTGACATCTTCAGCCGAACCTTTTACGAAAGAGGACCTGGGCAGTGTTGAGGCTTCCATCTTCCATGTTGCTCCGTCGGTACGGGGAGAAGTGTCTGCCGAAATAGTTCAATCGCTAAGGAGTAGAGCAGGGCGAGTCTCATTAGACGTGCAAGGCTTCGTCAGAATCAACTCCGGTGGGAGATTGATCTTCGATGCTTGGAGAGATGCAGATGAAGTGTTGAAGTATGTAGATGTGGTGAAAGCAGACCTTGTCGAAGCCACCATCATGACCGGTAGACGTAATGAACGTGAGGCCGCCGAAGCCTTATCCGCTCTAGGCCCAGATGAGGTTGTTCTAACTCATGACAAGGGGGTTCTCGTATATGCGGATGAGGTTTTCTACGAAGCACCTTTCCTGCCCAGGGAGCTCAGGGGACGCAGCGGCCGAGGTGATACCTGCATTGCAGCTTACATGGCGAAGAGGCTAACCGATCCTCCAGCGGAATCCACTATTTGGGCAGCAGCCGTAACCAGTCTAAAACTAGAAAATGAGGGCCCATTCCGAAAAGAAATCAGCGACGTCAGAGAACTAATCAAGAGTGAATATCCGGCCTAAGGTCGGAAGAATATGAGTCTCACTTACTTTGGTAGAGTAGTATGCGAAAGATTTTCCAGATTAGCGCCTTCTTCATTTATAATTCATGTTTGGCTATTTTCTTAACTTATGGACTGTTCTTCAATAGAATCGCAATCGATCTCGGGCAAGCCCCTACGTCAATCGCGTTTGTTTATGGTGCCTTTGCCATAGTCTATAGGCTTTCTTCACTCTTCATGGGGTTTCTCTTGGACAGGTTTGGGCCGGGCAGGACAATCCTGTCGGGAAAGTAGAACCAATAACCTCTCTCTTTCCCGAATCTTCTTTTTTCCCAAACTAAGTGGGCTATCAGGGCAACTCATGCTCTACGCTCGTCGCATAACATGAAAATGACTCCCAGGACATAGAAGAACGTGGGTATCCTGACAATGGAGCATAGAGCGATTCGTTCTCAGCCGCTTATTGGACGCCCCTCTCAAGAAACCGAATAGGATTTTGTGAATAACAAATTGCTCGCGGAAGTCATCGTGTGCAGAAAATGTGTTCGATCTTGCTAGTGGAGCCTTCGTCGCAATACACCGATTGATATTGCAAGCGCCATTACCGAGATTGCGGTGGTGGCTATTCCGCTGAACTCTGGCACGGGTACGCTTCCTACTGGCAATGAATGTGTAGGGAATCCTCCCTCTGCGGCCGCCGTAACAATTATTGAGTAAGCACTGCCTGGCAGAGACTTTGCACCATTAGCAATAGTGTAGTAAATTGTTAGCGCGTCAGTACAGGTGTGGTAAGATAGCCCTACATATCGAATGTAGCATCTGCCAAATGATGGACTAGGTGTCGGCCCAAGCATTGGATCGCCGTATGGACCTGCACTATATGGATTGTATTGTGACGAAAAGAATGATACAAACTCCCGAGGGATATTTGTAACCTTTTCATCGATTGGGCCAGTTAAGCCATTAATCGAGGTATACGTGATGTAATACGTGGTTGACATTTGACCAGGTATTTGCGCTGCCTGAGTTATGTGCATCTCGAAATCTGGAACCAGTCCATTGCCACTGCCAATCATTCCATTACTATTACTGTTATCCGGACTAGCCTTAGGAGTAGTTAGAATTGTACTGACGGAGTGAGAAAGGGCGTCTGCAGAAGCTGTTATCGTTAACTGGTAGGTGGTGCTTAAACTAAGATTGCCTACCACTAATGTATCCGTTACTGGCTCCGAAAGGAAAAATGTTCCCATCGAAAAGGATCCGGTTGGAACACCCAGCACATTTTCAATAACAGTTCCCATGAATCCATTGAACGGAATAAATTTGAGCGTGTACGTGGCGGTCAAACCGATCTGTGTTGTTTGAGAAATCGTGAAGCCAAAATCAGGCGCTCCAAATGCATAGACAGTTGAGCTGGAGAATCCTGAGAGGATTATGACTTGCGCGACAATAAAGTATGCTGCTAGCATCCTTAGTTTCTTTCCGAACTGTGAACTCATATCTGTAATTCTCACATGCAATAGATTATCTGAAGCAATTAAGGTTAACGACGAATCCCGCGTTATATATGTGAGTTTAAGTTCATACGTTTATGTGCAGTTTTCACATTGTACGAATCTAAAGGTTAAGGCATGGTCAGTTCTTTTTTCTTGGTCGCAGAATTAGAATGAATAAGAATGCTAGAATCAATATGAGGGGACCTATACTGTTGAATTCAGGCACGGGCGCTGGTTCTGTGGTTACTGTGTAAATGGTGGTGGGTTGATTTTGATAGGTGGCGGTTACGGATCCGGAGTATGAGATGCTGTCTGAACAGTTCGATTGGCAGTAGAAGCTTGACACTACGTCTTGGTAAGCGTAGTTAACTGTGCCGGACAATCCATAAACAGTGATGGATGGGTCAGAGGTGCTGAAATAATTGCCGCCCACAGTAATTGACCAGGCTGTGCCTGGAGGTAAACCGTACTCCTGAAACGTGCTGGAATATGTGGATGGCTGCGGTGCCGGATTAGGGTTTATTGTTTGATAGAACACATAGTTTGACGTTGTACTGCCACCTCCAGAAGTGCTTCCTTGACAGTTGAAGGCACAAACAAACTCTGAAAGGTAATACGGATAGTTTGCGTATGGATTGTAGTTGTTGAAGTATTGGTTGTAGTAGTTCCAATTGTTGTAGCAGTACTGGTTGTAAGTGTAACAGTTCATGTAGTAGTATTGGTTGTACAGGTAGTTACCGAACACGATGCCCTGATACGCGTAGTTCACTGTTCCCGATAGTCCAGTTACTGTGAGCGATGATGATCCGGTGATGTAATAGTTTCCCCCAACCATAATACTCCAAACCACAGCCGGTGGCAACCCGTTCTCTTGAAACGTCACCGAGTATCCTGACGGGGTTTGCTGAAAACCAGCAACCTCCAACACGGGGCCAGTAATGGTTATGGTTGGGGAGGATGAAGTTCCATTATAACAATTAACGCCTGAACAACTCCACGATGAGAATTGGAAGCTTGACGCTGAAAACGTTTGCAGATTCACCATATTCCCATTATTGACCCATCCAGAGGCTGGAGTTACTGTTCCACCGTTAGGGGGAGAAGTAATGGTTGTCAAATAATACTGCAAATGGAAACTAGCAGTGTAAAGAGTCGTAACATTCGACGCTGTGACTAAATGAGCTAGGCTTCCACCATCACTCCAACTCGTAAACGCCCATTGACAACCTGAGCCACACGAAAACGATGAATTAGCTGCAAGCAAATGTGATGACCCAATAGTCCAATTGAACATGCGCGGCGTAGCAATCATGCCGCCATCCACCAAAACAGCCGCACTGGTTCCAGAAGGAGACGAAACAACCGTCACCAAAATCGTGCTAGGTGGATCAGCAAGGTTCAGTTTCTTTGATGTGGTCAACGCGGTCGTGTTGGAAATTGTCTTAATTGTAGACAGCGTGCTTGTTGAATTGGTATGGGTAGTTGTGGAATTCATTGTAGTTCTAAGAGGAGTGGCCGCACTGATTGTGGAATTTGGCTTCAACGTTGAGCTTGTCGTCATTGAGGATTGATTGGTCGAATTAGTTTGATGAGATACAGTGAATGTAGAGGTTGTACTTGTACTCGTAGAATTCGCAGCCACTGCGAAGTTAGCATTATGTGAGAAAGTAGAAGTGGAATTAGAGGTGGTTGTAGCGGTTACTGTTTGAGCGGTTGTAGTGTGACTGGTTGAAGTGGAAGTTGTTGAAGCAAAGATTGAAGCGGTTGAAGTAGAATTAGTTGTATGAGTTGAAGTGACAGATGAAGTGAGAGGGCTAGTGGATGAGCTTGTTGAAGTAATAGAGGTCGGTGAGCGTGTAGCATTATTCGCGA
>Ga0187866_1004241_pt1 | contig 10189 bp, 9 predicted proteins | sample June2016WEW_11_1_3_FD_133013 | JGI IMG/M metagenome (GOLD analysis project Ga0187866, IMG submission 133013) | Peatland microbial communities from SPRUCE experiment site at the Marcell Experimental Forest, Minnesota, USA - June2016WEW_11_150 | ecosystem: Environmental > Terrestrial > Soil >... | reverse complement strand
TTCTTGCCCCCCTCATTTTTACCCAGGACCTCATCGACGACTGAATCCCAGATGAACTCAATCTTGGGATTGTCGAATGCACGTTTCTGCATGACCTTGGAAGCACGTAGCTCATTCCTACGGTGCACGATGCTCACTTTCGAGGCGAACTTCGTCAAGAAGGACGCCTCTTCTATCGCCGTGTCCCCTCCTCCAACCACCACAACCTTCTGGTTCTTGAAGAAGAATCCGTCACAGGTGGCACATGCAGACACTCCGTAGCCCATATACTCAGCTTCTGACGGAATGCCAAGGAGTTTTGCCGATGCCCCCGTTGAGACGATCACAGCTTCGGCCGTGTGTGTGTTTCCATCCGACACAACCTTGAACGGCCTTTTCGAAAAATCGACTTCCGTTACTTCCTGGTAAAACGACTGGGCACCGAATCTCTGAGCTTGCTGCCGAAAAAGGTCCATAAGTGCCGGGCCCATAATGCCCTCAGGAAAACCTGGAAAATTCTCAACCTCAGTGGTTATCGTGAGCTGCCCACCCGGTTGAATTCCCTCAAATACGATTGGGCTTAGATTTGCCCGGGCTGTGTAGAGCGCCGCTGTGAGTCCTGCCGGACCAGATCCAATGATGATTACTTTGTAATGGTTTGTGTCTGTCATGAGATGAGTATATAAGTAATAAGTATCTGAGTATGTGAGTAGTGAAGCAGTTGAGTAATAAGTAATGGAGTATCGGAATAATGGAATGTTAGAAAACTAGATTGCCGAGCCACCACTCCTACCTTCTCGTACTGCCTTCGCGTTTCGAACTATCCCCTCTCGTTTTGTCCGTTTGATCGGACTCTTCTTAAATCGCCTGGTAAATTCCTCCGCAGAAATGCTCTGAAGATCTTCCAGCCGGGGTTCCACGTTCTCGCCTCTGGGCAAGAACGCCCCTTCATTTGTCGGTTGCTGAAACTTGTTCCAGGGACAAACATCCTGGCAAATATCGCAGCCGTAGACCCAGCCGTTGAGTTCCGGCTTCATCTTATCCGGAATCGGACCTTTGAGTTCAATCGTAAGGTACGATATACACTTTGTCGAATCGAGAACATACGGCCCGACGATCGCGTCCGTAGGACAAGCCTCAATGCATGCGGTACAGGTCCCACAGAAGTCAGCCATCGGCTCATCATACTCCAGCTCGAGGTCGAGGATAATCTCGCCCAGAAAAACCCACGAACCGTACTCTTTCGTGATGACGTTCGTGTGCTTTCCGAGCCAACCGACGCCTGCACGCACTGCCCAGGCCTTGTCCAAAACTGGCCCCGTGTCGACATAGAACCGGGCGTTTACTTCCGGCCTTTCTAATTTGATGCAGTCAACAAGCATTTGGATTCGCGATGTCATCACGATATGATAATCATCGCCCCAGGCATAGCGGGAAATCTTCCCCGTTTCTGAGTTTTCGCTATGTTCGACCGGAGTGTAGTAGTTCAGCGCCAGAGAGACGACGGATCGTGCATTGGGGAGAACCTGGCGTGGATCAACACGCTTCTCGAAATTCTTCTGCATCCATTCCATCGTCCCGTGATACCCGCGGGAAAGCCACTGCTGCAGCCTCACCCCTTCCGTTTCGAGGCTCACAGTACGCGCCACTCCGATACTTGAGAACCCAAGTTCACGGGCCTTCGTCTTGATCGTCTTGGTTATGGTGCTGTCCGACGTCACTTCTTTGCCCACTCCGGCTCATCATCCGGCGCTTCGACCAGTATATCGTTGCCAACTACATTCACAGCGTAGCACTTGAGCTTGCCGCCGCCAATCGTCGCCTTGCCAGAGGCAAGATCAAAGGTCCATCCGTGCATCGGGCACGTGATTTCTCCACCATTCAGAATGCCATCATGCAAGGCGGAAAAATGCTGGTGCGGACAATCATTCTGCACGGCGTGGTAGACCCCATCCACCGAAAACAATGCGACATCCACATTCTCGATCGTCACACGCATTGATTTCCGCGTAATGAAATCTGTCGTCCGGGCAACTTTCACGAATCGGCTCATTGCGCTTTCTCTGATGAACCTGATCAGATCGACATCAATCGCTGATTGACTGCAAATCCTTTTTCTGCTGCTTTGAGCGTGATCGCGACCGTTGTTGGATCGTGTTCCAAGAACAGGATCCACCCTTCTTCATATGCCCGACCAAAGATCTTTTTTTTCTCCTCGATCGTTCCTAGAGGCCTGACATCGTAGGCCATCACGTACGGCCACGGGATGTGCGAGGTCGTCGGGATCAGATCGCAGCAGAACAACATGGTCCTCCGACCATCGGACACCTTCGGGAGCTGCTGTGCGTTTGTGTGACCGTTGCAGACAAGCAGTTCGATACCCGGGAAAAGCTCGAATTCCCCATCGATCAATTCGAGGACCCCGTGCGTCATGAGCGGTGTGAAGTCGTCTCGCATGAAACTGCCGCGATCTTTTTCCGTCGGATTCTGAGAAAGCTCCCATTGTTTCCTCTGCACGTAGTAGCGGGCTTTCGGAAACGTGGGCACAAGCTTGCCATCCACGACGGTTGTTGAGCCGCCCGCGTGATCAAAATGCAGGTGGGTCAATATGACATCGGTAATGTCATCAGGGGACAGGCCAACGTTCCTGAGAGATGTCAGAAGATCGCCAGTGGCGTTGTTAAGCTTGTAGATATCCTTCAATTTCTCTGACCACTTTGTCCCGTTCCCGTCATCGACGAGGATGGTCCGGCCGTTGCCACGAACAAGCCAGCAGCGTGCGGCGAGCTCGATGCGCTGACGTTCATCAGGCGGGTTCAGTTTGCTCCAGATCACCCAGGGAACGACTCCGAACATAGCACCGCCATCGAGCGAAAAGCGGCCGGTTTCCAGGGAAACGATATCATATGCACCGATCTTCATAATGTCCGATCTGAACTGACCGTGATCTAAAAAAAAGAAGGTCGGCTGTCGCACACCATCATCTTCTTCCGTGATGGTTAGACACCGACCTCCATTCCAATGTTGCGCGAACTTATTTTCTGAAACGTGATGTCGCGGGACTCAATTCAGCAAATGTGCGATCCGGATGCAGTTTCTTTGCCCGCTCGTAGAGCACGTCCTCAGTCTCGACGATATTCGGATCAGGAACGCAGCAATCGACCGGACATACTGCGGCGCATTGTTCTTTTTCAAAATGTCCCACACACTCGGTGCATTTTTCCGGAACGATGTAGTAGAAGTCGTTCGAGATTGCTTCGTGCGTGGCGCCTTCCTTCTCCCATTGAACTCCGCCAGCATAGATTGCTGTGTTCGGACACTCCGGTTCACAGGCTCCGCAGTTGATACACTCCTCTGTGATAAAAGTCGCCATTCAGATATCTCCTCTAGTTAAGGAATTGTCAGATAATTGCCTGATGTCAGCTGGATTCTTGGTCTTTCCCGCAACTCAAAACCCTTTTCCCCGCCTCTCTCAGACGCCTCGAGGATCGTCATCCGATCCTGCAACGATGCATACAGGATGTCTACGCGGATGCCCCAATATTCCGGCCTGTATGGTTCGATCTTCGTGCAGGCTTTCGACAGCTGGCTACGGGCCCCTTTGAAATTGTCGTTTTCGAGATGATAGAGGCCAACGGCGGAGTGAATCAGAGCCTGCAGGAATACACGGTCGGGTTCGCGATAACCTTGCCAGAGGTCTTCAAGAATATCGTGCGCTTCAAAGTATCTCCCCTCATTGAATTCCCGAATACCCTCGTAGAATCGCTCATCCATTCGGACTGAGTATAGCAAACAGAGGAATAAAAAACAAGCTGTGAGAGCGATATTTTATTGATTTTATGCGGTGTTTCGACGTTGTTGTGTCATTCTCAGGAATACTCTCCTCCTTTACCACAACTGAAGCAACGCCGAGCCCGGATACCCATGAACCAAATGTCACTCGAAATTGTTTTTGGATAGGAAGGCTTTGCGTGGATACAATGTCCCCATCGGGAGATGCGCTGGGGGCACCACAGTTCAGAGCGAGGACAGCAAGAGTGCTGACATCCATGAAGGGAAGATCCGGAGGGACGACTATGGACTACAACCAAATTGCGTTGCCACGAGAATACCACGATTCATTCCAAGCTGCTTCAGACATTTACTTCTGCCCGGACGGGAACTTGTCCAGGAAAATAACCCGAAACGAATTCTCCCAACAGAAGAAGCAGGCCATCCACGGTCTTCATGTACTCGACAAACGATGGAACTTCGTTATACTGCTCCACTATGCCGTCTGGCTTACTGCTGTCACGCTTTCAATTCGAAGTCATTGGCTGCTCATAGACCTCTTCCTCTATGCCGTGGGGGGATTGTCGCTCAGCACGCTGTCAGTGCTGGCCCATGAATCATCCCACAACCTCTTCACGCGTAAGCCGGCCGTCGATCAATTGCTTGGGTTCTTCTGCGGACTGCCGGTCCTCTTCTCTGTGGCGGGTTATCGGGTTGTTCATCCGCTGCATCACAAGTTCCTTCATTCGGAACAGGACCCCGATGATATCGAGAATGTCTCCGCGAATCCGTCATTGCTTCGGTTTGTCTATATTTCTGTTTTTGTAGCCGGCGTCTATTTGTACCTGATCATGGTGCCGCTCAATGCACTCCGAAAGGGGACTCGCGAAGAGCGTGTGAAGGTCGTTGCGGAGTGGCTGGCAATGGCGATCATTGTCGGGGCCAGTTGGATGCTTGTCCCCCATCGCCTGATGCTGAAGGGTTGGCTCTATCCCCTTCTTGTCGCCGGCCAGTTTGCCAATCTCCGCGGAATTGCCGAACACGGATTGACGACGGGGCAAAATGAATTCACCGATACAAGGACGGTCACAACACACCCGGCCCTGGCATTCATGATGTGCAACATTAACTATCACCTGGAACACCACCTGTACCCGGGAATACCGTGGTATAATCTCCCAAAGCTACACGTACTGTTGCACAACGATTATATGGAGGCAGGATCTTCCGTCTATCGGTCATACACTGTATTCCTCGGGGATGTCGCGAAGGCACTTGTACACGGGGTCGTTCCTGGCTCCCGATTGATTCCCTCTCATATCCGTGAAGTAGTCTGTCTGTAGAAGGGATTCGTTCCTGTTCACGGAAGGCAAAAACAAAAAAAGGCACGGTTCGAATTTGGACCGTGCCTTTCGGTTTCTCACACTACCGGATGATCAAAGATATCTGTGCTCGAATATCTTGCCTGCCGTATCATACACATAAAGAAGCGGGACACCGGTCGGGATGTTGAGTTCGATGACCTGTTCCCTGGTGAGGTTGTCGAGCTGCATGACGATTGACCGAAGGCTATTGCCATGCGCCGCGACGAGGATATTCTTGCCGGCCTTGATATCGGGAAGAATCTTGGAATCAAAGTAGGGGAGTGTACGGGCGGCAGTATCCTTCAGGCTTTCGCTGATTCCCATCGGATTCAACTCGGTCACTTCGCTTGGAGGTGGGACATCGTAGCTCCGCCTCCAGAGCTTCACCTGGGCATCACCATATTTCACCGCAGTTTCGGCTTTATTCAATCCCTGAAGAGCACCGTAGTGACGCTCGTTGAGCGCCTTGTCGTACTCAATCGGAATATTTTCCTGTCCAATGATCTTCAGAACGATCTGGAGCGTGTCGATTGCTCTCTTCAGAACCGAAGTGTACGCTTTGTCAAATTTGTAGGCCTTGAGCTTGTGACCGGCTTCGTAGGCTTCCTGCTCGCCTTTAGGTGAAAGGGGAATATCGGTCCATCCGGTGAACCTGTTTTCCAGATTCCATTGTGATTCGCCGTGGCGAAGAAGTATAAGGTTTGGCATGGTCGTTGCGTCGGTTGTGTATGGTAAACGGTGACTTGAAGGAAAATGCCACTCACTCTAACGATGCGCAGTGGCTTCTTTTATAAGGTACATCAATTTCATTTAATGGTAAAGTACCGGGCTTCGGGATGATGGACGATAATGGCGGAAGTCGATTGCTCCGGCTCCATTTGGAATTCTTCCGTCAGATAGACACCGATGCGCTCCGGCCTCAAAAGTTCAAAGAGCTTTACCTGATCCTCGAGACGCGGACATGCGGGATAGCCAAAACTAAACCTCGAGCCCTGATATCCCTGACTGAACAACCGCTTGATGTGCGGCGAATCATCTCCCGCTATGCCGAGGTCTTCCCTGATCCGTTTATGCCAGAGCTCGGCGAGCGCCTCGGCGCTCTCTACGCTCAAACCATGAAAATACAAATAGTTTTTATAGCTGTTTGCATCGTACAGTGCCTTCGAATGCTCCGATGCTCGCCGTCCAACTGTCACGACATGGCATGCGAGCACATCCATCTTCCCAGAATCGACGGAAGCGAAGTAGTCGGCAATGCAGAGATGTCGATCATCCGTCTGCCGCGGGAATGTGAACCGGAGCCACTCCTCAGATTGCGGATTGCGAATTGTGGATTGCAAATTGTTCGATTTCTCTGATGGAGGATGATAGACGATCAGATCGTTCCCCTCCGATTGACATGGGAAATAGCCGTAGACAACCTGGGGGATCAAAAGCTGGTGGCGCTTCACTTGCTCCTGCAGACTCCGATATTCAGGAAGAACCTGCTCTTCCAGGATTCTCTGGTATTCCGATTCGCTCATTGTACCGCGCACAAGCCGCCATTGTCCCCGAATGAGGGCTGTCTCGTTGATATACTTGAATACCTCATCAAGTGACAGGTCCTTTACGATCTTTGATCCCCAGAATGGGGGCGCAGGGACCGGCACATCCGTTCTGACGCTGGAACGTCCCCCTGTTGGAGCAATCGTGCTGTTTTCCGTCCGCGCTTTCGCAGACTGAGCCTCAAGGGCGAGCGCGATCTTGGCATCTGCTCCGACGAGTGACTCCCGATCGGCGAGGATTACCTTTTCTGCGGATCCCGATTGACCCCGACCATTGAGGATGTCCTCCATGTAGCGAAGTCCGTCAAACGCATCGTTGGCGTAGTAGACGTTCCCCTTGTAGAGTGGACGAAGGTCACCATCGACATAGCGCTTCGTCAATGCGGCTCCGCCAAGTATAACCGGAGTCTTGAGGTTCCGCTCATTCATCACCTCAAGGTTTTCCTTCATGACAAGCGTCGATTTTACTAACAGTCCGCTCATTCCTATCGCATCCGCGTTATGCTCGTGGGCTGCCTGGAGCATTGTCTCAATCGGGCATCGGATGCCAAGGTTCACCACCTTGTAGCCATTGTTCGTCAGGATGATGTCGACAAGGTTCTTTCCGATGTCGTGAACATCCCCCTTCACCGTTGCGATGACAAGCGTCCCTTTCTGAGAGCCTTCCTTCCTGTCCATGAATGGCTCGAGATACGAGACGGCGGACTTCATGACCTCGGCCGATTGAAGGACAAACGGCAACTGCATCTGGCCTGAACCAAACAACTCCCCGACGACTTTCATCCCATCGAGAAGAACAATATTGATAATATCGAGAGCCGGGATATGCTTGAGTGCCTCGTCAAGGTCGGGTTGCAGTCCAACCTTATTTCCGTCGATAATGCGGTTTTTCAGCCGCTCTTCGATCGTCCCCCCTCGTGTTTCGGTCTTCGCTTTGTCAGCTGTTTTATGGCCGCTGTAATAAGCCATGAGCTCCGTCAACGGATCATACATGCAACGGCGATCGACCCCCTCCCCCTCGAACTTGCGTTCGTCGAAGATGAGCTGCCGGCACAATTCGCGGCCGCGCTCGTCGATCTTGAAGAGTGGCATGATCTTGGATGCATGAACGATTGCCATGTCGAGCCCGGCTTCGACGGCGAAATGAAGGAAGACGCTGTTCAACGCGTGGCGCAGGGCAGGTGAGAGACCAAAAGAAACGTTGCTGACTCCCAGGCTCGTGTGAACGCCAGGGAATTCACGCTTCACCAGCCGAATCCCTTCGAGGGTCTCAAGTCCGGAACGCCTGAACTCCTCTTCGCCCGAGCCGAGCGTGAATGTCAGCATATCGAAGATGAGGTCGTGCGGTTTCATGTCGTATTTCCCGACTGCCAGCTCGTAGATCTTCCGGGCAACGACAAGCTTGGCCTGCGCGGTTTTTGCCATGCCGCTCTCATCGATTGTCAGCGCAATGACGGCGGCGCCGTACTGCTTACACAAACGCACAACCCTTGCCAGTCGCTCCTCACCATCTTCGAGGTTGATCGAGTTTACGATTGACTTGCCGCCGATTCGCTGCAACGCCTCTTCGATGACCGGAGGTTCCGTCGTGTCGAGCACAAGCGGAATGGAGATCTGCGTATTGAAACGGGTGATCAGCTCGCGCATGTCGGCTACCTCATTCCGGCCGGCATAGGCGACGCAGACGTCAATCATGTGCGCCTGCTCGCGAACCTGGTCACGCCCCATTGCGACCATCCCTTCCCAATCTTCCTTGACAAGGAACTCACGGAACTGCTTGCTCCCATTGGCGTTCGTTCTCTCGCCAATGAGAATCGGGGGAGGATCCGTCTGAAACGGCACTGCCTGGTAGAGACTCGATGCGCCGGGAACAAATTCGAACTTGCGCGGCATCGGCGAGAGGCTGCCGACAGCCTCGACAAGTTGTCGGATATGCTCCTGCGTCGTCCCGCAGCATCCCCCCACAACCTGCACGCCTAGATCCTTGACGAAGTGCGAAAGGTATTTCGAGAGCTCAGGGGGAGAAAGGTGGTAGTGTGCCTTGCCGCCGATGTTCTCGGGCAAGCCCGCATTGGGCATGACAATGATCGGCTTGGGAGAGCTCGCTGAAAGGACACGGACGTGGTCCGACATTTCCTTCGGCCCGGTCGCGCAATTCATTCCGATAACATCCACATTGAAGGGTTCGATAGCCGCAAGAGCGGCAGCGATTTCTGTCCCAAGGAGCATCGTTCCCATCGTTTCGATGGTTACTGAGACCACCAGCGGGACTCGTTTTCCGCTCGCACGGAACGACTCGAAAATGCCATAAAGCGCTGCCTTGATCTGAAGGAGATCCTGGCAGGTTTCAACGCTGAGGAGGTCGACACCCCCTTCGATCAGTGCCCGCGCCTGGACCTGATACGCTGCCGCCATCTCTTTAAAAGTAATGTGTCCAAGAGAAGGCAGTTTCGTGGTTGGCCCCATGGAGCCAGCGACAAATCGCGGTTGCCCTTTCTGGGAATATCCACTTGCAACATTTCGGGCAATGGTTGCAGCTTTGAAATTGAGATCGTACGCCAAATCTCCCAGACCGTATTCGGCCAGCACGATGTTCGCCCCGCCGAAAGAGTTCGTCTCGATGACATCGCATCCGGCGTCGAGGTAGTCCCGATGGACATTCTCCACCGCCGATGGCTTTGTTACGACGAGATATTCGTTGCAGCCGTTGAAACGCTCTCCACCGAAATCATCCGCCGTCAGGTTTTGGCCTTGCAGATGAGTCCCTGTCGCGCCGTCAAAGACAACTATCTTTTCTTTGAGAATATCGAGGAAAGAATTTGACATCTATCCAGTTAGCTGTTGGTATTCAAGTTACGGTGATCGCTCGATCGGGTGATCAGGGCATCTGACCATCGGGTGATCGGGCCATCTGATCATCGGGTGATCAGGTCATCTGATCATCGGGTGATCTGACGATTGGATATCGAAACCGCTGCGCACGAACAAAAAACCCGGCACGGAACGCCGGGCGAAGAATCACACATTCTACCGACGCTTTAGCACCTTTTTTTGCGTGGCCGCAAGCTGTCGTTCAAATTGCCACGTCTTAAATTAAGAAAGATTGTCCGGAACTGCAACCAGCTGGAGTTCAGAACAATGTGAAGATCGGCACGCTCGGACTAGGTCTTCGTATGACTATGGTATCAAAACAATTTTCCCAAAGTGCTTCCCCTCCTCCACTATCTGATGCGCCTGCCGCACGTCTGCTAAGGGCATGACCCTATCGATGACCGGCTTCAAGATGCCCCGTTCTATGAGATTCAGAATCGTGATCAGGTCCCCCTTCCGTCCCATTGTCGAACCGAGGATCTGGAGCTGCTTGTAGAATACATACCGGAGATCAGTCGCAGCTTCATAACCCGACGTCGCGCCACACGTCACCAATCGTCCCCCTTTGGCCATTGCTTTGATGTTCTCTTCCCACACGCTCGCGCCAACATGGTCGAAGACAACCTCAACTCCTTTCTTTCCAGTAAGCTGTCGTACCTG
>Ga0187866_1004236_pt1 | contig 10198 bp, 7 predicted proteins | sample June2016WEW_11_1_3_FD_133013 | JGI IMG/M metagenome (GOLD analysis project Ga0187866, IMG submission 133013) | Peatland microbial communities from SPRUCE experiment site at the Marcell Experimental Forest, Minnesota, USA - June2016WEW_11_150 | ecosystem: Environmental > Terrestrial > Soil >... | reverse complement strand
CCGCGCTCATCGCCCTACTCCTTCCAGGGCCTCGGTGAACAGGGACTGGAGATCCTGAGCGCCGCGGCGCGCCGGCACGGGCTGACTGTCGTGACGGAGATCATGTCGGAGCACGACGTGGACCTGGTGGGTCGGTACACGGGCATCTTCCAGGTGGGGGCGCGCAACATGCAGAACTTCGCGCTCCTGAAAGCGATTGGTGAGATCCGCAGGCCGGTCCTGCTGAAGAGGAGCATGATGGGCACCATCGAGGAGCTCCTGCTTTCGGCGGAGTACATCATGAAGGGGGGCAACCCCCACGTCATTCTCTGCGAGCGGGGCATCCGGACATTCGAAACGCAGACCCGCTACACGCTGGACATCGCCGCAGTGCCCGTCATCAAGAGGCTCAGCCATCTGCCGATCCTCGTCGATCCCAGCCATGCGATGGGTGACTGGCACTACGTGGCCCCGGCCTCCCTTGCCGCCCTGGCCGCGGGCGCCGACGGCATCATCGTGGAGATCCATCCTGATCCCGCCATGGCACTCTCGGACGGGAAGCAGAGCCTCAACCACGCGCATTTCGAGGACCTGATGCGAAAGATTCGCGCCCTGGCGCCGCACCTCGGGGTCCAGGTCAATTAGTCGCGGCCGACTGGCGCTCACGCCTGCGCGGGCAGCAGTGCGGGCTCCCGGCGCCAAATTCTTCTATAAGAAACGGCCCTGCCGTCGATACTGTTACCAGGAGCACCTATGTCAAGACGGCTTGCCCTGGTCTGGGTATTGTTCCTCCTGGCAGCGCTTGCCGCTTCCGCGGGCGACGTGGCCCAGTTCGTCAATCTCGGCTTCTCAAAGGACGCACGGTATTTCATGTTCGGACAGTTCGGGATCGCCGAGAAGGACTCCACCGCCTGGGCCGACACTTACATTGTCGACGTTCCGGCAAACGCATTTGCCACGAACGGGACGAAACGGTTCTCCGGCTCACAGCCGGTAGATCCCGGTGCGATCGGCCTCGGCGCTCTGCTGAATGCCCTCTCCGACGGTCTATCCCGTACGAAACAGCTTCGCATCGACCATCTTGCCACGGGCCGGCTCCTGTACGTCCTTCTCGACGGGGCGCAGGCTGCCGACACCCTGGAGTTCAGGGATTTCCAGTCCGGGCGGTCCTACAAGATCGCCCTGACGCAGGCAGCCGCGGCGGCCGGGGCCTCCTTCAGCATATCGATCGCCATCACCGGGAAGGACGGGACGAGCCGTTCCCTCGCGGTGGGGGACCCGAGCTTCACACGCAGCGGCGTGAAGGCCTACCATATCAAGCAGATCATCCTCGCTCCCGACGGCGCCTCGCTGGTGTTCATCGTCCAGAAGGAAGAACAGGACATGCGGGGGAGCAACATCCGCTACATGGTGGAGACCGCCCGCCCGAAGTAACGCGGCCACAAATGTCACGGAGTACCGCGGCCACCGTATTCGGTGGCATTTGTGACCGCGGTACCCCGTGGCATTTACCGCGGCACGTTGACAACGGTCTGCCTCGCCCGTAGAATGCCGCACACACACAGAGGCGGGCATGGCACAGAAAATCACCCCCCGGGCAACAGACTATTCGCAGTGGTACATCGACATCGTCATCAACGCGAGGCTCGCCGACTACGCGCCGGTGAAGGGCTGCATGGTCGTCAGGCCGCGCGGCTATGCGCTGTGGGAACGCATCCAGCAGGGCCTTGACGGCCTGTTCAAGGCGACCGGGCACGTCAACGCGTACTTCCCCCTCCTCATTCCCGAGAGCTTCATCAAGAAAGAGGCCGAGCACGTCGAGGGATTCGCGCCCGAGCTGGCCGTTGTGACGCACGCGGGAGGGGAGAAGCTCGAGGAGCCCCTCGTGATCCGTCCCACCTCGGAGACCATCATCTGGAGCATGTACAAGAAGTGGATCCAGTCCTACCGCGACCTTCCGATTCTCATCAACCAGTGGTGCAACATCATCCGCTGGGAGAAGCGCACGCGGCTGTTCCTCCGCACCACCGAGTTCCTCTGGCAGGAAGGCCACACTGCCCACGCCACGGCCGCGGAGGCCGAGGAGGAGACCCTGCGGATGCTCGGGGTCTACCGCACCTTCGCGGAGGAGTTCATGGCGGTTCCCGTCCTCCACGGCGTGAAAACCGACTCGGAAAAATTCGCCGGCGCGGTGCGCACATACTGCATTGAGGCCCTGATGCAGGACAGGAAGTCGCTGCAGGCCGGCACCTCCCACTACCTGGGACAGAATTTCGCAAAGGCCTTCGACGTCACCTTCCAGACGAAGGACAAGACACTCGATTACGTCTGGGCCACCTCCTGGGGGGTGTCCACGCGTCTTATCGGGGCGATCATCATGGCGCATTCCGACGACAAGGGGCTGGTCCTCCCGCCCCGGCTCGCGCCCATCGAGGTCGTCATCGTTCCCATTTTCAAAAACGAGACCAAGGACGCGGTGGTGGCGTTTGCGCGGATGCTGCGGGACGCCCTCGCGCCCGATTTCCGGGTGCTTCTCGATGAGGACGACCAGAACACCCCGGGCTGGAAGTTCTCCGAGTACGAGGTCCAGGGGATACCGGTGCGCCTGGAGGTCGGCCCGCGCGACATGGAGAAGGGCCAGGTCGTGGCCGTGCGCCGCGACACGGGAGAGAAAGCCTTCATTCCCGTGGCAGAGGCGGGAGTCACCCTGCGCACGCTCCTGCAGTCCATCCAGACCTCCCTGTACCAGCGCGCGCTGAAGTTCAGAACGGACAACACCTTCCGCGCGCGCGACTACGCAGAGCTCGGAAGGCTCCTTGACGAACCGGGCGGATTCGTGGAGGCGGGCTGGTGCGGCGATGCCGCGTGCGAAGCCCGGGTGAAGGAGGAAACAAAGGCCACGATCCGGCTGCTCCCACTCGACAGGAAGGACACGGGAGGTGCTCCGTGCGTGGTCTGCGGAAAGAGCGCTCGAGACATCGCGGTCTTCGGCCGGGCGTACTGATCCTCGGGCTGCTGGCGGCCCTTGCCGGCTGCTCGGGCCGGGCGCCGGGCCCCGCTGCCGCGAACGGTGCCGCCTGGCTGTTTCTCCAATCGGGCACGTTCCAGCCCGTCGCGGATCCAGCCGCGGCTGCGCCCGTGGCTCGGAGGCCCTGGACGGTACAGTCACGGGTGGCCGACATGGCCTACCTGGACGGCACACTGTACTGCGGTGTGAACGGGTCGGGGCTCGTGACCGTCGGACGCGATCCAGCGGGGAAAATCACGTTCGATTACCATGCCGATCCTCTCATATTCGGGCAACGCACGATCACCACGCTGGTCCCGCGGCAGGGATCGCTCGCCATTCATCTCTATTTCAACGCACTTCTCAACGACGCACGGCCGCAGGACCTGTCGCTGAGCGGGATCAGCCTCGTGTCGTACGCGCCCCGGCAGTCCGACTATTCCTTTCTCATCCCGCCGTTCCAGAGGATGAACCCCGACTGGGAAGCGGTCGGCTTCGCGACCGAATCGGAGAACAGCTTCGATTTCGAGTGGAAGTACACCGACGCCTCGGAGACCCGGTTCCAGTACACCCGCTATCATGCAGATACGAAGGCAGAGGAGCCGGCCGATCGGGATACGTTTCTCGCGGCCCTCGGCGTGCCTGCCATCGAGGGCCCCTCCGTGCCTTCGACGCTGGCCTCCTTTTTCGCCTCGTGCCTGGCGGAGATGCCGGCGCTTCCCCAGGGAGGATCGATCCAGTTTTCTCTCCGTTCGCGGGACAGCCCGGTCAAGCGCAACTACCGCTCACGGAAGGAGAGTGAGACGGCGGTCGCCGTCCCCATGTTCGAGGAGGAAGGGAAGCTGCTCGCCCTGCTGCCGGACGGCCGCGTTCTGAGCGCAGAATCGGGCAGCGCGCCGCGCGCGATGGCTCTTCCCCGTCTGCCCCAGGGCTTCCGCTACACCGACTTCGTGAAGTGGGGGACGTTCCTCGTGATTCCCTGGGAGGAGATCTCATTCACCGACGTGGGGAGGGCGGGGATGCTGGTCTACCCGCTGTCCTGATTCAGGAACATGCCGAGGTTGAAGGTGATCGGCTCCTCGGAGACGAATCCCTCCGCGCACTCCACGCCGAGCAGGTTGCCGTAGGCTTCACGGAAGCGCCGGAGATTCTGCAGTACCTTCCCGTCGCGCAGGTTCAGCTGCGAGGTGTGGCAGCTCGCGATTGACTGCCATTCGTCCATGTACTTCGTCACATCATTCAACAGGCTCGGCGTTCGACCCCTCGGGATCATGTAGTACAGCAGGTGTTCGGCGTTCCACGGCTCGCCCTTCGCCTCTTTCAGCCCTGCGAACCGGGCGTAGCGGAGCGCCGAGCGGACGATCGTCCCAGTCGCCGTGTGGTCGGGATGCGCCGCGCCGTCCTTGTGGTAGCTGGGATTGGTGTGATACGGGGCGAAGACGATCTTCGGGCGGAACCTGCGCACGACCTCCGCGAGCCGCACCCTCGCCTCGAAGGTGTCGAAGACCTGGCAGTCGCGGTACGAGAGGATCTCCAGCTCGCCGCCCAGCTTTTCTGCCGCGGTCTTCATCTCGCGCTCGCGCTGCTCGGGGGTTCCGAACGTGCCGGATTCTCCACGCGTGAGCACGCACAGGGCCACGGTGGCCCCCGAGCGCACGAACTTCACCATGCTTGCGCCCATTCCGAACTCGGCGTCGTCGGGATGCGCTCCGAAGACCAGTATGTCCGCCATCAGCACCAAGATACGGGGCCGAGCATGCCTGGTCAAGGAACGCGGTGATTCACACCGCCGCGGGGTGCGCCGCCCGACACGCCGCCGGACACGCCTCCGGACGCCCGCCGGACACGTACCGCAGGTCGCGGACTTGACATCACGGAGAAACCCGGGGGATTCTGGCCTCACGATCATGGACGATTCTCTGCTTCCCATCCTCATGGAGAACAAGCTCCTTCAGGGACTCACGGACGTGCAGCTCCGCCGCGTGCTCGCCCTGCTGAAGAGCGAAGAGTTCGCCGCGGGGACGTCCATCATCCGCCAGTCGGAGCCGCCGCAGCGCGTGTACCTCCTCGTGGAGGGACGGGTGCAGGTCCGCCGCAGCCTTCCGGGCGAGGCGCCGCGGGACATCGTGGAGCTGGTGCCGGGCAGCTTCTTCGGGGAGATGGCCGTCATCGTCGACGCTACCCGGCATTCGGCGAGCGTCGTCGCCCTGACCCCGGTGAAGGTGCTCTCCCTCGCGGCTGGCGATTTCACGCTCCTGCTGAACGAGTGCCCCGAGACGATCCGCAACATCCTCTCGGGGACGGTCCTCCAGCTCCAGGGCCTGAACAAGCGCTGGCTCGAAACCCTTCGCGTCGAGAAGAAGCTGCTCGCGTGGAAGGTTCGCGAGCACACGCGCGAGCTGGAGGAGATGAACCAGAGGGTGCAGCGGGAGCTGGCCCTCGCGCAGGTGATCCAGCGCAATCTCCTGCCCGAGAAGAGAAAGAGCTACCCCGGCATCTCGATCACCACGGACTACATCCCCTGCGAAGAGCTCGGCGGGGATATCACCGGCGTGTTCCAGATCGACGAGATGCGCCTCGGCGTCTACGGGGGAGACGTCTGCGGTCACGGGATCTACGCGGCGATGGTGATGAGCTACGTGAAGAAGCTCATCGAAACGTCGGTGAAGCGAATCCTCCTCAACCGCCAGTACATCGTGAAGCCCCCCGGGGCCGTGCTCACGACGATCAACCAGAGCTTCATCACCGAGATCAGCCAGGGCGACCCGGAAATCTACCTCACACTGTTCCTCGGGGTCCTCGACATGGGGAAGCTCACCTTCGAGTTCTCCTCCGCGGGCACGCACGTGCCGCCTCTCGTTCTCACGGGGGGCGTCCCCTCCTTACTCTTCGCGCAGTCGGACTTTCCCATCGGCCACGTGGCCAACCACGAGTACGCGACCTCCCGCCACAAGTTCGCTTCCGGCGACGCCTTCCTCTTCGTGAGTGACGGGGTGATCGAGGCGCGCAACGGGGAGACGAGCTTCGGAATGGACCGGCTCATGGAGGAGGCGGCGCGCATCCAGAAGGACACGTGGCGCGTGGACGCGGATGCCCTGGTCAGCCGCGTTCGTGAGTTCCTGGGAGGGCAGCCGCCCCAGGACGACATGTGCCTGCTCTCCATCGTGTTCGGCCGGCAGGAAGACCGTGCCCGATGACCGAAGCGAGAGCCGAAGCGGGAGCCGAAGCGAGCGTCGGAGCGGCTTCCCTCCGCCTGGAGGTCTACACGCGCCGGCGCTATCGCGACGGGAGAGCGGACCGGATTCTCACGTCGCTTCGCAGAGCGTTCTCCCCCGGCATACTCGGCTGCGGGCTCGTCGACGTCTGTCTCGTGGCGGGGATTTTCTCGCTTACCCCGGACATCGCCTCGGAAGTGTTCTGTGATTCCGTGGCGCAGGAGATGCTCTGGGACGATCACGCAGCGGATCACGCGTATCACGGCGAGTGGGACTTCATCATCGAGGTGACCTCCCGGCCCGGCGTGACGGATCCCGTCGCGCTCACGGCCAGGGACGCCCTCGGGGTGTGTCTCCCCGGGGGGGTGCCCCGCGAAGCCCTCATCCAGACGGCCGTGCAGTACCTGGTGGCGATATCCCCCGGCGCATCGGTCGACACGGATGAGCTTGCGCGGTTCTTCTACAACCCCCTCGTCCAGTCCGCAGTGTGCATCACGCGGGCGCAATGGACCGCGGGTACGAGGCCGCCATCGCGGTATCCCCACGCGGTCTCGGCGAGCCCGGAGGCCGTCGCCGTCATCGACATGGCGGGCCTTTCTGACCCCCAGCTCACTGACCTCTCCCGGGAAAGACTCCTTGCCCTCTCGCTGGAAGAGATGAAAGCGGCGCAGAGGTATTTTGCCGACGAGAAGGTGACCGCCTCCCGCGCGGCGCGAGGGCTTCCGCCCGGTGCCACGGACGTGGAGCTCGAGATGATCGCCCAGACCTGGTCGGAGCATTGCAAGCACAAGATTTTCAACGCGACCATCCACTACACGGAGGACGGGCGGGAGGAGCGGATCGATTCCGTCTTCCGCACGTACATCCACGCGACGACCGAAGCAGTGGCGAAAAAACGCGGCTTCCTCCGTTCGGTGTTCCACGACAATTCGGGAGTGATCGCGTTCGACCGGGAGACCCTGGTCTGCTTCAAGGCGGAAACGCACAACTCACCTTCCGCCCTGGACCCTTACGGAGGGGCGATCACGGGCATCGTCGGCGTGAACCGGGACATCATGGGCACGGGCCTGGGCGCACGCCCCATCTTCAACACGAATGTCCTGTGCTTCGCGTTTCCGGATACCCCCGCCTCCCAGGTTCCCCCGGGCCTCCTGCACCCCCGAAGGGTTCTGGAGGGAGTGCACCGCGGGATCGTCGACGGCGGCAACCAGTCGGGCATTCCCGTCGCGGCCGGCGGCTTCCTGTTCGACGAGAGCTACCTCGGGAAGCCCCTCGTATTCTGCGGGACGGGCGGCGAGCTTCCCGCAAAGATCCGGGGACGCGACTCCTGCCGCAAGGAGGTGCGCCCGGGTGATCTCGCCGTCATGACAGGCGGGAGGATCGGGAAGGATGGAATCCACGGGGCGACCTTTTCCTCGGAGGCGCTGAGTGAATCATCGCCGACATCGGCGGTGCAGATCGGGGACCCGATCACGCAGAAGAAGATGCTCGACATGCTGCTGGAAGCGCGCGACCAGGGGCTGTATCGGGGCATCACGGACAACGGGGCCGGGGGTCTTTCCTCGTCGCTGGGGGAGATGGCGGACCTGAGCGGCGGGGTTTCCATCGATCTCGACAAGTGCCCCCTGAAGTACCAGGGCCTTGCCGCGTGGGAAATCCTGGTGAGCGAATCCCAGGAGCGCATGAGCCTGGCCGTTCCTCCACACAGCATCGATGCCTTTCTCCGGCTCGCACGCCTGAGGGACGTGGAGGCGGCGGTCGTCGGGAAGTTCACCGACACCGGGCTCGTGGAGGTATTCGCGCAAGGGAAGCTGGTCGGCATGCTCAGGCTCGATTTCCTCCACGGGGGCCTTCCGGTCATGGACCTCCGCGCCGAGTGGTCGCCGCCTGCCGCGGGGAGGGCCGCTGCGCCGGTCGACGAGCTGGGGGTGAGCGATCTTCACCGCGTCATGCTGGATCTGATCGGCGATCCCAACATCTGTTCGCGCGAGGAATGGGTCAGGTGCTACGACCACGAGGTGCAGGCTCGGTCGGTGGTGAAGCCTTTCGTCGGCCGGCGCCGCGACGGGCCGTCAGACGGGGCAGTCCTGCTCGTGCGCCACGATTCCTCCCGGGGCATCACGGTCACCCACGGAATCTGCCCGCGGTACGGCGACCACGATGCGTACCACATGGCGCAGTGCGCCGTGGATGAGGCGGTTCGGGCGCACGTGTCCCTTGGTGGAGATCCCGAGCAGATGGCGGCGCTGGACAACTTCTGCTGGCCCGACCCCGTGGAGGGACCCGGCAACCCGGACGGTGCGTTCAAGCTGGCCCAGCTCGTTCGAGCCTGCCGCGGCCTTGCGGACGCCTGCCGCGCCTACCAGCTGCCCCTCATCTCAGGCAAGGATTCCATGAAGAACGACGCGCGGGTCGGCGGGAGAAAGATTTCCATCCGGCCCACGCTGCTTGTATCGCTGATGGGGATCATCATCGATGTGCACCGCGCGCAGACCACCGACTTCAAGGGTCCGGGGGACCTCATTTACATCGTCGGCGAGACCCGGGGCGAGCTGGGCGGCACGTGCCTGGAGCGGCGGTTGCAAAAGCACTTCGGGCCCTGTCCTTCGGTTCGGCTGAAGGAAGCATGGTCTGTGTACCGCAAGCTGCATGGCGCTATGCGCCGGGGCCTTGTGCGCTCGTGCCACGACCTCTCGGATGCCGGGCTCGGCTCGGCACTCGCGGAGAGCTGTCTTGGCGGTGACCGGGGGGCCCGCATTTCCCTGGACCCGGTGCCCGTCTCCGGAATGTCGGGAAGGGACGCGGCGCGCGTGCTGTTCTGCGAGACCCCGTCCCGTTTTCTCGTCGGCGTGGCCCCGGCCAACCGCGCTCGGTGGGAGCGCGCAATGACGGGCACCGCGTTCGGGATGCTCGGCGAGGTGACGGCGGGGCAGGATATCAGGATCGAGGCCGCAGGAGCCGTCTGTGCCTCGGTATCTCTCGATGAGCTCCGCGCGGCGTGGGCCGGTCAATGGGAGGCCGACTCGTGAGCCGGCCGCGGGTGTGCGTCATTACGGGATTCGGGATCAACGCCGACGAGGAGCTCGCCCTGGCTTTCCAGTTGGCCGGCGGAGATGCGCGGCGGGTGCACGTGACCGACCTCATCGCGGAGCCGGGCCTCCTGTCCGGGTTCCGCATCCTCGCCTTCCCCGGCGGATTCTCGTTTGGTGATCACCTGGGATCCGGCAAGGTCTTTGCCACCCTCTTCCGCCGGAACCTGGGCGACGAAATGGCCGGATTCGTCGCGGGAGGCGGCCTCGTGGTCGGTATCTGCAACGGCTTCCAGATCCTTGTGAAAATGGGCGTCCTGCCGGATCTCTCGCGCACGATGGGCCAGGAAGTGTCCCTCATCCACAACGATTCGGGCAAGTACGAGGACCGCTGGGTCACGGTCAGTTTCGAGCAGGGTTCGCGCTGTGTGTGGACCCGCGGGCTCCGCCAGATGGACCTGCCGGTTCGTCACGGCGAAGGAAGATTCGTCGCGCGGTCCCCCGAGCTCCTCGCCGAGCTTGCCGCCCGCGGGCTTATCGCCCTGCGCTATGCATCTTCCTCGGGCGGGGATCCGAAATACCCGGAAGACCCGAACGGCTCGGACGGGCATGTCGCCGGGATCTGCGATCCCACGGGCAGGGTGTTCGGGCTCATGCCGCATCCCGAAGCCTTCATCCATGCGGAGAATCATCCCGACTGGACCGCCCGCTCTGTCACCGAGGGTGAGGGCTTGCGGATATTCGCCAACGGGGTCAGCGCCGCGGCGCAGGCCGGCCCGAGCACCTCGACTTGACATGAGGGGGACCGCTTCCTATTATACTCCGTGTTTGCGGGGGGCGTAGCTCAGTTGGCTAGAGCGCTTGAATGGCATTCAAGAGGTCGTGGGTTCAATTCCCGTCGCCTCCATTCAGAAACAGCCTGTTTCATGCGGAAATCGTGAAGCCCAAAGGCTGATGTAATCAAAATG
>Ga0187866_1004232_pt1 | contig 10208 bp, 11 predicted proteins | sample June2016WEW_11_1_3_FD_133013 | JGI IMG/M metagenome (GOLD analysis project Ga0187866, IMG submission 133013) | Peatland microbial communities from SPRUCE experiment site at the Marcell Experimental Forest, Minnesota, USA - June2016WEW_11_150 | ecosystem: Environmental > Terrestrial > Soil >... | reverse complement strand
ATCCATGAACATCATGGGTTTATTAACTTTTTTGAAAATATATGGCCCGTGTAAAGTACCTTTTGGAACGTAAATGCAGACAGGATAGGTAATAGATTGAATAACGCCTTCCAAACCAAACTCTAATTCACCATCGAAGGATTTGTAAACATCGGTTGGATCCCCGCCCACAAAAAATAGATATTGATTGAAATCATGCGTATGCGGTTCGGTAACCATCACAAACGGCTCAGTTACTAAAGACCACCCCAGACAGAATGGGGCATTGTCAAGGTCTTTAACGCCAAATGCTCCAAATTGTGGATATTGGATTTGTTTAAAAATAGAATACATGGGTTTGAGTTCGATGATATTTTTTCCATGTTTAATGTTTTCGGCCGGCATATTATTCCTCCTATAACAATCACTTATCTTTCCTATTGTGTTTGACCTGCCCCATTCTTTGCCCCAATCAAAATAGCTTCAGGAGCGGGTGGCCGATAACCGAGAGCACTTTGCGGACTCGCGGCCAACTCTCCGGATAAAGGAAGACTCGTAGGAGGTTCTGCCGAACATCCAACTCCTACGACCAGCACCACACGTCCACTTAATTGAGAGATAGCACTTAATAAATCAGCTGGTAATTTATTTGTCATAACTAAAAAGAAGTCCTTTTGATTATGGCAATTATACACCTGCCGTTGAATGTGAACAAGACCTAACCCTTTTGGAAAGTAGAATATGTGGTCAAACATAAATAGTATTGGGGTAAAAACGAGGTTTTTTATTTGTGGTAATAATCAAAAACAGAGTAGACCTTATCTCTCCCTGAAGAAATGCTTTAAACGTGACTTGGAAGAGGACTATCTCAGTGTCAAGGTTTGTTTACTTTTTCGAGTGCTTTCTTAAGTTCAATCACTTTCCCCACATCACTTTTCCAGCAGGATGTATGCCCGAGTCCAGTCCCCTGGATAGCAAGTTTAACGTTATATTCGTCCCATTCTCCGACCGGTTTATGACATATTTCACAGGGCGCATTCAGGAAAGCCTCAAACGGTAATAGTGTCTCGTATATACCTAATACTTTATCCAAATGGTACGTATTCTCAAGCTGTTGTTGCGAAACCATAGCTTTAAGGAAAGAATTGTCTGGCTTGACCGCATACCATTCATGGCAAGCAGGGCAAGTGTTGTCAGCACCTAATAATGTTTTTTTAGGCTTTTTATTGGTAATAAACTTCGCGCCGCAGCTATCGCAGCGGAAACTTTTCAAGTAATCTCCCATCACCGTCCGGATAAATAGGCTTCTCATCTCATCGGCATTTTTCGGTAAATACCACCCCGGTTCTTTGAGCTTTTGGAATGAGGCCACGAGGGTGTTGATAGAATCGGTAACCGAGGGAGATTCAGTCACCATGGTCATGAAACCACAAAACAGCTCATATTGGTAGCTGTGTTCTTTTAACTGAATGGATAACAATTGAAGTTGCTCTTGGTTACTCTTTACCTTACCACTCATATCCTCCACGTGCCCGGTGAGACTATTCTTAGTTGTGATAAGCTTTTCACCTTCTTTTTTAAGCAGAGCGTTTTTCTTCTCCAGCACTAGATTATCTATTTCTAACTGAGCGTTTACCTTCTTTAATGAGCCAAATTTTTCCACTGCTTCATTGAGTTTGGCATAATCAATCCCCTTTACTTCCATATTAAAACTCCTTGACTAAACTCAGTACTGTTTTTAAGTTTAATCCCTTTTTGGTGAGTTCCGCCTTTAGTGCAGCTAACTCTTCCACTTCCTTCTTTTCCACTTCCAGCTGTTTCATCTTCGACGATAGCTCCTTCTCCAATTGAACCTCTTTTACTTTAACTTCATCCTGGTATTTCTTAAGGTGTTCTTCTTGACCGGCAAGCTCCTGTTTATTCTTGAGTGTTACATCACCGATTGCCTTCAGTTTTGCCTTAGCATCAATCACCTTTTCTTCCAGTTGAGGAAGCTGGTTCAACGCCTTCTCAAAATCGGATATAACCTGTTGATAGCCCATGCCGGTTTGGGACTCGAGGTGGGAAAGCTTCCTGGCTGCTTTAACGAAACCGGAGTCGTTTACTTCCTGACACACTTTTATCATAGTGAGGTGCTGCTCCGGGTTGATGCCCAATTTCAGGAATTCTTTTATTATGTTATAACCTTGCCTTGCTTCCTCCACTGTGAGTTTGGAACTAAAGAGCTCGACTGATAGACTACTTAGAGATTCAATTTCATTCATCACTTGGTATTCCTTTCCGGCAGCCAGTAGACCGTACTTAGCAGTCATTTTCGTAAATTTATTGGCGTAGTGGGAGATGCTGCTCTGGTCGACCCCAGCTTCCTTCGCTATCTTTATTTGAGGTAATCCGCGGAAGTAGCCCCTTAAAATTTTCCTGACTTTATGCGGTGAAAACCGTACTGTCATTAATATTAACCATCCGGCAAGTTTTTACTGGAAATCATGACATTAAGGAGTAAAAAGAAGCAGACAATATCGTGGTATTTACAGCTACTATAGGGGTAAACGTATAGTGTCAACTTCATACACTTCATACACTTCATACTCGTCATAAACTTCATACACATCATGGACGTTATATTTCCATTTTCCTAAGATGATTCATTTTAAGGGAATTTTTGTACTGGTGGTTTTCTGTGCTTTAACTTCCAGGTATCTGCGCTTGATGGTGTCTCTACTAATGTACCGACCTGTTATTTCCCGGTAAACCTCTGCCATCCGCAACCATCCCATCTTCTCCACGTCACGCATGCGCAAAACTATCGCAAAATCCACCGAAACCCTCGGCCTGCCCACTGGTATCATTCCATTAGCCATCAACGTTACCGCTTTCGTCGGGGCATCCGGCATCCAGCCTCTTGCAGTCAGAGGGCGGCACCGCCTGTTTCTTGCTGTCCTTCCCCGATGACTGTAAGCCGGTCTTCAAGTCTTCAACACCAGCTGGCAGTCCCGGGTAAGGACGCGGTCCGTCCACATCAGGTTTTTCTGCCATCAGGCGCCGCGCGATCATCCGAGCAAGAAGGCGCAACCCTTCGTTTGAATTATCGCAACTCTCGGTCATTGAATAATCCTGATTGGGATTGACTTTTTCCTGGCTCATCGGCTAAAATCATATCATGAATAGGACATAAAAAATACGCTATTAAGACATATATTAACTGATAATAGAGCACTTGATTACATCAATATAATGTGGTAGTATTAGAGGAAAATACCAATCTGAATCTCTACGGAGGACAAAAATGACCCGGATAAAAAAACCTGCAGTAAGACCTGAACTACGACGTGACTGGCTGCGGCGTCATGAGGAAGAAGGTCAATCACCACCCGAGATTGCACAAAAAGATGGATATGATGTCCGCACTGTCCGAAAACAAATTGAAATCGAGCAGCAGGAGCGGGAAAGACGGGAAGCTCGGTCCACCGTATTGCGGCAGGCGCTTGAGATGCATTACGCTGACATTTGTGTCTTTGCTCAGAAACTAGATTCGCATATAACGGGGGAAGCAAGTTCACTGGCATCCCTGAAAAATGAACCTATGTGGTCAGCGTTACGAGACCATTTACGGCGCTCAACGGTCTGGAAGAACTTGGACAGGTGGGAAACTTTGCGTGAGGAGGTACACCGGGCAGATAACGAGTTAAGAAGGCAGTTGGAGCCGTTAGTCCGGAACAAGTCGCCGTTGCCGTTTCCCAAACCGCGTGGGGAGATAGGTCTCAGTATGGGTATTGTTGATTTGCTTTCTGCACACTTCATCTTTACGGCGCAGGGCGAAGTTGGCCTCGACAAGAGGACAGATTTCAAGATAGATACTGCTGATCAAATGACAACCTTAATTGATTATGGTCCTTATACTATCGGCAGGGTGCCCGACAAACAGGTCACCAACATAAAGAAACTGGTTCTGGGCCTCATGCGAGAAGTAACCAAACGAGAGGATCATGTTGAAATGAGCCGTCTTCTCACCAGATTGGAGGTGGTAAAACGCAAACTACATGACGAACTCCTGTCTATCATTTTACGCAGGGTAGTTACTGGGAGATGTCGGTATTGCCCTCTGTAACTTAAAACTGATATATAGCCATAGGAGATGAAATTATGAGGATAGCAATTTATTGTCGTGTATCATCAGATCGACAGGATGTTGATTTGTCCATATCTGCGTAACTCAGGGCACTCAGGGAATATGCCACACGAAATGGGCATCAAATTATACGGGAATTCGTGGACGAAGCCGAAACCGGCAGGACAACAGCCCGACCAGCTTTTCGAGAAATGATTTCCCTCGCTCGGCGCCCAAATAAGCCTTTTGAACAGATTCTGGTATGGAAATACTCCCGTTTTACCCGTAGCCGCGAGGATTCCATTCTTTACAAAGCAATGCTGAAAAAAGCTGGAATACAGGTGGTCTCGATAAACGAACCTTTTGATGATACACCTACCGGCAGGTTACTTGAAGCGATCATTGAGAGCCTCGATGAATTCTATTCGGACAATCTTGGCGAAGAGGTAACCAGGGGCATGAGGGAAAGCGCTTCCAGAGGTTTTTACCTATCGAGCAAAGCACTCTATGGTTACCGTAAGGTGAAAACCAGAGATGGGAACAAAGAGCGGACGAAACTGGAAATAGAGCCTGCTGAAGCTAGTATTGTAGCTGATATTTTCCGTGGAATAGTTGACGGTAAAGGATTAACGGAGATAGCCAAAGAGCTGAATGCAAAAAGTATACCTGGTCCTAAAGGTAAAGGGTGGGGAAATACAGGTGTCTAATTTATTTTAACTAACGAGATCTATACCGGTGTGTTTGTTTGGGGTAAGCATAGTAAACATGGAAACGAACCGGTACGTACCGAAAATGTCTGTCCTCCTATTATCGATAGAGAGACTTTACTGAGAGTACAAACCATGATGAAAGAGCGGATGCCAAAAAGGGTTAATCCCAGGAGAGTTTCAAGCCCATTTCTCCTCAGTGGGATAGCTTTCTGCGGTCAATGCGGCAAAGCTTTAGTCGGTAAATATGCGAAGAGCGGCGAGTTCGCCTGTTATGTCTGCGGCACCCTTGAGAAAAAAGGGAGTAAGTCCTGTTCGGCCAAATACCTGAATAAGGACAAATTTGAATCTCAGGTGATAAAACAGATAAAGGAACGCATTTTAACTCGCGAGAATTTGGTTGACATCGTACATATGGTGAATGAAGAGATGGACTCGGCCACCCAATCTTATCAAAACGAGCTTTTATTATTGTCCAGTGCCATAGAGGACATCAATCACCGTCTTGAGCGGTTATATGATGCTATCGAAACAGGTAAGTTGAACCTGAATGACGTGGTAGTTAGGATACGGGAGTTACAGCAGCGTCAGCAGGGGATTCATACGAAAAGGATTGAGATTGAAAGTCAGATGTCGGATAGGAAAGTGGAACTTGCTGACCTTGATACGATTTCGATCTATGTTGATGACTTGCATGATCTTCTTAAAGAAGGGTCGCTTACCGAAAGAAGGGCTTTTATCAAGAGCTTTGTCAAAGAGGTTAGGGTGAATGGCGATGAAGCGGTTTTAAGCTATTCGGTGCCTATCCTGCCAGAGAAGGTGGCCATTGAAAAAGGAGGAGTTCTACCTTCTGTACAGTATGGTGGGCGATAGAGGGATCGAACCTCTGACCTCAGCGATGTCAACGCTGCGCTCTAACCAGCTGAGCTAACCGCCCCTCATCACAGTGTCATTCTACCGGATACCCGTTGTTGGCGTCAACCGCCGGCGTATAGGAAGAAATTCCTAGTGAAAAGCCTGAAAGTATATGTTAGAATATAGCCTGATATCAACCGGAGAACTGCAATCATAAAGTAAAAGAGACCGAAATGAGCTTTTTAAGAGGCCTGGGGACATTTGTTTGCAGCTTCCTGCTTTTCCTGGCGCTGGGTATTTTCAGCATGGCTTTCATGCTCCACAGCACCGTCTTGAGCGCCAATTTCGTCCACAAAGAGGTGAACCAGATAAGCATCTCTTCCATCGCCAGGGATGTAGCGGACAAACAAATCGCCGATGAGCTTCCCACCGCGGCGGAGCCGGTGAAAAATGCCGCCCTCGATGTTATCGCCATGCAGGAACCCTGGATAAAAGCGCAACTGAACAGCGCCATCGATATCTGCTATAACTACTTCCAGGGCAAAACCAGCACCCTCTACATCGATATTCCGCTGGCGGATATCAAAGCCAGCCTTAGCACCGATCTCTGGAACGCTTTGCAGAACAACCTGAAGCAGGAACTCGCCGGCAAGTCCGAAAGTGAAATATCGCAGTATTTACAGGGCTTTATCATCCAGATCCCAACGGATATCCTGCCGCCGGAGCTAATGGCGCTGCCGGCTAACCTGCGGGATATCGCCATCGAGGAGTATTTGCGCGAGTGGACCGGGCAAAAAACACTGGTGGGTGTGCCGCCGGAGCTGACCGCGCAGGTGGAAGGCCAGGTAAAAGTTTACTTCGATGAGTACATCGCGCAGTTCACCAAAGATATCGCGGATAACGAAATAATCGACGCCAACAAAATCGGGCCGGACGGGATGAACGGCATCAATACGGCCCGCCGAATTATCGATGATTTCCAGACCGGCTATCACTGGCTGATCGTTTTCATGGTGGTCATGGCAGGGTTGATTTTCGTCATCAACCTCGATGTAAAGAAGACCACCCGGACGCTGGGGATAGATGTTCTGGTCTTCGGCATCCTCGATTTGGCCGGCTCGATCGTCGCCATGGTCATTACGCCATCGCATTTTATTCCGCAAACAGCGGATATACCGGTTTCCGTACAGCATGTCATCGATAACGTCACCAGAGACGTCGCCACCGTCGCGCTGAAGTTCAGCATCGGGGTGCTGGTAGTGGGCGCCGTCCTGCTGGTCGCGTCATTTTTCGTGCCGTCCAGGGAGTCCCCGGAATAAACGATGAAAGCTAAAACGTGTATCTGCCTGGGGTTATTCCTGCTGCTGGCTGTTTCCCTGGCATCCTGCGCGCATACCGGGAACGTCAACTCCCGGGCGGAGCTGGCCGTGCTCAAAAAAGAGCTGAAAACGGACGCGGCGGGCAAAGTGACACTGGCGGTAACGGTAAAGAACATCAGCAACGTCAACGCCGAGCTGGCGGAGGTCAAGGTGAACTTTTACGACGCCCAGAAAAACCTCATCGATAGCGAAAGGGACAGCGTACTGAACCTCAAGCCGGGCGAATCATGGGATTTTACTATTCCGTGTAACGGGGATAACTGCGGTAAAATCGCCAGCTACGAAATCGAAACCACGGCGGGCACCAGCTCAGGGGGACTGTAGAGCCCGGTCTTTTCTTAAACGCCGCCACCCCACCCCTCCCAGAATCAGCGCCATGCCGCCCGTTCCCAGCGCGATGAACAACGTGGTATCAAACCAGAAGCCGTCCGGGAACATCATTAGTAAATAGTCCGTGGCCGGGTTCAGCTGCCAGAAATCGTTGGAGAAGCTCAAAAGGTGGAACTCCACGAAAAACCAGTTGAAGTTGACCGCGATCATGATTCCCAATGCCGCCATCAAAAAAAGCGTCAGCCCGCCGCCGAACAGCAGACCTTTGGCCAGCCGCCGCCGTTCTTGCCGCAATGCCCAGGTGACGCCAACGTAAAGCAGGGCGTAGATGCCGGTGCCCAGCAGGACTTTATAGACCAGGCGGAAAAGCCCCTTGACGTCCTTGAGGTGTTGCACCTCGCGGTCGTTAAAAAGGGTAAACGGCTGGCCGTCCTTGGTTACGACAATGTTGATATACTCTTCGCCGGAGTTAAAATAGTGTATCAGTCCGGTGGCGGCTTTCGTCAGCTCTTCCGGCGCCAGGCCGGTGACCGCGCTGATGTCGTATTTGTGGAAGCCATACTCGTAAAGCGCGCGGGAGTTCATCGCCACGCTGACGCTGGTCGTGACCAGCAGGAAGGGCAGGCAGAGAATAAAGAGCCACTGGGCGGCGATTTTCATCTTAACCAAATTCTACACCAATCGAACGTTCATTGAATATGCTGCGGCGGGCGGGCAAAGTAGGCGCAGACGCTGCCGGCCAGGGCGAATATTGCCAGGATGAGGAACGCCAGTGTGTACTTCCCGGTAGCATCGTGTATCTCACCAACCACCCAGGATATTACCGCCTGGGCGACCACGTGGAACGGCAAAACTAAACCGGTGACCTGGGCATAACGCTCGCGCGGATAGTAAGCGCCCAAAAAGCTGGGCATCGCGGCAAAAAGCGCCCCGGTCCCCAGTCCCATGAAGCCGGTGTAAACAAAGAGGAGCGTCAGGTTCTTCGTCGTCAGCAGCATGACAAAGCCGATGACCTCGCAGAGCAGCCCGGCGCTGGCCAGGTAGCGCATGCTTATTTTCAGCGCCAGGGACCCGAACCCCAGGCTGCCGATTAAGCTGAAGACGGACATCACGCTCATGGTGGTGGCGGCGGTCATGGCATTGTAACCGATGTCTTTCATGTAAGCTATCTGGTGGGCGTTCACCGTGCCCATGGCAAAAGCGTTGGCGATAACAAATCCCAGGATCAACAGCGTGATGGGCATCGTGATGATATATTTAAGACTCCAGATTTTAGTGCCGCCGGTATTTAACGCCGGCCTGTCCGGGGCGAAAACGGGGGAGGCTTCGCCGTCCGGTTCTTGTCCCAGGTCCTCAGGCTTGTTTCTCACCAGCAGCCAACCGGCGATGATCGCCGCCAGTGCCACCACTACTGCCAGCACCAACCAGGTCCCCCGCCAGCCGATGCCGTTAATCAAGGCGGTGCAGATTGGCGGAAAGACCAACCCGCCCACGCCGGTAGCAGCCGTAATGATGCTCATTGCCAGGGAGCGCTTTTTCACAAACCAATTATTGGCGATGGTCGTGCAGGCGATATACCCGCCGAAGCCGGCCGCCGCGCCGATGAAGATATAGATGAGATAAAGCTGCCAGATTTCGTTAACGAAGTACAACGAGGCCACCCCGAACCCCGCCAGCAGATTGCCCAGAAAAATCGTGAATCTCGCGCCGAACCTGTTCACCATGGCGCTGTAAAACATGCTGGGTAGCCCGAAGGCGATCATCCCCAGTGAAAGCGCTAAAGACGCGTCCGCCCGGCTCCAGCCCAGCTTATCGCTGAAAATCGGCAGGAATACCCCGAAGGCGTTGATGAACGCCCCGCCCACCAGGAATGTCACCAGGACCGCCCCGGAAAGTGCGAACCAACCGTAAAAAGGTTTTTTCTTCATTTTTTGGAGGAAAGCAATGACTTACTTAATTATACTTTTTCCCGCGGGGCTCCACAATTTGTCTTTTTCCCGGCTCCGGCCGGTGTGTTATAATTTAGCCAGATTTTTACGCCCGGGGGTCTGATGTTTACCCATCTGCATGTCCACACTGAATACAGCCTGCTCGACGGAATGTGCGCGATTCCCAAGCTGGTAGCCAAAGCTAAAGAGCTGGGCATGGACAGCCTGGCCATCACCGACCACGGCGTGATGTACGGCGTCATCGAGTTCTATCAGGCCGCCAGGGCCGCTGGCGTCAAACCCATCATCGGCTGCGAGATTTACATCGCCGCGGGCAGCCGTTTCAGCAAGGGCAACGGGGACAGGAACAATTTTCACTTAGTGCTGCTGGCGAAAAATCAGGCGGGTTACCAAAACCTGATACAGCTCACCACCAAGGCGCACCTGGAAGGCTTTTATTATAAGCCGCGGGTGGACAAGGAGCTGCTGGAGCAGCACAAAGAAGGCCTCATCGCTTTAAGTGCCTGCGGCTCCGGGGAGCTTAGCCAGCTGATATTGAGCGGGCGCTCCGCCGAGGCTAAAGAGGCCGCGCTCTGGTATCAGAAGACATTCGGGGACTTTTACCTGGAAATCATGCGGCATCCCATCCCCGAGCTGGAGGTGGCGAACAAATACCTTGTCCAGATGGGCGCGGAGCTAAATATACCTATTGTCGCCACTAACGATACACACTACATCAACCGCGAAGATGCGTCGTCTCACGACTTGCTACTGTGCATCGGCACCAACACCACGGTTAAGGACGAAAAACGCATGAAAATGGCGGGCGATTTTTTCTATCTCAAGAGCCCGCAGGAGATGGAGGAGCTTTATCAGGATATACCGAAGGAGGTAGAAAACACACAGCGTATCGCCGATATGT
>Ga0187866_1004231_pt1 | contig 10209 bp, 9 predicted proteins | sample June2016WEW_11_1_3_FD_133013 | JGI IMG/M metagenome (GOLD analysis project Ga0187866, IMG submission 133013) | Peatland microbial communities from SPRUCE experiment site at the Marcell Experimental Forest, Minnesota, USA - June2016WEW_11_150 | ecosystem: Environmental > Terrestrial > Soil >... | reverse complement strand
TTCCTGAAAGACCCCGCTGGGCAAAGTCATGTTAAATCCTTTCTATCCTGGTCAGGCCGAACAAACCGTGCGGCTTAATAGTCAATACAATGATGATGACAATGAACGGAAAGACATTTGCCAGGCCGCCCCCGGAAGGCAGCAGCGGGTCAAGGTAGCCGGCAGCAACATTTTCCAGAATACCCAGCATTATTCCGGCGACAATCGCCCCGCCGATAGAGTCAATCCCTCCCAACAGCACCACGGCAAACGCCTTCATGCCTACTTCAGACATGGATACCATTACGCCCGATACGCCGCCGAGGATAATGCCGCTGATAACCCCCACCACACAGGCAATCATCCAGGAAATAACGTAAACTGTCGTAACTTTAATGCCAGCGCTCTGTACTACCTGCTCGTCCTCGGCGGTAGCCCTCATCGCCAGGCCGATTTTGGCATAGCGGAACATCAACATGAGAATGACCACCACAATGACAGATACAATGATGCCGATCAGCGTTTCCGGTGGCACGGATAACTGACCCATTTTCAGCGTGATAGTCGGCAGCACGCCATGATAGGCTTTATATTCGCCGCCCCATATAAGGGTGGCGATTCCCTCCAGCACCGTCCCCAGAGCGATAGTCATCATGATAATCGCCATCGCGGATTGCCCTACTAGCGGGCGCAAGGTTAGACGCTCTATTATTGCTCCTAGAAACATCGCCACGGCTATTGCCGCTAAAATAGCGGCCCATACCGGCATGTGGAATGTAATCAGGAAGGTATAACCCAGGTAGCCGCCTATCATCACGAACTGTCCCTGGGCGATGTTGAATGCTTTGGAGCATTTGAGGATGATGACAAAACCGATAGCGATGAGGGCATACACCATCCCCAACCCGAAGCCGGTTATCACTAATTGCAGAAAGAAAGTCATTGATTATCCTCTTTTACGTCACCAATAATAAGCTTGGTCTTAACCGTTCCCGAACGACCGTCACGATATCGCAGTTTAAAACTTATTACCATCTCGGACTTGCCGCTGAAAATTGCCTCGAGAAGATCACTGTAACGTTCCTTAAGGAACAGCCTGCGTAGTTTCCTATCCCGCGTTAGTTCGCCTTCCTCTGGATCGAACTCTTTATGCAAATTGACGTATTTGTTTATTCGACAGCCGAAGGTCAAATCTTTATTTATACGGATAATATCCTGTTTAATTAGCTCATAAACTCCCTCTTTTTGAGAAAGGTCGCTAAACGTGGTATAGGCTATTTTTTTCTGTCCGGCCCATTTACCTACGCTGCTGTAATCTATTATTATTATCGTAGCAACAACCGGGCTGTTGGCATCGCCAATTACCCAGGCGTCTTTGATGTAAGGGCTGTATTTCAAACGGCTCTCGATTATTTGCGGAGCCAGTGTTTCCCCGCTGGTAAGCCGTATGATATCGTTTTTGCGGTCAAAGAATATTATTTGTCGGTTTTCCGTAATGGACCCTGTGTCCCCGCTATAGAACCAGCCATCTTTCAATACATTTGAGGTGATTAACGGGTCGTTATGATAATGCATGAACATTCCCGGCTGCCGGTAAACGATTTCACCATTTTCGGTTATACCTACTTCAGCCCCCGGTGCTACAACACCGGCAGTTTCCGGATCTAAATCATTGCTTTTTGATATAGATAAAATGCCGCCTTCTGTCGTCATGTAAAAATTTTTTAGCGGGATTCCTAGCGCGTGGTAGAAATAAAAAGCTTCGGAACTGAGTATCTGTCCTGAGGTATAGCATATTCTGGTATGTGGCAGACCGAGGCTATCCCTGATTGGCCTGAAGAGTAACAGGTCTGTAAAAATATTTATAATTTTATTCAGGATGCCCCGTTTTTGGTGTTTATATTTGGCCTTTGCTGCTTGGTAGCCTGCCGGCATCAATAAACGGTATGTGAACCGTTTAAGTATGTCCGCACCCTGTATGCTTGCCCGCACCGTTCTTGCCTGGTTTTCCCATTGTCTGGCGCCATAATACACTAGGTCGGGTCCGATTTCCCGTAAGTCTTTCTGCAGTGTTTCTGCGGCTTCAGCGAAATTAAGAATGCAACCTGAAAGCAAATGGCACCCTATATATAGGAGCTGTTCTGTCATCCATGCCGGAGGCAAAGGACAGGCGATATTATCTTTTTCATATAGCGGGTCGGTGGTTAAAAGGAACTCTGCCCCCGCCATCAAAGACGCATAGGTATGGACGGCACCTTTGGGCATTCCGTTTGTTCCTGAAGTATAGATTATAGAGCATGGATCTTCTGCTTTACCGGTTTGGACACTATCCTCAAATACATTCGGATGTTGATTATCGTATTCCTCTCCATCACGTATTAGCTGCCTCATGCCTATCAGCAACGGTTCCTTATACCCGGTTACGCCCTTGTAACGCCAGTAAATAACCTTTTTTAACAGTGGCAAAGTGTCTTTTATCTGAAGAACTTTATCTAACTGTTCTTGGTCTTCCGCTACAATAAAGGTGGATTGTGAATTACCGGCCAGATAACATATTTCTGAAGCTGACAGGTCTGAATATAAGCCCACAGAAATGCCGTGGTTTGCCTGCACAGCCAGCTCTGTATAATACCACTGAGGAGCGTTATCGCCGATGATAATCAGCTGATCGCCGGGCTGGAATCCAATCGTTTTTAACCCGAGTGCTAGGTATTTGACCTGAAGGTAGTATTCTTCCCATGTGACCGGCCGCCAGATACCGTAATGCTTCATCCGCATGGCGATGTGTCTGGCACCGTACTTTTCATAATTGAATTTTAGAACTTGCGGCCAAGTACTGCCTTTACCGCGCCAAACCGGATGATTGGCCATGGTTTCAGCATCAGGCTTTTGTTTCAGGCCAGCCATCTCTTCCTCCTCCGGTAATGCTTCACGTCGCGGTAGCTTTTCCTTTCCCCAACCGCGGACAAGCCCATGTAAAACTCTTTAACGTCTTCGTTATTTTTCAATTTATCTGCCGGGCCATCCATGACTATCTTACCGTTTTCCATTATATAGCCGTAATCAGCGATGCCGAGCGCTACCTGAACGGTTTGCTCAACGACCAAGATTGATACCTTGTGCTCGGTATTTATCCTTCGGATGATGTCGTAAATCTCCTGGACCATCAGCGGCGCCAGGCCGAGAGAAGGTTCATCAAGGAGCATCAGTGTCGGGTTTGCCAGCAGCGCCCGACCCACGACAAGCATTTGTTGTTCGCCGCCGGAAAGGTAGCCACTGGTACGGTTACGCATTTGCTTTATACGCGGGAAATAGTTGTACACTAGTTCCAGGTCTCTTTTTACACCGTTTCTATCTTTACGCAAATATGCTCCGACAAGTAAATTTTCTTCACAGGTCAGGTGTTCAAGTACTCTCCGGCCTTCCATGACCTGGCTGATGCCAAGGGCGGCAATTTCTTCAGGGCCGCATTTGTCAATTCGTTGATCGTTAAAGTTGATATCACCGCTGGTTATTTCACCTTCTTCGGTTTTCAGCAGGCCGGAGATAGCTTTTAAGGTGCTGGTTTTACCCCCGCCGTTGGCTCCGAGCAGAGCGACGATATTACCATCGCCTACCTCCAGCGATACTCCGCGGAGTACTTGAATAACTCCCATGTAGCAGACTTCGATGTTGTTAACCTTGAGCACTTGGAGACGCCTCTATTTCCTGTCCCAAGTAGGCCTTAATTACTTCTGGATTTGCTTTTATTTCCGCTGGTGTGCCTTCGGCAATTTTTTGCCCGAAATCCAGCACAACGATTCTATCGGCAATATCCATGACGACGCCCATATCATGTTCAATAAGAACGATGTTTTTTACGCCATCGCGAAGGGCGCGCGTGTCGGGATATGTTTCACCCTGACCTTCATAAACATCAATGATAAACCTGGCGATATCTTCTTTTTCTTCCATGTTCATTCCTGCCATCGGCTCGTCTAGAAGCAGGACTTCCGGCTCCAGGGCTAAAGCTCTGCCCAGTTCCACGCGTTTGCGTATACCGTATGGCAGAACACCAACAACCGTTTTTCTTAACGGTTTTATTTCCAGGAAATCGATGATTTCTTCCACCGTCTCACGATGTTTTAGTTCTTCTCCGTGGGCCGGCCCGAAGTAAATTGCCCCGGTTATGAAATTTTGCTTCATAAAAATATGGCGGGCCGCCATGATGTTGTCTTGTATAGTCAGGCCAGTGTAAAGCTCAATGTTCTGGAATGTCCGTGCAATGCCAAGTCTGGCGAGTTTATCCGGACGCATACGGGTAATCCTTGTACCATCTAGGTATATCTCACCTTTTTGTGGTTTATAAAAGCCGTTGATACAATTTAGTAAGGCAGTTTTTCCCGCCCCGTTAGGGCCGATAATGGCCAGTATTTCATTGGTACGGACAGTAAAAGAAACATCGGATAATGCCTGGACGCCCCCGAAACTAAGAGAAACATGCTCTAATTTGAGCTTCACCTGGTTGTCCGTTTCCATTCTCCCTTCTCTTGATATTCAGGAAGTCTTTTATAACCGCGGTGCTGCTTAGTCTAGAGGAGGTTTTTATCATTTGGATGGAAATTGTTTCCTCTTATTTTTTCACACAAAATTTGATAAAAATATCCCCCGAATGGTGATTTTTGACAAATGCTTAATTGAGTACTATAGTAAGTAACATTGTGGCGGTATTATTAGAAAAAGACTACCGGGAAGTGTTAGATTTGGTATATCTGGCAAACAGTTGCCAGGATATCGAGCAGTTTGTCACGCATTTTCTTCCATCCGTTTCCCGCACTTTCCATTCTGAAATAGCCACTTTTCATCTTCTGCAGGGTGATCCACAGCAGCCTGTTATTGGGGAATCGCGGAGCTTTTATTCAGATGTAGGGGAAGATGAATATAACCCCATGATTTATAAAAAATATTACTACCAGCAATCTCCCCTCCTTAAAGAAGCAATTTCCTCATCACAGCAAGTTTTGAAAATCGCCGCCGTCATGTCACATAAAAATTGGGAAAGACACGAATTCTTTATAGATTTCATCCTTCCTCAGCATCTTTACTGGGAGCTGTTCCTAGCATTACGCTGGGAAAACCGGCTGGCAGGTGTTATAACTTTGTGGCGCCAGCGGAAAAATGAGGACTTCGTTGATTCGGATATTGTTAAGGGAGAAATCCTGGCGCCTCATCTTATGCAGGTTGTCCATCACCTGTGCAATTTGCATGTGTTAAAAAGAGAAAATGGCGAGATAGTAGGATACGATACCGCCAAGATTAAAGAGAAGTTTATCAGTGATTTTCACCTTAGCGGCCGAGAGGCAGAGATCCTGGACGGCGTTATTACTGGCATGTCTTATGATGAAATAGCCAGTAAGTACTTCATCAGCCGCTTTACCGTTCATTCTCATATAAAGAATATTTACAGCAAAATAGGTATCCACAACCGGATAGATCTTGGCAGATATATACAGAATTCAACCTATTAGGTCCGTTAAGGGTAAAAACCGGGAGTCGTTTCCATTTTTACTTGCGATCTGCCCCAGAATAATCATATTTCATGAAACTTCGTAATAAATCTAACGAACATTTACAGGAAGATAAAAGACGATGAAACAACCCCGCAAAGATAGTTAACCATAAACGGTGTTTCGGGGAGAGTACGAATCTACCCCGTCTCTCCGTCCAATGATTTGATATTTACCTGTTTTAAGCTAAGTCGATAGGTTAAAAGCCAACTCAAAGGTTCTACCTATCGTACAGTACCGCCCTCCACAAACCCCACACCTTTTCCCCCCGCCCTAAATTCCAAATGCCAAAATACAAGTGCCAACAAGTAAACATTTAACCTGATATTATGGCCCACTTGTTAGCATCCATCATTTTCACGTAATTTCAGCATTCCAGGAAAAGCAGAATGTGTTTTCAACTTGGTATAATCCTATCACAAGGCAGAGACATGGAAGAAAATAATCTGATACAAAACGTCCTGGACGCTATCGATAACCGGATCACGGAAAGCATCACTCCCCGGGAGCTGGCTAGAGACTTCGGTTATTCCACGTTCCACTTCAGTCGCTTGTTTTCCCGCGTCGCCAAAATACCGCCGATGGCCTATATTACCCGCCGTAAGCTCCAATACGCGTTATTTGACATCAGCTGCGGCGAAAAAATCATCGATGTCGCGCTGAAATACGGCTTTGAAACCCACGCCGGGTTTACCAGGGCTTTTAAAAAATGCTTCGGGTATCCCCCGTCTCTCTATCGGATTCACGCCATTTGCCGTCGGCCGGCCAGAATGGAGCTTGATGAATTAAAAAGTATCGTATCAGGAGGAAGATTAATGAACACCGAAATTGTGGAACTTAAACCCTTTAACGTAGTGGGTTTTACCAGCCGACATAAAATGCCTGACGTCAGGTTTACCCATGATGTCCCGCTGTACTGGGAAACCAGTAACATGGATACCGCGGCCCCCCTTACACGCCTGCATGACGTTTTCAGCCAATCGAAACACACTGAATACTGTGTCTGCTTTGATATTGATCAGGCAACCGGCGAGTTCACTTACCTGCTCGGTGTGGGCGTGGATAACCCGGAAGAACTTTCCCGGCTGGAACCGGACATGTATAAAATGAAGATGCCGGGCGGACTTTACGCCAGGCTTACCACTCCCCTGGTGGAAGATTCCAAACTCCATCAAACCGTAAGCGCCCTCTGGAAAAACGTACTTGACCACTGGCTGCCGGCGTCCGTTTATAAGTTCGATGAAAAGCGGTACGACTTTGAATATTACGATGAGCGAGACCATCCCTGGGAGACTAATGGTATGGTGCAGATGGATATCTACCTTCCGCTACAAAAACGCCGGGCTTAAGCCAGCTTAACGGGAACTTCTAATTCGTTTAGAACGTGCCCCGGTGGCCGGCCTCTTGATAGCAGTTATTGATTATTACGCTTGCCGGGCGCTCTCCATTTTATCTGGGCGATCAGCATTGCCGCCAGCACGCAGACCGCTCCGGCGATAATCCTGAAGGTCAGCTGGTCCCGGCCGGCCGCCACGCTAAAAACCCCTGCGAAAACCGGCTCCATCGTTAGTATCACGGCGATGTGCGAGGGAGAAATCAAGGACTGCGCCCAGGTCTGCACCACGAAGGCCAATGCCGTCGCCAGGACGGCGGTCAGCACGACCGTGCCCCAGGTAGCCAGGTCCGGCGGCAGCGTAATCCCGCCTGGCGCGGCGGCTACCAGCATCATTACGGCGGAGGTGATGATTTGCACCGTGGCCAGCCCGTAGGCATCGTGTTGGCCCGACCATTCACCCAGACCAATAACCTGAAAAGCCACGAAAACCGCGCAGGCTACGGTGAGCAATTCGCCGCCGCCGAAAGCCCACCCGTGGAGCGAAAGGAACGCCAGCCCGGCCAGCGATAGCGCCACGGCTATCCAGATTCTGCCTTCGATTTTTCGCCGCAGCAGCATCCACATAACGAACGGCGTAAAAATCACGGACATCCCCGTGATAAATCCGGAAACACCCGGGGAAACGGTGCGCAGACCAAAGGTCTGTGTGATGTAGCTCATGCCGAGCATGAACCCAATGACCGCTCCCTGCCACCACCCTTTCCAGCCCAGTCGCCGCAGACTCTGTGGCCTGGCGGCAACCAGCACGATAGCCGCCACGCTAAACCGCACTGCCAGGAAGTCCATCACCGGCATCTTACCGATGGCGTCTTTGACCACCAGGAACGTCCAGCCCCAGATAGCCGTCATGCCGATGAGTGCCGCCATGGCCAGGCCGGGTGAAGTTTTCCATTTACGGGGCATACCTGCTCCTTATCTTTAGCTGCATGTTTGAAAACCGCTGCGGGACAGGTTGTGTTATGGTAATGCTAAATTTGCAGCACCTTGCTCAAGAAGAGCTTGGTGCGTTCGTGCTTCGGCGCGGTAAAAAGGGTATCCGGTTTGCCTTCCTCGATAATCATTCCCTCGTCCATAAAGATACAGCGGCTGGCGGCTGCCCGGGCGAATCCCATTTCGTGGGAGACCACCACCATCGTCATGCCCTCTTTGGCCAGCGCCAGCATCACGTCCAGCACCTCTTTGATCATTTCCGGGTCGAGGGCGCTGGTCGGCTCATCGAAAAGCATGATTTTGGGGTTCATCGCCAGGGCGCGGGCGATGGCGACACGCTGCTGCTGCCCGCCGGAAAGCTGGCCGGGGTAGGCGTCCGCCTTGTCTGTAATGCCCACCTTTGCCAGCAGGTTCATGGCGATCTCTTCCGCCTCTTTGCGTTCCCGTTTGCGCACGATGCGCTGGGCCAGCGTAAGATTGGCCTTGGCCGTAAGATGGGCGAAGAGATTGAAGGACTGGAAGACCATACCCACTTCCCGCCGCACGGCGTTAATGTCCTGGGCATGCTTTAATGTGATGTCGTCCACCACGATTTTCCCCGAGTTGCAGACCTCCAGGTGATTGATACATCTTAAAAGCGTGGACTTGCCGGAGCCGGATGGCCCCATGATAACCACCACCTCGCCGACCTGCACATCGAGGCTCACCCCGCGGAGCGCGTGAACTCGTCCGAAGTACTTGTGCACGTTTTCTAAATGGATTATCGGCTCGGGCATAATGACCTCTAGTATTTTCTCCTTTTTTCCAGCCAGGAAATAACGCGGGCGGAAAACAGGGTCAGGATTAAGTAAAGCAGGGCGACCAGCGTCCAGACTTCCAGCGGGTCAAAATGGGCGCCCATATACTCGCGGCCGCGGCGGGTAAGATCGGCGATGGCTACGGCGCTGACCAGCGACGTATCCTTAATCAGCATAATGAACTCGTTGCCCACCGGCGGCAGTACCACTCTAATGGCCTGCGGCAGGATGACGTACCACATTGCCTGTAGATAGTTCATGCCCAGGCTGCGCGCCGCCTCCATCTGGCCTTTGTGGATGCTCTGGATGCCGGCGCGGAAAATCTCCGCCATGTAGGCCCCGTAGCAGATTACCAGCCCCACCACGGCCAGGAAGAAAGCGTTGGAAACATAGTTGGCCATGGGCGAAAAGTGGATCCACCTGCCCAGTGTCTTGATCATCACCGGCGCGGCGAAATACCACCAGATGAGCTGCACCAGCAGCGGGATACCGCGGATTAATTCGACATATAATGTTGCGATGATATGAATGACGGGGTTTTTGGCCAGTCTGCCCAACCCGCAGATCATACCCACGATCAGGATAAATACGAAAGATATCACCGTGAGCTGAACGGTCATCCACAGGCCGTCGCTGACGAAGACGAAAATCTTCCAATAGGGGTTGGACTTGAGGGCCAGCAAAAGAATGAGCAGGACCGCTACCCCGGCTACCAGCCACCACCAGGGGTCGAGCCTCGCGGAAGGCTCGGACCCCGGTATGAATTCCAGATCCGTCTCGGGTGGCGGCGGCACACTGGTGCCGGAGGGTTTCCTGGAAAAAACCCTGCCCGGACTTTTAAACAGATCCTTCAGAGGCAAGCTTTACCTACTTTTGAAGCCACTTCGTAGTTAAAGTCTCGATTAGACCTTCTTTCTTGATCTCAGCGATACCGGCGTTGATCTTCGCCAGCAGGTCCGTTTTACCCTTGGCCACGGCGATGCCGTAGTTCTCATCGGTGAAGACCCCGCCGACCATCTTGAGCTTGTCTGGGTTCTTGCCGACGTAGCCCATCGCCACCGGGTTATCGCACACGACGGCAACAATCTGCCCGTTCATCAGGTCCTGGAAAGCCAGGCCGATGTCATCGTAGGTCTTAAGCTCGGCGCCGGTTATCTTGGCCACTTCCATGGCGCCGGTGGTGCCCAACTGCGCGCCCACTTTACCCGTCAGGTTATCTTTGCTGGTGACCGTGGTATTGCTCTTCTGTACCGTGATTATCTGGCCGGCCGCGAAGTACGGGTCGGAGAAAAGCATGTCTTTGGCGCGGTCGGCGGTGATGGTGATGGAAGAAATAGCGGCGTCATACATGCTCTGCGCCATGCCCGCCAGCAGCGGGTCGAAGGCCACGTTGATATATTCGATATCCAGGTTTTCCTTGGCGGCGATAGCATTCAATACGTCGATATCGAAGCCGACGATTTGCTTGGTCTGGTCATCGACGTATTCAAAAGGCGCCCAGGTAGCGTCCGTCGCCACGCGCACTTTCAACGGCGGGACTGTCGTGACGGGCGGTGTGGTA
>Ga0187866_1004223_pt1 | contig 10214 bp, 11 predicted proteins | sample June2016WEW_11_1_3_FD_133013 | JGI IMG/M metagenome (GOLD analysis project Ga0187866, IMG submission 133013) | Peatland microbial communities from SPRUCE experiment site at the Marcell Experimental Forest, Minnesota, USA - June2016WEW_11_150 | ecosystem: Environmental > Terrestrial > Soil >... | reverse complement strand
CTGCATCCACGACCGGAGGCGAAAATTACACAGTCGGCTTTGTAATCTCTCGCCATGTTAACACACTCATCAATATACACTTGTATCGGGCCTCGGCCATGCCTCCCCATAGGGTATTCAATTATTTTCATTGCCAGTTGTTCCAACATTTTGTCTTTATCGTTTGTTTCGACCGGTTCAGGTGTCAGCATGTGCCAGATACGGGCAACGGCCACAGCCCCATATTCATTTTCCAACCAGTCGAAGATGCCATTATCAAAATCAATGCTATTTGCAACCCAGACACAACGTATCTTTTCTTGTTTTATGCCTCCCTGCCCTTTTTTCACCCTCTCTTCTACTACTGCATGGCGTTCCTTAAGCCACGAGGTATATTCAGGGATTCCGGCTAAACCAAGCATACTAGAACCAACTGAAAAGGTCTCCCTGGTAGACATTGGACAAGGTATACTCTTTCTAAGTTCATTTATCTTAGTATGATAGGACAAAGCTTGGTTAGAGTGCTCCACAACTTGCCTCAATTTATCCCAATCAAACTGCTTATGTGTTTGCTCCTCGAAAAAAGATATCATTCTGCCCACTTCTTTGGAAACATACTTTGCGGCCTTTTCACTTGCAAGATATGGAATTTCTAGATAGAACGAAGGTATGTTGAAACGGTAGTTAAGCTGCGAATACATGAGAGTTCCGGTATCACACGGGTGGGGCGAGCAGTACACCATCATATCAGGTCGCTTCGAATCTGCGGAAATACAGAGGCCAAGTGGAAATTTATTGACAGCGCACATTTCTTGAGTAAATTGCGCCTCTCCAAGATCAATGTATCTAAGGGCTCTCTCTTGCCAATTTCCCATAAAGTTGGACATAAGCACACATACAAATTCCGGGGCTATGATAGCAGCATCTACCGCGCGGTATATTTCAGGTGGCAGTCCAAAAAAGTACCATAATACTGGCTTGTTCCCTAGCATGGCCTGATAAGGCATTTCAAGATACTTAAGGACGGGCTCAAGTTTCCATTTGCTGGCAGGATCTGTGCGACACAAACCGTCATATGACGTTTTTACATAATCATATAAATCTTCTATCAGATCTGGCTTATCTAGTCGTTTCATTTCCTTTGTCTCCCAATCATTTCTAGAAATGCCTGTATCCTAGTTCTAATTTGGCCCTCTCCGCTAGGAATATATTGCCTATCGAGAGTTAGAAATGGGATCCCTATTTCATTTATGTCTTTTTCGAGCGCCATCGATTCTCCGCCCCATAAATTGCAGTACATCATCCTTTCAAAAATAATCCCGTCTACATTAAACGTCCTGGTTAGTTCCTCTATTAAGTTATGTATGTTCCCTGAATTAAAAGGCATTCTGGGGCATAAAATGTTATTTAAATAGGACCGGGCAAGACCATTCAAAGTGCTATCTATTGAATCAGTTGTTGTTGAATCAGCTGCCCGCCAGAAATACAGTGTGCCATAACATGTAACATCAGTTACTACCAATCCCCCAGCCTGTTCGATTAACTCAGTATATGTATAGTCATCGAGCATATTACCTATAACCATCATCCTGGCACGGTAATTGGCTACCGCATTTTTCTGGCTGTATGTATGTATCACCTCTTCCAGCAATTCATTGAATTCATTTTTAGGCATGGCACTTGCCATTACAACTATGCGTTGTGCTTGGGTTCCACTAATTGGTGAATCAGGCCTCTTGCGTAGATCATACAATTCCTTGAGTAGTTGCTTGCTTTTATTAACCATCCGTATAGACTCGAGCAGATCACTATTGGAAATTGAGACACTGAACGTGGCCTCCAATTTCCGTTTGAGACTATCAAGTTCCTGACTGTACCATTCAACGGCATCCTCATGTGTTTTGTACGGTACGCTTAGGCAGCAGTTAAAAGGGATGCTGATTTTACTAATCCAGTTATCACACATGCGCCGCATGTTTTCACAACCGTTCATGAACACTAATCCATCAAGGAAGTCGTATTCATGTGTTAATGCCATCTCAAGGACGCATCGGGTGAATGAGCAGGTAATGGGCGCCATGTGGGCATCAGCAAGGGTTGTATTCTTACATCCGCGGGCGCCTATTCGGATGGGCAATATCCCGGCCGCATAAAATATTTCCTCGGGAACGTACGAACACATGTAACCTACCACGCGTTTGCCGCGCTGTTTCCAATCAGCTGCAGATTGATTATATACTTTAGTGGAAAGCTGTGTTAATCTCTCTAATGCATTCATGCGCAATTGGGTTTAAGATTTAGCGTCTTCTAATAGAGCTTCTTGGGCCAATACAGCAGCTCCAAGGGCACCTACTATCTGAGGTTCAAACGCGGTTTTAAACTCAAACCCCACTCTCCTTTGTAGTCTATTTACAATTCCGATATTCTTAGCAATGCCGCCTGATACCATAAATTCTTTTTCTAATCCGACTTTATTAAGCATACCGTAAATTCTAGTCACCAACGCGTCGTGTAATCCGGCGAGAATTTTATTCTTATCGGCTCCCTGTTGAAGGCTGCGCAGGATTTCAGAACGAGCAAAAACCACGCATGTGGAACTGATAGTAAGGGGGTCCCCTGTAAAATCGAGAGATCTTTCCCCGATGTCTTCCAATCTAATATCAAGTAATTTAGCCATAACCTCCAGGTATCGCCCTACCCCTGCAGAACATTTGTCATTCATGGCAAAGGAAATGACATTTCCACGAGAGTCACACCGCATAGATTTACAGTCCTGCCCCCCCATATCAACGACTGTTCTGACCTGTGGATTACACCATACGGCTCCCCTAGCATGGCATGATATTTCAGATATATTTTTACGAGCAAAAGGAACGATGACTCTTCCATAACCTGTGGATACAATATAGTCGATGTCCGCCATCGTTATCCCAGCTTGCTCTAATGCTTTTTCAGTAACTATTTTGGCTGTGTCAGCGCTATCATAACCGGTGGGGATTATACTCCAGCTCAGTACTGAAGTGTCCTTTAATATCAAGGCCTTACCGGTCAATGAGCCTATATCGATTCCAGCTGTTATCATTTTTTGGATTCCCTGGCATATATCGCCGCACCCAGAGCATTCACAAACTGGGCATTTGTTGGTATCAGTAACTTGTATCCTGACATTTTCTCAAAGCAGGATACGAAAACAGGATTTTTGGCAATGCCACCTATAAGTGCAACTTTTCCGCTGGCACGAATTCTTGCTGCCAGGCTAAATGCTCTTTCTGCTATGGATTCATTTATTCCTCTCCAGATATCAAAGCGATTCATGCCTTTGTGTATTAGTGTAACTACCTCAGACTCGGCAAAAACAACACAAGTAGAGGTTATGTTTATTTGTTCTGTAATCATATCCATTGACTTTGGATCGTCTGCGTCAATTTGAAGAAGCAGTGACATCGTATCTAAAAAGATTCCTGCCCCTCCAGCACACTTGTCATTTGCGGCGAAATCTACGATCTTTCCATTGGCAGCGCACTTCATCGCTTTAGAGCTTTCAGCGCCTATATCAATTACGCCTTGCACTAAAGGAAAATAGTATCTTGCTCCAGCAATACTGCATTTCACGCCCGAGAATTGCTTGGCCGGAAATGGTACATGGTTTTGGCCAATCCCGGTAGATGCTATACTATCTACTTCGTTGATAGATATATTTGCATCAGATAGAGCCTTGTTGCTAACCTCGGATACCGTTTTTGAAACGTCTTCCGATGTGGGCAAGACATCAACCGATAATATATCATCATCTTTTAGTAATAATACCTTGGTAAACAACGAGCCGACATCTATCCCAGCAGTTATAATTGCCATACTAGATTTTTAACCCCATCTCATGCCTCGTTGATGTATCACGAATTATTGCCAGTCAAATTTCAAATATATGTAGAATAATGATAATCGTAGTACGATTATAATATATGTTTGATTGAGTGTCAAACTCTCAATTTAGGTCATTATAAACAACACCGACAGTAGTGTTGTTGTTTCAAACAAAGTGTTATCAGGTAAGTCAGGGGATACAAATTGACCTGACCCCCGAAAATAAGTCCAATTGTAGTGTTAGACTTACGATTGATGGAGATGCCCCCTTTTCTGTACCAGTTGTAATGCGATTTTTTTGGATTTTCAAGTGATCACCTTTCCGACTACTGCAAACTGCACCGGAGAGAGATTACCCAAAGCTCCATGCGGCCGCTCTCTATTATAGTGCAAGCGCCATTCTTCCACCTTTTCCCGTGCATCGTCCAAGGATAAAAACCAGTTTTCATTCAGGCACTCCTGGCGCAGGCGTCCGTTAAAAGCCTCTATGAGCCCATTATCGGTGGGTTTACCTGGCCGACTGAAATCTAACTCAACGCCGTTCAGATAAGCCCACTGATCAAGCCTTTTGCTGATGAATTCAGGGCCATTATCTACCCTGATGGTCCGGGGCAAGCTATGTTCTCTTCCCAGTCTCTCAGTTGCTACGCTGCTGTAATAACACGAAGACCTCTGGAATTCTAATACGCTACATGCTTTCCGCTTGCTTACTTTGTAGCAAACCTGCAATACATCAACCTGTTCTCGCAGCTGGGCAGGCTTCAGGGCTTTTTTCGCAGTACATCCTGAAGCATCTGTTTATCCAAGCTAAGGTCTGCTACCAGTTGTTTTAGTTTCCGGTTTTCTTCCTCCAGTATTTTCAACCGTCTCACTTCGGCCAGGCCCATACCTACATATTTCTTCCTCCAGCGGTAAAAAGTTTGTTCTGCTATGCCTATCTTGCGGCAGACTTCGGGAACCGGAGTCCCCGATTCAGCCTGCCTCAGGGCAAAAGCTATTTGCTCGGTGGTATACTGCGATTTCTTCATACAATAATGCTCCTTTCGTGATAATTTTATCATCACAAAAATTTCGCATTATTTCTGGCCCAGTTTTTGGGGAGCAGATCAAACCCATAATTACGGTTGTCACAACTCTTATATTTCTGATAAAATTAATACCAATTTTCGCAATTCATTTCTGTACTATCAATGGTTGAGTCTATGCTAAGTGATAGGTAGGTAACAGTGAGAGGGACGTCAAGGCCGGCTTGGTTCTTGGATCTCGCAAGTAGGGTAGGGAGATCGATGTGTTTTCCAGACCCTAGGACGCTTTTGGCAATTGACGTGGAGATGGGGGGAATTATGGTTGAGGGTATTAGTGGGGATTTAATCGGCTGTTTTTATTGGTATAGGGATGCTCAAGGCGAAATCATAGTGCCTCTATATGAATGCACAACAAATACCTTGCTCGAAGAAATAGAACTATACGAACGAGCACTGGAATTTAAACCCGCACTGCGGACGCTCATAAGCGAATACAAAATTGGAGCCGCTAAATATGTGCTATGTTCTAATAAACTATTGCTACGCATAACACGCGATACAAAGCGAGCCATTCTTAGTCTTTTAGCCTCAATCGCCGAGAACGTTCATTCCGCGGCCTTTGTAAGCGCAATGCCCCAAACAGAATTTCTTGAACTCGACTACACCAGAAACGGTCAGAGGAGATCAATGTACATCAGAAGAAGCTTCTTTGAAACTGCGTATAGGGAAGTCATTAGCAAGATCGGGAAATATCCGTTTGAAGCAGAGGGAACATATGAAATAATCGAGAGCGACGTGCTCAATAAATTCGCTGACCTGCAATTCAATTATATTACGGTTGCCTCAGGGCCTAGAGCAGACCTAAATAGTATCGTTGATGCCCACAGGAATACAATCAGCTACTTCACCGAGAGAAACAATCGTCTCGGCAATGACATTTGCCGGTGTTATTATCGTCTTCTTAACATAAGGGAAAAATTTTCCCTGGAACTCAGATAATCAAGCTCAGCATTCAGGGCTGGCCGCTAGGGCTCTATAGAGGAGGGTTGCCTATCCGCAGGACTATTACTCTCATATAGTATACCTTCGATCTCATCTCTAAAGAGATCAATATAATCGTCTGGCAATCCGTCCATGGTGAAGAATTTTGCATCTTCCACTTCTCCATTACAGTGCATTTGCTCATCTGTGATCCGGACTGAGTAGCCGATTGCTACGAGGTCGCCGTAGATCTCCTCATCGACGATTCTCCTCACACCTATTAGTTTGACTAATTCACCACTGACTCCCACTTCTTCCTTTAATTCTCTCAGGCAGGCTTCTTCTGGGGTTTCACCAAACTCCAAGATGCCGGTGACCTGACCCCCGAAAATAAGTCCAATTGTAGTGTTAGACTTACGAGCATCGACGATTAGCAGCGTTGGTAAGACGTAAACAACATGTAAAGTAGTGCGAAAATATATGGCAAGCTCATCTGTAAGTGCCAGTAGCTGGTAAGAAGGTTCGCTGAAATCAGTAAGACAGAATATGTTCTTTTGATGAACCCGCTAGAATGGACAATCCGCCAAAGTTATGAATAAAAAGGCTGTTTGTGGGCTTACCTGAACGGCGTGCTACCAATGTCCGTATCAGGTAAACCCACTGACAATATTCAGTTCGCCCAATTCGTCTTGACGCAATACGATCTAATCCGGAGTAATTGCTTCAAATATAAATAACTTTCGACATATCAAATGGGAGTATGACTTCCATAACATTCATGGGGAAGTCTTCCGGTTTTATTTCATTCCATTCGCCATCCCATAGGATGTTGGCTGGTTGCTCTCCAAGTTTATCGAAATCCATTTTTTGCCTTTCCTCCGGTGTATACATGGGTGGGTATTTACCCTTTATGAGAGTGACATTAACAGTTTTTTCTGATCCGTCCTTCTTAATTCGAAGCACTGCAATTTGTGAATAATAACCTGAATACCACTTATAAAACTTGGTTTCTTTCTCAACAAATGCAACCAGTTCCTCGGGTTTTTTAAATTCCTTACCTACCGGTATTTTTTTCCATGCCAAGTCGAAATTTCCACCCCAGCTCATGAAATTAACCTCCTTTTAAATTTTGGAGAACTTGAGACACCTCTGTGAAAGTTCATGGGATTAAAGGAACCCAGCCTTCACCTTTCAATAATTTGGGCAAAGCTGCAACAGCAATATCGTTTACTTGGTAGAAATATTTAAATACCATCGGTATGTTATTCCACATGCCATACTTGTCACATAGTTCTTCGTAAATACCAGCACGCAAAGCAAACGGAAGCAACATTCCCACGGAATATGTCCAAGCGCCGCATAGTGCTTTTTCCAAATCACACATACGCTCGAATTTCGTGTACAGTTTGGTTACACATGTGTCAAACTGTTCTGAAATTTTGTCTAGAGTTCCCAGTGGAACTTTCTGAACTGACGAATCCCACTTGTCCCTCTTAAATACGCATGCATGAGTGATAAAAGGTTGATAGTCGGCAGGCGAAGGGTATGAGGTCGAGAGGTCATTGATAATCCATCGTTTCATTTTGCTCTTGTCCACCGTAAATACCAGAGTATAAACGTATGGTAGCTCTTCACATACATCTGTCCAGTGGTAATGGTACTCATTGACAAAATGATCTCTGACTATCATCAGCCTGCCATCACCCAGGTCATAAGGCCCTTGATCAGATACACCCAGCCTGCAATCGAAATGCCCGAAAAATGCTAATAGTTCACCACTGGCATTAAAACGTGAAAAGCTCGCTTTGGTCTTTGCAGTTAATGGTTCAAGGCTATTCTTAAGCGTGCCAAGCATTTTATCATTTAAGAGTTGAGTTTTATATCCGCCGAATGCAGTCCATAAATTACCATCGGTACGGAAATTTTGCTCAAGAACCTTGTAAAAAGTGACTATGGTTCTCATCGCATCGCTATTATCACTGTACTTTAATATACCTGCATTACCCAGGACTCCTCGACCGGTTCCGAATGGCACAGCTAGCAGACACCAGATGTGAAGGCTGTTTATCTTAGTACCTATTTCATCGTGCGCAGACTTGGCCATCTTCGCTACGCCATCGATTCCAACTTTATCAATAATAGCCTCCTCGAAAGTATTCCACCTATAGAAAGAATCAAATCCAGATAAGATTTCATATAGCTGACGTGGAATTAAGGGGTTAACCCCCTCCGTCCCCCTCATTGAAAGAACATCCGGAATGTTCCATGAGGCCTGTACAACGAATCTATTTAATTCCTCTAAACTTACCTTTTCAAATGTTGCCATATCATTCACCCCCTTAATATTGAGTACTGCTCATTTAATGTATGCCTTGCCAACACGTTCATCCTCGCAATCCATCACTAGGGTTGCCCCCTCTTTAATATCTTCAAACTTGATATTGTCCAGTTGGAATCCCATTATAGATGGTATCTTATATTCCCGTAATAGGAGGCCGAGATGAGATTCGGGCGCCCCGGTAAGTGCAATCATACCTTTAACACCGCCCGTAAGCATAGGTGCAACGAAGGTAGCAGTTCCACTTGTCGATACAATGATGAATTTATTTAACTGATTTCTTGAGTTTATGAAAAGTGATGAAACATCTTTTGGTTTTTCTACTTTTTTAATGATGCCTTCAACCTTCCCATTTTTAAATACATTGAAACCTGTGCCTATAGCTTGCATATCTTCCTCCTGAAATTCCAATTAATGTTACAACTGCCAGCCCAAATAACACTTCAGTTTATATTATATGCGCACCTCCCTAACAATACGTTAGATATCCCCTTAAACCACGTGGCAGATAGCATTGCCACAATTACAGATTGTTCGTATATCGATTATCGCTTAACGATGATTATAATACATGTTAATCATAATACGCACTGATGATATTGTCAATAGTTGCCTACGCATATCGATAATTTTAACTTGTTTCCGATTGACTTATTTAACTGGTATTGTTATAATCGTGCTACGATGATTTATTGCGGTATTATCGTTGTTTGTCTTTAATGATCTATTTAATTGTTGTATTAGAATATCCAGGTGAGGGGTAGAATTATGGAAATCAAGAAGGTTTGTGTCTTAGGTACTGGTCTAATGGGTGGCGGTATAGCCCAAGTCTGTTCGACAGCGGGATTCAATGTGAGTATAAGAGATCTTGAAGCTAAATATATTGATGCTGGTTTTGATTCGATTAGGAAAAGTCTCAGCAGATTCGTCAAAGCGCAGAAAATCAAACAAGAGGATGTGGAATTAATTTTATCCAGGATTAAAGGTACAACAGATCTGAAGGAAGCTGTGGGCGGATGCGACATAGTGATCGAGTGTATCCCGGAGGATCTGGAGCTCAAAAGGCGCGTTCTTAGACAAGTAGAGGATTTTAGCCCAAAGCATACGATCTTAGCCTCAAATACTTCGGCTATAATGATCACGGATATTGCGTCGGCAACCGGCAGACCGGAGAATGTAATTGGTATGCACTGGTCTAATCCGGCGCCGCTCATGAAATCAATTGAAGTTGTTAAGGGGGCTCTTACTTCTGACGGGACCTGTAAATCTGTTATGGAATTTTCGTTCAAGCTAGGCAAAGAACCATTTTTAGTTAATGACGGTCCGGGATTCTTCACCACACGATATATAAATACGTATCTGGCTGAGGCGATAAGACTTTTCGAATCCGGCGTTGCCGGTATAAAGGAGATTGATCAGCTGTCCCGGTTAATGTATGGATGGCCTATGGGTCCTATGGAGCTATTGGATATGGTGGGTCTTGATACATTTGTGCATACGCTCTCATACCTTTATGCAGAAACCGGAGAACTAAAATTTATGCCCCCGCTGATATTAAAGAAGTTAGTAAAATCCGGCTACATCGGGAATAAACCTGCAAGCAAGGGCGGGTTTTATGATTATTTTAAGATAGAAAAGGGGAAATGATGTTGGACGCAAGTAGCAATTTCCGAACCATCGTCCTCGAGAAAAAAGACAAGGTCTCGAAAATTATACTCAATAGGCCAGAGGTTCTGAATGCAATTAACTCCGAGATGATAGCGGAGTTTAAGCAGGCGGTAGAGTGTGTTGGCGCAGACGAAACAGTGAAAGTTGTTGTCATTACAGGTACGGGACGTGCATTTGCTGCCGGGGCAGATATTAATATGATTAAAGGATTAAGCGCCCTGGAAATGCGTGATGTCGGCATTGGCCCATCTTTAAGATTGCTGGAGCATATGGACAAGCCGGTTATAGCCGCCATAAATGGACTGGCGCTGGGCGGAGGATGTGAGATAGCTTTGGCATGCGATATTAGGATCTGTACT
>Ga0187866_1004222_pt1 | contig 10222 bp, 5 predicted proteins | sample June2016WEW_11_1_3_FD_133013 | JGI IMG/M metagenome (GOLD analysis project Ga0187866, IMG submission 133013) | Peatland microbial communities from SPRUCE experiment site at the Marcell Experimental Forest, Minnesota, USA - June2016WEW_11_150 | ecosystem: Environmental > Terrestrial > Soil >... | reverse complement strand
GCCCGCCCAGCAGCTTGCCGGAGGACTTTTCCGAGACCATTTTGAGGAAGACGTCGCGAGAGCCGGGATAATAGTTGGCGTGGTCAACACCGGGGACAAGCGCAGTGACAACATCATAGCCGGCGACGCGCGCCTGCGCCTCGCTTAGCCCCGTCCGCCCCACGTTAAGGTCGAACACTTTGACGACCGCCGTCCCGACGACACCGGGGAAAGTTTCACTGCCGCCGGTAACGTTCGTGCCGATGACCCGGCCGTGCTTGTTGGCGGTAGAGCCCATCGGCACCAGGGCTTTCTTTTGTGTGATCAGGTTGGTCACCTCGACGCAGTCGCCGCCGGCATAGATATCCGGGTCGCTGGTCCGGAGGTGTTCGTTAACCGCCAGCCCGCCGGTAGCGCCGATGGTCAGCCCTGCCTCTTTAGCCAGGGTGACGTTGGGCCGGACGCCGAGGGCCAGCAGCACCATGCCGGCGTCGATAGCCTTATCGCCGACCATTACCTGGCGTACCTGCCCAGTGCTGTCACCGCGGAAGCCGCTGACGCTTTGCCCGAAGTTGACCTTCACGCCTTTGTCTTTGAGCTGTTTTTCCACGTGGAAACCGATTTCAGCATCGAGCAGGGCGGGCAGCGGCCAGCCAAGGGCTTCCAAGATAGTAACTTTTAGCCCCGCACTAATAAAGTTTTCCGCCGCCTCCAGCCCGATAAGCCCCGCCCCCACGATCACCACCTGTTTGCTTTTGAGGCCTTCGACATAATCGCGGATGTCCGCGGCATCCGGGATATTGTTCAGCGTAAAGATGCCTTTGAGGTCTTTGCCTTCCCAGTTGGGCACGGTGGGCGTGGCCCCGGTGGCGATGACCAGTTTGTCATAAAGTAATGAGGAATATTTGTCCGTTTTAAGGTCATTTATTTCCACGGTATGAGCCTGGCGGTTAATGGACAAGGCTTTGGTGTTGGTGAGCACGTTCATGTCAAAGACGTTGCGGAAATAATCCGTCTGGCGGGAAATTAAATCCCCCTCCTTTACCACCCCGGAGATAAAGTAGGGCAGGCCGCAGGTAGCGGTGGAAAGGTTGTCCCGCTGTTCGATGATGGTTATCCGAGCCGCCTGGTCCCGGCGCCGCGCCCGGGCGGCGGCTTTAGGCCCGCAGGCCGTCCCCCCGATGATGGCGATATTGTTTGGATTGGCCATAGCAACACCTCCGCCCTGAACGGTCTATCTAAAGTGGAGTGTATCTAATTTGAAGCGATGATGCAAATGCTCTTTATTAAAGTATCTTTATTGGTTATTTAGTTGTAAGATAAAGAACCGAGCCTGAAAGTAATTTGATTGGTTGATGAAGGAGACTGATAATGGGAAACAAGACCAATAATCAATCCACATTCACGCGGTTAGTCCATGTCGGTATCGTGGTCAAAGATATGGAAAAAACCATCGAACGGCTGACCGAATTGGGCATCGGCCCCTTTAAGCCGAGGATTTTACCTGCGGATGCTCGTGAAACATACCGGGGGCAACCTTTTATTCCCAGCCAGAGGGTCGCGATTCAAATTGCTCAAATCGGTAATCTAGAAATCGAGCTAGTTCAACCAATCAGCGGTAAATCGCCTCATCAGGAATTTCTCGATGAAAAAGGGGAAGGGATTCAACACCTGGGATTCATCGTTGATAATCTTGAGGAAGACGTCAAACGACTAACCACCGAGGGCTCCAGCGTTTTACTTACATCTCAATTCAAAGGCGGTGGCGGTGTAGCCTATCTTGATCTTAACACGGCGGGGCTGATAGTCGAGTTGGTGCAGCCCGGCGGCAGATAAACTAGTGATGATAGTAAGGTTGCTTTCCTTAGATTTTTACTAATATAATACTAATTAATCAAATCACGAATTTTTTTCAACCCGTGGATTAGAAAGAAAAGCGAGTAAAAAATGAGTGATATTTCCCAGAATAGCGCACAGTTGGCAGGTCAAGGTATGAAAGTCTTGGCGGAACTTATGAAAAAAGAAGGACTTCTGAAATTTGATCAAAATGGAAATGCTACGGCATATAGTAATGAATTATTCCAGAAGGCTATCTCATTGTGGATCCAAGAATATAGAAAATATATCCAGAAATTAGACAACCTGCGTAAAAATGACCTGCAGATGAATACAGAAGTAGCCGAACTGGTTGTGTCCCAATTACCGAAGTCTCGTCTCCCCTAAAAAGGTATGAACTCTGGAGAATAAAGGGGATTTCCTGCCACAAAACCAAAAAGAGGGGGAGTTTTTTAGGCTCCCCCCTTTATACTTCCCTTCCCAGTTTCCCTCTTTAGCAAAGAGGGATTAAGGGAGATTTAGTTCTTATTTCGAGCCTGCCTTCGCCAGCGGGACGTCTCCCAGGTTGATGTCTTTTTCGGTGTTCAGCTTATCGAATTTCTTCGGCAGAAAGCCCGCGGCGGAAATGGTGAGGTTATAAACGCCGTCCGCAAGCCCCTGGAACCAGAAATCGCCAAAGCCGTCGGTACTGGCCACCAGCGCCTTGCCCAGTTTGGTCCCGGACAGCGTGCAGGTGGCGCCGATAATGACCTCTTTCTCTTTCGGGTCGTAAACGGTGCCGGCGATGAACTTCTTGGGGATATTCAGGTAGTAAACCCGCGGCTTCGTTTTCAGTTCCGGCTTGAGCACCTCGGCTTTAGCGATAAGGTCTTTGAATTCGGCTTCCTCGCCGAACTTGATGGCCTCGGTGGGGCAGGAATCGGCGCAGCGGGGTATCTTCCACTCGCCGCCGTCCAGCAGGTGGGTGCAGGCCGTGCATTTCTGCGCGATGTTCAGGCTTTCGGTGAAGTAAATGACGCTGTAGGGGCAGGCGTCCACGCAGTTTTTGCAGCCGTTGCATTTCTCCGGGTCGATAATGACGATGCCATCAGGCCGCTTGTAAATGGCATTGACGGGGCAGGACGGTATGCAGGGCGCATTATCGCAGTGCTGGCAGAGCAGCGGCACGTAATGCATCTTGACCTTGGGCACGGTACCACGGATGTTCTCCTGGAGCTTCAGCCAGAACTGGCCGGTATCCGGCTGGGGTTTGGCGTAGGGTGTCCAGTCGTTGCCGACATGCTCGTCCTTGCAGGCTATCTGGCAGCTGTAGCAGCCGTTGCAGATTCCAACGTCGATAACAAAAACTTTCCCCATTTTATTACATACCTCCTTCAACCCAGCCGTTGAAGCGCGGGCCGTAAGCCGGGTCGTAGTCTCTCTTGAAGCAGTCATCGAACGCCTTGGGGTCCTTGGCGCGCCATTCCTGATAGTCTCTTTCGGTAACCTTCTGGACATCGACCAGATAGCCGCTGGTGGCCTGGCCGCAGGCATTCTTGGAAACGGTGCCGTTCGGCGAGATGGTGTTGATGGCGCCGCCGCGGTCGACGTTATCGATGATGGGGTCGTGACGGGCGCCGTGGTCGACATAGGCTACGCCTGCCATCATGCGCTCCCAGACGCGGGCGCCGCAGAGCACCACGCCGCGCTCGTTGTACACTTTGACGATGTCTCCGTCCTTGATGCCGCGCGCCGCGGCGTCCTTCGGATTTAACCAGACCGGCTCGTAGCGGTAGCCGTCGGGACCCAACACTTTGCCGGTCGGCGTTTCACGGCACCAGGTGATGTCGTCGCCCTGGGCGTGGGTGCGCCAGCGACCGTGGTTGGACATGCACAGCAGCGGGAACATGGCGGCCTTTTCGCTGGAAATACGCTCGTCATGCGTCTCGCTCTTCTCGATCCACTGGGGAGACGGCGGTCTTTCCTTGTCGTCAGGGAAATACTTAGCCAGCCGCTCGGAGTAGAACTCGAGCTTGCCGGAAGGCGTCTTCAGCGGGTTGTGTTCCGGGTCCTCATAGAATTTACGGAAGCCGGGCGGGTCGTCCTCCCAGTCCTTGGCCGTCGGGTAGATGAAGCATTTTTTCTCTTTGAACTCTTCCCAGGTAATCATCGAGCTGATTTCCATGGTGTCATAGACGTCTTTGATCAGGTCCCAGGTGGTCTTGCCCTCGGAGAATTTCTTGCCCATCCCCAGTTTCTCGGCGACCGCCAGGACGATCTCGTAATCGCTCTTGGATTCACCGATAGGCTCCATCGCCTTGCCCTGTATGGTAATGCTCTGGAAGTGCGGGCCCTGGCGGGTATTGGTGACGATGTCCTCGACTTCCAGCGTTGTGTTCGCCGGCAGGATGAGGTCGGCGTAGATACATTCGTTCTCCAGCCATGGGTGCTGGGCGACGACGAACTCGATGGAAGGATTCTGGAAGGCGTCAATCGTCCAGTTGCCGTGGCCCCAGCAGGTGATGCGGCAGGGGGTATCCGTCCATATCATGTGGATTTCCGTGCCGCCCTTTTCCTTGGCGATGGGGTAGGTGTATTTGATGAACTGGTCTTCCGTCTGCGATTCCTGGCCGCCGCTGCCGTGGAAGACGAGGGGTGGCTTGAGGATGGCATCCTGGATCATCGTCTTGGGGATAAGCTGTTTGCCCCACGCGTCGATGGTGGTGCGGCACGGGATACGGAGACGTTCGCTCAGGTCCGGGTTAAAGAAGCGGATGCTCTTGAGTCCTTGCGCCCTCGGCATCCCGAAATAGGTTATCTGGCACTGGTGGACGCCGGGTCGGCCAAGCCCCTGCATGCCGAGCAGAATGCATTCCAGCCGGCCGGGCTCGTGGGAGAAGGGGCCGCGTACGAAGGAGCCGCCGAAGTAGTGGATGATAGACGTTGTTTTCTTGGCGAACTCGCGGGCCAGGGCTTTGATGGTCCATTCCGGCACACCGCATTTCTTGGAAGCCCATTCCGGTGTCTTGGGTATACCGTCTTCCTTACCCAAAACATAATCCTCAACTTTATCCATGCCCACGGCGTGGGTCTTAACGTATTCTTTTTTCCAGGTGCCTTCCTTTAACCAGACATAGATGATGGCCAGTTGGAGGGCGGCATCGGTATTAGGCAACACCGGTATCCATTTATCCGCATGGACGGCGGCACCGTAGTTCAGTTCCGGGCAGATATAAATCTGTTTGATGCCCGCCTGCGTCCAGAAGTAACAAACGCGCGTGGCGTACTGGCCGGTAAATCCCCAGGGGGTTGTTTCCGGGTCGCAGCCCCAGCAGAGCACCATCTCGGAGTTCTCGGAGATATCCTTGGTAAGGTTGGCCGCCGGAGACATCATCCCCTGGAAGCCCTGGCCCCAGACGTGCTTGGCACCCCAGTACCAGCCTTCCCAGCTATCCGGCCCTCTTACCTGCTGGGTGAAGCCGCCCATCATATCGAGGAGACGCCCTTGGTGGCCGTGCGGTGTGTTGATCGTCTTGCACTCGCCGTGGCCGTCGCCCTGAACGAGGATAGAGAGCGGTCCGTAGGTCTTGTGCATCCGTTTGACTTCATTGGCGACGAGCGTGGTCGCCTCTTCCCAGGAGATTCTCTTGTATTTGCTCTTGCCGCGGTTCTGGGTGTTCCGCTCACCGTTGGGGTCGAAGTCCACCCGGAGGAGGGGATACTTTATCCGGTTGGTGGAAAAGGCCCTCTTCTTGTAGGCCAGGGAGAAAGTGCCGGGCAACGCTTTCATCAGGGGTTCCAGCGTGGCGCCGTTCCTCTTTATCTTCCAGGGATTGAGCTGTTGCCTGGTATATTTTTCGTCATAGTGCCAGGGACGTATCCTGACCAGTTTACCGTTTTTGACGTCGACGGAACACTCGCCTCCGCCGCCGAGCAGGCCGCCCAGTGCCAGTGACTTATAGACGGTCTTGTCAGGTTTGACGTCGACTTTTTTACTTTTTGCGTCGGCCATTTCAGTTGCTCTCCTTCCTTAATATGGGTATGGTTTGTTTTTTGCTTCTATCGCCGGTTACAGACATCATTAAAAACCGCGGGGAGATGGAAATTTTTGAAAACGACGGATTTTTTTACGCAATACTATAAAAATTTACTATAGCGTGGTTATCCTTGTCAAGTTATCACGGCCTTGGGGGCAACTGGGGGCGGGGCTTTTTAGCGGGGAAACCGGGCCGTTTCAGCGCCGCAGGTTTTGCCGGCGGGCGGCGGTTTCCTGTGATTATTCTGATAGATTAATGGGGGAAAATGTGATACCGGCTTGATGTTACCCGATTAAACTGGAACTAAAATACTAGAAAACAAGTACTAGCCGCCATTTCCGAGTTTGAGGTTGATATAAAAAATACAGAATGAACGCTTATTTGCTGATTCCGCTTTTCGGGGCCATGCTCTGCCTGACGCTGATTATCGTCCTGGCCGTCAGCGGCCGGAGACATGTCGCCAAACACCCCTTTTCGAATTTCCTTTTCTTCATGATGCTGTGGGACGCGCTCACCTTTCTGATGCGCGCCAGCCCCGACCTCCAGACAGCCCTGGTCTGGGAAAAGTTCGTGATGTGGGCACTGATAAGCGCCTCGCTATTGTTCTTCCAGTTTTCCATGGCGGATACCGGCATCAAGCCGCACAGGTACCTATTATGCTCGCTCTACGGCGCCTATTTCCTGGTCCTGGGATTGATACCGACCAATCTGCTGGTGGGTGGTATGCGGACGATGTCGTACGGCAAAGAGCCGGTGGCCGGGCCGCTTTTTTACGTCTTTGTACTGTACATCAACCTGCTGATCGTCATCTGCGTGGTTCTGTTCAAGCGGCATTATCAGAAAAGCCACGCTTATGATGAGCGGGTGCGTGATCAGTATCTGATTGCCGGCATGACCGCGATGATTTTCAGCATCACCATTGATTTTCTGCTCGCACTGGGCATAAGAATTTACCCGGTGGGCGCCATCGGCGGTATCCTTTTATGCCTGGCAGCGGCGGCAGCCCTGTTAAGGCATAATCTGCTGGACATGAAGGTTGTTCTCCGCAAGGGCATTGCCCTCTCTTTGGCGGTCCTTATTATCTTCGGCATCTTGGGCATCTTCATATATTTATTGAGTAACGCCTTTCAGGATTTTATGAAGCCGGTGTCCATTACCATCACCATTATCATGGTTTTTATCGCCGCTTTACTCTTCCAGCCGGTGCTTTCCCGCCTGAAATACACCGTGGACCGGTGGTTTTTCCGGGAGAGATTTGATTATATCCAGGACATGAAGAAATTCGTCTATGAAACCAGGAACGACCTTGACCTGGAACAGCTTTCTCACTCATTGGTGGAGAAGGTGTTCAACGGCATGCAGTGCCAGGGCGTCTCCCTTTTACTGCCGGTGCAGGCTTCCGGCGATTACGTAACCTACAACTATGCCGGCCTAAAGAACCGGGGGAAAATGTATTTCCCCGCCGATAGCCAGTTCGTGGCCGCCATGATGCGCCAGGACGGTGTGGTGGATTATCATGATGAGGCGTCGTTCGGCGATCTTCCCTCCCGCGACCGCGAAATACTGGAAAACAGCGGCATCGAGCTGATGGTGGCACTGCGCCACAACGGCCAGATGGCCGGCATGCTCCTCCTGGGAGAAAAGAACACCCGCGCTCCTTACTCCGGCGAAGAAAGACAGCTCCTGCAGAACGTCTCCGCCGAAGTGGCGGTCAGCCTGGATAACGCCAATCACGTTGAAATCATCAAGCAGAAGCAGGCCTATCTCCAGAGGGCGATGAACGGCGTCGTGCACGCCGTCTCGATCCTGGTGGGCAGCCGTGACCCATACACCGCCGGCCACCAGCGGCGCGTGGCGGAGCTGGCGCGGGAAATCGCCAAGCAGATGGGGCTTTCCGATTGGCAGATTATGGGGCTTTATATCGCCGGCCTGCTCCACGACGTGGGTAAGGTGTCCGTGCCTTCCGATATCTTGAGCAAGCCCGGCAAGATAACCGAAGGCGAGTTCGAGCTTATTAAAAACCATTGCCGGATAGGGTACGATATCCTCCAGAGGATCGATTTCCCGTGGCCGGTGACCAAGGCGGTCCTGCAACACCACGAACGGCTGGACGGTTCCGGCTACCCGGACGGCCTGTCCGGCAAAGAAATTATCCTCGAAGCCAGGATACTGGGCGTGGCGGACGTGGTGGAGGCGATGTCTTCGCACCGCCCCTACCGGCCGGCGCTGGGGCTGGAACAAGCGCTGGAGGAAATCCGGCGGGGCAGCGGCACACTTTATGACCCTGATATCGTTGATATCTGCCTCAACCTGCTGAACCAGAACGAGGCCGTATTCGATAGGATCATGGCGGCGGCGGATACCAGGCACGACCTGGAATTTGAAGTGATCAAGTAAAGAGCTGGAATACCGCGAATTCCCGATTTATTAGAGCGCCCGTTCCGCATTTTCCCACCTCCCCTGCGAGCGTAGCTTTATGCGGCCTGTAACGTCGCGGCCCGTTACTTTCAGGCTATTTAACTATTTATAAACATTTTTTGTGGTATAATAAAGGTACAAAGGAATAGATATGCCACAAAAATCTAACTGGAAACGCAATAGCATTATATATATCGTCATTTTACTCGCCGTGGTGTTGCTTTTCTCCCTCCTCATGCCTAACAACAATCCGACGCAGGAGGTGCCGTTAAGCCAGATTGTCACGATGTCCCAGAACGGGGAAATCCAGAAGATAGTGGTCAATAATGACCAGCTGACGGTAACGACTACGGACGGTAAAGAGCTGAAGGCATTTAAGGAAGCTAACGCCAGCCTTTACGATATCAAAGACCTGAATCTCACTGGCATCGTCATTGATGTGAAAGGTTCGTCAGGCATCAACTGGGGCAGTCTGTTGGGTTACTTTTTACCTTTCCTGTTCATCATATTTTTCCTCTTCATCCTGTTCCGGCAGGCGCGTGGCGCCAACAACCAGGCGATGAGCTTCGGGCGTAGCCGGGCGCGTCTCTTCCCCGCTAACCGCGCCACCGTTACCTTTGCGGACGTGGCCGGTGCGGAAGAAGCCAAGCAGGAGATGCAGGAAGTGGTGGAATTCCTCAAATCCAAGGAAAAATTTCAATCCCTGGGCGCCCGTATCCCCAAGGGTGTACTGCTGGTAGGTCCCCCCGGCACCGGAAAAACTTTGATGGCGAGGGCTGTCGCCGGAGAAGCGGATGTGCCGTTTTTCTCCATCAGCGGCAGTGAATTTGTGGAAATGTTCGTGGGCGTGGGCGCTTCTCGCGTGCGCGACCTTTTCGACCAGGCCAAGCGCAACACGCCTTGTATTATCTTTATCGATGAAATAGACGCCGTGGGGCGGCAGCGCGGCACGGGGCTGGGCGGCAGCCATGATGAGCGCGAGCAGACCCTTAACCAGATCCTGGTGGAAATGGACGGCTTCGATACGAATACCAGCGTCATCGTTATCGCCGCCACCAACCGCCCGGATATCCTCGACCCCGCTTTACTGCGTCCCGGCCGTTTTGATCGCCGCGTTGTACTGGATTTACCGGATATCGTCGGCCGCCTGGCGATTCTCAAGGTGCACACCAATGGCAAGCCGCTCGATAAGGATGTGGACCTGGAAACGCTGGCGAAAGGGACCGTAGGCTTCAGCGGCGCTGACTTAGCCAACGTTGTCAACGAGGCTGCCATCTTAGCCGCCAGACGCAATAAGAAAGCTATCAACATCAGAGATTTTGAGGAGTCTGTAGACAGGGTGATGGCTGGCCCCGAACGCAAGAGCCGTAAAATCAGCCCGCAGGAAAAAGAAGTCATTGCTTATCACGAGGCGGGGCACGCCCTCGTTGCCAGAATGCTTCCCAACGCCGACCCTGTGCATAAGATTTCCATCATTGCCCGCGGGATGGCTTTGGGCTATACCAAGCAACTGCCCGTGGAAGACCGCTACCTCATGACACGCAGTCAGCTTAATGCTATGGTAGCGACTCTGCTGGCCGGTAATGCTTCGGAAGAGTTGATTTTCCATGAAATCAGCAGCGGTGCGTCAGATGATATCAAGCGGGCCACCGCGCTTGCCCACCGCATGGTAACTGACCTGGGTATGAGTGACATACTGGGTCCGAGGACATTCGGAGACAAACAGGAGATGGTTTTTCTCGGCCGTGAAATTTCAGAACAGAAAGACTACGGTGATAAAGTGGCCGATACCATTGATAAAGAAGTTAACCGGATTATCTGGGAAGCTCATGAAACTGCCCGGAAAATACTGACTACTAACAAGTCGAAACTAAAGCTTCTTGCCACGAAGCTTATTAATCAGGAGACTCTTGAGGGTGCGGATCTGGAAAAAGTTTTCGGTGATATCGGTATATCCAAACCCAGGACGAGAG